>OFGR01000578.1_pt1 | contig 36148 bp, 30 predicted proteins | sample 1521811 | NCBI WGS metagenome assembly OFGR01 (sample SAMEA3504098, study PRJEB24116) | mouse gut metagenome | biome: mouse gut; feature: mouse-associated habitat; material: faeces | place: Denmark | collected 2011
TGCCATTATCGAACCGCGTTTCACCAAACGCTGTACGGTGTTGAATGCCGCCACGAATCTTTCCGGAGAAACTACGGTTGGCGCATCGGAGCCAATGCGGTTGAGTGCTTGGGCAAACGCTGAACCACCAAGACGTAATTTGTCGGATGAGAAGTCGATGTAATAAAGACGTGATTTGCCGGTTTGGAGTACCGGTGTAAGAGTCCTGCGTATATCGGTGACTTGTCCTGCCGCGGAAATGATTACGGTTCCGGGGGCGAAGACTTTGTCGTCGCCATATTTTTGAGTCATGGACAAGCTGTCTTTACCGGTAGGGATGTTCACGCCTATGGCACAGGCAAAGTCGCTGCATGCTTCTACGGCACGGTAAAGAGCTGCGTCTTCACCCGGGTTCTTGCATGGCCACATCCAGTTGGCACTAAGCGATAATCCTTTGATATTGCCTTCAATCGGTGCGCCGACGATGTTGGTCAGTGCTTCTGCAATGGCGATTACAGAGCCTTTGGCAGAATCGGCAAGCGCTACCTGAGGAGCATGGCCTATAGATGTAGCTATACCTTGCTTACCTGTGTAGTCCAATGCCACAACGCCACAGTCGCTAAGCGGGAGCTGTATCTCGCCTTGGCATTGTTGACGTGCAATCTTGCCGGTAACCGAACGGTCTACCTTGTTTGTGAGCCAGTCTTTGCAAGCTACGGCTTCAAGACTTAGAACATCCTGCAGATATTCGTCGAGTTTTGATTCGTCGTATTTGGCATTGGCATATTCGGTATTTACCGTATTGTCGGTCATTACGGTTTTAGGCGAATTGCCAAACATGTCTGCCATGGCAAGGTCTATGGGTTTGACTCCGTCATTGCGTCGGAATATAAAACGGTCATCAGCCGTGGTTTCGCCGACTACGTACATAGGGGCACGTTCGCGGTCTGCGATGCGTTTTACATAATCTATGTGTGACTGGTCCAAAACCATACCCATGCGTTCCTGGCTTTCGTTACCCACGATCTCTTTAGCGGATAGTGTGGCATCGCCAATAGGCAGGCAGTCAAGGTCAATGCGGCCACCGGTAGCTTCGACCAGCTCAGAGAGCGCATTGAGGTGTCCTCCGGCTCCATGGTCGTGGATTGATACGATGGGATTGTCGTCGCTTTCTGCAAGGGCACGTATCACATTTGATACGCGTTTCTGCATTTCAGGATTGGCACGCTGTACGGCATTGAGCTCTATGGCATTATCGTATTGACCGGTTTCGACTGATGATACGGCACCTCCGCCCATGCCTATGCGGTAGTTGTCACCACCCATTACCACAACCTTTTCACCCGGTTGCGGAGTGCCTTTTATAGCATCCTTTTTAGCTGCAAAACCAACTCCGCCTGCAAGCATTATCACCTTATCGTAGGCATACATACGTCCGTTTTCGTCGTGTTCGAAGGTGAGTAGCGAGCCACAGATGAGTGGTTGCCCGAATTTGTTACCGAAGTCAGACGCGCCGTTAGATGCCTTGATTAATATGTCGCAAGGTGTCTGATAGAGCCATACGCGGGGATTGCACATGAGTTCCCAACGATGTTCGGGACTCATACGCGGATAAGATGTCATGTACACGGCTGTACCGGCAATAGGCAAACTTGCCTTGCCACCTCCGAGACGGTCGCGTATCTCACCACCAGTTCCTGTGGCTGCACCGTTGAATGGTTCTACAGTGGTGGGGAAGTTGTGTGTCTCAGCTTTCAAAGATATCACCGTATCAATCTCTTTGACATCAAACATGTCGGGACGGTCAGGATTGACAGGGTAGAATTGTTCCACTTTGGGACCCTTTACGAATGCCACATTGTCCTTATATGCCGACACGAGTGTATTAGGGTTGACCTGAGAAGTCTTTTTGATGAGCTTGAACAAAGACATCGGTTTCTCTTCGCCATCAATAACGAAGGTGCCGTTGAATATCTTATGGCGGCAATGTTCGGAATTAACCTGTGAAAAACCGAATACTTCACTGTCAGTAAGCGGACGTCCAAGTTTTGCCGAAAGGTCACGCAGGTATTGTTCCTCATCGGGACTTAGTGCCAAACCTTCGCTGCGGTTGTATTCTGAGATATCGTCGATATATACAATGGGTTCCGGAGTACGGTCAGTATGGAAAACCTTACTGTTAAGCCCTTGGTATTTGCGTTGCAGCATCTTGTCGAACTGGGGTTCGGCTTCGCGTGTGAGCGTGAAACATTCAATGCGGGTTATGCCTCGTAAACCCATATTTTGAGTGATTTCAACTGCATTGGTACTCCAAGGAGTAACCATTTCTTTACGTGGACCGATAAAGAGTCCTTTGACGGATGTGGATGCCAATGGCTTTGCGCCACCGAAAAGCCAAGTGAGCTTCTCCTTTTCCAAATCGGAAAATTTGTGATCAGTCTCAACGGCTATTACATCAGCAGCACCTTTCTTGAAGAATACAACCATGTGTAAAAATATAGGGGGTGTTGATTGGTGAAATGTAGTGACTTTTGTCAGGTACAAAGGTAATGTTTTTTTGTGTGGATGGCAAATTTACTGAGGTTTTTTCATCCTGAATCTGTCCGAATCGAGGGTTATTGTAAATGTCATCATACAATGGCGGGATTCAATTCTTTCAGCTGGGCTATGAATTCATCCCTATGGCGGGGTGATATTTCCATAGGTTTGGAGCTTTTGAGCACCGACCGGTCCGTGAACCGCAGAGATACTCTGTCAGATGATAATGCCGGTCCGGTGAGAAATCCTTTGGCCGGGGTGGCGCTTTTTATTTTGGCGATAGGTATTCTGTGCGCGCGGAAGAAATGGTATACTATCAGGGTGTTACCATCTATCACGTACCGTGTGCCGGATATCGCCACAACGAATAGGATTATAGCCGATATGAGAGGAAGGGATATAACCCAGTTTGAGCCTATGGCGCATACTATCATTATGGTAATGGTAAACAATAGCATACACCATATCGACCAATCAATTTTCGAACGATATACCTTTCGCATAATCTGAATTCCTTTAGGTTATGAAAAAAACATGGAGGCTGTCCCGCTTGAGTCAATTGTCGTATTGGGGACAGCCTCCTGTATAGATTTGTATTCTGAACTATGACGATTATTCAGCAGCGGCAACCTTGGCCATAGCAGCATCGACATCAGCTACAAGCGCAGCATCCTGCTTGTCGCGGCTTACTATGTTGCCTTCGGGGTCAAACAGTATGATGCACGGAATGCCTGAGATGCCATAGATGTCAGTAGGTATTGTCTGGGCATTGATTATTGATTCCCAGGGAAGTTCATGTTTCTTTATGGCGTTCAGAGTATCCTCGGGCTTGTCCCATACAGCTACTCCGAGTACTGTAAGGCCCTTGTCGGCATACTTGTTGTAGAGCTCCTTGATAACCTTTGTCTCACGGATGCAGGGGCCGCACCAACTTGCCCAGAAGTCAACGAGCGCATATTTGCCTTTGCCTACATAGTCGCTGAGTTTCTTGACAGAGCCATCGGGCTGTGTAATGCTGAAATCCTTGAATTTATGTCCTACAGAGGTTTCTTCCTTGTTGACCAAAGCTTGACGCAGACGCTGTATGCGCTTGCTCTGAGCCAGCGACGGATGCTCGGCAAGATTCTTGTCAAGTTCGGCGCGGCTCATGTCATAGCTCTGCTGCAGGAAAAGATAATAGCCAAGAGGATTGTCAATATTATCATTCATGACCTTCTTCATATTGGCATAGTATTCGTCCAGTATCTTTTTGGCGTTCTCTTTGCCGGTGGCTGAAGTGTCGGCCATAGCGGAGCGATAGCCCTTTTCGAGTTCGGCACTTGCATTGCCGAAATCAATGAAGCGCTGGTTGTTGACAGTTCCTGTGAATGCGCGAGTCTTGGCATCGCGTGATATCTGGCCCGGTTCGAGTACGAACATACCCATGCGTGTGCCGTCGACAATCAGTTGGGCAAGTACCGGCTTGTCAATAGTGCCGCGGAAAACGGCAGCGCCGCTCTCCACTATAGTTGAGTCAATTTTTTCACCTGTATCATAATCAAGGATATATGCTTTGAGGTCATCCTCATCCTCTGTCAGAGGTACAGTAAGATTATAGACCGGAGCCTGTGCCGACGCACATGACATTGCGGCCATTGCGGCAAATGCCGCTGCAATCATTGTAAATTTTTTCATAAGGTATAATTTTTTACAAATATAATTCAAGTTTCGCTTTCTGCGAAATCGGCGGGTGTTAAATAATTGTATATCCTATTTATGAATGTAACTTACAGCATGAACCATGGGAGGCGGGATGCTAATTTGAACAGTATGCGGTATTTACGCCCGAGGCCGTTGATGCTGTCAATACGGTTGTTCACTTCCGGGAAAGTATGCTTCCATTTCTTTACGTTGCGTGGCCGGCGGCTCAGATAGCGTATTTTGGCATGAAATTTCATGTTTACGAGGAAACGGTCATATTTCCTTGCAAGTCCGGCATTGCGCATCCACTGCTCCACTATGCGGGCGTTGGTGCAACGCTCCTCGGCAACGCTCGGACTACCGGAATGGCTCACTGATGACTGGCGGTTCATATAAATATAGCCGGCATCGGAACAGTAAGCTACGGATGCTCCTGAAGCAAGGAGGCGTGATATGTGCAGAAGATCGTCCCAGCAGTTGCCCGCATCGTCATCCATCAGATTGTTCTTTTCAAATAGCGAGCGCCTGATAAGCTTGTTGTTAAGTGAAAAGTGTACGGTGTCAATAGGCATGTAATTCAGCGAACCCATTATAGCGTAAGGCTCAATGCGGGTCAGCATCTTGCTGTCGGAGCGCATTATGGGCGAGCACACAATATCGGCAGTGTTATCCGTGCCACGGAGGGTGTGGATCATATTCCTGTAATAATCCGTTGTGACGCGGTCGTCCGCATCGCATTTGATCACATATTCGCCCGCCGCCTCTCTGACTCCGTCAAGGAAAGAGGCTACACATCCGCGGTTGGATTCATGAGTTATCACACGCGATTTAGAGCGGAGCTTCGGCAAGCGGTTGAGAAAACGGTCGAGTATCTCAGCCGAACGGTCCGTACTTCCGTCATTAATGAACAGGAATTCAAGTTCATCACTCTTGCATGATGCAAGCGATTCGAGGGTACCATCAAATGTTAATTCCGCATTGTAAAACGGAATTATTACCGTTACCAATGGCGTCATCAGAAAACGTAACCGATAGATGCAGTGATTATTCCGCCGTCAAAATGCTTGATACACCCGTATTTTCCTTCAATTGAGAATTTCAGAGTCGGTGTAGCGTAATATTCCACGCCGGCACCTACGTTGAAGCCCATACGCGATGATCGTGTGCTTGAGTCATCGCTGTCCGATTTTACATCTGCAGGTATGGTATTATGGGTGTTCCACGATGTGAAATTGAATCCGGCAAGCGGGTAGATGTTGAAGTTGGAGCCTTTGCCGAGAGCAAAGGGAAATTCGGCATTGATGTTTAGCGCGAAAGCGTCAGTATTGTCATGACGGAAATAATAATCCAGGTCCGGTGCAAGACGGAAATAGTCGGTAAATCCATATTTGAAATACAACCCGGCCACAGGGGCATTGTTGGTAGTGGTGAATCCTGCGCGGAGTCCGACACTCTTCTCACCCTTTGCGGCATGGCAGGGTGTGTATGTACTGATGGATATAACACTGAGCAGTAATGCTATAATGGATTTATTCATGGATGAATTATATTTCTGTGATGAACTTGTAATGCAAAAATAAGCTATTCTGTTCAATTTTTTTGAAAAAAACTTAATTTTGTCAACATTCATATTGTTGATGCGGAAGTAAATTGGGCAGGCTTATCTGTTTTATTACCAATAATGGTTACTTTTGCACCAGTAAATCAAACATAACGATGACCGACGGATTTTTGAGAGTAGCCTCCGTGTCACCACGCGTGAAAGTGGGCGATGTGGCTACGAATGTTGACCGAATCATAGCTGAGATGCAGCGTCTTGAAGCCCTGGGGGTTGAGGTTGCTGTATTTCCTGAGATGTGTATTACCGGCTATACTTGTGCCGATTTGTTTCATAACCGTACGCTGCTTGATGCCGCGCGATCTGGTCTTGACAAGATAGCCGGTGTGGCTGACGGAATGTCGCTCGATGTCATTGTCGGGCTACCGATGCTTCGTGGAGGTGCCGTGCGCAACTGTGCCGCTCTGTTGGGGCAGGGAGCTCCGCAGATTGTGGAGAAGACCTATCTTCCGCAGTATAACGAATTCTACGAGGGGCGTTGGTTTGCTCCAGCTCAGAATGCTGTTGACGCTCCGTCGCTGCTCTCAACGCATGGTGTATGCATAGGCATAGAGATATGCGAGGACTTGTGGGTGCCCTTGCCCCCCTCATGTCATCAGGCTCTTGCCGGAGCAAAGGTTATATTCAATCTGTCCGCTTCGGACGATGTGGCCGGGAAATATGCTTATACACGTCAGCTTATCAGCCAGCAGTCAGCACGGTTGCTGTGCGGATATGTGTATTCATCGGCCGGATTCGGGGAGTCGAGTACCGATCTGGTGTTCAGCCCTAAGAATATAATAGCCGAGTGTGGCCGTATAATGTCGGAAAGCGATCATATGGATAGCCATGCGGAGTACCACGAGGCTATAGCCGATATTGATATAATGGCCATAGAGCGCGACCGCATGCATATGACCACGTTCCATGACTGTGCCGTGCGTGAGGGGAACGCTACTGAACTGCCGGAAGATTCATGTCAAGGAGCTATTACTGAGACGCCTCCTGCCTACCGCAATGTTGATCCGCATCCTTTCGTTCCGCACGACGACAACGCCATTGACGAGCGCTGTACGGAGATAGTGTTCATCCAGGAGTCGGGACTGGCGCAGCGTCTGTCGGCCATAGGATGCCGCACGCTGACAGTGGGTATTTCAGGTGGACTCGATTCTACGCTGGCACTTCTTGTGGCAGTACGTACGTTTGACCGTCTCGGGCTTGACCGTAAAGGCATCATTGGTGTGACAATGCCAGGATTCGGGACCACTGACCGTACCTACCACAATGCCATGGAGCTTATGCAACTGCTCGGCATCACCATACGTGAGGTGCCTATCGCAGAGGCTGTGATGCAGCACTTCAGCGATATCGGGCACGATCCTGCAGTACATGACGTTACCTATGAAAACTCGCAGGCGCGTTACCGTACCATGCTGCTTATGGATATAGCCAATCAGACCGGGGGAATAGTGCTCGGCACCGGCGACCTCTCGGAGCTGGCTCTCGGATGGGCCACTTACAATGGTGACCATATGTCGATGTACGGTGTAAACGCCGGAGTGCCCAAGACGCTTGTCAAGTATCTGGTGCGTTGGTTCGCCATGCGTGCTTCATCGGAGCGCGAGCGGACAGTGCTGCTTGACATAATTGATACCCCTATTAGCCCTGAGTTGACGCCGGCCGATTCGGAGGGTAACATCAAGCAGAAGACTGAAGAACTTGTGGGCCCTTATGAATTAGCTGACTTCTTCCTATACTATATGCTGCGCTACGGCTTCAGTCCGCGGCGTGTATATCTGCTGGCCCGCAAGGCATTCAGCGGAGTGTACACCGATGAGGTGATACTGCGCTGGATGCGAAAATTCTATCAGCGCTTCTTCACGCAGCAGTTCAAGCGTTCATGTCTGCCCGACGGTCCGAAGGTGGGCAGCGTCTGTCTGTCGCCCCGAGGTGACTGGCGTATGCCGTCCGATGCATCGGTTGCCATCTGGCTCAAGGAGATAGATTCGCTATAAAGAAGTATTTATAAATACAAAAATCCCGGAGGTGTCATAGATGATCAGCCTCCGGGATTTTCGTTCCTATAACCTTTATTATTTTATTTCGACGGGCCTCCTACCACGTCATTGTTGCGTACGCTACGCACTTTCTTGACCTGTGCGTTAAGACTACCGAACCGGTATGAAACGGACAGCTGTACGGAGCGGTTGTTTGATGTAGTTGAGTAGCTTGTGCTTTCGTACGGTACATTCAGCATGTAGCTTCTGTAGCGGCTCTTGCTTTCACCGAACGGATTGCTGACTCCCAGACGTACATTCAGTCGGTTCTGCTTTAGGAATGAACGCTGCAGGTCAATGCCATGGCTGAGTTTTGTCATGCCAAGCGGCTCGAACACACTATACAGGCTCTTGCTTCGGCCCCAGTAGCTGATGTAGGCTCCAAGCGAAATCTTCCATGGCAACTGCTGTGTGAGGCGTGCATATACGCTTGGATTCCAGCTTTTGGTTTCGATTTTGATTGAGGGGTTTTCGGCATGTAAATAGCTGATGCCTCCATTTACCATGATGCGTGTCTTAGCTCCGGCCTGCAGCTGCATCCATAGGTTGGCGCTGAACGAGCCGTTTTTGCCTGCATTGGCATATGTCGAACTCACGCGGTCGCCGGGCAGAAGTTCCTGGATCTGAATTATGGCGTTGTTGCTGAAATAGTAGCCTGTGTTGAAATCGAGTGAGAATTTGCGGCTGAAGAAGCTGTAGTTGAAGTTGACCGAATGATTGCGTGTGCTTGTCAGGTCAGGATTACCTTGAGTCTGGCTCTGTGGATTGCTGATGATGGTAGGGTTGAGGTAGTTGATACCCGGACGCTGGATTGATGAGCTGTACGATGCGCGTATCGAGTTGCGGTCGTTTATGTTGAATGAAACTGCTGCGTTGGGCACTACATCATTCAGGTCGCTGTGATAGTCATCATTGTCGCCAAGTTTATATTTGGCTTCTAGACGTGAGAACTCGTATCGTACGCCGGCACGCACTCCCCAGCGGCCGATGTTCACACGGTAGTCGGCAAACGCGGCAGCAACCTGTGTCACGTGGCTGAAGTCAGTCTTGTAGTCGTTCTGCCCGATATATTGCTGATCCGAGCGGCTATGGTTGTCGCGGTAAATATATTTAGCCCCTATATCAAGTGTGTGACCTTTCCAGAGTGGGCGGGTCCAGTCAGCCTGAACAGTGTGTTCGAGGAAGGTGGCTGAGTTGTCATAGTCAATACCGGTGTAGTTTACCGGCATGTTCTGCTGGTCGAAATAGCGGTTTGTCTCCTTCGAGTTGCTGCCATTGCCTGATATCATGTAGGTGAGTATGAACTTTTCACCTCTGCGTCGGGTGAGATGTTGATAGTTGAACGTACCGTCAAGCCAGTGTAGACGTGAAGGGGATGTGAATCGCTGTGAACGGTAGCCGTATATCAGATCATGATCCGGATCAAACATTTCATACTGGAAATTGGCGCGGGTCTTGGTGCTGCTTATGTAAGCGCCAAATTCGGCGGTGAACAGGTTGAGCGAGTCCATCTCGTAGCTGAGCTCCATACCAACATTGCCGGATATGCGCGACACTGACTGCTCGGTGCTTTCATGAGATGTATTGTCCGAGTCATCGAAGGTACGTGTGGTTTCATGATGCTCGCGTCCTACGCGTCCCGGACGTGTGTTCAGAGAACCGTATATGCTGAATGTCACTTTGTCAATCTGCGACATGAGCCATAGATTGGGGTTGGGGAAATTGGCATTATTGCTGTAGTTGATGCCGGCACTTCCCATCACTCCTTTTATTATCAGGTTTTCCTCGGTCACGATGTTCAGAATAGTGCCGATACCTTCGGCATCCTCGCGTGCTCCCGGATCGGTGATCACTTCGATTCTTTTAATCATGGACGCCGGGATGGACTTGAATATATCCTTGGCATTTTTGCTGAACGAGTTGTTCTTACGCCCGTTCTTGTATATTACAAAACTTGAAGAGCCTTTTACCTTTATGGTGCCGTCAGGTTCGACGCTTACAAGGGGTACCTTTTTCAGAATTTCGTCAAGTTGGGATGTCTTTGACTCAGGGTCGTCCTTGACATCATAAGCTATGCGGTCTATTTCGCGTGATATCAGCGGCTTCTGCGCGGTTACCACAACTTCACCAAGCTCAGCACCTGAACTTACCGTCATACGCCCCAAATCGGCCACCGGATGTGACTGACTCACTGCGAAGTCACGCATAAGCGGCGCGCGTCCTACTGATGTGAGCAGGAAACGGTACTTGCCTTCGCGCGACAATGACTTATTGAACGAACCGTTCTCTTTGGTTACGGCGGTAGCTACAGGCTTTACCGAATCAGGCAAGGCGTAGATGCGCACTGTGGCAAATGCTTCACCCGTTCCGGTGGAGTCGACCACAGTACCTGTCACACGGTATGACTGGGCCGATACCGTGGCTGCTGTCAACATTGCTATGACAGGGAGTAGTAATGATTTGATTGGTTTCATATAATTGTAACGACTGGTTTGTTTATGATGCGAAAGATACGAAATAAAATTTACCCCCCCCCCCTAATATTTTATAGGGAAAATGCAAGTGGAAGCTGAATTTTTTTCATTCGGAAAGATAATATTATGTTGCTCTCCCGAATATGATAGGTACTGTACATAGTTGTAGCCGGACGAGGAGAAGCGGATGAATGGGGTACGATTATTTAGCATAGTGTGTTAGTGAAATAGTACACCACAAAAGTATGCTAAAAATATATTACATCCAAATTTTTCTGATGTTTTTATCGGATTGTACGCAGAATGCATAACACCGTACTGATTTCAGTCAGAAAAAAAAGTAGGATATGACACAATGGTGCCGGGTGTGTCATATCCTACTTTTTACTTCAATGAAATAACTGCTGAGGACAGTCATCACGTTGTTTCGGACAAAATGGTCCGGTTATTTACTCTTTTTGCGTTTAGGCGATAATTTGAAAGTTACCGGCACGTTGACACTGGCGTCGCCACCCGGTTTTGCAGGATTCCATTTCGGACTTTTCTTGATAACTTCAATAGCTGCATTGTCGAGGTCTTCACGCACACCTTTCACTACCTTTACGTCCGTCACTTTTCCGTCAGGAGCTACAGTGAAGTTGACAATCACATTACCTTCTGTGCCATCTTTGATAGCGCTTTGCGGATATTCTATATTTCTTGCTATGAACATGAAGAATTCTGCAGCACCTCCGGGAAATGAGGCATCGTCAGGGCCGGCAGTCGAGGCGTATGCTGTTTTGGATGTTTTCAAGGGCTGAGTCTTGACTTTCGTTGGAGTGTTGACAGCCATTGCTGTGGCTGACACTACAATTATTCCGGCTAAGGCGGCTATTGCGAGGAGCGATTTCCATACACGTCCTGTTTTTCTTGGCTTGTTGTTCATCATAATGATACGTTTTTTGATTGAAGTGAGATTAAAATTTGTATATATGGGTGCTATAGCCGATTGTATAGTGTTGTTGAGCAGACACATCTGGTACTCACGTCGGTTGGATTCGTTTACGGCATGTGCATCAGCCATAAATTCCAGATTCTCACGCACGCAGTTGCGTATGCCCCATGCAGCGGGATTGATCCAGAACAGCGATGTGAATAGTTCCGATATGATGATGTCGGCTGAGTGACGGTGGCTGACATGCGCAAGTTCATGCGCTATGATGAATTCCGGCACTTCTGAACGGTAGGATATGAATATATGGTTGAACCATGAAAATGCAGTTTCGGTATCGGCCTTGATGAAGTGCGTGTATATTCCGTCGGTCAGTTCAGTGCGTTGCGCTTTTCTGATAAGGCGGTGTATGCTGATCATACGCCATAATGTGCGCAGCACCAACAGTGCTGAAATGGCGATATAGATATAGCTCAACAGTGTCATGACGGGTAGGCCGCTCTCCGTATCTGTGCCATTTCCGTCCGGGGCTGCCATTTCCGACAGATCGATAGCCGGCATCATTACAATTCCTTCATTTATATGCGTTCCGGCCGGGAAGAGTCCGAGCGCGGGGAGCAGCAGCGCGCCAATCATTGATGAAAGGAGAAATATGCGGCGAAAGCGGAACCCATGCTCTCCCTTGAACATTACCTTGTACAGCAGGTAGGCTGCTATGATTATCAGATTGGCTTTTATGAAGTAGAATATCTCGGGATTCATTTTTCTTTTCCTTTCTTTATCAGGGTTACTATTTCTTCAAGTTCTTCAGGCGTTATGCTCTTTTCGCGGGCAAAGAAAGTGACCATCTCCTTATAAGAGTTGCAGAAATAATCCTTCACGATGTCGCCGAGGCATCGCCGCTTGAATTCGCCGCTGTCAATGGCCGGAGTATATAGATATGTGTTGCCTATCTTGCGTGCGGTGACATATTCTTTCCGTACAAGATTCTTCACTATCGATGCTACGGTAGTGTAGGGTGGAGCGGGTTGAGGCATCTGTTCCAGTATATCCTTCACTGTACAGTTGCCGGCATTCCAGATGGCTCGCATTACTTCTTCTTCCTGTGGCGTAAGATTGTTCATGGACTGAATATTACGATTGTGTCGCAAATCTACGAAAGTTTCGTAGAAAGCCAAATTTTATTACGGTTAAAATATGTTAATAGATGAGTCGGGCTATGAAAAAGAGGTAACTTTACACTTGCATAGATGTTGTTATAGAAAAGAGTTAATGCCTTATGAATAAGATTATTTTATCAGCTTCACTGCTTACGTTGGCAGCAATGATGCCAATGTCGGCATCTGTATATGCACAGGAGCCTGAAGAAGGACGGTTTCCTATAATAGAAGGTGGAGTAGGTCCGGCTATAAGCGGATCCGTAGAATATACACAGATTCCGCTCCAGTCACGAAAATTCATTGACCGTGAGTTTAAGGGGCTTACCGTAATCAGGGCTGAGCGTGAGTTTGCTTCCGGAAAAGTGGAGGTAGAGCTTTCAGACGGAAGTGAGATAGAATTCAATTCAAAAGGGGAGTGGACAGAAATTGACGCTCCGGACGATGAGGTTTTCATCGTCGAACTGCTGTCGAAGCTTATCCCTGACCGTGCACGCCGTGAACTCAGGCGCCGTAAGGTCGATACGAAAGTTGAAACCGTGAAACGCTCCGCCACAGGCTACACCATAGAGCTTCGGGGCGAAAAGATTGACGAATATCTGTTCAGCTCCGACGGCCGCCTGTTGGGAATGCGTGATTGAGGCTCCGCAGAGCCTCAATCGGTGTTTTTACCGTACCCGATAGTGGCTTTCGGGGATATTTACCGTCACACCGCGGCGCCGGATGACAGGGAGGCCCAGGGCCCCGCGCCCTATCTTTAATGTTATGGTGTCGCCTTTATGTAGCCGGCGGAACTGCCGGTTGTTGATGCTGATGCTTTTCAGACGTCCTGATGGGAGGCATACCTCGGCGAAATATACCTTGTAGGGGTCGCCCTGCACGTATGTGCGTCGCGACACGCGGCGTGTGGTATGGCGTGTTTCGGAGTATATGCGGGTCACTACGGTCTTTGTATCGGTAAATCTTGAGTCCGGCGTCGCGAAAAGGTTGATGGATAGGAAAATACACATAGCTAAAGGCGCGGTCACCACCACGTGCGTAAGATAGCAGAGCCATCGTTTGTCAGAGCCTGTTATTCGGCTCCATAGCGGCAGCGCCGGAATGCCGCTTATTATAGCAAACGCTAAAGCTATGATTATTGCCAACGGTTTCGACACGATAGTAACCCCCAGCAGAAACAAGTCAGTGCCGGAGAGAATCATCAGCAATATAATGAGAGTGACAATTCGGGCTGTGCTGCCGAATCTTTTGCTGGATGGATTGTTTTTAGTCATCTTCTTTTCAGGAAAAGTAGTAACTTTGCAAAACTATTGTTAAAAACTATAATTTAATTGCAAAATTACAAATTATAATCATCCTATGAAGAAGAATTTTTTTAGAGTGGCAGCAATCGCACTCGGCCTTTGTATGGTGCAGCCGGCAGTAGCACAGTTTAACCTTGGAAAGGCTATCAATGCCGGAGCAAAGGCTGTAAAGGCTGTTACACTTACTGACGCCCAGATGGCTGCTTATGTAAAGGAATCAGTTGATTGGATGGACGCTAACAATCCAGTTCTCCCGGAAGATAATGAATATACCAAGCGTCTGCGTAGACTTACTGCAGGTATTACCGAGGCTGATGGTATTCCATTGAATTTCAAAGTATATAATGTGGTTGACGTCAATGCATTTGCTTGTCCTGACGGAAGCGTGCGCGTGTTTGCCGCTCTTATGGACCTTATGGACGATGACGAACTGATGGGTGTCATCGGTCATGAAATAGGCCATGTGCTCAAGCATCATTCGAAGAATGCATTCCGCACACAGCTCCTGTCTGATGCCCTGAAGGATGGCATCTCTTCAACAGGTGGCGTGGCTGCCAAGCTCACAGATTCACAGCTCGGCGCACTCGGACAGAGCCTTATCAATGCCAAATATTCACAGAAGCAGGAGAGCGAGGCTGATGACAGCGGCTATGATTTCCTGAAAGCCAACGGACGCAATCCCTGGGGTATTGTTATGTCATTTGAAAAGCTCCAGTCACTTGAGGGCGGAAATACCCAGGCAAGCGCCATACAGAAGATGTTCTCGTCACACCCCGATACCAAGAAGCGTATCGAACGCATGACAAAGCGTTGTCAGAAGGACGGATATGAACGTCCGGCTAAATAAGCTCATACATATCACACCGATTATATGTCACATTACTTAAAATCATTTGCCATGATGACAACGGCCCTTCTGGCGGCCTCATGTTCATCCACCGGTTCCGGCTCCGGCGGCGACATTATTGACAAGCCTGACTTTACCCCTGAAAACGGGCAGTACACAATTGATGCTCTTGAGGCATTCGGCAAGGTGTCATCACCTGTCGTTTCTCCTGACAAGTCAAAGATTCTTTATGGCATAAGCTATGAAAGCTTAGAGCAGAACAAGAGTAATCTTGATCTCTACGTGATGAATCTTGACGGCTCTGACAACCAGCGCATCACACGCACTCCTGAGAGTGAGAACGGTGCCGTATGGATTGACGGCGGCAAGAAGATTGCCTATATGTCGGCCGTCGACGGCAAGCAGCAGCTCTGGGTGATGAATGCCGATGGAAGCGGCGCCAAGGCTGTTAGTTCGGTAGAGAACGGTATCGCAGGATTCCTCTTCTCGCCCGATGAAAAGCAGGTGCTTATGATTGGCTCCGTGAAGTATTCACGTACCGCCGAGGATATATATCCTGATCTGCCCAAGGCCACCGGACGTCTGATTGACGACCTTATGTACAAGCATTGGGACGAATGGGTAACAGAGATTCCCCACCCCTTGCTCGGCTCGTTTGACGGCAATCAGGTGACTGACGTCATTGACATCATGCAGGATGAACCGTTCGAAGCACCCATGAAGCCGTTTGGCGGAGTGGAATCATTCGCATGGGCTCCTGACGGAAGCAAGCTTATCTACGTGTCACGCAAAAAGACAGGCATGGAATATGCTCTCAGCACAAATTCCGATCTCTATCTCTATGACGTGGCTTCAAAGAAAACATCCAATATTACCGAAGGTATGATGGGCTACGACACCAATCCCGTTTATTCACCCGACGGTAAGTATGTGGCTTGGCTCAGCATGGAACATGACGGATATGAAAGCGACAAGAATCGTATATTCATCATGGACACCACTACCGGTGAGAAGACTGACCTGACTGCCGACTGGGATTATACCGTAGATGCCATAGCCTGGAATCCTGACGGAAAGTCAATCTATTTCATTGCACCTAAGGATGGTGTGACACCTATATTCTCCATAGCTCTTGCCGACCGTTCGGTTAAGGTTGTGGCTGAAGGTGTGTTTGATTACGCTTCACTTGCTCCTGTCGATGGCAATACACTGATCACCATGCGTCATTCAATGCTTATGCCCAACGAACTCGTGGCTGTGAAAGATGGCAAGGCTACTCAGATAAGCAATGTTAACACCGAGCTGCTTGCGAAGCTCGACATGCCCACCGTGGAGAAGCGTTTGGTGCCTACCACCGATGGCAAGCAGATGACCACATGGGTGCTCTATCCTCCCAAGTTTGATCCGAACAAGAAGTATCCTGCGGTGCTCTATTGTCAGGGTGGTCCGCAGTCAGCTGTAAGCCAGTTCTGGAGCACACGCTGGAACCTCGCGCTGATGGCTGCCAACGGATATGTGGTGATTGCCCCCAACCGTCGTGGCCTGCCCGGTTTCGGCACTGAATGGAATGCCCAGATTTCAAAGGACTACGGCGGTCAGAATATGAAGGACTACTTCAGCGCCGTCGATGATATGAAGAAAGAGGCATATATCGATGCCGATCATATAGGTGCCGTTGGCGCAAGCTATGGTGGCTTCTCCGTTTACTGGCTCGCCGGACATCACGAAGGCCGTTTCGCTGCCTTCATTGCCCATGCCGGTATCTTCAACACTGAAGCACAGTATCTTGAAACTGAAGAGATGTGGTTTGCCAACTGGGATATGGGTGGCCCGTTCTGGGACAAGTCGAATGCTGCCGCCCAGGCTACATTCGCCACATCGCCTCACCGCTTTGTTGACAAGTGGGATACCCCGATTCTTATCACACACGGAGAGTATGACTTCCGCATCCTCGCTTCGCAGGGTATGATGGCATTCAATGCCGCACGTCTGCGTGGAGTCCCGGCTGAGATGCTGATATTCCCTGATGAAAACCACTGGATTCTCAAGCCCCAGAATGCCGTTATGTGGCAGCGCGTGTTCTTCCGCTGGCTCGACCGCTGGCTCAAGCCCGGAAGCGATGCCGCCAAGCAGGCTGCTGATACAGCCGCTCCTGCCGCTGCTGCTGACAGCGTGAAGTAATCATCAGATAGCTGAAATATAGAATCCCGTTGCTGATATCAGGTCAGTCAACGGGATTTTTTTGTATCTCCGGCACACTTACGCAGGCTACGGAGCGTTATAGTAATATGTCGAAAACCACCCTTAAGAAACAGTTGGCCCTGATGACGGCCGGGCAGATAGCGGAGCTTGTCCTCGATCTGTATGCGGCACGTCCGGAAGCGAAGGAGTATCTTGACTTTTATGTGCAGCCTGATATTGACAAGCGCCTTGAGCGTGCCAAGTCAAATATCAAAAAAGAGATTAACCGAACCTCGCGTGGACGCAACAGGGCTCGTATCACCCGTGTGCGCCGTATAGTGAAGGATATTTCATCGCTTAATCCCGGCACTGAGCATGTGGCAGAGATAATGGTGTATGCCATAGAGGCCATGTGTGCCGCAGGATCGGAACAGTGGATTAAAGAAACAACACAGCGTGCCACAGCCCGGATGCTTGCCGAGGCTCTGCAAACTGCCGATAGTGCCGGAATGCTTGACATCTATCTCCCTCGTCTGCGGGAGGCTGTGGAGGGGATGAAGTCATCCTGGTTTCGGTCTAATGAATTCAAGTCGCTTCTGAAGGATGCTCTTGATGATGCCTTGGACAGTCTATAGTCCAAGGTAGCTGGCCACGGCATCGGCGCAACGTTCGCCATCAATGGCTGCCGACACTATACCGCCTGCATAGCCCGCTCCCTCGCCGCAGGGAAACAGTCCGCCTACGCTGACATGCTGCAGATTGTCAGGCTGTCGAAGTACGCGTACCGGTGCTGATGTGCGTGTCTCGTCACCTATAAGAACCGCTTCGTTGGTAAGGAAGCCTTTATTCTTGCGTCCGAAATCTTCAAATCCTTTCTGAAGCCGTGAGGCTATTCCGGCTGGAAGAAGCTTGTCGATACGTGCCGGATGAATGCCGGGTGCGTAGGATGTATCAGGCAGATCCTTTGACGGGCGTGACCGTACGAAGTCAACCATGCGCTGGGCCGGAGCATTCTGCGAGCGGTCGGCTTCGTTGAAGAACGCCGTCTCTATATCCTCCTGAAATTTCATCATCTTAAGCGGCCCGAACATGGTGTACTGCGAGGGTAAATCCTCCGGCAGAACCTCCACCACCATCCCTGAGTTGGCTCGGGCACCACCGCGTGAGGATGATGACATGCCGTTGACCACCATCTGTCCCGGTGCGCTTGCCGCCGGAATAATGACCCCTCCGGGGCACATGCAGAAGGAGTATACCGCACGTCCGTCAACACGGGTAAGCATTGTATATTCCGCCGGGGGAAGATACTTGCCGCGTCCGCCCGGATTGTGATAACGTATGGCGTCGATAAGCTTCTGCGGATGCTCAAGGCGCACGCCTACCGCTATTCCTTTGGCTTCCATATCTATGCCCTGACGCTGTAGCATGCCGTAGACATCCCGGGCCGAATGGCCTGTAGCCAATATCACCGGACCTTCGAATCTGTCGCCCGTGGCGGTGGTCACACCGGTGGCTGTCCCGTCAGTGAGTGCTATATCGGTGACACGCTGGTTGAACAGAATCTGTCCGCCGCACCGTTCAATAGTGTGCCGGATGTTTTTTATTACTTCGGGCAGACGGTCAGTGCCTATATGCGGATGAGCGTCGCAGAGTATCGATTCCTGTGCGCCGTGCTGATGGAATATGTTGAGAATCTTGTCGATTGATCCGCGCTTCTTGCTGCGGGTATATAGCTTCCCATCGGAAAACGCACCTGCACCCCCTTCGCCGAAGCAGTAGTTGGAGTCTTCATTTACCACACCCTCACGAGCTATCATAGCCATATCCTTGCGGCGTGAGTCAACATCCTTGCCGCGTTCCAGGACTGTCGGCCTTATGCCGAGTTCAATAAGCCGGAGTGCAGCAAAAAGTCCGGCCGGTCCGGCGCCCACCACAACGCATTCCGGAGCATCCGCAGGGAGTTTTGCATACTCCACCGGCGAGGCCAGCTCGCCCGGCTGCGGCATGCAGTCAACGAATGCCTTTACCGTCAGATTGACCATGACCCTGCGCTGGCGGGCATCAATGGAGCGGCGTGTTATATGTACTTCCTTGATGCGGTTGGCATCAATATCAAGAATCCGGCTTACTTCGGCTGAAAGCAGCATCGGGGTATATGCTGTGCGCGGGTCAAGGCGCAACTGTAGTTCCTCGCAGGCCATCAACGGTCAAATTTAACGTAAGTCTGAGCTGCGGGAGAGTAATCGGCATCATCCCAGAGCGAGCTTGAAATCATCAGATCGGCGCTAACGCGGTTGCATGCGATAGGCACATTGTGCAGACGGCACTGGCGCAGAAGCATCTGTATGTCAGCTTCATGTGGTTGCGGATTGAGGTCGTCAATCAGGAATACGGCCAGATCAATTTCATGGCGTACCACCATTGCCGCTATCTCAGCATCGCCCCCCATAGGGCCTGAATTCATACATGTTATGTCGGCCTGTATGCCTAATTCATCAAATGCTTTCTTGATAAGGCCACCGGTGGTACCGGTGCATACCAGATGATGCTGCGAAAGAAGCTCGGCGTTATATTTAGCCCATGACACCATGTCGGCTTTACGCTGGTCATGAGCAACGAGTGCTATGGTAAGATGTTTTTTCATATTGTACGGTTTTATATATTTTTGTTTAGGTGTGAGCCAATTTTCTTTTGCTCACGGCGCATCATGAATATGAGTGTCACTATGGCCAATATGAATGCTATGCAGTCCGAACCGGCCATCGAGGCCCACACTCCGTCAATACCGAAATGACGTGGCAGGAATATCAGGAAGGGGATGAGGAATATCAGTTGTCGGGTGAGTGACAGGAATATGGAAATCTGAGGCTTTCCTACGCTTTGGAAAAAGTTCTGTATCACAATCTGGCACCCCACGAGCGGATAGAATATAAAGAATATCCGTGCGCCACGGTCGGCCATGGCTATCAGCACATTGTCAGTGGTGAACAGTGAGCTTACCGCACCGGGCATAAGCTCGCATATGAGCCATCCGACGGTAGTGATGGCTACACCGAGACAAATGCCTATGGTGAGTGTGCGCCTCACGCGTAGCCACTGTCCGGCGCCGTAGTTGAATCCGAGTATGGGCTGCATTCCCTGTGTGACACCGAACACTATCATAACAAAAAACATTGATGTCCGGTTTAGTATGCCGTAGGCTCCTACCGCCAGATTGCCACCCGTGCCTCCGTAGTCAAGCAGGGCTTTGTTGATGAATATCACCACTATGCAGGCACATACATTCATCAGGAACGGCGATAGCCCGATAGCATATATGCGCTTGATGATTGAGCCGGTGAGCCAGCGGGCTTTCCACTGCAGATGCACGAAGCTCTTGCGCGACAGGAAGTGATGAAGCACCCATACGCAGGCCACTGACTGTCCGCACATTGTGGCTGTGGCGGCTCCACGTATGCCCCAGTCAAACACAAATATGAATATCGGGGCAAGGATTACGTTGACAAGCACTGACAGCAGTGCCGATATCATGGCTTTCTTGGGATATCCTGTGGCCCTCATTATATTGTTGAGCCCTATGAAGATGTATGATATCGGCGTGCCGTAAAGAATCACCGTCATGAACTCGCGTGCATAGGGGAGGGTTTCTGGCGTGGCTCCGAAGAATAGCAATATCTTGTCGAGGAATATCAGTGTCAGTCCTCCGAAAATTACAGAGTGTATCAGACAGAGCAGAGCTACATTGTTGACCACGTCCGTAGCACGGCTGATATTCTTCTGCCCGAGGAATATTGATGAAATGGTGGCGCCCCCTACGGCTATCAGCGTACAGAAAGCTATCACCAGGTTCATCAGCGGGAAAGTGATGGCGAGTCCTGCTATAGCCATTGCCCCGACACCCCGACCTATGAATATGCTGTCAACAATATTGTACAGCGATGTGGCCACGCTTGCTATAATGGCCGGTACGGAGTATTGTATCAGTAACCGTCCTATCGGCCGGGTACCGAGCGTCATGGGGGTGCTGTCTGTTTCTGCCATCAATCGTATGCTTTTTTACAATGCAAAATTAACCATTGTTGTAACAATTATCGGGACTGTTTGTATTAATTTTGTGAAAATTTTATAACTGATTTTTATGAAGCGATACGGAGCATTGTTTGACCTTGACGGAGTGTTGATTGACAGCGAGGGTACATATACCCGGTTCTGGCAGGGTGTAGAGGATATATATCCTACGGGAGTGGAGAATTTTGCCATTGCCATCAAGGGTACCACACTTGAATCGATACTGAATCATTATCCCGATGAAGCTGTGCGCACCGACATAGTGCGCCGCCTGCAGGAGTTCCAGAACCGTATGGACTATCCTCTCTATCCCGGGGTGCAGGAGTTTCTTCAGCAGCTGATTGATGCCGGCTTCCGTACCGCTATAGTCACCAGTAGCGACCCTTCGAAAATGGAGCGCCTGTGGGAAAAGCAGCCCGGGTTGAAACAGTATTTCATGACCGTTATTGACGGACGTCAGGTGAGCCGCTCCAAGCCTGATCCCGAAGGGTATCTTAAGGCAGCCGCTGCCGTGGGGTGTGACCCGAAGGATTGTTTTGTATTTGAGGACTCCATGCAGGGGCTCAAAGCAGGTAGAGCATCAGGAGCCAAAGTTATAGGTGTGGCCACAACCTATCCGGCCGATACTGTCGGTCCTCTGGCCGATGTTGTGGTTGATAATGTAGCCGAGCTCACGCCGCAGCGTCTGCTTGACCTCATGAACTGAATAGAATACCCTCGGCTGACCAGTGGCAAGCCCCCGCTTGCAACGAATGAGTGTTTATTTTTGGTTGAGGTATATCTTATCGGGTATAATTGATGTTGTAAATATAAATATTATATCCAAAATGGTATAATATTGAGAAATAGTGTTATTTTTGTACCCTAAAAGGTATAAAGTAGTACGTATGATGAATCTCTCTACAACGGTAAAAATGTTGAGGAAGCAGTATGACCTGACTCAAGAAGAACTGTCGCTAAAGTCTGGTGTAGGGCTTCGCTTTGTTCGTGATCTGGAACAAGGTAAGAAAACACTTCGCCTTGATAAGGTGAATCAGCTTCTTGACTTCTTCAATTATGAAATGGTAGCCACAGTCAAGTCTAATAATCAATGAAACAGGCCAATGTATTTTATAAAGACAAAATAGCCGGAGTTTTGACAGAGAATGATTCAGGCTACGAGTTCCGCTATTTGCCGGAGTATCTCTCTTTAGATTCGGCAAAGGCTGTTAGCTTGACGTTGCCTTTGCAGGACGAAGCGTATAAAAGTACTGTGCTATTCCCATTCTTTGATGGTTTAATTCCCGAAGGATGGTTGCTGGATGTCGCTTTGCGGAATACAGATATTAGTATTCTTGATCGGATGTCGTTGCTGCTGACCTGTTGCAGAGATTGTATCGGGGCAATAAGCATTGTCCCGATTAAAGAAAGAGAGGAGGAATAATGTGTAACTGTTTATATTGTTATCGTCCGCTTTTGAAGGGGGAAAAGGATATGCATATGGCTTGTGTCAGGAAGTTCTTTGGAACAACAACATTGCCGGTCCTTGATTATACAACAGAGCAACTTGACAAATTGGCCTTGCAAATCATTCAAGAGCAAACATCCTTGACCGGTGTTCAACCTAAATTATCCTTGCATTTGAATGGTCATGAAGGAAATAAGAGATTGACTATTGTTGGCCTGTGGGGCGGATATATTTGTAAGCCTCAGACCCGGCAATATGAAATGTTGCCAGAAGTAGAGGATGTAACCATGCATCTTGCGGAGATAGCACATATCGCTGTTGTTCCTCACGCTTTAATGCGTATGGCGGATAGTACACTTTGTTATCTGACTCGTCGGATTGACAGAACTTCTACGGGAGAAAAGATTGCGATGGAAGATATGTGCCAACTTACGGAAAGACAGACGGAGCATAAGTACAAGAGTAGTTATGAACGTATAGGTAAGGTTATTTTGAAATACTCTTCTTTGCCAAAAATGGATGTTGTAAACTTTTTTGAGTTAGTGCTTTTCTGCTGGGTAACAGGGAATAACGACATGCATTTGAAAAACTTTTCATTATATGAAATAGAGGATAAGATACGTATGACACCGGCTTACGACTTGCTGAATGTATCGATAATCAATCCCCATGATGATGAAGAACTGGCATTGACATTGAATGGTCGGAAGAAGAAACTTCAAAAGGTCGATTTTATCAAATCAGCAGCTACTTTGGGTATAGATAGTATTATTGTAGAGCGATTGATAAAGAAATATATCAGGTTGTTACCCAAGTTTGAGGATGTTATTCAAAACTCATTCCTAAGCGCTGAGTTGAAAGAAAAATACATCGAATTGCTGAGAGCGAGGCTTGACAGACTTTCTTCAGGGATATAAGATAGATTTTAGTTTTGAACTGAAATTCAGTATTAGTATTGTAATCAAAAGAAGAAAGAGATTGGCGGGGGTGTGCCGCGGCCAATCTCTTTCATATTAAATGAAGCTCTGAAGTATGTCTATTTGGATAGTTTCAGTCCTGATATCGGTCGATCTGTTGAAAGGGCTACCGTATATCCGGCCAGGTCAGTAGTAAGATTGTTGACATCGATATCTATAACAAGGTTAAATTTAGAATTCTTATCTGAATCTTCATCATCGCCGATAGGTAATACCGAAAGGTTGAGCTTGTCTATCAGGCTGTCATCATTTCCGTAAAGTGAGATGCTTTCACTGGGTAGAGCCTGAATGTCAGAGCTTCCTATAGCGCAATTCTCAAAGGTGAATTTTCTGTCTGTCCAATAGTGGTTTCCATAATCATTGTTTGTCAGGAATGTAGACTTGACGTTGAGAGCAGCTATGTGACAGTTTACAAGTTTACAAGATGGTAACTGTCCTAAGGTAAGCGATGACGATTCAATGCCACTCAGCTCCATTCCTGTTGATATGTACGAACTTACTCCGGCTATGCGTTTGCTGGGCATGATGATTTCAAGCGGGTCCGAGGATTTCACTTCCCACCAGTTGTATCTCTGTTTATCATCCTCCTTGGGAGCCATTCCGCTCCAGTCGAAAATGATTGAGATAGTGTCGGCATCCTGTTTCATTTTGAGTATTGCCAGCAGATCCTTTGGACCACGGAGTGCAGGTCCGGTCACGAGGTCCGATTCTATAATTCGAATGTCGAGCGAATCGTATGACACGTGGGAGTTCTTGCGTATATCCAAGATATGAATGTATCGGCCGTCAAGAGTGGTGTCGGTCATGACAATGTCGCCGGTATAGCTGAATTGATGGCTTACGGGTTCTTTGCCTCCGGCCAGAAACAGCATCCCTGCCACGAAAATGGCGAATAGTACTATCGGGAATCCGATTATGATATATGATGTACGTTTCATTTTTGTGAGTCTAAGAATTGTTTGAATAGTGATGACAGTTCATCCGGTGTGATGCCTATGGCATGCAGGCGTGTGAAGAGCTTGGGCATTTCTGTTTCGAAAAACATACGCTTGCGCATGGCTGCTATCACATTTTGTGCTCCGGGCTTGACAAAGAACCCTATGCCGCGGCGGTTGAATATTATCTCCTCGCGCGTCAGGTAGTCGTATGCCCGCATTACGGTATTGGCGTTTACTTCCACCATGGCTGCATACTCGCGGACTGATGGTATACGCTCTTCCACCGGGTGCAGACCGGCCATTATGTCATCCATTATTTTATCAGCTATCTGCAGATAGATAGCACGTCGGTTATTTTCAAATTCCATGCATCGTATGTGTTACCAGCGTTGAGTAATCTCTGATTCCTTGAACCGGAAGTAGGCCAGGGCCCAGTTGAATAGTGTTATACCCATAAAAATAGCTGCCATAATGCCGAAATGTTCCCCGAAGTAATCGGCGCGGGGATAATTGTACTTACCGTATTCAAAAATGTTTTCAACGAAGTAAACTCCGGTAAATATGAATACAAGAATCAGCACAGTGGATATGGCGGCACTTTTTATGAATGAATTGCGGGGCCATATGGAGCTGCCGAGCACAAACAGCGACTGGAATGCGAGCAGCATGGATATAAGCATCCAGATTACTCCTCTATCCCTAAAGTTAGATTCATGGCTGAATGCGTAGTCAACCCATGAAAGGAGTGGCTTGGGCTTGCTGACACACTCTATATCGTTAATACGCGCTATGACAGGTGTTGTTATCACACGCAGATAATCGGCAAAAAGGAATACTATGTTAAACACGATGAAGAAGCCGAATACATAGATAATCCACCGGGCCATGTATTTTTCAAGCTGTGTGGCGGGTATCATCAGCGTGTTTAAACGGCGGTTGGGCGTGCTCATCCACTCCATGGAAAGGGATGCGCTGAGAGCTGAGAATCCAAAAATGGACATGACATACATCGGTATCAGGACACTGTTCCAGAGCGGGTCAAATTCAAACTTGTCCGGGGTGACGTGATAGTATGGTTGTGAGCCGTATGTGCCGATATTCATTAAGGTCATGAACAAGATGAACCCTATGATAATGGCGGCCATCACAAGTACCTGCATAAGAACTTTCTTTCGGTTCTCAGTCAGGGAGAGCGCTGTCATGTCGGCAAGACGCTTGAATGAAAAGTATTGTGCCATGTTGATTAAGCTGTTTCGGATGTGAATAATTCAGCTACCTTCTCTGGGCAGCGCTGGGTAAATTCAAATAGGCTCTCAAGATTGATTTCGGTTTCGGTATCGTCATCATTGTTGAGAATCAGATTGTACCCGCCGAGTGCCGGTTGGGCAAACAGAGCCTCTGTGGGGGGCACCGATACGGGAGCGGTGATAAACTTCAGCTTGCTGATTATGGAATAGGTGTCAGCATCAAGTTTTATGCCGGAGGGGTCGGTGATTACCACATGGTCAAGCAGCTTGTCGATATCACGTACCTGATGGGTGGAGATGATGATGGTGCGGTCGTCCGTCATGCCTGACACTATGAACTTGCGGAAGCGGCTCTTAGCCGGAATGTCGAGGCCGTTGGTAGGTTCGTCCATCAGAAGCAGACGTGTGTTGCAGGCTAAGGCGAAGCTCATGAACACCTTTTTTTTCTGACCCATGGACAGAGCCCCGAGATTGACATCGAAAGGCATTTCAAATGTTTCTAAGTGGCGCTTGAGGTCGTCCATGCTGAAGCGGGGATAGAATTTGGCGTTGGCCCGCACATATTTTTCAAGTGATATGGAGGGGAGCTGGAATTCCTCAGGAAGGATGAATATATCCTCAAGAGTGGAGGGCAGACGTAGCCGGGTATTGACATCCATGAATGTCACCTGACCCGACTTCGGAGTGAGCAAACCGGCTATAAGATATAGCAGAGTCGATTTGCCAGCTCCGTTAGGTCCGAGCACTCCGTAGATTTTTCCCGGGGGAAAACTAAGGCTCATGTCGGTCATCACCTGATGACGTGGATAAGCGAATGAAAGGTGTTCGATTTTTAGCATAGTGTGTTAGTGAAATAATACACCGCAAAGGTATGCTAAATTTTTATTCTCTCCAAATCTTTTTTATGTTTTTTATCTTGCTAATTGTCTGCAATTTGAAGTCAGAGTTGTCCGGAGTGGCATGAATTTCGTATCTTTACGGAGTAAAAATATAAGTAAAATATATATGTGTTAACCATGAAAAAATACTCCATTCTCCTGATGCTTTGTGCTATGTCGGCATCTGCGCAACAACCTGCCGAATCAATTGAGTCTGTATTCAGCCCGAGGGTCGTGGCCACCGGTCCGTCTGATGCGTATATAGGGTTGTCCAGAATGCCTGATGGAGAAATCCGGCATTACAACTATGGAGAACAGGCCGCAGCCGGCAATTTTTATATCTCGAGCCGTGATAGCGGCATGACATGGAAGCGTGTAGATTATCCACGTGGTATGGCTATGGCGGATATACAGTCGCCTGTAAGCGGCGAATTTATAAGGGTTGTGAATATGGGACGCTACGGAGTCTACTGTATTCGTACCGTTGGCGGAGAGAAGGGCGACCGTACGCTCCGTAAGGTATCGGATATCCCATCCATTATGATCAAACCACCGGTGTTTGTACGTTCGGGGAAGCGCATTGTTGTGGCCGCGCATGGAGGAGTATCTCCCAAAGGGTGCTATACTTATGTGTCGGATGACGACGGCCTGAGCTGGACCCGCTCCAATACCGTGATAACTCCTGAACATAAAGGTGGCGGTCATCATAAGGGTATACGTTGGAATCATGGGGCGGTAGAGCCTACGGTTGTTGAGCTGAACGACGGACGGTTGTGGATGCTTATGCGTACTCCGCATGACAATCATTATGAAGCGTTCTCTGAAGATGGTGGACTGACTTGGGGCGAGCCTCGTCCGTCACGTTTCTATGGTACAATCACAATGCCTACCATCGGACGTCTGTCAGATGGCCGACTGTTGATGTTCTGGTGCAATACTACTCCGCTGCCTGAGCTGGCTTCAGCAAATGGAGTGTGGGACGATGTGTTCACCAATCGGGATGTGACGCATGTAGCCATATCGGATGACGATGGTAAGACATGGACCGGGTTCCGCGAACTCAGTATGGATCCGCTGCGCAATGAGCCTGATTATGCCTTGCGTGGTGGGGGTATAGACCGAGGCATGCATCAGGCACAGTTTGTAGAGGTGGCTCCCGGCAAGATAATAGCTGCCATCGGACAGCATCCTCTGCATCGCCGTATTGTAGCATTTGATACCGGTTGGCTTTACGAAGGGGAACGTGCGGACAGTTTTGCCGACGGACTTGATAACTGGAGTACGTTCAACTATATAAAAGGAATCAAGGGTCACTGCTCGTACAACAGAATCAACGGAGCTGAACTTGCTGAACACCCGGATAATCCCGGACGCAATGTCATGAAACTGAGGTATGGCAAAGCTGATTCTCTTGTCAGCGATGTGAGAGGCGCGGTGTGGAATTTCCCGGCTATGCGCAGTGGCAGTTTCAAGGCATCGGTAAAACTGCCCGAAGGATCGAACGGCCTGTCACTGATGCTGAATGACCGCTGGTTTAACCCATCCGATACCGTGGCGCGACATGAAAGCATGTATCGTTTGACTCTTGACCGTAAAAAGCTTGGAATCAAAGATGATAAATGGCATACCGTAAGTATTGACTGGAATCTTGACAACGGTCGTTCCCCGATGGCGGTGGTAAAAGTTGACGGTCGCAAGCGCAATATAAAGATGCCATTGCTCAACGGTAGCATTGACGGTATAAGCTATGTGCATTTCATGGCTGAACCTGTTGCCGGAAAAGCTCCGGATAGTAATCCGGGAATGATGATAGAATATGTTCAGGCCGTGAAAAAGCCTTGATATAAGGGTTATAAAAAGCAGCGCCATGTCGTTCAATACTCCCGACATGGCGCTGTTGTTTTTTATAGTATCACATGTTATGAACGCGATACCTGTAGTCCGGTGTTTGACAGAGTCATTTCCACAAAGCGTGCGCGTGGATTAGGAGCATTTTTGGTCAGTTCCTCGCGTATGCGCAGCGCCGCTTCATTGTCGCGTGCCACCATGTAGATAAATCCGCCTCCACCGGCGCCGGGAAGCTTGAGCCCGAGGGTATAGCGCTCCACGCGGTCAATAATAGCTTTTACTGCGGCAGGATTTGTGCCCGAGTCCAGACGTTGGTTCTGGAGCCATGTCTTACCTACAAGACGTCCGTAGCGCTCGAAGTCGCCTCGCTGTATGGCATCGGCCATGTTGAGAGCATGCTCTTTCATGCGGTCGAGCTGGCGCAGGTGCATTCCGGAGTTGAGGAACATGTTGCGCACTATTTCCGCAAGAATGCCTTTGGCCGTGCGGGTTATTCCGGTATAGTAGAGCAGATGGCAGTTGCGGTGCTCCACGTCAGTGAATATCTGTTCCGGGAGCCAGCGTATAAGTGGAGTCTGGTCAATGCCGGGTGCTGTCTGCAGCAGTTTGACTCCGCGGAGCACCCCGCCGTACTGGTCCTGCCAGCCACCTCCGGAGGTTAGGAGCTGTTCGAGTGCGAGCGTACGGTGGCATATCTCATTATCGTCCCAGCCGAGGCGGCAGAAATCGCTTAGAGCGCCGAGCACTGTAGATGCGAGAATCGAGCTTGTGCCGAGGCCTGACCCTGCGGGTACGGCAGAGAGAAGTGTAATCTCTATTCCGCATCCGAAGTCCTCAAGCTGGGCAGTGAGCGACGGGTATGAGCGGCTGCTGAATCCGGGGGCGAATCCGGCTAACGCAAGCGCCGCTTTAGGGATTGAGAACGGCGACCCTACGTGGTGATAGTCAACCAGCGCAGCGTAATGGTCAATTATTTCAGATGCTCCCATATCTATTGAACGGAGCACGATGTGGGGCTTGTCCGACGGTTTGACAAACGCTTGAAGCGGGGGCTGGCCGTTGAGCTCCACTGCCATATTCACCACGTTGCCGCCGGCGGTAAGCGAATAGGGCGGGGTGTCAGTCCATCCGCCGGCCAAGTCAATGCGCAGCGGTGAGCGGGCCCATACTATCTGGTCGGTCATCACGCCGAGCTTTGGTTTTACAGCGGCGTGGTCCACTTCGCCGAGTATGCTTTTACGCAGGATACTGAATGCTTCAGCATCCTCAGCGGTATCGCCTGACAGCTTGCCGCGCAGCATGTGTGAGCGCATGCGTGTTATGATCGGGGCCGATGCGTCGAGCTGGGCGGGAGCTTCAACTCCAAGCGCTTTCATCCGCGTTGCAAGATCTGCGAGGTCAAGCTGATAGTACACGCTCTTCTCATAGTTGCGTGCCATATGGCGCAGGTTATCGGCCAGAAATTCATCACGCTGGCGTGAAAGCTCCTTCAGGTCTGCAATAGCTGTAATCTCATCGGCTGACAGACGGGGAAGTGATGTCCATATCCGGGCTAACTCGGCATCGTTGCCTCCGTTGATCATCCATTGAATCAGACGCCCCATCAGCTCTTTGTCGGCTGTTACCGGGAAAATAGGAGCCTGCTGAATATCGTTGTCTGCCCCGGCTGCGTCAATATCGATACCGCGGTCCGAGAACCAGTCAATAGCCGGGCGCCCCATCCATGTGGTGGCAGGGTCGCTGAGCTTGCCACGCATCGCATCGTTGAACCCATAGGGGCGTATGGCATAACTTCCCTCCGGTTCAACAGGAATTATGTCAAGACAGATGCTGTCAGGCATATTGATGCTCCAGTCGTTGCGTGGCACGCCGGTGATTATCTGATTTGAACCGAGCTGCCATGAAGCGGGGATGAAGGAATTCTCCACCCATACATTTTCGTTGACAGCCGTAAGCTGATATCCCATTATGCTGTTCTGTGTGAACAGAGCCGGACTCGGCTTGATTTTATTGTGGAGTATGTGTCGCTGGTCGGACACTTTCGATTGCAGGGCCAGGGTGGATGATATAAGGTCAGGTGAGGTGCCGAAATGGTAGAACTCTCCTCCTTCCATCGGTACTATGGCCACGGAAAGTGATGCTATGTCGCTATCCTGGGCCGATGGATTATTGCCAAGGGCGCAACCGAACTGAGAATACAGATCGTACTGGCATATGCTGCCATCAGCAGCTGTCGACTTCTGTTCGAGGAGCTTCACGGCCTTGTCGCTGAGAATCCATAAGCCTATGTCCATAAGGAAATAGTGCGATTCGGAAAGCGAGGCGAGTTCTTCAACCGACGGTTTCTGAAGCATGAAATCAAGCTGCGACGGATTCTGACGGTCGAGTGCGAACACTCCGTGATGCGATGCGCGTGACGCGTCAGCCCAAAGTCCGTAGCATACCACATCGGCTTCCGGCGGAGTCTCTACGGCTCCATTTGTATGTATATATACATCGCCGCTTGCTATAAGTGTGGTAAGGCTATCAGGAGCCTTCTCCATAATTTCCTCGTAAAGAGGCATCTGGAGCGACATAAGCGTCTGTGATACGCTCTGTCCTGATGCCCAGCGGAATATAGGGATAGGAGTCAGCACTTTGCTCATGGCGGCATAGGCGGGCAGACGCCGGCTCTGACCGCATGCATGTACTATGATCCGTTTGTTGGATTCATGGCCGGCTTCGCGCCATTTTCTCAGAAGCCATGCCGTACCGCCTCCTGAGCCTACACGGCAATCCTCGGGGTCAGAGGCGCAGAACCATTCGTCTGACGGAAGTCCGGAGAGGGTGTGGAAACATGAGGTTACATGCGGAGGAAGTGACAGTAGCTTAGAAATCATGACGTATGTGTTTTTAGAATTTGATACAAATTTAGCAATAATCCTCTTTTGTTCAAAACGCAAGGAGTCGAATGAAACAGACTAAGGTATTCTTACCGTGCGCCGGGTGTGTCCATATGCCGCCCAGTAGCCGAGGCCACCGCGGATATTGGAGGGGCAGTTGGTGGCAAAAGAGAAAAAAAGATTGTTCGAAATGCCCACTGACTTGTCATAAGTGCTCCAAAAGTCATAAACACTTGTCTGAAGTGCGCATAGTTTTACGGTTACGCGGTCGCCTGAATGATAGAAGTGCTCAAAGTCATCGTCGCTGTATGTCGAGTGTACACCCCGGCTTATCTGCCATTCGCCGGCCCGGTTGTATTCTGCACCAGTGAATGTGCCCAGATATGATGCGTAGAAGCGCGATTCTGTCTTATCGGATCTGGCGAAAAACTTGTAATAGCCGTTTTCATCTGCCGCACCGTCAATAGTGGCGCATATAGTGTAGAGCGTATCGCATCCGGGCGCAGGTTTTACAGTCAGTGGGAGCAACGCCGGAGGTGGCAGTATGGTGGCTACGGCTTCGGCTGTGTCCGTTTCTGTTTCAACAAGCAGCCGGTATGTATGGCCAACTTCGCCTTTCAGTTTCGATGATGTGAAAATGAAATCCGGAGTATAGTTCTTGTCGATACGTCCGGTGAGGATATACTGCTTGTCGCCGTCAAAGATTGATACACGGCTCCATTTCTCAACAAATCCATCGAATGAAGCGGAGGGTTTGGTGAGATCCACGGCATGTGTCACCATGACAATGGGCGCTTCGCCGTTTTCAATCCACCCCTCTATGACAAGAGGCATTTTGGCCGGGCTTTCAGGCTCGTCGGAATAGCATGAAGATAGTATTATGGTGATAAATAACAGTGCGGTGTATCTGATGATAGTTGTCATAGTCAGAATTCTAATGTGTAGGTGATGGAAGGAATCACTGTTTTCATGACGGATTCACGCTGCTCGATTCCTTTGTCCTTCGAATAGGTGGAGTAGCGGAACAGCACGTTGTGGCTCGCGAGTGCGTTGTAGACTGACAGATTGAGCGAATGCTGCAGCGATGATGACTTCCCGAACTGCCAGGTGGCTGAGAAGTCAAGACGCCGGTAGTCAGGCAACCGTGATGAATTGTGCGGGAAGTATTCGCATATCAGATTCTCACCTATCATGTAGCCGTAGCGTGCTTGGGTATATGGCGTGCCGGTGGCATAGGTGAATGATGCCGATATGGAGAGCGGAGGTGTTATAATCCAGCTCAGGGTAGCGTTGAGGTCATGCAGGCGGTCATGTGCGGAGGGGATGTAGCCGCTGCCATATTCGGCTATCCGCACTTTAGAGGTACCGATGTTGTACGATAGCCGTCCGCGCAGACGTCCTGTCTGACGCATGGCTGTCAGTGAGAGTCCGCAGGCATAACCGTGTCCGTAGAATATATGTTCGGTAGGATCGTACGTGCTGTTGTTTACCATGTCAAGTACAGTACCGGAAAATTCTCCGGCGTTGAGGATACGCTTGTAATAGATATCGGCGGAAAGACGCAGAGCCAATGGTGCTATCAACCCGCTTATCCCGAAGCCGAAGGAGTGGGTATCCTCAGGCTTGATTATGCCGTTGACACAACTCCAGAAGTCGGTAGGCAGGCCATTGTCCGACTCCTCAATCAGGCGGTCAAAACGTACATGCCGGCCGTAGGATGCGTATACGCGGCCCCAGCCACCAATGTCAGTCCCGATGTTTATGCGGGGCATAGGTATGAATTGGGTGTAGCCTGAGGTATGGTAGGTTGACAATCTCAGTCCGGCTTCAATCTGGGATGCAGTCGTCAGGTGGATGGCGCGTGTTGCCGCAATGCTCCATTCCACACTCCTGATGCCACGGTTATCGGCACTTGCCGCATTGGCCGCGTTACGCTGTCCGGAAGAGTAGCGGTAGTTGATGTCAGATTCTGTCAGGAATCCGCCGAACCGGCCTGATGCACGAGTTGTGAGCTGTAGTAGAGAAGAGGGGAGATCCAGATCTTTTCCTGCCTCGGTCATCTTGAAGCTGTTGCGGTAATGGCTTGCGGCGATTGAGGCTTCCATTCGGCTTCCTGTCCAGTGAAGTCCTCCTGCCATATTGCCCCAGCCGAAGCTTCCATCTCTCGCTCCATTGGATTCAGACAGAAGGGACATATTGTCGCGATTGGCGAAGAATGTGGCTTTAATAAGGTTGTGGCTGTCAATACGGTGGAGGAGTGCCGCGTTGATGTCAGAAAAATCATACCTCAGATGTGATGTTCCGAGTGTGAGAATCGAAGGGTATATCAGATTGAGATATGTCTGTCGGAATCCGAGTGATAGAGAGGTCCGGTTCTTGATAAGAGGTATATGTATGGCTCCATGGCTTTCAATCAGTCCGATTGATACGCTTCCGGAAACTGTTGAGTCCGGTACCGCCGGGGTTGATGCCGACAGATAGCCGCCGGTGAGATTTGCCGTGGAGGCGTCTACATAGCCCGGTGCGAAGGAGTATGACCTGTAGTAGGCGGGATTGAAGGCGCTGTAGAATCCCAGCATGTGCAGCGGATTGATGATACGGACACCATCGCTTTCAAACAGGTTGGCTCCATTGCCGCTGCCGCGTATCGACATGGAGGCTTGAAGGTCGTTGTTGGTGGCTATGGCCGGCATGCTGCGCAGAAGCGAAATGGCATCGCCTCCACCAAGAAACGAGGGCAGCTGGCCGAGGGCTTTACTGCTGAACGAGAATGTGCCCTTGATGTCGCCCGCTATAGCATGGCGCGGACCGCCGGCGGTTACCGACACCCCCTGGAGCTTGCGTTCGGGGAGTATAGAATCAACCGGTTGAGCCATAGCTTTAATGGCCCAACCGGTGATTATTGTAAGGGATATGATCTGTCGGATATTAATACTCATCACGCTCCTGTCCGGTGATGGACAGATATGTGTTGATTATATCGTTGTAGTCATCAATAAGATTCTTGAACGATACATTGTCAAAGAAATCGGGGAATGAGAAGTTGGTCAGATCAGGGAATGTGAGTATGGGGGTGTCGTTGTAATACACTTTACGCAGTGCTTCTACATTTACAAGCTCTGACTCATCAACTGATTGGTTGCCATATTCATAATTTCCGTCAGGACCTTCTATGTCGTAAGAGTACTGCCAGTCGGAATATTTTTCCACCCAGTCACCGTTGACATCCTCGGAACCAATATAGTCACGACGGACACTGATCAGGTGGCCATCCTTAATGATATATCCATTGTAGTCGTCTGTATAAGGATACCAGTCGTCAATCTCTTCGTTGACGTCCCATGTCAGATAGCCCTGAGCCTGAGCTTCGCCATCGTAATGGAATGTGACGTCAGTATAATTGTTGAGATATTTCACATGGCGTTCGTTGATAGACTTCTCTTCTGATGTTACTTCAAATGTATCACCGTTGCGGCTGAGGATTTTGCCATTGCTGTATGTACTGCGGTCGCCGTCCACCAACCTGTCATAGATATATGAGTCCTCTTCAAGAGCATCATATATTTTGGTGAGCCCGAATATCTTGCCTTTTACCTGAAGCTTGCCAAGGAGGTCAACATCGGAATTGGCGCGGATGAAGTGGCTGAGCAGTCCGTGCGGGTCATTGATGCAGTCGCCGTACTGGTCATGGGAGTGCCCATTCTCGATGTCGGTCTTGATGCTTTCGTAGTTGACAAGATTCTTACCAAGAATAGTTGAATTGGCGGTGACGAATGTCTTGCCGTCGATGGTCACGGTAGCTTTGTCGGTGATGGCATCGTTAGTCACGTTCATGATGTCCGTGGCTACGATTCCGTTTAGTTCGGCACGTGTGTTGAAGTCCATGCTCTGGTTCTGGACAAGCTTTGAGTCTACCACGACTTTGGCCACGCTCTGTCCGTTGCTGAACAGTGTGAGAGTAAGGGTAGTGGGGAGCTGCATGTTGAAGTCCTCGGTATTCCATGTCGAGTAGCCGGCGCTACCTTCCAGACGGGCTGAGTACTTCACGCTGTCACGCCCTGTGAAGTTGATCTCAAGATAGTCGGCGTCAGCTGTGCGGTCCCATGTTTCGGTATCGTAGTTGGCGGTAAATACGCCGAAATAATCCGACAGTTTGTACAGGTCAACCATCTTGGTCCTGAGTGAGCGGATGGCTGAGGCGTTGCCGTGAGCCATTTCGTTCACATCGTCCACAGAACCTTGGAATGCATTGTGCACATCCCAGTATTCAGGGGAGATATAGAATTCTGAAGGGGCAGAATGCCAGTTGTAGTTCTCATCTTCATATCCATAAGTAAACTGATGGAACAGATTCAGAACACCGGCGTTCTTGTTGAGGTCAATCATTGCAGTGGCCTCACGTCCGATGGCGAGAAGTTTATCCTTCTGCGCGTCAGGAGTCAGTGAGACTGACGATGTGGGTGCAGTGAAGGTGATGTAGTCGATATTGTCAAGATTGATAGCCTCGTTGTAGCCGGTTATGGTAAGGGTGCGTCCGTTGTCGCTGAACTGGAGGTCGCCGGCAACACCGAAGTTGTATTTGGTGAATGTGTCACCCTTTTTTACATACAGAGCTTTGGGAAATGCTACTGCTGAAGCGGTTATTGCCAGAGCGGCGATGCTGAGTAAAAATTTCTTCATTTCAAAATTGCTTTAACAGTATAATTTCCTGATTTAAGAATCACGATGCCGGGTTCCATGCCTGAGAGCGCTATGGTTTCACCCTTTTTCACTTTGGCTGTGCCTATAAGACTCGCACCGGCGGTATTGTAGATGTTGAAGTCGCCGTCGGCAAGCATTGTCACTACAGCGGTTGTTGCATCGAACTTGAATGTTGGTTCGGCATTATCGGCAGCAACGGATGTTATACCTGCGGTTTCAGATACGTACATTTTATCAATCTGGTCCTGTGGAAATGTGGCGACTGTTTTATTGTCCTTGTCAGAGGCTGTCATTATGCCTCCGCTGAAAGTAAGGCGGTCCACCTTGTCAAGATTCAGTACTTCATAGCCGGTGGCTGTGCGTTTTAGCGGTCGGAAGACTTAATCTGGCGATTTATTAGAAGGTTTCCTGTTTTTC
>OFGR01000579.1_pt1 | contig 36102 bp, 27 predicted proteins | sample 1521811 | NCBI WGS metagenome assembly OFGR01 (sample SAMEA3504098, study PRJEB24116) | mouse gut metagenome | biome: mouse gut; feature: mouse-associated habitat; material: faeces | place: Denmark | collected 2011
TGTCTTCCTTCCGGTCAGGTGATGCCTATGTGAAGCTGCGCACAGATTACGAGGGAATTATCCGCGGCCTGAACCTTACGATAAAAAGGCTGCGGCAGGAACGGGACGATATCTCCTTTTCCCGTAAAGAGATCACAAGGCAGTGGATGGATGTGCTGGAGGATGTCCAGAAGGAACACGAAAAAGAAGTGCACAGACTCAAAAAGGTCATTACCGAACTCTTAGACATCACCGCAAGCCTGAAGAAGCGGAATGCTGAACTGGATGAAAAAAGGAAAGCAGCACTGAAGGATTATTATGAAACAGCCACAGAGCTTGAAGATGCAAAGGGACTTATCGTGAAGCTCACGGCACAGGTGAACCATGACTATGAGAACTCTTCCCTGCCTTCCTCCAAATGCATCAACCGCAAAAAGATCACAAACAACAGGGAAAAGTCCGGAAAGAAGCCTGGCGCCCAGGCAGGGCATCCCCATCATCCCCGTAAAGCCATGAAGCCGGATAAAGTGGTGGAGATACAGACAGAAGAAAGATTTAAAGAAGATCCAAGATATGTCCCTACAGGAAATACCGTCTCCAGACAGGTGGTCGGCATCTGTGCTGTTCCGGTTGTGACCGAATACCGCACTGAGGAGTTTTACGATAAGAAGAAAGGACGGAATGTCCATTCTGCATTCCCTGGCCAGGTGACAGACGATGTGAATTACGATGGTTCCCTGAAAGCTTTCCTTTTTCTTTTGAACAGCAGGTGCAATGTATCCTTAGAGAAAACGGCCCGGTTCGTCTCAGACATCACAGACGGGGCAGCCCCAGTGGGCATCGGGATCGGAGAAATGACGTTTACAGGAACAGCCAGTGATGCCATTTTCGAGACAGTTACAGACCTTATGCCCATAAGGTGAAGCATGGGAATGGACACAGGTGCCGTCGCCGGAAAGGGTAAGAAGGAGACAGTCCCTTAGAAATTCAAGCTTTTCCGAACTGTCTCCTTCTTTGAATCATTTCTATTTCAGAGCACAATATCCCCCTTGTTTGAATTTTGAAAAGTGCGCCTTTGTTTAAGCTGCTTTCTGTTCCCTTTTTCCCTCATATTTTTCAATTTGATGATATACAAACCGATGGTATTTCATGATGTTCCGGTCGATTACATACAGCATAAACTCTTTATATACTTTTTCCGCCGAACAGTAGTTAAACCTCCGGAAATCCTCGTTTTCCTTTTACCATGTCAGTCGGGGCTGGTTTTCTTTTAAAGCAGCTCCGCAGTCAGGACACTTTCCTGACGCCCCCGCCACTTCCTTTCCACAGTTTGTACAAGTCATTTTGTCACTCCTTTTCCTATCATTTCAAGGCTTTTCTATTTTTCTTTGTTATGATACCAGTATCCGTCTTCGTTTGTTGTTATAGCATCCTATACTTCCACTCAGTCATCTGATTCGTCGGCATTTACTGGCAGATATGCCAGATTACAAATATCCATGAGACAGTCTGCCCATACAGATACCTGTTCCCTGAGGTACGGCACATCTTCTTTGTCCTGCATCTGTGCAAGCCGGGCAGCAACGCGCTTTTTTCTTCCCATATAGCTATCCTGTACCATCTTCAGCAACGTATCATATTCGGCAGGAACCAGAACCATTTCCCTGACTGTAACCCGTATTATATTGTCAAATAATTTCTGATAGTGTTCCGGTGACATTCCAAGAATACAGAGCGCATATGCGTCGGCATCCTCCGCAATGCTATAGGACGGCGTGATTATCCAATCTGCGGGAATCCTGTGAAAAGAACCTGTATTGCGCATTTTGTCAATATGGTCGATTTCCCCTTTTAAATAACACACGCCATGTCCTGTTAAGTCTGCTTCATTTTGCCCTGTTAGGCAGCGTCCTTCCATGTCCTTTAAAAAATACATCTCCTGACCAATTCCATAGCACAGCATCTCCTGTGTGACTGTCTTCCCATACACTTTTGTCCATCTCTGTACGTCTGAGACAGAGACACCAATGATATTTCTCTCGTCTCCTATACAATCCACACGATGAATGGAAAAGATTCCTCCCATGGCAGATGCTTTCCGAACCACACGAATGCTGAACTGCAAATCATCATAGTCAAGGCCTGCCCGGGCATACATACATTCATCAAGCAGATATTCCAATAATTTTGTTTCTTCTTCTGTCTTTCCCATTGTTACCTCTTTCTCCAATTTTAGAGTTTTGGATCTCTTTGTTTTAGCCCCTCATATCGGAAATCAACCTGAATTTCCGATAAAAGGCACTGTCCTTTACGACATTAATCCAACTACAAGAATCGCTTCTTGCTTCCTATAGTTAAATTTTAACAATTGGGATAGACAGGATTTGTCTATGTAGGAAAAAATTTGATGATAAAATTTGTAGCCGTTAGGGATAAGAACATTTCCCCTTATTTTGCAAACGACATCTATAAAACAATGTCCTGTGAGCCTATTTGAGCAAGCTTTTCATTTATATATATAAGTGCAATCCCATGTTCGATATCAAACTTATAATTGCACATAACTGCGACAACATGTTTCTTTTCATCTCTTTTGACAAAAATACTGACAGGGATTACATATTTAAAAATATTATCTATCGTTCCCCCGATTTCTGCCCCATTATTTTCCAAGCAGTATTTCTTTATTTCCCGGTCTGAATTTAAGATATGGTCTGCTTCCCCTTTGAAAAACGCGAAAGCTACTTTCTGTGCTGGTAAGATATCTTCATCCTCATAACAATCATACTGAACATTCAACTCAAATGCTCTTCCCCATATCAAAAATTTCTCTTTACTCATCAAATCCGCCTCCTATATCTTCCATATCTCGTCTCCTGCACTCCGCAACCCCGCCAGAATGTTTACATACATTATGAATTGCATATGGAACCAGATTACAGGTTTTCATATTATTATCCTCATGCCATGTATAACCATTTTCGCTTCTCCATACTGCAACATCCCTTGCAGTCCAGTCACTTTTTCCGTCTCTTTCAATTTCATTCCACTTCTCTGCACATTTTGCATCTGCTTTCTCAAAGTTACCTGTAATCCTTTCACCACTCTCTGGATCAATCATAGAATGGCGGTGTGTTGTCATACAATCGATATCCACAGTTTCCTCTGAAACTTTACCAAAGTCCGCAATCCCGTTTTTATAAGGAATTCCCCATTGATCATAGCTTTCCAGCACATATTCGGCTTCTTTGTTGTATGGGATAAAAATCGACTCCCCTCGTTCGCCTTCCCAACGTCCATAATCACAGTTTTCTGTTGGCGTACATTTTAGTCGTTCTTCGTAACTTGTATAATATTCTGTTTCCGGATCTTCCAAGAGACAATCAAAGTCCTTAAAATCTGCCAGATTTTCCGGCAGATCATCGTCTCCCATCAATTTATCAAATTTGCGCATCGCCTCATCCGAAATCTCCCAGTTCCCAGACTCTGCATTTTTAGACATATCGGTTGTCTCATTCATATGAAATCCCAAAGCAAATTCCTCCTCACATATTTCGCATCAAGTCTTCAAAAAGACGCCTTGCCTGCGTGTTCTCTCTCATCATAGTATTTTCCATCGCAAGGTTCGCAATAATGCACTGCTGGTCAGTACTGGCAAATCCTCGTATATCCGGCAAAAGTACTTCACGCATATGCTGATACCAGACTGAATACTCCTTTTCATACTGTCTCGACAGCGCAAAGGCTCTCTCGGAATAAAAGAAACCATACAGCGCAATCCTGCGGCAACGCTGTATATCCTTCCTATCCACTGCCCACAGATATTTTGTAAAAGCAACCTTTGTCTCTGCCGAGACATTTAACCGATATATTTCGTCCCGAAGATCTTTTACATATCTACTGTCAAGCTTACTTCTCTCCTTTAATGACATAACAAGCAACTGCACATATTTTTCCCATTCATTTTTTTTCCTTTTCTCCGGACTAAAATACACATATTTTTCTTCTTTTAATGGGAATGCAGGCTCCAGCTTACACAAAACAGGTTCCAGCCAGTCATTTTGGTAAACTGCCGACACGAACACAGGCAGTTTGGAAAGCTCCAGAATCTGTTCCTCCGACAAGCCTGCAGCCCTTCCAACAAGCTCACGATCAGACAAATCGGGCAAACGCAGAATAATCTTCGTGTTTGTGTTTCGGATTGCCGACATGTCCATTAGTCCCGGTGACTGATCCGCAATTATAAATCCTTCCCCATAAGTACGCATCTCGGCAATCGAATTCGCCAGCAGCTCCACAGCCTTTCCTGCCACATTTGCACTTTCCTGACCTGTGTCATGTGCAGTTCGCCTCAAGATATTATGTGCTTCCTCCAATACCGTTACATGGCGGAGCGGAAGATTCATTCCTCCCTCTGCCCCCATTCGATACTCTTGAAGCTTCATCACAAGAATTCCCATGATAAGGGACTTTGTCTCGGAAGAACCAATGCGGGATAAATCAACAATCACATTCTCATCAAACAGCCTGTACCCGGGAATTTCATTTGACGCAAATATCTGCCGATAAATTCCATTGGTAAGGGACTTTATCCTTGTACATAATGCACCCTTATAATCCCCCTTGCTGTCCGCCGAGTATTCGGATTCCTCCATGACAAGGTTAATCTGCTGCAGGACATCCGCAAATGTCGGATATAAAAATTCCTCATCCGAGTTCCTATACTGGCATTTTGATTGTGTCAAGTCCCATCCCGCTGCCATATAGGCGCGCTCCACCGCTTCCTTCAGGACTGCGGGCATGGCTGCATACATTGGCCAGCAGACGTTAAAAATTTCAATCAGCCTGTCAATATGTTCCAATACATGGATTTCTTTCGGAAAGCTGAATGGATTTATCCGAAGTAGCGGTGTTTTTTCAGAATTACTGCCAAATACATAAACATCATTTCTGTTCCCGTACCGGTTCTTATACTCGCCCTTCGCAGGCTCAATTACCAAAAATTTAATCTTTTGGTTTTGCGCAGCCTTTACATTCCTCTGCATCAGTGTATCCAGCATGTGGTAAATCATTGTGGATTTTCCGGAACCAGTAGACCCTGTGATAAAGGTATGCATCGTAAGGCTTTCCAAATCTAGCGATACTGTAGAAAAGTCTCCGTCAACTTTTCCCATATGATACAGTTTTCCTATGGGAAGTTCCTGATTCTCTGGAATCAATCGTACATTTCTTCCAAATGCCGCCATCGGAATCACCGTAATGCCATTAACGGATTTCTTAGGAAACCCTACTTGTATTGCCAGTTCATTGCCGCTTATTACAGAAGCTGGCGAGACAACAATCTGTTCTCCATCATCTGCATTTACTGTATTACTGAAGCGAGGATGAACAAATACCTCCAAATACTTTGAAATTAATTTCGTCTCATCCTTCCGATACCATGTATTGATATGGGATGCCTGTATTCCCGAATCCTTTCCCCGAAGGATTGCATTATAGTTGCCTGCAACTGCAAGCGCCTCCTCTCTGGTATCTGCAAGGCAGTAAGACGCACATTCAAACGCCCCAAAGCTTTCACAGTTGTCCAGGCGTTCAAGATTGCGGTCAATTTTGTCCAGCAGCGCACGTACTGTTCGATTTTCATAGTTCATCTGTAAGCTTTTCCCAATTGTCTTTGATGAACCTACTGTCTCCGTGAGGGACTTGCTGCGCTGGCTGGATTCTGTCTTTGTATCCGTTCTCCCTGACGTATCTGATATACCCGAGCTTTTTCCCCTCGCATACCCGGCTCCCGCGTTTACACGAAACACCTCCGAAATACCGATATCAACCCCGCCATTTACAGATACCGACGAGAATTTTCCGTTAGACATCGTCTTACTTTGCGCCATCGCGATTCCCGTAGAAATTCCTTTGCTGATTCCCTCCGTGTTTGCCTTCGACAGAGACTGTGCATCACTCTCTGACATGGTCATGGAACTACTGCGAAATGTTGACAGCTGTGTATGGAGCATTTCATATCCACGTTTCATAACCTGTACTTCACTGGACGAAATCGGGTCTGCAATCATCAATATCGTATATTTCATTCCTCTCAGGGAATCGACGAGGTTTTCTATTCCCTGTACATAGGAAGTTATTTCCGACTGTTTTTCATTTCTTGGCGCCACAATGCCTGACACTGACGATATACTCTTTCCCCCTTGTCCGCCAAATATATGATTCTGTAATACTTCTATCTCTGACTGGCTAAGGCTTTGAATCTCCGCTCCTGCCATATTGCCGGACAAAGCACCCGAAAATGCTATTCTGTCCGCTTTTCTGCGCTCCTTGTCCGACATGGCATCTCTGCGGAATTCCTTCGACAAGATTCCGATATAATATTCAATCGCTCCGCCATCGCTTGTGATTATGGTCACAAGCGTGCTTTTAATGGAATACACGACATTAACAATCGTTGTCAGCTTATCCAGAAAATTTTCTTCCCTATTCCACACAAGCTTCGTCAGCTTATAAAACGCCCCAATTTCCTTCACGTCAATGTCTGTGTCCATCGCAGAAGGAGACAGGATTTTATAGGATTCCAATTTATCCAGATAATTCTTGGTAATGATACTGGTGGCGTTGTCAATTGAGCGCACAAGCTTTTTATCCAGTCCGGTTCTAACCACCTCAAGCGCATTTCCCATATATCCGCCCTCCTACCGTTTTGCCATTTCATGCCCAAGCAGTTCAATATAAGCCTGATACGCGGCAATCTCCGCGTCCTTGTCCTCACATTCCTGTATCAGCATTTCAAATTCCTTGTTCATCTCCGCCAGCAGGGAATCCTGCACATTCCTGCTTATCGCATTCATGGATTCTCTTAGCTCTCTGACTTTCGCAGTGAGCTTTGTGCTCAGTTCATCATAAATTCCTGATATCGCTTTTGCCTGTGCCTGCACCAGTGCTGTTCTCTCGGCTGCCGAGGTCAGCCTTCCTGTAAATCTTCCTGCAATTCCATTCATGGCATCTGAAAAGTCCAAATGGAATACCGGAAACTCAATCGCACCCACAACCTCCTCCACCATGATTCGTATTAACGAAGAATCGTATTTTTCGCTGCCCATGTCGAAATTTCTTATGACAACATCCAGCAGCTTCCGCTTGATTTCCTTTACCTGTATTGCCTCCGAAAATACTTTTTCAATCTGATTCGTGGCTTCCATGGCATATTTGCGCAGATTGTCAATGGCATCGCTCGCCACACAGTACGAATAGTGCTCCGTGTGGGTTGTGTATTCCGTATGGGTTTTCCACCAAGTCCACGGCTTATACCACGTAGAATCCGACACGGTATGCGCTTCCTGCACGGTTTTCGACCCTGTATACTCCTTTAGACTCGAATAATCCTTACTTGCCGACCGAAGCTCCCGAACCCCCTCCGCTTTCTTTGACTCAAGTTTTGCGGACAGTTCGCTAAACACCACAGTAATATCGGCTTTGACATTATTAATTTGTCCTTCTATCACGCTTCGCTGCTCTATCAGGTTTTCCCTGTCATTTCCTGATAATACGTCCAGACGCTTCTGCGCCTTTTCCTTGTATCCCAGCAGCAGTGCCCTCAATTTCTCCTCGGCATCCGGTATAAACCCTTTGGCTCTCTTTTCCAAAATGGCTTCCTTTTCCCTGACCACCTCGTCAAAAACCTTCTGTACCGCCTCAAAATTGCCAAGTCGACGAAGATCTTCCTGCAAGTCTGTAGAAAACGTTTTAAGTGCAGAGGCGACATTGTTTTCCTCCGCACTGTACTCATCTGCATTCTTTCTTGACATATTATATGCCATTGATGAAACCAGAATCGGTTCAGAACATTCAGAAATCACTTCAATCAGCTCGCGGCTGCTGCCCCTTGCCTGCAAATCCCTGGTAAATTCCTCCACCTTGGCTTTTGCGCGCCGTCTCAGCTTCCTCTGAATGATTTTACCTGCCTTGGGAATATTGTCCGCCGTATTTTCATCCTCCCCAAAAATATCATCCTCCTCCGTGGGCATACGCAGAACATCCCGGACACCGCTGTCATATTTGCTGGCAATCAGCACCAGCTTTTTCACGCCATTTTGCGGTAATTGGCTTGAAAGCAGAATCCAGTCACTCTTATCCAGAAAGCTTCCGGACTGGCTAAGGAAAAACACAACATCACAGACCTCCATAAACTCCTTTGTCCGAATGGTGCGCGACGCAATCGGGTCGTTGAGTCCCGGCGTGTCCACAATCGAAAGTCCCTCAAACTCTTTTTTGTGCAGAAAAAGCGTCACTGCTTTCACGATTGGCGTAAATTTTCCGTCCTCCCCTACATAGTCGTTCAGATGCGCGATTAAATCCTCATATGTATCAAAGTGAATTTCCTCTTTCTTCCGCTGCAGGTACATGTGCGGTTCAACACCATTTTTTCTTACCATTGAAACGATTTCCCTGGCAGATGTATATATCTCGTCATCCAAATCCACACCCGCATTTTCTTCCAGTACTGACCACTCATCTTCTGTATAATACTCTATCTGAATCACATTTTCCTCTGCATATTCCATTTTGGTCAGTGTTGCCGTTTTAGGCGTCGATGCCTTGGGCAGAATCTCCTGACCATCAAAAAGAAGTGTGTTCAGAAAGGAGGATTTTCCGGCTTTCACCTGTCCCACCACGCCGATATTAAGCTTTCTTTCTTCCCGGAAAAAGTCCTCTGTCTTTAACCGGAAATTTGCAATAAGTTTTTCCAACCCGGCAATGTCTTCCTGCTTTGCCTTTTCTGACAGATTGCTTATGATTTTTTGAACATCCTCTATGAAATTGGTAAACTGGGCGTTGTTTATCTGTAATATTTCCATTTTGCTTTCCTCTTTCTGTGGTTATATGTCATTTTTCACCAAAATCGATTACTTTCATCAATGAACTCAAATGTTACATTCTCTCCTTCATACTTCTTTGTCAGCCATTGCTCAATCTTTTTACCAGAATCAGATGGGTGTGATATCACCCCAACGCTTCCGCAAGAATATCCTTTTTCCACCTTAAATTGAAAAAGTGTGCCATCCTGCGATGCTTTTACATATGTTGTAGAACCTTGCTTGGGTCGATACTCCGCAATATTATCCCCTTTGCTTACCTTACTTATCTGCCTCACCTTCCATGACAAAGAATACCCTCCCCACAAATCGTCATTATAGACTTTAACGCAGACGTATCTGAACAACCAAAACGCCTTTTCTATTGTGTTTTTACCAATACAATATTCAAAATCGTCTATATATGGAAGTACTTTCTCAATATCTGCTTTTTTAGTATTTTTAATGTCCTGATAAAGCGCAATTTTAGCTAATATAACACTTGTCTCCATATATGATGCATCCACTCCCAGCAATACACATAACTGCGCGATATACTCTATGACCTCCCCATTTGCCTCCTCAACAAAATTTGCAACAATAAGTGCATCTACAATAAAAAACAGCCTATAATCTGTATTCAATAATTCACCTATCTCAAAATAGACATCTTTCTCTAATTCCAGACTTTCAGCATATACATCTTCCAACTCCATATCCAAACGTGATTCTTCCAGAATCTATTGTATAAATACTATTTTTTCTGTAATACTGTTTGTATCTATCTGCATCACACTAAGCAATAATTCTATATAAAGTTTACAGGCATATCCGTCCTCCAATAGGGCAAGTGGATGATTGGCAAACGGTACATTCTTTGCAAGCATCCGTATCATGTCATAATCCATTTCCATATTGTCATTTGAAGTACGAATTTCCTGAATCTCCCTGTTAATACAATCCAGGGAACTCGCCATATCCTGTACCATTACTTCCAGTTCTTTCACTTCTTTTTGTATATCCAATAAACTTTTCATTTCAGCTCTCCAAATAAAACATTATATTATACTCACGACAGATGAAATCTGCCATTCGTACCGTGCCAACTGTAACCGCAAAGAGGCACATTCCCTTATGTGACTGTACGCATCATATGATACTCACCAGTCAGTCTTTTCGACCGCCAGCATAACACGAATTAAAAACTTTTCTTCACCTAAATGAAATTAAATAATCTCAAACCGATTCTATTGTTACATCTGTTCCGTACTTTTCCTTCAGCCATTGCTTAATTTCTTTCTCCGTATCAGAAGGATGCGAAATCACCCCAATTTCCGCACAATTTTCATAACGAAATTGATAAATTTTACCGTTCTTTGGTGCATAAAACTTCCGATCCGAACATAGTGCAATTAAATCTCCTTTATTTACCATGCTTCTTTGCCTCACACACCATCTGAAAGACAACATTGCCTCGAAAGTATCATTCTTAACATAAACACAAACTACTCTGCACTTTAGCTCCACTTTTTTTATAGTATCTTTAGTAATACAATATTCATATTTATGTATAAACGGCATTACTTTTTCTATATCTGCACTTTCTAAATTTTCAACACTCTGTTCAAGTGCAATTTTTGCCAGTACAATACAGTTTTCAATGTATGATTCATTTGTTCTCATCAATGTGCAAAGCTTTCCGATGTACTCCGTCGCCTCTTCATTAGCTTTGCCAACAAAATTTGCAACAATAAGTGCGTCTACAATAAAAAACATCCTATACTCTGTATTCAATAATTCACCTATCTCAAAATAGACATCTTTCTCTAATTCAAGACTCTCAGCATATACATCTTCTAGTACCATATCCAGGCGTGATTCTTCCAAAATCCATTGTATAAATACCATTTTTTCTGTAATACCGTTTGTATCCATATGCATCACACTAAACAATAATTCTATATAAATTCTACAGGCATATCCGTCCTCCAATTCGGCAAGCGGATGATTGGCAAACGGTACATTCTTTGCAAGCATCCGTATCATGTCATAATCCATTTCCATATTGTCATTTGAAGTACGAATTTCCTGAATCTCCCTGTTAATACAATCCAGGGAACTCGCCATATCCTGTACCATTACTTCCAGTTCTTTCACTTCTTTTTGTATATCCAATAAACTTTTCATTTCAGCTCTCCAAATAAAACATTATATTATACTCACGACAGATGAAATCTGCCATTCGTACCGTGCCAACTGTAACCGCAAAGAGGCACATTCCCTTATGTGACTGTACGCATCATATGATACTCACCAGTCAGTCTTTTCGACCGCCAGCATAACACGAATTAAAAACTTTTCTTCACCTAAATGAAATTAAATAATCTCAAACCGATTCTATTGTTACACCTGTTCCGTACTTTTCCTTCAGCCATTGCTTAATTTCTTTTTCCGTATCAGAAGGATGCGAAATCACCCCAATTCTCGTATAACTTTCAATTCCCCAAAAAGAAAATGTTGAAGAATCTTTTTTCTTACATAACCGAAATCGAAAAAGTTTACCGTTCTTTGATGCATAAGCCGTCTGGGTCGGACCTTGTTTTCGTCTATACTTCGCAATTACATCCCCTTTATTTACCATACTTCTTTGCTTCACCAACCATGTAAAAGAAGAATCTGCCCGCAAATCATTATCATTAATATCAACGCAAACTACTCTGCACTTTGGATCCACTATCTCCATTATATCTTTTGCTATACAATATTCATATTTATGTATAAACGGCATCACTCTTTCCATGTCTGCACTTTCTATATTTTCAACACTCTGTTCAAGTGCAATTTTTGCCAGTACAATGCAATTTTCAATGTATGATGCATTTGTTCTCATCAATGCGCAAAGCTTTCCAATGTACTCCGTCGTCTCTTCATTTGCTTTGCCAACAAAATTTGCAACAATAAGTGCATCTACAATAAAAAACATCCTATACTCTGTATTCAATAATTCACCTATCTCAAGATAAGCATCTTTCTCTAATTCCAGACTTTCAGCATGTACATCTTCCAACTCCATATCCAAGCGTGATTCTTCCAAAATCCATTGTATAAATACCATCTTTTCTGTAATACCGTTTGTATCCATGTGCATCACACTAAACAATAATTCTATGTAAATTTTACAGGCATATCCGTCCTCCAATTCGGCAAGCGGATGATTAGCAAACGGTACATTCTTTGCAAGCATCCGTATCATGTCATAATCCATTCCCATATTGTCATTTGAAGTACGGATTTCCTGAATCTCCCTGCTGATACAATCAAGGGAATTTACTGCACCCTGTATCGTTGCTTCCAGTTCTTTCACTTCTTTTTGCATATCCAATAAACTTTTCATTTCATCTCTCCAAATCAAACGTTATATTATACTCACGACAGATAAAATCTTCCGTGAGTATCGCGCCAGCCGCAGCCGCGAAGCGGCATATTTCCTTATGCGGCTGTGTGCATCATTTTATACTGGTGGTCAGCCTTTTTGACCGCCAGTATAACCCGTTACTCCTCGCAACAGGTCATTTATACGAATATCCTTGGAATCAATCGCAAGACTATTTGTGATTAGCTCCGCCAACTCACTTGCATACTCGCCCCCGCCAGCCTTTTTATTGATTACCGGCTTTATTCCACGAAATGCTTCTTCTAAGAATGACTCAACGGAAGAATCTGCCTTTATCCCCTTTTCTTTCAGGTACGCTTCAAGCAGCCGCAGCGGACTTTGGTTTTTCTCTTGTAGCAAATCGATTTCCGAAGGCTCTGGCATCGCAATCCCTACGATATCCGATATATATTTAATTTCCGTAAAAAACGCATCCTGTAGCTCCTTTAACTGCCTGCTGACGTTTTTCAGCTCATTTACAGAGCCTTGTGCATCTCTTACAAGCTGCTGTAACGGCTCCAATACCTCTTCATCAATATCCTCCGCAGTCAGCTTTGTGAGTGATAGGTTTAACTTCCACAGCCTTTGGTTCTCCTCATCGATTTCGTCTTCATAGAAATCCCTGCAGCGCACAAAAAGTTCCTTAAAATTACGTGCAAAATTGGACTCATAAACCTCCTCGTTCCATGCCGCAATCTGCTTCCTGATTTTCGCGGTATCCGCTTCAATGTATGCCGAGAGCGCATCATCCTCAATCTGTTCCGACTTACAGCTGAATGCACAGACATCAACGAACAGGATGCCTTTCAGTTCAAGATTCAACCGTATTTTCGCTATAATTTCCTGCAAATCTTCCAGATTCTTCTTGTCCGCCTTGTTGACAATAATCAGCTTCGGTATATCCGCGCGAATGGTCTTGATAAACTTAATATCTTCCTCCGTTATCGTCCCCGCATCCGCCTGCACAAACCACAGAATATAATTGCTCGCATTTAACTGCCCCCTCGCAATCTGTTCATCCGTCTTGGCAGAATACTTTTCCGAATCCGGTTTTGAATATCCCGGCGTATCCAGAAATGCTATATTCTCATACTTATGCAGCGGAGTCGAAAAAAAGATATTCTCTAAAATGTGACCCAGCGTAACGCCATCCGATACCGTATGGTCTTCCTCGTCCTCCAGCTCCCCAAAGCCATGCGCAACCTTTCGGATATCCCGCGGCTGCATCTGCACCTGAGCGTCAAATACATTGATTCCCATGACTTCATGTTTTTCACCACTCACGATATAAGTCGGCACGGAAGTTGAGGGATCAATATCTGCCGGAAGCACCTTGCGCCCCATCAGGGCATTTAAAAAACTGGACTTTCCGCTCGAAAAACCGCCGCCAAGCGCAATGATATTTTTTCCGATCAGCTTGTCGTACAGGATAAAATCACGAAACTTTTCGTACTCTGACTTAAAATCCGTATACAGCGTATAAAAATCCTCCGGTGCATGTTTCCCCAAAGTATCAGGAATTTTTTTTCTGATGATTTCCTCAATCTTGGTCAAGTCAACCACCAGTTCCTGATTTTTTCCGGGCTGCCGCATAATGCTGCAAAGCAGTTCAAAATTTGCCAGCAGTTTTTCATAAGTCTCTGTCTCACACTGCATTTCTCTCTCCTCCATTCGCCGTTTGCTATAAAATCAGCTCCCGCAATTCCTCTAATTTTGCCAAATCATTCTGTATCCCTATTACATACTGCTCTTTATCCTTCTTTTCATCATCTATTCTTGTCCGCACATCCGTCATCGCCTTTTCCAGTGTACTGCGCTGACGCGCAAGTTCATCCTCTATGGAGGTGTTCATCAGCTTAATCTGTTCTGTGACGGCCGTCTGGATACCATGCTCCACTTCCCGCATAATCTGCGGATAGACTTCGGACTGCAGCTTCATGCGGATTTCACCGCGCATCTCCTCGCGCTGTTTCTCTTCCTTCTGTTTATTAAGAAATGCCATGATACCGGCTGCTATAAGTCCCAGTACAGGAGCTCCCAATACCAGCCCTGCGACGATAGCGACAACGGATGTCGTAATGCTGCTCTCTGACTCCTTTAAATCATAATGAAAGTTTACACAGACATCCCCAAGCCCCTCTCCGTTGAAACACTTCTTGACACGCTTTAAGTATCGCTCCATTTTAGGAATCAGCCGCTCGCTTACGCTTGCATTAACTGTGTTTCTGACAACAGAATTGAGGTGTTCATTAATGCTCTGTTTATTCATTGTCATCGTGACAAATGTAGGTTCCTCTGCTTCAAGAGCCTCTCTGACATCCATCTTGATTTCCTCGACAATGTCCGCAGTCTGTGTGTCAAAATCATCTTTTTCCGTTGCATACCCATCCTCTAGCAGATTTAACTGCCTGCCGATTTTTTCTTCCTCCTCGTCAAGCTCAGATTCACTCAGTTCCCTGCTTTTTAACAACGTTTTTAGATAGTTTTCCGTATTGTCCAATGCGGAAAGCGTGCCTGACTGAAACTTCTTCGATAAAATGTTCTGGGACTGTTCCTGAATATCTTCGAGGAACTCACGCACTTCGTCAGCCTCTCCCATAAAACTGCTCGTCAGGCAGATTTTGATATCCCTGTCCCCAATATATCGTTTCAGGCTTTCTTTCAAATTAAAAAGTGTTTCCTCAAACGCATCATTACACTTATCATCTTTGGTTACAACAACACATATCGGCATTTCATTCAGCACAAGCTCTTTTAGTATATTTCCAACGCTTGCACGCACAATCAAATCGTCCGCCGGAAAAGCCACCATGTACACAAGACTTTTAGGAAGATAATTGTCTATCGCTTTATTGTGTATCTCAAACCCTGACTCAAACCCCGGCATATCCACAATCATCACATCCGGAATTTTTTCCAAAAAAGAATTTTTCAGACCAATTCTTACATGTGTAACTGTTTTCGCATCAGTTTCGATTCTCCGGTATTCTTCGAGTTCTACCTTCTCACAGTTTCCATTTTCCATATAAAGGCGCACGCAGTCACTTCCGCTATAGATAATTTCGGCAGGCACTGCCGTTTCAGGTGTGATATCCTCTTTCAGAATCTTTCTTGAATATCCCAAAAGTGTATTCACAAGCGCACTCTTTCCAGAAGAAAACTTTCCTATAATCGGCGTGCAGACCTTTGCCTCAGGAATCTCCCTTAATATGTCATCAATGTATTTCACAGACAGTCCGTATGCACTATTGATATCCTTCAGTTCCGTTAATGCTCTGATTATATTCTCCATCTTGATACTCCTTTTTCCTTTTTATGTGTTTTTTCTGCATTACCTGTTAAAATCTATATATCCAAAACCTCCACCATCTCCCCTTGGCTCCGAAGCCACATATCAATCCCTTTGCCAAACACCTCCGCCGCTACGATATACCCATCCTCATCATGATGGATAACCTCCGCCGTCGGCAGCCTGTCCTTGACCGCCTCGATGGAATCCCCCTTGTAGCGGAACTTCACGCGCCGCAGTTTTCCGCCGTACATAAACTGTACCCTTTTGCGAAATTCTCCCTCCTCAAAGCGGTCTTTGTAAGGAATATAAAATTGTTCTTTCAATATTTTTAAGCTGTTGATGCGGTCAATGCGGTAGATTGTCGGAAATGCGTCATTGATGACATCAAAATGTTCCCTGACCTCGTCCGCATCGTCAATAAACGCTGCCATATAAAAATAAAATTCCGAAAAGATGATGGATACTGGCTTAAGCTTTCGTCTGACAACCTCCTGCCCTTTCATTTTCCGGTACTCGATTTCTATGTAATGACAGTTCTGTATCGCCTCGCCGATACTCCACATGGTATCGACAAAAACTGTATTGTGCTGCGGCTGCACATAATAGAACTGTTCATTTTGAATCAGTTCCCTGACAAGCTGGTGGTTTTCGGGTCTCGCGCAGCAGTCCACCAGACGCTGCAGCATGGAGTCCATTTCCTTTTTCGTAAATGCCCTGCTGTCCAAAAGGATTTTGCAGATTGCAAGGATTTCACTGTTTGTAAATTTCATTCGTGAAGCCTGCACAAGCTGGTAGCTGTCCTTTGCACGGTCATATTCCACAGTGTTGACAACGCCTGTGTTTTCAACATTCAGCGACAGGAAATTGCGGATTTCATCAATGTCGCGCTGAATGCTCCTCGGGCTGACACCATATTTTACAGCCTCCTGCGCTTTATAGAGCGCGCCGCCGTTCATCAGTGTTGTATACATACTGAGTATGCGCTCCATTTTCCCGTTTTTTTCAAATTCATTATCCATGCTTTTCACTCCATTCCAATGCCTGTACTTAATAATGACATATATAATCTAATTTTAACGGAATACTGTCGATTTTACAAATATTATGTCAAATTTTTTCCACACTTTATTCTCCCAAAATAATCCAGCTAAATAAATACTCATCTGCGGCACAAATAGTTTCTGAACAGTTCCGGAGCCTGCATGTCATCCTGCACATTCCAAATTATCTAATGTTAAAATTATATAATTTATACATGAGTTATGCAAGCAGTTTTTAACGGTTATAATAAAATAAACAGGAGGATTTTCAATGGTACGTTTACGGGTTTTAGATATATTAGAGGAACAGGATCATACCAAATACTGGCTTTATAAGCAGATGGAAATGAGTTACCAGAATTTTTCCAAGCTCATTAATAACGAAACGCGTTCCATCCGCTATGAAAATATTGAAAAGCTCAGCAAGCTTTTGGACTGCCCTGTAGGCGACCTGTTTGAAACAATAAATGCTCCTGATGAAGAAGACTGCTGAAAGCAGCCGGATTCTTTCATTTATTTATCATGATTATACCACGTTGCATGGACACATGGCTGTCCATGTTTTTATTTTTTCCATTTTTCTAGTTCGTATGACTTGTAAGGCACAATTTGCAGCAAATCTGTGCACCGCTCCAAAATTTGCCTGCACACAATCGAATAGGAGGAATTTCTCTTAGCGCGCCTTGCCCCGTCCTGTCTCAGAAGTGCCATCAATTCCCGACTATCCGCCGTTCTGCCGCGAAAATTGTAACAAAATGTTTACAATTCTATTTCAACAACAAATTGACTTCTTAAAAAGATATCGATATAATATTATACTGAAATAATAATTGCATGGAGGAATATTTATGTTACAAAAAGATAAGATTGCGAAAGCACCAAATTCTGGCGAAAAAAACAGTCTTAGCAAAAAGATTATTTCTAAAATGGCACTGATCGTTGCTGTTATTTTTTTGTTGACTGTCTTGATGTCAGCTATTCTTGCAGCCAAATCGTTGATTCAGGTAAACAAAGAAAAACTTACCGCAGTTGCCTATGAAAATGCATTTTTACTTGCAAACGATATCGAAAGCTCCTATGGAAAAGCAGTTGCATTTGCCGGCTCTCTGCGAAACATTTCTACTTTGGACCCAAAAGAGCAAAGAAATGCAATTGACACTGCTTTAGTGGGCCTTTTAGAGGGTGGAGATGACTTTACCACAGGATTTGCTTATTTTGAGCAAAATAAAATTGCCGATGCCAACGGCGTTCCTTATTCTGTGCATAAAAAGGACATTGCTTATGAAGCAGTTGTCTATCCAAATGAACAAAACACAGGATACCTTTTTGAAAAACATGAAGACGCCTTTGATAATTACGAAAAAGAATATTACATGCAGATAAAGCAGACAGGGGAACCCTATGTTATGGACCCTTACATATATGAACTGATGGGAGAAAACATTATGATGATCAGCATCATTGCTCCTGTCTGGGACGCTGAAGATGTATTTCTTGGTGTGTCTGGAGTAGATGTGGCACTGGATAATATGCAGGAAAAATTGCTGGTTAACACTGACTACAAATCTGCGCATTTGGTAGCGCTTGCAGAAGATGGAACGATTTTGGTTGATTCTGCCGATGATACTACGCTTGGAAAACACGCTTCTGATGTCGGTTATGATACAATGGTAAAAAATGCAGATAAAATTCACGCCATGCCAGAAGGAGAGCATGAAAACAGCCGTTATATTATTCAGCGTGGCAAAAATTATAGTACAGGAAAAAGAGGGATTTCGGTTTCTATTCCGCTCACGGTTAATGGAAAAACACAGTGGACCTTGCATCTGTCTGTCAACAACAGCGAATTCAATGGGCCCATTATAGAAGGCGCTGGAAAACTCACTTTTATTGTAATATTGTTGGGCACGATACTGTTAGTCTCAGTGAACCGAATTATCAAAAACTCATTGGCTCCGATTCAATTAATTACAGACGAAGCAGCTAGGTTAGAAGCCGGTGATTTGAATATACATATTGATATCCAGTCTGATGATGAATTGGGACGCCTTTCACAGGCATTTAATCATATCAGCGAGACTATCAGCAACTACGTGAAGGATATTTCCGATCAGCTTTCCCAAATGGCTGAGAACAACATGGATATTACTATCACACAGAACTATATTGGTGATTTTATCCCCATCCAGATATCTATTGAAAAAATTTCTCAGTCCTTAAATGACACTTTGCATCAAATTGTTGTTTCTGCCGATGAAGTTTCTCACAGTTCGCAAAGTGTTTCAGACGGTGCACAAGTTCTCTCGGATGGCGCTACAGAACAGGCAGCAGCAATTGATCAGTTGGCGGCTTCCATAGACAGTCTTGCAAAAGATGTGGCGGCAAACGCAAATGATGCCCAAAATGCCAACCATTCTGTTTCTGAAGTCAACAAATGCATAGAAAAAAGCAATCAGGAAATGGAACACCTAATTCATGCAATGTCAAATATCAATCATGCTTCTGTCCAAATCGAAAAAATAGTGAAAACGATTGAAGACATTGCCGGACAAACGAACCTACTTTCTTTAAATGCTTCCATAGAAGCCGCAAGGGCTGGATTGGCAGGAAAAGGATTTGCTGTTGTTGCAAATGAAATTCGTGAACTGGCAACGAAGAGTGCGGAAGCAGTCAATCAAACAGCAGATTTGATCGAAAGCTCCCAAAAAGCTGTAGAAAATGGTATGGAAATTGCAGATAACACTGCCAAATCTCTTGAAGCGGTTGTAAAAGGAGCAGAAGAAATTTTAGGTTCTATGGATAAAATCAGCAATGCTTCACAAAACCAGAATACAGTATTGGAGCAGCTTGCAGAAAATATTGATCTCATCAGCAAAGTGGTTCAATCTAACTCTTCTTTTGCGCAAAACAGCGCTGCAACAAGTTCAGAATTGTCTAGTCAGTCAAAGCGGCTACATGAATTGGTAAACCGCTTCCATTTAAAGCAATAACACTGAAACATATTACGCTGAACATAAACAGGCGCTCCAAAATGAGCGCCTGAATAAATTTTATCATATAAACTTTCAATCAATTGTTAATATCAACGGCTTCTTGCCCATAAGTTCACAGCTTCTTTTATCTGGCTGCGAACCGCCAATACTGATTTCATAACCTTGTGCGACATATTGCGCTATTCCATTTTCATCAAACAGCATAAACGACTGCGCTGGCAGATAAATTAACACTGTCTTTTCTTCTCCTGCTTTCAAAAATACTTTCTTAATGCCCTTAAGCTGTGCATTGGGCGCTCCTTCTTTTTTCGCCTTTACATATGCCTGAACTGTTTCTGTACCATCAAGAACACCTGTATTTTTTATTGTAACATTAATTTCTACGCCTTCTTTTACATCAGGGGTTTTGGCAAATGCCGCATTCATATAGGAAAATTCTGTATAGGAAAGTCCATAGCCAAATGGATACAGCGCCTCCTGTGTCATATATCTGTACGTCCGCCCTTTCATGGAATAATCCTCAAAATCCGGAAGTTCTTCTGTCGTCTTATAAAATGTTATTGGAAGCTTCCCCTGTGGATTGGTTTCGCCAAAAAGCATCATGGCAATCGCCTTTCCCCCCTGCGCACCTGGATACCATCCCTGCACTACCGCATCTAAATGCTCTTGTTCCCATGTGAGCGCTACCGCACTGCCGCTAAGAACCACTAATATCACTGGTTTATTGTATTCCTTTGCAATCTTGAGAATATCATGCTGTATCCCTGGAAGTTTAAGATTGGGTTTATCTCCGCTGCCATATTCATTGCCTGCGTCCCCTTGTTCTCCCTCAAGTGTGGCATCCATTCCCATCACTGCAACGATCACGTCGCTTTCCCTGCATACACCGCGCACCTCTGAACTTCTGTCATTTGCCTCCGCCAGATTGGTTGTACGGTCTTTATACAAGTGACATCCAAGAGAATACAGTACGCGTACCTCATCGCCTACATAATCCTGTATCCCTTCCAATACCGTCACGTACCTTGAAGCAGTACCCTCATAATTTCCTTCCAATGCCTTTCTGTTATCTGCATTTGGTCCAATTACACCGATTGTTTTGATTTTGTGTTTTTCCAGTGGCAAGGTATGATTTTGATTTTTCAAAAGCACTATCGACTCTGCTGCGGTTTTTGTGTTGAGTTCCCTCATTTCTTTGGAATCCACAACTGTATAGGGAATACTGTCAAAAGGATTCTTTTCCTTTTTGTCGAACACCCCAAGCTTCATACGAGCAGTAAACAAATTTACTACCGCCTCATCGATGCGTGATTCCTCTACCAGCCCATCTTTTACTGCTTGCGTCAGGTACGCAAACAGTTCCCCACAATTGAGATCACAGCCATTTTCCATTGCCATCGCCGCAGACTCCTGCGCCGTTGAAGTCACACCATGCCATTCATGAAAATCTCTGATTGCACCACAGTCCGAGGTCACATGTCCCTCAAACCCCCATTCTTTTCTCAAAATATCAATTAGCAATTCATGATTTCCACAGCAAGGAACTCCATTTGTCCTGTTGTAAGCTCCCATAACACTTTCTACATGCGCTTCCTGCACACATGCCTGAAATGCGGGAAGATATGTTTCTCTCAAATCCTGTTTGCTCACAACCGCATCAAATTCATGCCGTACTGCTTCCGGCCCACTATGTACTGCAAAATGCTTGGCACATGCTGCCGCCTTCAAATAATTCTCATCATGTCCTTGCAGTCCATTTATATATCGTACTCCCAGACGGCTTGTTAAATAAGGATCTTCTCCAAATGTCTCATGGCCTCTTCCCCATCTTGGGTCCCTGAAAATATTGACATTCGGTGCCCAAAATGTCAGTCCCTTATAAATATCTGTATCTTCGCTGCCCTGCTGCATATTAAATTTTGCCCGCGCTTCTGTTGAAACAGCTTCTCCAACTTCTTCCAGCAAATCCTCATCAAATGACGCTGCCATTCCGATTGCCTGCGGAAAAACAGTGGCTGTGCCTGCACGTGCTACACCATGAAGCGCTTCATTCCACCAATTGTATTTTTTTATTCCAAGACGTTCAATAGCTGGTGATTTATGAAGGGTTTGCGCAACCTTTTCTTCGAGTGTCATCTGCGCAACCAAAGCTTTCGCACGCTCGCGATATTCTTTTAATTTTTGTTTATTAGCATTTAATTCCATGAATGTTTCCTCTTTTCCGATATCCGCATGAATCGTCTTAACTTTTATGCAAACGGATTTTCTGTCGGATATGGAAGTGATTTTGGCTGATTATAATTCAAATCCTCCACAGGTACTCCGATATACTTAAATATTTCATACAATGCTTTTCCAAAATGTCCAAATGCAACCGCACCATGATGCGGATAATTCTTCTCAATTAATACATGACGATAAAAGCGCTGCATTTCCGGAATTGCAAAGACACCAATGCTTCCAAAAGATTTTGTTGCCACAGGAAGCACTTCACCTTGTGCAATATAAGCGCGCAATTTGCAGTCCGCTGTAGACTGTAAACGATAGAATGTGATATCTCCTGGAACGATATCTCCTTCAAGCGTACCCTGTGTCACTTCTTCTGGAAGTGTTCTAGCCATAATCATTTGATATTTCATGCTGCAGAAACTAAGTTTCTTTGTGTTAGTATTCCCACAATGAAATCCCATAAATGTATCATTGTGCGTATACTGAAATTTATTCTGAATTGACTCCTGGTACATATCCGCAGGAACGGTATTGTTGATATCAAGCAATGTTACTACATCCTCACTCACACAAGTACCAATAAATTCACTCAGACAACCATAAATATCCACTTCGCAGGATACAGGTATTCCCATACCTGTAAGACGGCTGTTTACATAGCAGGGAACAAAGCCAAACTGTGTCTGGAATGCAGGCCAGCATTTTCCAGCAATTGCAACGTATTTACGATATCCTTTATGAGCATCTATCCAATCAAGGAGTGTCAATTCATACTGTGCAAGTTTTGGAAGTACTTCCGGCTTCATATTTCCTTCACCAAGCTCCTGCTCCATCTCCTGAACCTTTGCAGGAATTCTCTCATCTCCCTCATGCTTTTTAAACGCTTCAAAAAGATCAAGCTCTGAATTTTCTTCAATTTCTACACCCAGATTATAAAGCTGTTTGATTGGCGCATTGCATGCAAGGAAATTCAACGGTCTTGGGCCAAATGAGATAATCTTCAAATCGGAAAGACCAACAATTGCTCTTGCAATTGGCAGAAATTCATGAATCATGTCTGCACATTCTGTTGCTGTTCCTACTGGATATTCTGGAATATATGCCTTGATATTGCGCAGCTTCAGATTATAGCTTGCATTCAGCATTCCACAATATGCATCGCCGCGCCCGCCTACAAGGTTATTTTGTGTCTCTTCTGCTGCTGCAATAAACATAGAAGGCCCATCAAAATGTTTTGCAAGAAGTGTTTCTGAAATCTCAGGCCCAAAATTTCCCAGATATACGCAAAGCGCATTGCACCCTGCCTTCTTGATATCTTCAAGCGCCTGAACCATATGTATTTCACTTTCTACAATACATACAGGACATTCATAAATATTGTCCATACCATATTTATCCGCATATGACTGAACCAATGCCTTTCTTCTATTGACAGATAAGCTCTCTGGAAAACAGTCCCGGCTAACAGCTACAATTCCTACTTTTACTTGTGGTAAATTGTTCATTTTAAAATCCTCCTTAATCATTGCAGAAAATAGTGCTCTGCGATATCTTGCTGCTATGCAGTTTCGTGCACGTGCACGCTAAACAACTGTCTTTATCATAATTTGTCCTGACACAAAAATCAAGCTGATATTGCAGGATCTTTTATTTTCGTCATAACTTATAAAATATTCTAGATTTTATGTTGAAAGTGACGATTTTCTTTGCTTGCAGACAATACTCTTTCTCAACGTAAACAAAACGTCTTATTACATTATATGTAACAGTGCACGTGCAACATTATGCTTGCTTTTTCTTCTATAAAACTTTATAATAAAAAGCAATCAAATTCACAAGCTACGGGAGGCTTTCTATGGCAACAATCAAAGAAATTGCTGCACTAGCCGGAGTTTCGCGGGGAACTGTGGACAGAGTTCTCAACAACAGAGGATCTGTAAACCCTGCTACTGCCGAGAAAATTAATGAAATTGCAAAAGCACTTGACTATAAACCAAACAAAGCTGGCTTAGTTCTGGCAGCCCAAAAAAAGAAACTAAAATTGGGAGTCATTCTGTTTTCCACTGACAACCCTTTTTTTGCTGATGTGTTAAAAGGAGTAAACGAAAAAGCGCAAGACTTGGCAGGATATAATTGCACTGTTCTAGTAAAGCAGATTCCCATTCATGTAGATGCCCAACTAAGAGCAATTGATGAACTGATGTGCGAAGAAGTGTGTGGAATTGCGCTTGCACCACACAATGATGACCGTATCCGCATTCGCATCAATGAACTTTATCAACAGGGAATTCCCGTGATAACTCTAAATACAGATATCGAAAATTCCAAGCGAATTGCTTATGTAGGAAGCCATTATACCAAGAGCGGCGCTACCGCAGCTGGCCTGTTAAAGCTGATGATGCATGATGAAGTACATATTGGCATTATCACAGGAGCATCTGATATTCTATGCCATACGGAGCGTATCGCTGGATTTACCGAAACCTTAAAACCTTACAGAGATCGTATGCACATTGTCTCTATCGTCGAGACGCATGATGACGAGATCGAAAGCTATGAGCAAACAGCTCTGCTTTTGAAAGCGCATCCTGAAATCAATGCGCTCTTTTTTGCTGCTGGTGGTGTATATGGCGGCTGCCGTGCGATTTCCTCCCTTGGTTTAGGTACAAAGTTATGTGCCATTGCCTTTGATAAAGCTGACACCACGGAACAGTTTCTGCGGGAGGGAATTTTATCCGCAGTCATTTGCCAACAGCCACGCACACAAGGCAAAAAGCCTCTTGAACTGCTTTTTGCTTATCTCACATCAGGCGAGCTTCCTGAAAAAGAATACAATTATACGGCTGTGGATATTCGCATCTTAGAAAATATCTAATTGTTTGAGCGTAATAATTCCAGCGGTATACAGCCTCTTATACCTGAATCATGTTCTCAGCCTGCGAAAAATAGCTACTCCTGTGGTATCTGAAACTCTGTCATATTAGAGCGGAACCGAAGCGGTAGCATATTCATTTGAAGGTTTGGATTGATACGTGCTTCTATTGCTATGCTGTCACAAAACTGTCGAAACAGTTTTTGATACATCTGTTCAACTTCAGAATATACAAGCTGTTTTTCATCCAGCTTTTCCCCTTGCAGTAAATACCATTTTTTGTACTTTGCATGAAGTCCAAATATTTGTGTGTTCTCATCATATATCACGAAATTTTCTGCGGGTAGCCTGTCCGCAAAGTGCGGCATCAAAAATGGCAGAATGTGATGTTTGGCATTCATTTTTGCATACAGCATTCCATTTTGAAGTTCAGAAAAACGCAAAAACTGCTTGAAATGACACAGTTCATTTTCGGAAGACCGCGCACACTCAAATGTACGGTGAACACAGTCTTCTTGCAGCCTGTCTGTAATCTTTTTATCGTGCATGGACAGCCCCATAACAATTGTATGATATACAGCATCCGCTTTGTCTTCATGCCCAGATACCATCGCCATACTCAATCTGTGCCATGATTCCGCTCCAAGCTGTTTTGCAATTGTTTGCGTTACCTTTTCTGCTTTTGTATGAACGGTTTCTATTTTGTGATACTCTGTAAAAAATCTGCATTGATCAGGCTCTCTGACAGCAAGATGAATGGAATCATGACTTGCAATCCCTCTATCTTTTTTGAATTGGTATGCCTCATAAATCCCTGTCAAAATACCTTCCATGCTGTCTTCACAGATGAGTACATGTTCCTCCATCCCCGCCTCCTATTTATAGTCGCTGCGCGACAGCTCTTAAGTTAAAGCCGCTTCGTCGCATCTGTTCTGAGAGGAACTTTCTTTCGTAAAAACTCTCATTAAAGTTCCTCTCGTGCGCCTTTGCGTCTTTTTTAGTCGCTGCGCGACAGCTCTTAAGTTAAAGCCACTTCGTCACAGTTCTATTATATTCCAAACAATCCTACATTGTCCTGTGCATCATCAAACAGTGATAACTGTTTGTAGGTCATTCCATCCTTATCAAATGGAAGCTTCTCATGCTGCGCCAAAAGATTTCTGGTAATATAATCTTCTTCTACTTTGGTATGATACATCATTTTGCCATTGCAGGTAATGAAATACAATGCGCGCTTTAACACCACGCCAATTTTCTTTAGATTTTCAAAATTCAGCGCACCGCTCTTTCTTGCTTTGCAGATGCGCTGTGCACTTTTTACACCAATTCCCGGCACCCGCAAAAGCATCTGATAATCTGCCTTGTTAATTTCTACTGGAAACTGTTCCAAATGCTGAAGCGCCCAATCGCACTTAGGATCTAACAATACATTAAAATTCTGATGCCTTTCGTTTAGCAGCTCATCGACCTTGAACTGATAAAACCGCAGCAGCCAGTCCGCCTGATAAAGCCTGTGCTCCCGCAAAAGTGGAGAAGCTGTCTGCACAGACGGAAGTGCTTTATCTTCATTAACCCCTACATATGCCGAATAAAACACTCTCTTGAGTCCAAACTTTTCATATAATCCCTCTGCCACTGACATAATTTGATAATCACTCTCTGGCGTCGCTCCAATAATCATTTGTGTTGACTGCCCTGCTGGTACAAACGACGGTGCATTCTTGTACAGTGCAACTTCTTGTTTTCCCTGTACAATTCTGTTTTGAATCTGGCGCATAGGTGTCAATATAGTTTTGCGGTGTTTATTGGGTGCAAGTCTCTCTAATCCTTCCGCTGTAGGAAGTTCCAAATTCACACTCATTCTGTCTGTCAAAAATCCAACCTGCTGTATCAGCATTGGATCTGCACCTGGTATTCCTTTCACATGCACATAACCATGAAAATGATATTCCTTTCGAAGTTTGTACAATGTTTGATAGAGCAGCTCCATCGTATAGCTCGGATTATTGATAATGCCAGAACTTAGAAATAATCCTTCTATATAATTTCTCTTGTAAAAGTTCATTGTCAACTCACAGATTTCATCTGGCGTAAAAGTAGCCCGCGGCACATCATTACTTCTGCGGTTTATACAATATTTGCAGTCGTATGCACATTCATTTGACATCAAAATCTTTAAAAGCGAAATACATCTGCCATCTGCGGAAAAGCTGTGGCAGATTCCTGCGGATACGCAGTTTCCCATATCCCGTCCGTTTCCTTTTCTGTCAATTCCTGAACTGGTGCACGCCACATCATACTTCGCAGCATCTGTCAAAACTGCAAGCTTATCCATAATCGTCTGCGTCACAGCCGTTTTCAACTCTATACTCGTTTTTTCGCTCAAAATATCATTGCGGCACAAATTTGGGGCGATATCATTCATGAAAGTTCTCCTCTTTCCAAAAATTATAGCACCAATTTTCCTTTTTGCATATCCCAATCCAGAAACAAACAAACCTTCGGAAAACCTGTTTGTTTCTATCCTATCACATTTGGTTTTAAATTGCAATCACTTGTTCGAATAAAATATAAGTTAACGTAACAGAAAATAGTCTACAACTTGCAGACTATTTTCTATCCATCATTTTTGCATTTTCAGATTCCAATGTTTCTATTAAGCCATGCCCATCAAAAACGAAATATCTCAAATTCGCCAGATACGTCTTCAAGCGCAGATTCTGTAATTCTTAGTGAAGTGTCTGTAATGATTCCTAACAGCGTCTGATCATAACGTGAAAATGTCATATTGACGATTTCCCCATTTTCTCCGATGACCTCTACAGAAATATCCGGATCATTTCCTCCATACCCCTGACATCCATACTCTACCCTGTCTATAGGGCTGGCCAGCAGACTGCATTCCTCCACTTTTTTCTTGGCAAGCTCCGCATATATGCCATAGTTCTTCTCCAACGCTGCATCATAGTCGAGAGAAGGACTTGCATCCAATTGCCTTCCATGTGAAATATTAAAAAGTTCTCCTGTCACAGCATCTATCATATAGTTCCATCTCGTACTTTCAGGAGTTTGTTCTTTCTCAAACAGTACATCAGCGGACCAAAAAGCACGCGGAAAGGTTTCCGTTCCCGCATTATACATCATATAAACATAAGCCCCTTTCAAATCTAGTCCAAAAATATTTTTGAGGTACTGTTCGCCCACCTTTGCTGCCTCTTCCATCGTTAAATCCATTTCTGTTGGAGTCCCTTTGTTAAGACTATCCATACTTACATAATAATTTACTTCTTCATTGCTGTCCTGCTTTGTTTCATCAACTGGCAGTGGTGCTGCCAGACTGTCCGAGACCTGGTAGCTGGTGGGAACTGTCTCCACCGGTCCAGATCTTGCTGCCATAACTGTTTCTGTCAATCCATTAAATAGGAAAGTACCTGTGCCGATAATGGCTAATGTTGCTGCGATTCGTTTTAAAATGTTCATCTGTTTCATCGTGAAACCCCTTTCTATAAATATGATTGATAACTACAAGATAGCGTCGTTTTGTATCCATAAAATATCAAAGTTATTAACAACTTGTAAAATTTCTCTCATTATTGTTTTGCAAAAAACGCAGCTTTACAAGCGTTCCCTTTCCCGGCTCAGAAACAAATATCAGTTCTGCATGATGAAGCTGTGCAATCCTTTCACAGATAGAAAGCCCAAGCCCTGTTCCGCCCGCGGCGCGGCTGCGTGCCTTATCGGCACGATAAAACGCTTCCTTTATATGCAACAGTGAATTCGCATCCATCCCAATTCCATGATCTTCTACTTCTACCACAATATTGGATTCCTCTAAATACGCCAAAATGCGCACTTCTCCTTCTGGTTTGCTTGCCTTTATTGCATTATCAATCAGATTATTTACCAAAATCAAAAGCTGTTCCATATTTCCCTTGATATGAATATTTTCAGACATATGATAAAGCAAACTGATATTCTTTTCTGCTGCCCTTACATGCATTACCTTCTTGGACTGCTCAAAAAGAACAGCTACAGAACAATCCTCCTCTTCAACCGCATCACGCCTAAGCAGTGCCATATCAAGAAGCTGGTAGGCCATATTCTGGAGCCTGTTGCACTCCGACATAATAAACTGTGTACATTCATAACGTTCCTCCTCCTGTATAGATGCCTTTTGGATATACTCTGCATAGCCATAAATTGCCGTCAATGGAATGCGTAATTCGTGCGAAAAATTGTCAATAAACTGTTGTTTCTGCTCTGCAATATCCCGAAGCTGTTGTATCTGCAGTTCTATCTGTTCTGCCATCAGGTTGAAATTGTATGCCACATTTGCAACCTCATCCTTTCCTTGTACCAAAAGCCTGCTTTTATAATTTCCATTCGCAATCTTTGCAGAAGCGCTAGAAATCTGCCTTAATGGACGAAAAATAATCGTCAGAAATTGAAAAAGAAACAACGCCATAATAAACATCACTACAGTTCCTATAAGAAAAAGGATATTTTTCGTATGCCTCCAAGAAGAGATGGTATCATTTAGGTTTCCAATATACATAAGTCCATAATCCTGCAATGGAGCTGGGAATCTGCCATAAACATAAAGAACTGGCAAGGGCTCATTTACCATATAAACAAACCTTCCCTGACTGTTGTCTGCATCTTGTGAAAAAATCACATTATCTTCTAAAAAAATCTCAGAACTTTGATAAATCCATTTGTCAGAAAAGGCCACTGCAAGCCCGTTTTTCTTTCCCTGCAAATATCGGGAATAAGACCGCATCAGCTTATCTATATTTTCTTGTACTGTATCCCCTCGCTGCTCTAGTGCCTGTATATCCTGAATCAAAGAGGACGCGATAACATAATGCTCTGCTAAACATTTGTCGCGCGCAGATGAAAGTTTGTCGTTTAAAATTACAAGAGAAACAACCAGAATCATTGAATTGAGAAAAACCAGAAAAAGAATCAGCATCACAAAAAAAGTCCTTTTTTTCATGTCAAACCTCCAGCCGATATCCTAGCTTGTACACCGTCTTAATATACTCTTCCAAATGCAGTTTATGACGCAGCCTTTGTATATGAACGTCTACTGTACGAGTGCCTCCTTCAAAATCAAATCCCCATACAATATCTAGCAGTTTATCCCTAGAGAGCGCAATATTCCGATTTCTGATTAGCACCTCCAACAATTCATATTCTTTTGGTGTACATTCTACAGGCGTTTCATTGAAAAAAATCTGATGCCTTACAAAATCACATCTCATATTCCCCAATATAAATTCTGTCTTGGTCTTTTTGGTCCGGCGCAGCAGCGCTTCCACCCGCGCTGTTAGTTCCAACATCTGAAGCGGTTTTGTCAAATAGTCATCTGCTCCCATAGACAATCCTTTCAGCTTCTCAGATAGTTCACTTTTTGCTGTCAAAAAAATAGTTGGTGTTCCAAAAGCCCTTTCAAGTACCTGATATCCGTCCAGTCCAGGCAGCATGATATCCAATACAATTAAATCAAATTTATCATTTTCCAGCAAATCAACCGCAGATAATCCATCAAATGCTTGTGTACAATGATGTCCTGTAAGATTTAGATTTTTGCGTATCAGCTCGTTGATGGAAAATTCATCCTCCACAATTAGTATATCAGCCATTTTTTATCCACTCCTTCAGCGTCTTTATCCTATTTTAAGTATATCTCAAAAATGTTTCTAAGTTGTAAAATGACCTTGAAATTTATTTTATTCTTCATTTTTATCTGGAAAAATTTTATCGTTCAGCCATGTCTATTCATAAGTTACCCGTTTATTTGTTCCGCTTTGCACGGCCAAACTACTACCAAAAAATCGAGCGCCAGCGCTCGATTTAATACTGCTTCTTTATATAAACACCTCTCTCATAATATGGTGTTCCATATCATCTATACTATAAACATGTTCCAATACTTCAAAGGTTTCTCTCAGATTTCCCCTTGCACTTTTCCAGCCAATACCATCTGTAAACCAGACAAACGTAAACCCATCTATGGTATCTGCTTCCTGCGCCAGCATCTTATAGCTTCTTGCTGTTTCATTCAATTTTGAACCGCCTACACCATAAAAATTGGTTTCAATGGCATAGATTTGTTCGTCTGTACGAATCACAAAATCAAACCTTTTTGCTGCTTTTCCTTGGTTCGACAATGCTGACAAATCAATATCCCATTTCCTTTCTATATCAATCAGATACATTTCCTTAAAATAACTTTTATCCTTGATAAATCCTGCTGCTTTTATGTACTTTTCTACCAAATTTTCCATCAAATGCCCGCCGCGGTTCTTTCTCCCATTAGAATCCAACCCCGTCTCTATCCCCAACACATAATCCACAAGATTATTCACCAAATGATTTGATAGCATATCAAACAATCCTGTTTCTCGCATAAATATCTTGTATTGCTCGACGTTGTAATTCATCTTTTTAAAATCATAACAAAAAGCGCCCTCCTCGTCCTGTGCGTAAATCTCTGTTGTACGAACAGCCAACAATATCGGAATACATGCCAATGTCTCCGGATACTTTTGTACAATCTTTTCAAAGTCTTCCTCAATCGTTTTTGAATGAATCAACGAGTTCAGGATATTCAATTCAACCTTTATTTGCGCCACATTATGAACTACCTTGTGAAAATCAATATAATAATCATAACTTGCGATGCTTGTCCGAAATTTCCCAAGCCATTCCTCAAAATTCCTATTTGTCATTTGCCACACACTCCAATCTTCTTTTTGCTATCTGTAAATATTCCTCACAATTATCAATCCCCACAAAATATCTGTGCAATCGGTTCGCGACAACTCCTGTCGTCCCTGAACCACAAAATGGATCTAGTACCATTTGCCCTTCTTGTGTTGATGCCAAAATAATTCTTTCCAATAAATATTCCGGCTTTTGTGTTGGATGCTTTCCTTCCTTTTTCTCAGAAGCTTTTGTCAAACCTCCAGTCCAAACGTCTTTCATTTGTTTTCCGCCATTTAATTCTTTCATCGCCTGATAATCAAAAAAATGCCGAGATGTCTTATCATTCTTCTGCGCCCAAAGAATTGTTTCGGTAGAATGCGTGAAACATCGGCATGATAAATTTGGCGGCGGATTCGTTTTCTGCCAGGTTATATTATTGATAATTTTGAACGCTTCCTGTTCTAAAGCCATACCTATTGAATAAATATTATGATATGTTCCTGATATCCAGATACTTCCGTTTGGCTTTAAAATCTGTCTGCACAATCGAATCCACTTTCTATTAAATTTATGTTTATATTCAATATTCCGTGCCCCATCTTTGGGAAGTTTATCCCATGATCCTTTGTTGACAGACACCATCTTTCCACTTTGACAAGTAATCCCATCATTGCTCAAAAAATACGGCGGATCTGCAAAAATCATATCCACACTTTCTGCGCTTATTTTCGTCAATATTTTGAGTGCATCCCCCAACACCATGCACGCCTTGTCTGTCTCATAATAAAAAGTCCGTTTTTTCTCAAATATCTGCTCCAATATGTGCTCCTAAACCTGTATCAATAATTGCAAATAATAACTTCTTCCCCAACCCTTTTGGATGCATCTGAATTAATCATTCTTTTCACACTTACAACATCCATTCGATAACCCTTCTCACTGTACAATTCATTGATAAACTCTGTATTGTGGTTTGTCAGCATACAAAAGCATCCCTTTTTTGTCATCTTATCAAACAATGTTGCCAGCCGTTTGTGACTTTCTATATCAAAACCTTCTTTTGTATAAGATTCAAAAGAGGAAGGATTTAAAGGTGCATATGGACTGTCAAAAAAAATAAAGTCACCTGGCTTGGCCTGTTCGCAGGCAGGCTCAAAATCTCCCTCCAAAATTATCACATTTTTCATATAGTTTGACACTGCCATAATGACATCTTTATCACAAGAATTTCCCCGACTGTTATTGTAGGGCACATTAAACAATCCCTTTGTATTTACGCGATATAAACCATTAAAACAATGTTTGTTGATAAATACAAAAAGCGCTGCCAATTCTACATCATACTCTCCTTTTTCCAGCTTTTCATTATAGCGCTCCCGCAAAGAATAGTAATAGGCTTTTCCGTCTTCCCACATCTGAGAATCCAGTTGGCTTATCTGCTCCAAAAATTCTATTGGAACTTCTGCGATTTTTCGATATGCATTTATGAGCGCTTTGTTTACATCATTGATAACTGCAGTGGCAGGAAGCAGCCCAAACAGCACTGCCCCGCCCCCCACAAAAGGTTCATAATATTGATTGTAGCTGCAGGGGATACGTGCTTTAATCTGCGCAAGAAGCTGACGCTTTCCACCTGCCCACTTTATAAAAGGTAATGCTGCCACGTCTGAACTACTCATTACAATTTCTCATCTCTTTTCTCATTTCTCTATAAAACTCACTTTACCATTATAAATACTATGAGCCAAATTGACAAGCAAAAAAACGCCGCCCTTATGGCAGCGCTTCAAAGAGTGTTACAATTCACACTTACGCCAGATTTCACATATACTTACAACGATTTCGGTGTGAATTGCAACAATTGATGCACACAAAATGCTAAAAAGCACGCATTTTGGCGCTTGCTCCGACGCCATGCAGCAAGTGCATGGCGCGGGTGTGAAAAGTAACCAAAGAGTCCGCTTTTAATCAATTTCCTGTTCCAAATCTCTGAACAATCCACAGTGAAAAAAGTCATCTAATGTAACATTCAGTCCGTCACATATCATTTTTATAGTGACAATTCCCGTATTTTTGCTATTTCCTTTCATAATATTTTTGAGCGTTGATGGTGGCATTCCTGCAACATATGCCAATTGTGATATTTTCATATCTCTTTCATTACATAAATTTTTTATTCTCGTTACTACAGCTTCTTGTGTTTTCAATAATTTTCACCCCAGTACAATTTTGTATCGATCTGACAGTTTCATTTTTCTTATATTTTTTTCATCTTACATAATTTGTATACACGCTTTAGTCCTTATATGGTCTTTTTGGATAATTTTGTATACAATCTTTTTTTATCAGATCTACATCACTTGTACAGGAGTGAATATACTTATGGTATAAAGTTGTTATTTTTAACTGATTTTGTCTTTATCTGTGATAGTACTTTTCAATGCTTTATTTTGTGGAGATTGTATAACGTCAACTGCGTTAACTACGTTTATCATGTTTCGTCTGCAATTAACTCTATTCTGTTCAAATTTGGGGTACGAAAAAAGACGGCTTTCACACCGCCCATGCCCTTATAGTACAATTTTTATGTTGTTCATATCTTTCTGCTTTGTGTTGGGTAAAACATGACTGTATATTTATTACCTTACCCCAAAAATAGCGTTCTACTGCGTAACAATCCAATCTCTGCCCCCTTAGAAAACAAGGACGCGGTGGCTATCTGATAGCTGCCGCGTTCCTGCTTTTTTTATAGACTAAATTATGCTATCATCGACATCTACCCGATACAAATTTGACGATGTTCTTTGCAAATTATTTATATCCATTGTTTCGCTCCCTTTCAATTCTCAGACTAATTTATTCCTCTGTGGTATACTCAGCGTGCTGTTTTTTGTATTCAGCAGTATCCTTTACGCTTAATTCCGCTTCAACCTGCGCCAGCTTTGTTTCCAACTCTTTTGTCTTTTGCTCATTGCCCGCCGCCATTTTCAACTGCTGTTCAAGCTGTTTCTTTTCCTCTTTTAGCTTTTTGATTTCATTTTTAACCTTATCCATATTGCCTATTGTAACCTTCACCCTGTCATTATCAGACACCTCTTTCAGCTTTGCACCTTTGGGCTGTTCACTTTCTACTTCTTCTGCCCTTTTGGTAGTGTCAAAGATAATTTTTGGGTTTCCGTTTTCGTCCTCCTCCACGTGGTACAAACCGCTTGGTTTCTTCCCAGACTTTTCACTACTGATATACTCATCCTTTGGTGTCGGAATCATTTCGGGCTTATCTTTTTCTTTGGATTTTGCCGCTTCTCCGGCTCTTTCTGCAGCTATTGCCGTTTGTCCCGTCTGCGCCTTGTTAATATAATCAAAACCGTACCTGTCACTGATTTCCATTGCCATAATTTCGCCCTCCTTGAAAATTTAATACTTTCCTGTTATTGTATATTGCTAATGGCGGTTTATCCGTCATTTTTCAGTCACCCATAACCTGTTGTCATTTCTCTATGCCCCTTTCATTTTTTATCATCACGGAAAGGATAAACACCCTGCCGTCTGTCTTATAATCCATTGTGCCTTGATATTTCTCTGCCGTATTTTTGATGTTTGCAAGCCCTATTCCATGTAGTTTTTTGTCCGTTTTATCTGTTTCGGGAAGTCCTGTCTGCCGCTTCCGTTTCAGCGTCCCGTCAAAACTGTTTTCTATCTTGAAGATTAACAGTTTATCTTTCCTAACAGACGACAGCCGGATAAAGGTTTTCGCTTTTGGCTCTTTTTCCTTTAGCTTCCGGCACGCTTCCATCGCATTGTCTAAAGCGTTGCCTAAAATAACAGCTATATCATAGCTCTGGATAGCCAGATCAGAGGGGAGCAGCAGTTTCTTTACATCTACCTGCAAATCCGGGACAAGGCGTAACGCTTCATGGTATTTCATGTTGAGTAATGTGTCAATCACGCTGTTTCCCGTCTTAAATCGGAAGTCCAGACCGTCAAAAGTATCGCTCAGTTCCGACAGGTAGGCTTGCAGCTCTTTATTTTCACTTTCACCCTTTTCAGCGGCAAGCCGCAGGACAACAGAAAGCGTGTTCTTCATATCGTGTTTCATGCTCCTTATGCCGGAATAGATACGCTCCATTTCTGCCATATGCTCCTGCATACTCCCTATCTGCTTTTCCAGTACAATCCTGTTGCTCCGCTCCCGGTTCAGATAAACCGTATCTTGAAACAGCTTTACCCCATACAGGATAGAAAGCAGCGACAAAATCAGGATTGCGGGGAGAATTGCCAATAACAGCGGGTATTTATCATACACTGTTTCCACGGTATTTTCTTCCACCGTAAACATGATAGTGCGCAGCAGCACACATAACAGCAGGCTTACCATAGCCGGGGTAAGGATAGCTAACAGTTCTGTCCTATGGATCGCATAATCCTTTTCCCTGTAATTGCGTACAATCCCTTTCAGTGGCAGATACAACAGCAGGACAAGTGCAGCTTCCCGAAAAATCTGATTTCCGATTACACTGGCATTTACTGCTGTTTCAAAGGTTTTTTCGGAAGCGATAATCCCTTTCTCCATGCACAGATTCCATACCGTAAGCAGTTTATCCACTGATTTATCAAGCAGGATAAGCACTACGAAAGCACTAATATCAGCGATTGCACGGAAAGCAGTCACAAGAAAGAGCGTAACCGCACGAA
>OFGR01000580.1_pt1 | contig 35945 bp, 46 predicted proteins | sample 1521811 | NCBI WGS metagenome assembly OFGR01 (sample SAMEA3504098, study PRJEB24116) | mouse gut metagenome | biome: mouse gut; feature: mouse-associated habitat; material: faeces | place: Denmark | collected 2011
AACACTGAAAAAAGCCCAATTCTTTTTCAAAGAATCAGACTTTTTCAGTGCCCTCAAAAATAAAGCGTTTCCGGCTTTTTCTGTTTCTAGTTTGTTTCTAGTTCAGAGTAAAAGATCAATGGTCTGGCGCAGCTGGTTCAGGGTTTTATGGTTGTATACCCTGTTCCCCACATCCTTTGACTTGTGGCCCATCAGCAGATCAATACACTTCCTGTTTCCCCCGGCATTATCAAGATTAGTTTCAAAAGTGTGCCTTGCTTCATGGGGCGTTTTGTCAGCTCCTATCTTCTCCATGACTTCCTTCCAGAACACATAATATTGTGACTGTGAAATTTTCTTCCCCTGATAACTGAACAGGTACGGGCTGCCCTGCTGGATCCGCTTTTCAATGAACGGCCAGATCCGGGGATGTGCTGGGACAATCCGACTTTTCCCGGAAGCTGTTTTCACGCCGCCTTGAAGATACTTTTCAGCCGTGTTCACCTGTTCAGTTTTCATGTTTAACAGTTCAGTCAGCCGGAAGCCGGTATATATGTAGATCAGAACTGTGTCTGTCCATTCCTGATCCGCTATTTTCCAGAGTGCTTCAATTTGTTCCGGGGTGAAGGGTTCCCGTGTAGTGTTTGGAATCGGCGGAGCCGTGGTTATCTGTGAATACATTTTGTCAATGATATTCATTTCAAAGGCAAAGCGGTCAAGGTGTCCAAACAGGTTTTTAATGGCCCACTGTGTAGAATACCCTTTTCCGCAGCTGTCAATGCAGTCCTGCATCTGATAGGCTTTCATGGTGCGGTATTTCAGGCCGTAATATTTTGAACAGTGATTGAAAGCAGATTTCAGGGAACTTTGTGTTGAAGCCCCTAATTTTGGGGCCTTTATTTTCAGCCAACGTTGATATAAAACTGCAAGCGTGACCTTTTCCCGGTCAATTTCCCACGGGCTATTATTGTACTGGGCCAGTAGGATCAGGGCTTCCGCTTCCGTGGGCGCATATCCCACAGGGGCCTGTCTTGCGTTTCCTTCTGCATCGTACATAGTGACCTTGACCACATAGGGCCTTGAACGTTTTCCTGATAGTTTTGTTACACAGCCGTAGCCGTTGGGGTTACGTTTTGACATAAAATCATTCCTTTCTGCATTGTGAAATACAGAATGAAATGGTATAATGATTTTGCGGATCCTGACCATTTCATTCTGTGGTTAGTGACTGGAACGCTGGAAGCTGCAACTTCTGGCGTTCTATTTTTTTTGTCACGGTGACACGGTACACGGTTATTATTTATCTTTATATATTTTCTCTTTTTTAACAGTAACAGTAATACGATTGAACAATAAATATAAAAGAACTTTACACTGTACCGTGTCAACCGTGACAATACTGTAAAATCAATACTTTCAACCGTGTCACTATACCGTGTCATAGCGTGTCAGGCCGTGTTCTGGGGGTTGCTGTGCAGATTGCTGATCAGATCAAAGGCCAGCTTTCGCCCGTTTTCGTTCATATCCAGATACATTCTCACGACATCGTGAGCTTCCTTTCCGCAGCATTCGCCGGTTAGATCGCATGCTGCGGTCTTCTGCCCCTTGGAAATTTCCATAGGCACGTCATGCCCCATGAGCCATTCCACGTTGACGGATAGGGCTTTTGCAAGTTTATAAAGCGCATCCTGCATTGGTTCATATTTTCCGCTTTTATATTGACTGATCTGTGCTTTTGGAAGTCCTGACTTTTCAGCAAGGTCAACTTGTCGCATCCCCCTGATTTCCATGGCTTGAATTAACCGTTTTTGAAATGTTTCCATTGTTTCCCTACTTTTTATTAAAATAATATAACATCTGTTCTTCTCTTGTCATTGAGGAATCAAGTTCTAATTGTGTACCTAATTTAGAAATATAGTTACCAGGTTCATAAATTGAAAAATAATATCCGTTATTGTGCTCAATTAGTTGTAAAGAACTGTCAGCTGGAATATATGAGCAAGTCCCAAAAAGATATTTGTCTAATTCATCATTGGAACTATTTTCATCCTTTGGATACACATAGATAATTGTTAAGTGATCTCCGCTTTCTTCTTTATATTTTTGTGCTGTACACCCTTCTGTAAATGCCACCTGTATTTGACGGGAACCATTATATTTTTCCTCCGAATAGGGTAAGCCTGTGTTTGTAACATATTCAATAGCATCTGGATATGACAAAGAAGAATCAAAATCTAAGTACAGTTGTTGAAGGTCATCAAGTTGAATTTCGGAAATCGAGCTATATTTGATTTCTTCTGTCTGAACTGTGCTTTCATTTATTACTGGAGGTTCTGTTCTTAAAATTTCTTCTACAAAATTTTCTTCTGTGGTGGCACTATTTACTGTATTTTCCGTTTTGTCTGGTGATCTGCTGTTTGTTTTATCGGAACTACATCCATAAAGTACTGTGGACAGTAGGAGTATATAAAACAATTTATTTTTTCCTGAAAACGATCTCATAATCTCTTTCCTTTCAAATTTTTCCAATGAATACCTGCTTTTGTAATATTGACAGCAGAACATATGTTTGTTATCATTGAACTATCGCTACTTTAGAACGTGCGTTTGTATGGGAGATGGTACATATGGACTATAAAGCACTAATAATTGAATTACTTGACAAAGCGGATGATAGGATCCTGAAGCTGATATACCGTTATGTCAAGGCAATCCTTGGACTAGGCTGATGCCTAGTCCTTTTCTTTTTGCATAGAATCCACAAGTTTTTCAAGCACTTCCCATCCCGCTTCATCCATCTTTGACAATGCAGCTATCAGTCTGCGCTTGAAGGATTCCTTCTCATCCTTCAGCATATCTCCGATAAATGCAGCAATCTGTTCATCCTTTGTCTGTTCTACAAATATTTCCCCTGTTCCTTCCCGGAGCCAAATTTCATTTACATTGAATTCCCGGCAGATTAATGATATCACTGCATCACTTGGAGCATTTTTTCCGACTTCATAAGCACCAACATTTCCCCTTGCAATTCCGATTTTGTCAGCAAATTCCTGTTGGGTTAAATCAAGTTCTTTTCTGATTTTCTTGATTCGGTCTTTCATATGTATTCACCACCTTTCTGCTAATGATTATACAGTTAAAAGTACTTAACGTCAATAATAAATGTTGGTTTTCAACAAAATGTTGGTTTTCAACAAAAAAAGTGTTGACAAAAGATATTAACCAACATATAATTGTGATATGCCAACAGAAAAATTATCCCTTCCCCGGCAGGGTAAAGCCGGGGAGAAAGAAGGAAATTATGAGAAGGACAAAAAGGAAAACAGTGTGGGCGTATTTGGACGGGAAAAAGCTGGTAGACGTAGTTCAGGCAGCACTTGACAACAACATGATGGTGGATGACATGAAAAAGCTGCTGGTCAAAGAAAATCCCGGACACGAAGTAACTTTCAAATGCCAGTAGAAAGGAAGGTGTAATAGTATGACATTGAAAAGTTTTCTGGAAGTGCTGGCGGTTAGTATGCCGTTCACAGTTGGAACAGTAGAGGGTGAAGGATGGATTGTCTATTATGACGGTGAACATAAAATTGATGTTCCTGACTATCTGGCAGACAGGCCGATCACAAATATTTATCCAAGAGAAGAACGGCAAAGAACGTTTGTTTGTGGTGTGGAAACCTGTTGTGAACTAAAAGCTGGACTTGCAATAGTGGTTGAAGGTTATGAAAACGGTAGCATTTGAAGAAAGGAAGGTGTGAACATGAAAAAATATTATGATCCTGAATATGACCGGATAGTTGATGAATCTGTACCAAAGAAACAATATGAATATTTTTCAGCACAAAGCTGGTTCCATAAAACCTATGAGGAATTTTTGGCTGATAACTTCTTGAATGAAGATATGTCAAAAATTGCAAAGGTAACTGAACATACTGAACAGCAGTTTCAGGAAGTCAAGGATGCTATGAAGTCTTTAGGGTATCCAGAAACAAAGCATATTGAACTTGAAACCATTGATCAAGTCAGGAGCAAAGTTATATATGACGGTCATTTCATAATTGGTATATATGATTTTGAACGCCACACATTTGTTGATTAAAGGGCCGCAAGGCCCGTCCTTAATGCAGCCGCAGACGGTCACAAGCCCGTGAAATGCAGAGTGAGGGAAAAATAAGCAGAAAGGAAGTAATAGTATGTCAGAAAAGGAAAAAACCATTATTTCAAAAGTTGTAAAGGCAATTCCTAAAATGAGTGAATTTGACAAAGGTTATCTTTTGGGGAAAGCTGAGACGATTAGTGAAGCGGAAGAAAAAAAGGAAGGTGAAAAGAAGGATGAATAGCTTGCAGGTTTTCGACAATTTAGAGTTCGGAAGTATAAGGACAGTAACTATTGATGGCGAACCGTGGTTCGTGGGCAAAGATGTGGCTGCTGCATTGGGATATAAGGATACAGCAGATGCCTTAAAGAAGCATATTGATAGTGAGGATAAGCTGACCCGGCAATTTGCCGACTCAGGTCAAAACAGAGAAATGTATATCATTAATGAATCGGGTATGTATGCGCTTATCTTTGGGAGCAAACTGGAATCAGCAAAGCGGTTTAAGCACTGGGTAACAAGTGAAGTCCTTCCTGCAATACGGAAAACTGGAAAATATGAAACAGTTCTGGCTAATCCGTTACCGAAAGCGCAAAGTGTTAGTGAAGCAGTCAACCTTGGGAAGTTCGTCAGAGATCTGTTAAAGGATCAGGGTGCAAGCCCTTATCAGATGGCTGACATACTTCTTGACACTATGAAGCAGTTCGGGGTCAGCCTTTCTGACAAGCTATTGCTTCCGGTTAAACTAGGTAAAGTTGGGGAAAAGGAACTTGACATGGTTGAATTTAAGATTGCATTCCCTGAATCAACATTTCAGGAATATCTGATGTATAGGACACTCATAAAGACATCAAAGTAGGGGGAAAAACATGGATATAAATAATAGGCTGGATGAAATTGCTGTGAAAGCGGAGCAGGTGAAAAACATGATAGGGTTGACGCATCGGGAAGATGTGACACCTGAACAGTTCAATGCGGTACTGTACATAGTGTCTGATTACCTGATGGATATTGTTAAACTGGCAGAAGGCAGGTGAAAGAAAATGAAGCATATAGAAGCCGCATGGATTGAACAGATTTTGACTTTTGATGATCCGCAGGAAGTTCAGGCATATTTGGAAGAACTGGACAGCAAAGGGATCCCGTTTTCTGTGATCAAGCGTGATATGTCAATGCTGCGGATCCGTAAGCAGTACAACAAAAATAAACTTTTAAGGAAGGGATGAAAAAAATGTTTGACTATTCAAAGTTAAAAGGAAAAATCAAGGAAGTTTTTGGAACACAGTCAGCCTTTGCAAAAGCGATGGGGCTGTCCAGTGTTTCATTATCTTCAAAGCTGAACAATCTCACACAGTTCACACAGGTTGAGATCAACCGGGCCTGTGAATTGCTTTCAATTCCGGTTGAATTTATACCTGTATATTTTTTTACCGAAAAAGTTAAGACTTCTTAACTATGATATTGGAGGGAGTGAAAAATAATGTTTGCAAAAAATCTGAAAAAGGTCATGGACGAAAAAAAGATTAGCGGTGCAGCGCTGGCACGTCAGACAGGCTATAGCAAGGCAGCGATCAGCCAGTATATGAACGGGATCAACGTCCCTTCACAGGAGCGTGTGGAAGCTATTGCTGGGGTGCTGGGGGTGAGTGTGGAAGAATTGACTGCTGAACCTGTTCAGAAGCCTACAGCGCCGCCGTGCAAGTGTACCATTCAGCCGCATTTTCCGCAGAAAACCACGCTGACCTGTAAGGAAGCCGCCACGCTGCTTCACAAACATGAAAGCTATGTCAGGAAAGGCTTGCAGGAAGGGCGGCCCGGTTTTGAGTATGGATCCGCAGTCAAGACTTCCGGGAAATGGTCATACTGCATTTACGCTAATAAGTTCACAGAGATAACCGGCATCCCTGTGAACACAATTTGAAAGGAAGGTGAAAAAGATGCCTAAAATTCAGTATAAAGAAATTGCTTTCAGACAGAAAAGCCTTGAACTGATTGAACTGATCAATGGTGTGATTGATGAATACAGCAGACAGGGCTATGAACTGACATTAAGACAGGCTTATTACCAGCTTGTAGCCCGTGGCTATATCGAGAACAACGAACGCAGCTATAAAAACATAGGGAACCTGATCAATGATGGCCGTCTGGCCGGTCTGATTGACTGGAACAGCATCACAGACAGAACCCGGAATTTACGCCGCAATTCACACTGGGACAGACCGCAGGATGTGATCTACAGTGCAAAATATTCCTATATGCTGGATAAGTGGGAAGGTCAGCCAAACTATGTTGAAGTGTGGGTTGAAAAGGATGCGCTGGTTGATATTGTCGGTCAGGCTTGTGAACCGATTGACACACCATATTTCAGCTGTAGGGGCTACACTTCACAGTCAGAAATGTGGACGGCTGCACAGCGTTTCATTCGTCAAAAAGACCGTGACAGCCGGTATATTATTCATTTAGGCGATCATGATCCGTCTGGCATTGACATGACAAGGGACATTCAGGAACGGCTTGAAATGTTTGGCGCTGACGTTTTTGTGAAGCGTGTGGCCTTGACCATGAAGCAGGTCAAGACTTATAACCCGCCGCCGAACCCGGCAAAGATTACAGACAGCAGATGCGGAAAGTACATAGATCAGTATAGTGAAGAAAGCTGGGAACTTGACGCACTGGAACCGCAGATGCTTGTGAATCTGATTAAAAGTGAAGTCACTTCCCTGCGGGATGATGAAATCTATCAGGCAGTATGTGACCGGGAAAAGCAGGAAAAGGGAGAACTTCAAAAGCTGGCTGATCATTATGTTTCTGCAATTTCTTTCCTTGAAAGCAGGGGGTATTGATGCAGCTGTATGAACATCAGAAGCAGGTACTTGAACAGACTGAACCCTTTAACCGTGTAGGCTACTTTCTTGATATGGGACTGGGTAAAACTTTTGTTGGATCTGAAAAAATGTGGGTACTGAATACAGCGGTGAATCTGCTGATATGCCAAAAGTCAAAGATAGAGGACTGGATCCAGCATTTTACAGAACATTACCCGGACTATAAAGTGTATGACCTGACACGGAAAACACAGTCAATTCAGTTCCGGCAGCTGGTGAACAATGGACACATACAGGATGATCAGTCAGTGTTGGGGGTGATCAACTATGAATTAGCTTTCAGGCGTTCATATATCGCCCATATAGGCCCTTTTACACTGATGCTTGATGAATCACAGTATATACAAAATGAAACGGCTAAACGGTCAAAATTCGTGCTTTCTTTGAAGCCTGAAAATGTGATCCTTTTATCCGGCACACCAACGTCAGGGAAATATGAAAAGCTGTGGTCACAATGCAAGCTGCTGGGCTGGGACATTAGCAAGGAAGCGTTCTGGAATACCTATGTTGAAACTGAATGGATCGAAGATCCCGCAAGTGGATATAAAAGGCAGACCGTGACCGGCTATAAAAATATTGACAGGTTGAAGCGCAAGCTGGCCAAACATGGGGCCGTATTTATGAAAACAGAAGAAGCGTTTGACCTTCCTGACCAGCAGGAAATTATGGTCAAGGTTCCCATATCAAAGGAATACCAGCGGTTTATAAAAAATTCTTACCTTGACTTTGATCTGCGGAATATGTGTGAATTTCACGATGGTTCAGATTTTTGGGGAAAAGACGTGACACCACATATTGAATTAGTGGGTGACACTGTTCTGACAAAGTTCCTTTATGCCCGCCAGCTGTGCGGTCAGTATTCCCCTGATAAGGTGGAAGCCGTGGCTGACCTGATTGACAGCACGGATGAACGCATGGTGATCTTTTATAACTTCAACGCTGAACTGGATATTTTGAAACACCTTGCAGCAAAGAAAGAAAGACCATTCAGTGAAGTGAACGGGAAAAAGAAGGACTTGACCGCATATGAAGAACAGTCTGACAGCCTGACTTTTGTGCAGTATCAGGCAGGGGCCACGGGGTTGAACTTACAAAAAGCCCATATCACAATATATTTCACTTTACCGTTTGGAAAAGGCAGCTGTGCAATATGGGAACAGTCAAAGAAACGGACACACAGGATCGGGCAAGGTCAGAAATGCCTTTACTACTACCCTATTTGCAAAGGCAGCATTGAGGAAAAGAACCTGATCAATTTACGGCTGGGGAAGGAATACAATGAAAGATTATTTGAAAAAGAATTTCTTTAGTTTCCTGATCGGCTGCATTATCGGGATCCCCTTTTCACTGTATGCCGTGAACCATCAGGAACCGTCAAGGATCCCCGTATACTATGATCTGGGACTGTTTGAACAGTTCAGCATTGAACCTGAACAGCCTGAACACATTGAACCAGAAGAAAGCCCTGAACCTTATGAAATGACAGCGAAAGAACTGGAAGAAGAACTTTTCTATGACAGCCTTGAACTGCTGGCCCTGTGTGTAGAATCAGAAGCCGGAAATCAGGGGTTATATGGTAAAAAGTTAGTGGTGGATGTAGTCCTGAACAGGGTGGACAGTCCAAACTATCCTGACAATATCACAGATGTGATAATGCAGCGGAATCAGTTCAGCGTTGTGCTGGACGGCAGGATCTGGACAGTGGAGCCGTCAGAAGAAACGTTTGAAGCAATCCGGCAGGAATTGGAAGTAAGGACGAACACAGACATAGTTTTCTTTACGTCAGAAGGTTATTCACCATATGGGGAACCGTGGGGAAAGATAGGGGATCACTATTTTAGTACAGAAAGGAAGTGAAAAGGATGGTTGTGGATATTTTCAACACTGACAGAAAGTATAATGTCATTTATGCGGATCCGCCGTGGCGCTATGGGGATCGGTCATGTGATGGGGCTTGCGCCCGTCATTATGACACAATGAGTTTGCAAGAGATCAAGGATCTTCCAGTTCCGCAGCTGTGTGAAAAAGACTGTGTTCTGTTCTTGTGGACTACTTACCCAATGTTAAGAGAGGCCCTACAGGTCATTGAAGCGTGGGGGTTTAAGTATAAAAGCATAGGCTTTCAATGGTTGAAACTGAATAAAAGCGGGAAGGGTTATTTTTTCGGACTGGGACGCTGGACACGGGGGAACACGGAACCCTGCCTGTTAGCCGTCAAAGGGAAGCCGTCAAGGAAAAACAATGGAGTTTCACAACTAATTGAATGGCCCATTGGCGTACATTCAGAAAAGCCGGCTGTAACCCGTGACAAGATCAAGGCCCTGATGGGGGGGGATCTGGTAAAAGGTATAGAACTATTTGCCCGCACAGCTGCGGATGGCTGGGATTGCTGGGGTAATGAAGTAATTGACGCAAGAGAAGCCGCCAGACAGCGGCGCAGAAAGAAGGTGGATCAATGATTTATTATGTTTGTTCCCCGTACCGTGGGAAAACGCCTGAACAGGTGCAAGTTCATTTTAATTATGCCGTGGATTTGACACGGGAAATGTTGTTATATGGCTACTGCCCTATTACGCCACACCTTTATATAACGGCTTGCCTGAATGACAATGATCCAGACGAACGAAAGATCGGACTGGAAGCAGCCCTTGAACTTTTGAAAAAGTGTGACGCTGTGATCGTTGGTCAGCGGTATGGAATCAGTGAAGGGATGGCAGCTGAAATTGAAACAGCCAAACAGCTGAATATACCAGTCTTTTACCGTGACCACAATATAACAAATTTCAAAAATATGACAATTATCTGTGATAAGTCAGAAGGTTATGCAAAGACAAGAATCATTCAGGACAATGTGGAATTGCAGCGGGTTACAAGTCTTTCATTTTTCCATGAAGCCGGGGAAAGCCCGGTCTTGAATCTGGATATGGTGGAGCCTGAAAAGGAAGGTGAAGCGGATGGCGGCTGAAAAGAATTTTGAAGAAAAAGTCAAAAAGTACCTGAAAGAAAATGGTTGCTGGTTCCTGAAATACTGGGGCGGCGGTGGGTTCACAAAGTCAGGGATCCCGGATCTGCTGGTATGTTGCAAAGGCTGGTTCATGGGTATGGAAATTAAAGGCCCACAGGGTACACCTTCCGACTTGCAAATTTATAACCTGCGGAAGATTGACAGCGCCGGGGGCCGTGCAGTTCTGCTTTATCCAAAAGACTATGACCTTTTCAAAAAGCTGGTACAGGATCCAGAGGATCAGAAACTTTATGAAGTGCTGAAATCGAAGTGGAAACACTTTGAAAATATAATGAAAAAAGGAGAATGAAACAATGGCAAAGAAAAAAGAAGAAATGACACAGGAACAGGTACAGGGAGCCGCAGCGGAAACCGCAGCCCCGGCAGCAGGTAAGGGAATGAACCCGGTTGACATTTTCCGGGATGCCCTTATGAAAACAGATCGGGAAGGAATGGTTGATCTTCTGTCCTTCATTCAGGAAATTGGCTTTCTGGATGCGCCTTGCAGCGGTGGGAACCATTTAGCGAAAAAGGGCGGCTTGCTTGAACATTCAGTGAACGTTCTGAAATATGCTGAAAAGATCGGCGTTTCCCTGCTGGGTGGTGCAGAATACAACAAGATTCAGGATAGCGTGGTTATTGCTGCCCTGCTGCATGATTTAGGGAAGTGTGGGGACTATGACAAGCCCATGTATGTTGAAAATATCCTGAAATCAGGGAAGCCGTCAGAAGCGAAACCCTTCAAGCGGAATCCTGACCTGCTGGCAGTTCCCCATGCTGTACGGTCAATCAAGCTGGCTACACTCTTTATTGACCTGACGGAAGAAGAAGAATGGGCTATACTTTGCCACGATGGACTGTATGACTTTATGAAGTATGACCTGAACGGGAAAGAAAGACCTTTGCAGTTGATCGTTCACTGGGCTGATATGTGGGCCAGCCGTGTTATTGAGTGCGGCAGTGATCAGGAAGGGGCTGAATAATGAATACAGCTGTAACAATAACCCTGATTGTTTGTATCACTTTAGTGGTGATTGGAATTGTTAGTGAAGTAGGTAAAACTATCAGATATAAGATTTATCAGGAAAGAGAGGAAAAATAAGATGGCACAGAAAACTTTAGTAATGGGTGAATCTGGAACTGGTAAAAGTACCAGTCTGCGGAATCTGGATCCGGCGATCACTGCTATAGTGAACCCGGTGGGGAAGCCGTTACCCTTCAAGAGCAAAAATGGCAAGTTCACAATACTGAACAATGAAACGAAGTCCAGCAACATCACGGCATGGATGAAGGGACAGGCGAAAGCCGGAAAGAAGATCCTGATCGTGGATGACTTCCAGTATTTGCTTTCTATCCCGTACATGAACCGCATACATGAAGGGGGCTGGGATAAATGGAACGATTTCGGGGACGATTATTTCAAGTTGATTGACGTGTGTGCAGACCTGCCCGCTGATGTGCGTGTGTACTACCTGACGCACTGTGAAACGCTGGACAATGGGATCACTACCATTAAGCTGATCGGTAAGCTGCTGCGGGAGAAAATCACCATTGAAGGACTTTTCACCATTGTGTTGCGTACTTCTGTAGTGGATCAGAAATATTATTTCCTGACACAGAACAGCGGAAAAGATACGGTCAAGTCACCTATGGGGATGTTTGACGCTTATGCGGTGGAAAATGACCTTGCCTATATTGATGATAAAATCTGCAACTATTATGAAATTGGCGCTTTCAAGTCTGATGAAGAAATGGCAGCAAAGGATCAGGAAGTTGCCGGGGATCTTCAAAGGCCGGATAAAAACGGCAGACGGGCAAGGGGAACCGCTGGGGCTGCTACTGCTTCCGGGGAAAAGACCAGAAGGACACGGGCACAGGTGGAAGCTGAAAACAATGAAAAGATCGGTCAGTATATGGAACAGGTTGACAAGGCAGTTACAGAAGCCTGTGGAGATCGTGAAGAAATTCCCTTTGAAGAAGCCGCCGCTGCTGCTGATACCGTACCGAAGCCAGATCTTGAAAAGCCGCCCCGCAGAACACGCCGGGAACGTCAGGAAGCTGAACAGCAGCCGGAAGCACAGCCTGAAAACCCTGCTGACAAGTTTATGAATATTCCTGACGGCACGGATGAACCGCCGCTTCCTGAACAGGGAACTGAACAGACTGCTGAACAGCCTGAACAGAAAACCAGACAGCGCAGATCAAGAGATATTCAGCCCACAGGTGAAGCCCCGGCAGGTGAAGCCGCTGGCCGTACAAGACGCACACGCCGCACAAGGTAACAATAACTATTCACAATAAATTTTTATAGCGCAAAAGCGCAGAAAGGATGTTATAATGGCAGTAGATTTTTCAGCATTGGACAAAGAAATTGATCAGGCACAGTTGAGAAAAGACGTTGAGGAAGCAAAGAACAACAGCGGGGACATTCCCAAAGGAACCTATATTGTGGGGATTGACAAGATGGAGATCCGGGCTACAAAGGATGACCGTCCCATGTTCTTCATTCAGGCTCGTGTCAAAGAAGGGGAATATAAAAACAAGTGCGTATTTATGAACCGGGTTATATACGGCACGAAGAACGATGGCAGCATGATCCAGTCTGTAATTACCCTGCTTGACAAGCTGGAAACCGAAACTGTCCCGGAGTTCAACGGGTATCAGGACTTTGTGGAAGTTGTAGCTGACATTTACGAAGAAATTCAGGGCAAAGTTGAATGTGAAATTGACTATGACAAGGACGCTTTTAACAGTATCAGCATTAAAGAAGTGTTTGACATATAATATTTTTTACCCTAAAAGTTAAGAGTTCTTATCTTTTGGGATATTTAACAAGCTGCTGTTAAGTTGCTTTAACAGCAGCTTATTCCCCCATAAAAAGAAGGTGATCAAAATTTTATTTTATGACTTTGAAGTTTTCAAATATGACTGGCTGGTTGTGGTGATTGATAGCGACACGCAAAAAGAACACGTCATAATAAATGACCGTGACCAGTTAGAACGGCTATATGAAGCAAATAAGTACAATATATGGGTGGGGTACAATTCCCGCCACTATGATCAATATATCCTGAAAGGGATCCTTTGTGGTTTTGATCCGAAAGAAATAAATGATTTTATTATAGTTCAGCATATGGACGGCTGGCAATTTTCTGATCAGCTGCGGAAAATCCCCCTGAATAACTATGACGTGATGCCGAACCCGCCCATAGGCTTAAAAACGTTAGAGGGCTTTCTGGGTTCAGACATACGGGAAACAGAAGTTCCTTTTGACCTTAACAGGAAGCTGACACAGAAAGAGATTGAACAGACTGTGTTCTATTGTCGGCATGACGTAGAAGAAACCATAAAAGTATTCATTGAAAAGATAGATGACTTTCATGCTATGTATGGAATTGTCAAGGCTTTCCCAAACATGGTGACTTTATCCAACATAGGGGACACAGAAGCCCGGATCACTTCAAAAGTGCTGGGGTGCGTTAGGAAGAATTTCAAGGATGAATTTGACTATTTCTTCTTACCCTGCATACAGCTGAAAAAATACAGGGCTGTTCAGGAATGGTTTGAAGAAAAGAAAATGGAAGCCCTGCGGATGGATCTGCAAGGGAAAAGTGACAGCGCAAAAAAGGCATGGTATAAAGCGCAATCTTTTGAAATGATTGTGGCCGGGGTTCCGCACGTTTTTGGTTTTGGCGGCCTACATGGTGCGCCGGATAAGCCCATACATAAAAAGGGGCTGCTGCTTCATGTTGACGTAGGCAGCTATTACCCGTCTTTACTGCTTGCATGGGGACTTGTTACCAGAACGGCCACAAACGACAACTACAGGGTTGTATATGACACCAGAATGAGCCTGAAAGCTGCTGGCAAGAAGAAAGAACAGGCCCCATATAAAAAGCTGCTGAATGCCTTATCTGGGGCTATGAAGGATATAACGAACCCGGCATATGATCCCCGGAACAATAACTGTATGTGTATCAATGGACAGCTGATGTTGCTTGACCTGATTGAACACCTTGAAGCGGTTCCGGGCCTTGAACTTATCCAGAGCAATACTGACGGTCTGATCATATGGATCCCTGATACTGACGAAGCCTTCAACATGGTTGATGATGTCTGCTATGACTGGGAGTGCAGATGCAGCACTGAAAAATGTAATATCAGTTTAGGACTGGATGTTGTTTCAGAGATATTCCAGAAGGACGTGAACAACTACCTGTGGATTGATTCAAAGGGCAAAATTGAGCGCAAAGGAGCCTATGTGAAAGAACTGTCCCGGATAGACAACGATCTGCCTATTCTGAATACAGCGCTGGTTGAATATATGACGCATGGAACGCCAGTTGAAAAAACAATCAATGACTGCACTGACCTGATCCAGTTCCAGAAGATCGTGAAGCTGTCAGACAGTTATAAATGGGTGGAGCATGAACACGGGAACCCTGAACTGGTTCAGAAGGGTGTGCGGGTGGTCAAGTCCTATTATAACTATACGCATACAAAGCGCTACACTTACAAGTCATACCGTGTTTTCGCTTCCAAAGACATGACGGACGGGCGGATCCTGAAATGTGGTGGGAAACGTGGACGGCCTGAAAAGTTTGGAAATACGCCTGAACACTGCTATATCTTTAATGAATCAGTGGAAGGGGTTCAGGCACATGAAAAGCTGGATCGTCAATGGTATATAGATTTTGCCCGGAAGCGCCTGAAAGATTATGGAGTGGTTGTATGAGGGAGTATAAACGGGCAGACGCACGGAACCCACATATGGGGCTATATAACCGTATATGCCGGAATCCTGAATACTGGTGTAAGCTGCATCAGGTATGGCTTTCTGAAAATGATGTAACACGGAAACAATGCAAACACAAGCCCACTTTTGACATGATCGGCGCTGCCAGATGCGGCAATCTTGTGGAAAGATCAGACTGGGAGAAAGGAAGGGTGAAGAAGAATGAAAGAAATAAAAATAAAAACAGAAAACGGCAGCATGACCGTATATATTGACAATTTCTTCCCATGCAGTCAGGCCCGGTTCAATAAGCTGTTCAAGATAGCCCGTCAATTTTCGTGGCTGAATAATATTCAAACTATTGCTGAACAGCTGAACCAGAACTTTACTGAACGGATCCGGGATAATGAGGATGCAAAGTCAGGTTATACAAAACTGTATTTCAGGGAAATGCAGAAACACGCTGACTTCCGGGACATGGTGGAATCAGGGAAGCATCCCAACGGGATCCCGCTGACAAAAGAGGAATTGAAAGAGTATAAGAAAAAGCAGTCCAGCGCTATAAGTTCCGCAAGGGAATACCTGCGGGAACAAAAAAAAATAGAGCGTGAAATAACGGCATTGAAGAAGAATCTGGAAATGCTGGGAAGTTTGGAGATGTAACACATGGCTGATCTGTATAAGGGATATATAAAATCAAAAATAAACAGGCTGCGGAAAAGTTCAAAGACAGGACGGACTTCAAGACGCTGGATGAAGTGCAGTCCCTTCCTGAATATGCTGGTATTCTTGAAAAAGATACCATGTTTATTGATATTGACGATCCTGAACAGTCTGAAATACTGATGGACATTGTGGAAGCGTTACAGCTTGATTGCCGTGTGATCTGTACTAGCAGGGGAAAACATTTCATTTTCAAGAATACACAGCTGCACCAGTGCAAGACAAAGGCAACGCTGGCCTGTGGCCTGACTGCTGATATTAAGGTGGGATATGTGAACGCCTATGAAGTGTTGAAGGTGGACGAGGAAGAACGTTTCTGTGAATGGGACATTGAACCGGGCGCACATTATCAGGAAGTACCGAAGTGGTTATTGCCTATAGGCCGGAAGAAACTTGACTTCATTGACATGGAAGCCGGGGATGGCCGGAATCAGGAATTATTCAACTACATACTGACACTACAAAGTAATGATTTCAGCGTAGAAGAATCACGGGAAGCGATCCGCATTATTAACAACTATGTCCTGAAGGATCCCTTGTCAGATCAGGAGATAGAAACCATTTTGAGGGATGACGCTTTCAAAAAGCCAGTGTTCTTCAATGGTTCCCGCTTCCTGTTTGACCGTTTTGCGGCTTATATGAAGAATACACAGCACGTTGTACTGATCAACGGGAATCTGCACATATACCGGGATGGCGTGTATCTGAACGGCTACAGGCACATTGAAGCGGAAATGATCCGCACTATCCCGGATCTGTCTGACGCAAAGCGCAAGGAAGTATTGAAGTATATGCAGCTGATATGTGAACGGGCTGAACCTGCGGATGCCCGGTATATAGCTTTCAGGAATGGGATCTATGATGTGGTAACGGACACCATGCAGGACTTTTCCCCTTCCGTAGTGATCACCAATAAAATACCGTGGGATTATAACCCGCAGGCGTTCAATGAACTGACTGAACGGACACTGAACAAGTTAGCCTGTGGGGATCCCGCTATCCGGGCATTGTTAGAGGAATGTATAGGGTACTGTTTTTTCAGGCGTTCAGAACTGGGGAAAGCGTTTATTCTGACAGGTGAAAAGAACAATGGAAAAAGTACCTTCCTTGATATGGTAAAGGCTGCTGTGGGTGAGGATAACATATCAGCCCTTGACCTGAAAGAACTGGGGGACAGGTTCAACACTTCAATGATGTTTGGGAAGCTGGCAAACATTGGTGACGATATAGGGGATGACTTCATGCAGGGTACACAGGTGGCTATGTTCAAAAAGATTGTCACAGGAAACCGTATCAAGGCAGAAAGAAAAGGTCAGGATCCCTTTGAATTTAACCCATATATAAAGCTGCTGTTTTCTGCTAATGACATACCACGAATGAAGGATAAGACCGGGGCCGTTTTGCGGCGGCTGGTCATTATCCCGTTCAATGCACAGTTTTCAAAGGAAGATCCTGACTATGATCCGTTTATCAAATACAAGCTGATTGAACCCGGATCCATAGAATATCTGATCAAGCTGGGTATTGCTGGCTTGCGCCGTGTTCTGGAAAATCAGGACTTCACCAGATCAGACCGTGTTGATCGGCAACTGGAAGAATACGAAGAAGAAAACAATCCTATTGTTGCATTCCTTCACGATCTTGAACATGGGGAAAGTGATATAATCAACGAAGCTACAGCTGACGTATATGCCAGATATAAAGTGTTCTGTAATGCGGCCAATATGCAGCCTATGTCACAGATAGTATTTTCAAAGCAAATAAATAAACGGCTTAATACAGAAGTTGCTTTCCATAGAATAAATGGGAAATCAACAAGAGTTTTTAGAAAAATGAAAGGAAATATATAAACATGAAAACCTGTATATGTGATAAGTGCGGGAAAGAAATTGAAATGAATGTTCAGGAAGAAATGCTTGACCATGAAAAGGACGGGAAGGACATCACAGAACAGTTCTTTGTCTGCCCGGAGTGCGGCCAGCATTATACAATTTTTATTGAAGATAATTTTATGCGCCAGAAGATTGCAGCCAGAAAGCGCCTGAAAAAGATGCCAAAACACTATAACCCGGCACTTGATACCGCACTGGTGAAGGAAATGCAGAAACATTTCAAGAAATTGAAAACCAGATACGGGAAGGGGTGACACGGATGAAAAAGGTGATTGTGGCAGCCAGTATTCTGCTGGTAGTGGTGGTTATGGTTTATAAAATATGTGTATGGGACTATTGCAAGGCGGCGATCAATTAAAAGTCACGCTTGTGACACGCTATGACACGGTATAGTGACACGGTTGAAAGTATTGATTTTACAGTATTGTCACGGTTGACACGGTACAGTGTAAAGTTCTTTTATATTTATTGTTCAATCGTATTACTGTTACTGTTAAAAAAGAGAAAATATATAGTAGTATATGCCGGAACCGTGTCAAGCGTGTCAGAAATGCCAGAAAGTATTGAAAATAGTATATTTTTAAGTGTCACGGTTATGTGTTTCAAGCGTGACAAGAAAGGAAAGGTATAAAAATGGCTGAAAATAAGAGAAAAAACACGGTTACACCTTATGAACAGGCTGTGAAGTATCTGTCACAGGTTGAAAATATAGATATGATGATCGGGGAAAAGCAAGATATTATTGACAGTCTGCGGAGCAGCATCACAGGCACGTCAGCCAGTACGGAAGGTGAGCGTGTCCAGACTTCCCCAAAAGACCGGCTAGGTGAAACCTGTGCAAAGATCGTTGACCTGTGCGATCAGCTGAACCATGATATTGATATGTTTGTTGATATGAAAGCGGAAATCATTCAGACCATAGATCAGTATGTTGATGACCTGAAACAAAGGCGGCTGCTGTATCTGCGGTATTTGAAGTTCATTCCCATTGAATCATGTGCCAAAGAAATGCACATATCAGGGCGCACAGCTTACAGATTTCATAATAGCGCTGTGCAAAAAGTAGCCCGTAAATTTGAGAATGGCAAGAAATGACAAACATTGTCACATACAGCCACTTGAATGACAATACATTCTGTAATATAGTGTATCTGTCAAAGAATACATGATAACCTTCAAGGCGGGAACTTGAAGGTTATTTTGATTAAAGGGGGTGTGTTTCCTTTGTCAGACAGTAAGGATCTGCGGAAGGAAGCCTTTGAAATGTTTCAGCAGGGTTTTAAACTGTGTGACATAGCAAAGCAGCTGAATGTTCCCGCTGGCACTGTCAGACGATGGAAGCACAGTGACGGATGGGAAGCGAACGAACAGGGCGAACGTTCACAAAAGGCGAACGAAACGAACGCTGAAAACGAACGTTCACAGGTATTCAAACAGAAACGCCGCAAAAGGGTATATTCTGATGTGCAGAAGGTAGAAAAGAAAGCTGAACTTACTGAAAAACAGCGCCTTTTCTGCCTTTTTTATGTGCGGTACTTCAATGCAACAAAGGCATATCAACGGGCATACGGCTGTGCATATTCAACGGCCTGTGCTGCGGGTTGGAAGCTATTGCAAAATACAGAAATACAGACAACTATCCGGGAATTGAAGCAGAACAGGCTGAATCAGCAGTTATTGGATGAATCGGACATTTTTCAGAAATACATGGATATAGCCTTTTCGGACATAACCGACTTTCTGACATTCGGACAAAAGGAAGTTCCCGTCATGGGGCCGTTTGGCCCGGTCAAGGTTGAAGATCCTGACACCGGGGAAAAAGTGGAAGTCACCAAAATAGTGAACGTTGTCCAGTTCCGGGAATCAGACGAAGTTGACGGGACACTGATCAGTGAAGTGAAGCAGGGGAAGGACGGCGCAAGTATAAAGCTGGCTGACCGCATGAAGGCCCTTGACTGGCTTTCTGAACATATGGACATGGCCACGCCTGAACAGAAAGCCCGCATGAAGAAACTGGAAGCGGAAACTGAACGGATCAGGAACAGCGGCAGCGGGGAAGGTGAGGATGATGGCGTTGAAATCATTAACGACTGCCCACAGTAAAAAGCAGGTGAAGATCAGTGAAATCATTATCCCAAAGTATCAGGCTATATTCAATAACCGCACATACAAGCATATCATACTGACTTCTGGCCGTGCTGGTACGAAGTCCAGTTTTGCCGGGGTGCGTGGTATATACCAGATTGTTTCTGATGCGTCAGGTTCCGTTGTGGTACTGCGGAAGCGGCACAATAAGCTGCGGAAAACGGTATACAAGGAAATGCTGCGGGGTATTAACCGGCTGGGGATAAACAAGAAAAAGTTCGAGATCACAAAGTCACCTATGGAGATCACCTATACAAAGCACGGAACCACAATGTATTTTGCTGGATCTGACGGTATAGACGATACCAAAGGAATCATTGACGAAGATAAACCGATCAAGCTGGTCATTCTGGATGAATTGACGGAGTTCTTTGACGATGGTGAAGGTGAGGATGAACTGCTGAACATTGAAGCCACTTTTGCCAGAGGTAACAAGGGCGATTTTCAAATGATTTACCTGTTTAACCCGCCAAAGAACCCAAACAGTGACATTATGAAGTGGCTGACCAAAATGAAGCAGCGGCCTGACTGCATCCACATTCACACTGATTACAGGGATGTTCCGGCTGACTGGCTGGGGCCTGACCTGATACAGTCAGCCAAAACCTTGCAGAGCATTGATCCACGTCAATATGAATGGGTGTGGCTGGGTAAGAGTATAGGCATTGACGAAGTTATTTACTATATGTTCAGCCAGAAGCACATTGACCGGCCACTGCTGAACATTGACCGTTTCCCGGTGATCGCTATCGGCGGGGACTATGGACAGCAGAACGCCACGACATTTCAGGCAGCAGGGCTTGACATGGCGCACAGGAAACTGCGGGGCCTGAATGAGTATTACCACAGCGGCAGGGAAACCGGGAAACAGAAAGCCCCTTCCCTGTATGCAAAGGACTTTGTTCAGTTTGTTCAGTATTTGGGTGAACATTATGGAACGGAAGGGGTGCGCTTTTACCTGTTTCTGGATCCGTCTGCGGAAGGGCTACAGGAAGAAATCAAGCGGGCCTGTAGAAATGCCAATATTCCCATCGCTATCCGGGGCGCTGAAAATGATGTGAAACTGGGAATCAGCCGGACACAAAAGGCCCTGACATATCAGATCTTGACCGTTTCCCCACGGCAGGAAAACGCTATTGACGAATTTGGGGTATACGGCTGGGATCCAAAGTCCATTGAACGGGGCAGGGAAGAACCCGTCAAGCTGGATGATCACTGCATGGATGCGATCCGCTATATGGTCATGGGTATGTGGAAGATAATCAAGAAATGGTTGCCGCTTTCAGAACAGGAAGATCAAGAATAATCAGGGAGTGAAGCAAAATGGACATTTTCAGTTATTTCAGGAACAAAGGGATCGACACGCTGAACCCTACATTTTACCGTCAAGTTGAAGTGTGGCGCAGCTGGTACAATTCCAATGTGAGGAAATTTCATAAATACAAGGTTTACCGTGGGAACGGTACTTCTGTGAACTGTACCCGGTATTCACTGGGGATGGGCAAAAAGGTGTGTGAGGATATGGCGGATCTGCTGCTGAATGAAAAAGTGACTATCACTGTAGCAGACCAGACCACAGACACCTTTGTGAAGCAAGTGCTGGAATCTAACACATGGGAAGAACTAGGGAATGAATATCAGGAATGGAAGTCTGCACTGGGAACCGTGGCCTATGTGGTGTATATCAAGGATGCCGTGGTGGACGAAGCCGGGAACATGACCGGGGGAACCGTGGGGATCAACTATGTGGAAGCCGCCCATATTTACCCTACCAGCTGGCAGAATAAAGTGATCACAGAATGTATTTTCACATTCCCCAAAACCTACAAGCGGAAAAAATACGTTCATTTCCAGTATCACCGGCTTGAAGATGTACCCGGTGAGAATCGGAAACAGTATGTGATTGAAAATACCGTTGTGGAGAATACCACGGGAGCCGGGAAGGAACTGACCGCAGAGGAATGGGAACAGATACCTGCTTTTAGTGGTCTGGCTGAACGCATTGAAACGGGATCGGATCAGGCGCTTTTCATTATTGACCGGCTGAACATGGTGAACAATGCGGATGAAGATACCACTAACCCGATGGGCGTGTCCCTGTTCGCAAACGGCATTGACGTGATCCGCAAGATTGACCTTGAATATGACAGCTATGCGAATGAATTTTCTTTAGGGCGCAAGCGGATCTTTGTTGCCCCGGAATTTCTAACCACACAGGGCGGGGATGCCGTCTTTGATCCACAGGACACTGTTTTCTATGAGTTGCCGGAAGATTATTTCAAGGACACAAAGGAAGCGATGCATGAAGTCAATATGGAACTGCGGATTGAGGAACACAGCAAGGCGATCAATGACGATCTGAACTGGCTTTCCTTCAAGTGTGGTTTTGGTACTGATAGATATAAGTTTGAGGGCGGGCAGGTCAAGACCGCTACAGAAGTGATCAGTGAAAATTCTGATCTATACCGCACTTTGCAGAAGCATGAACTGGTACTTGAACGGGTGCTGATCCAGCTGATCAAGACAGTCATCCGGGCCGGTATCAGCATAGGGATCCCCGGATTGCAGGAAAACACGGCGATCACAATTTCCTTTGATGACAGTATCATTCAGGACAAGGAAGCAGAAAGACAAAGTGACCGTCAGGACGTGGCGATGGGCGTTATGGGGTTAGCTGAATATCGTGCTAAATGGTACGGTGAAACGCCTGAAAAGGCACAGCAGAACCTTCCTGAACAGTTCAATGACAAGGATGTGATCCCGTGAAACAGGAATACCAGTCTTTACTTCAAAACGGCATAGAGAAAAAATACCTGATGCTGGAAGAAGAAATTGAAAAGGACATAGTGCGCCGGATCCAGAAAGCCGGAAAAATAACTTCTGCTGCTGACTGGCAGATTCAGCGTTATATGGTGCTGGGACACAGTACGGAAGATGTTGAAAACATTATCCGTTCAGCTGTAGGCGGTGACTGGGCTGACACCTTCCGGCTGTATGATGAAGTCATAGAACAGGAATATGTCAGAAGCAAGGCCCTATATGAGCAGGTCAACGCCCATTTTGTCCCATATGAACAGAACTATGAACTGCAACAGCTGACCAATGCGCTGATCCAGCAGTCCAATGATGAACTTTTCAATATCAGCAAGTCACTGGGGTTCATGGTGGACATGGGCGGCGGGCGCAAGGTATTCACACCGCTGTCAGAGATATACAACGGGTATGTGGATAATGCGATCACTATGTTGGCATCCGGGGCCTTTGATTACAATACCATGATCCGCAAGGTTGTGGGGGAAATGACCGCTTCCGGGCTGCGAACGGTTGACTATGCTTCCGGCCACAGTAACAGGGTGGATGTGGCTGTCAGGCGGGCGCTGCTGACCGGGATGGGCCAGCTGACCGGGCAAATATCAAGGATGAACGGTCAAGCGCTGGGAACAGACAAGTATGAAGTTGACTGGCATCCGGGGGCAAGGCCAGATCATGCAAAATGGCAGGGCCGTGTGTGGACATATCAACAGCTTGTGGATGTCTGCGGTCTGGGTTCCGGCCCCGGTCTTTTGGGCTGGAATTGCCGACACACTTATTACCCGTTCATTGACGGCATATCTGTCAGGAATTTTTCTGATGAATGGCTGGCAGAAATGGACAGGAAGGAAGCACAGAAAATTGCATACAGGGGGAAGGAATACAACACTTATGAAGCCACGCAGAAGCAGCGGCAAATGGAAACAGCGATGCGGGCGCAACGTGAAAAGGTGCAGCTGCTAAAGGAAGGGAAAGCGGATCCTGACGATATTCTGAATGCACGGTGTAAATATCAGGCTATGTTGGACGAATATTCAGAGTTCAGCAAAAAGTTCAACCTTCCTGAACAGCGTGAACGTATATATTATGACCTGCGGGGCCGTGTTGCACCTTCACAGCGCACATATAAGAAATGGCAAGCGGAACAGCTGGAAAAGAAATTGAAGCGTGAAGCAGAAAAGGCAAGACGTGAGGAAAGGGCTAGACAGAAAGCTGCTGCTAATGCTACAATCCTGTTTTTGACAGTAGCAGGGACGATTAATCGCTGTAACCCCAGTATTTATGCGGGCTACAGCGATTTGGGTTTCAGGAATGAAATATGGTAATTTATTCCCTGCCTTTACTTCTTTTTTGGATTCCCCTCATCTTCTGCCTGGTGATAAACTGATAGTCCGTGCGGAAGCCGCAGGCTTCGTGCAAGGCGTCTGTCAGTTTAGAGCGTTTATAGAGCGGCATATACCCCTGCTCCTCCACATCTGCAAAATCCATCTCCCGGAGCGTCTTCAAAATCTCTTCGCAGGTATAGCCGCTTCCCAGCTTTTTTTCCAGGATCCGGTAGACAAGAAGCGCGAGAAAGCAGGTCAGGAAATGTGCCTTGATCCGGTCTTCCAGCCGCACAAATGCAGGCCTGGCTTCAAAGTCCGTCTTCATGATGCGGAAACATTCCTCTATCCGCCATCTTCCTTCGCTGACTTTCAGGATGGGGGCCACATCATCATCCAGCAGGTCGGTACATACGGCATACAGCCCGTCATATCTGGCTTCTTCCGCTATCTTTTCTTCATCCAGATAATACTGGATGCCGGCTGCCTCGCCGTCCTTTGTGGCAGCCATCTTCCCCACGAACCGGGCCGGGTCATTAGGGTTCTTTCTTTCTGCCTTCCTCTTCCCGGATGCCACCATTTTTTCGGCGCGTTCCACCTGTCTCCTGCGGATCTCCTTCTGATAAGCGGCATATCTGGGGGAGTAGGTGATGATCAGCCTTTGGTGCAGCTTTTTGGTCGTATAAGGGCAGTCTTTATAGAAAAGGCCGTCTTTTTCTTCCCCGATTTCGGACAGGTCTACCGGCTTGTCATCAGAAAGCCGTTTAAAGCCTCCGCCGTTAAGCGCCCATTCCCTGTCTTCGGCAGGCAGCTTTTTCATGGATTGTGTCACGATGAACGACCTTTCCCCCATATGGTTGAACTCACGGTTGCCTTCCGAGCCCAGCCCTGCATCACAGCAGTAAATAAATTTGGAGTGGCCGAATTTCTGGAGGATTGTTTTTTCCAATGGTTTAAGGGACTGCTGCTCGTTCTGGTTTCCCGGAAAGATGGAGAAGGCCAGGGGTATCCCATCTCCGTCCGTGAACATTCCCATCTGTACGATGGGGTTCGGGCGGTGTTCCTTGCTCTTCCCATACCTTTTTGCCCCGTCTTCCTGCTCAATTTCGAAGTAATAGTTCGTGCAGTCGTAATAAAGGATCCCGTCATTCCGGTCTGTCAGGAAGTTGCTGTTCTTGAAGGCCTCCGATTGTATAAAGTCGCATTCCTCTGCAAGGACATCCAGGGCGCGGTAGACGTCATGCCCTTCATAGGAAGGCTTTTCGAGATAGTCCATTGCCGCCCTGTAAGAGGCACGCTTGCTTCCGGGTTCCAGTATCCTGGTGTATATCAGGCCAGACAGGATGGCATTGAGGTCATACCGGAACTTATGCCGTTCCCGGATCTTCCTGCAGGCCCGGTCAAATCCGAGCCCGTAATAAACAGACTGCAGGAAAAGGTATCCGCCCTTATAAAGCTTTTGGCGGTTGTAATCCAGCTGCCTGTCGGCATGGAACGGGATAAGGACCGTCCTGGCCTCATTTTCCTTTTTATACTTTTCGGTCTCCAGCCTTGCCTGTTCCCGTGCCCATGCCATTACATCATCACGGGTCGGGCCGTGGTCTTTGAGCAGGTCGTTAAGGGTTCCGAGCTTACGGACAACAGAGGATGTGCTTACACCTTTTTCATTGATGAAGCCTTTCGTTATGTAAAATGATTCAGAATTTTTAGATTTCGATGTAGTAACTCTCATATGCTACCTCCGTCCTCTTATCATAACATATATTGCTATATATTACAATATAATAAAACGAAATAATTGACAAAAAAATACAGGCTTTATGCGGCCTGTAGGTATTTTTCTTATTTTGGAACTGTTAAAGACCCGAGCTGGAAAAGAAATTGAAGCGTGAAGCAGAAAAGGCAAGACGTGAGGAAAGGGCTAGACAGAAAGCTGCTGCTAATGCTACAATGAAGGGTAAACGTGAAACTATTCAGGAATTAAACAGACTAAAACAGTCAGGCATGGCCGCCACTGAATACGCTGAATACCTGAATATGATCAATACCCACAAAAATGAAGATATTACCAGACTGTATAAAGGGTATGCTGACAATATTAACAGTGTCAGTAAAACCAGTTCAGGCGGTGTCTACTACCCTGCTGAAAACAGGCTGAATTTTGATTACCCAAAATACAGTGACATGGATAAATACGGCACACTGGCGCATGAATACGGTCATTTCTTTGATTCACAGGTGTCTTTCAGTGATCTGACCTTCAATGAAATGGAAGCTGTCAGGAAAGCCACAAGGCTTGACCGTTCTTTCCCGAATGTGGCAAGTTCAAGTGATAAGTTTCTGGCCGCCTTGCGTAAGGATAAGGAACACATAAAAGGGATATTGACCGCAGAAGCAAAAGCTGACCTTGCAGGGCATAATGCAAGCAGCGGAGTACAGGACGCTATTGACGGACTTTTCCCAAAGTCAAGGATCCGCTGGGGACATGGCGAAAAATATTATAACCGCAAATATGCCGCTGTGGAATCTATGGATAAAATGGTGGGCGGCACAAGGAAGAAAGACTTGCAGCAGGTGTATAAAGATTTAGGGCTGGATGCCAGCAATCAGGCAAAAACAAAGGTTATCTGTAGGCAGTATGAAACTGCATCGGAAGCATGGGCCAATATTATGAGTGCGGAAGTATGTGGCGGTGAAACGCTGGAATATGTGAAAACATATCTGCCTAATTCCTATGAAGCTATGCTTGAGATATTGAAAGGGGTGAACTAAATGGGTGATGAACTGATACAGGCGTTGGAACTGTACGAAAATACTTTTGATGATTCTTTCCCCACTATTCCCATGAGTGGACGCACAGAGGAAGAAATGATTGACATGATCAATAAATGTGTTGCAGCAAAGAAGGATGTCTATGACATGGGCTATCTGGATATTGATGCAGTATATTAAAGCACTGTCACGGATGGCGGTGCTTTTTCTATGAAAGGCGGTGAGGTTATGATCACAGTGCTGGTTGCAGAGGACAGGATCCATGTATCAGGCCACGCAAACACAGCCCCACGGGGTTCAGATATTGTCTGTAGCGCCGTTTCTGCCCTTACTCTTACACTTATTCAGGGATTGAAAGAAATAGCCCATATGAGCCTATATGAAAGCGTGGAAGGGGGAAATATCTGTATCAAGTGGCAGACTTTGAACGACACAGGCAAGGCGCTGGTTGATACATGGTTTTTGGGTATGTGCGGCATAGCTGCGGAATACCCGGTAATTGAATTTTTGTAATGAGTGAATGACGCATCCTGAAAAGGGTGCTTTTTTCATGCCTGACGGGGCGTAAAATACGGGAATATCACAGGAAAGTGAGGATGGAACCATGAGAAAGAAAGTTTTTGATTTACAGCTTTTCACTGACGGCGGTGAAGGGGGCGCTGGTGCTGCGGGTGCTGGTGCAGGAACAGCCGGGAATGGCAACGGCAGCCAGAACAATGCCGGGGGTGCAAGTTATAGTTATGAACAGGCAGAAGAAATTGCCAACGCAAGGGCTGACCGTGCAGAAAAGGCGGCGCTTGCCAGCTATTTCAAACAGCAGGGAATGACAGAGGATGAAGTCACTGCTGCCCTTGCAGATTTCAAGGCTAAGAAAGCCGCACAGCAGCCCAATGTCAGCAAAGTTGAACAGGAACGGGATGCGGCACTGGCACAGGTGGAAGAAATGAAGAACACCAACTACTTGCGTGACAAGGGCGTGAAGCCTGATGATCTGGACTATGTGCTTTTCAAGGTCAGCAAGCAGGTGAACGACAAGACCGATTTCAAGAAAGCAGCTGACGCTTTCCTGAAAGAGAATCCCCGCTTCACAGGGCAGGGTTACAAGGTTGTTTCCACGGGCAAGCCTGACGGCGGATCCGGCACTGGCCAGACAGTCAATGATTCAATCAACGCTTCCATCCGTTCAGCGTTTGGAAGGTAAAGAGGTAAGAAGGGAGAAAACGAACATGAACAGAAACAAGAAACTTTTCAATTTACAGACTTTTGCGGGTGAGGGTTCCAATTCTATCACCAGAAGCAACGCCGAAGCCCTGATCCCGGTGCAGGAAAGCCACGATATTATTCAGGGCGTCGTGGAACAGTCTGCTGTGTTGCAGCGTGGCCGCAGACTTGCGAACATGACAGCCGCACAGTACAAGATGCCCGTGCTTGATCTGCTGCCTGTGGCGTATTTCGTCAACGGTGAGGGCGGCAGCGCAAAGAAGAAGCTGACAACGATAGCATGGGATAAAAAGGTTATCTATGCAGAAGAAATTGCTGTCATTGTGCCTATTTCGGAAGCTGTGCTTGACGATGCTGACTATGATATTTGGGGAGAAGTACGGCCCCGCCTGATTGAAGCGTTTGGTCAGAAGATTGACGGGGCGATCCTGTTTGGTCAGGATAAGCCGCAGACATGGCGTGATGACGTTGTGACCACGGCAACAAAGGCAGGTTCCATTGTTCCGCTGGGAACTGATCTGTATGATTCTATTCTGGGTGAAGATGGCGTGATCGCAAAGGTTGAGGAAAGCAGCTATTTTGTGAATGGCCACATGGCAGACATTACCATGAGGGCAAAGCTGCGGGGCCTGAAAGATACCACAGGACAGCCCGTGTTCAAGTCTGATATGCAGACGGGAACGACTTACACGCTGGACGGTTCCCCGATGAACTTCCCCCGCAACGGAGCCTTTGACAGAAGCAAGGCCCTGATGATTTCCGGGGACTTTTCACAGCTGGCCTACAGCATCCGGCAGGACATCACTTTCAAGATTTTTGATCAGGGTGTGATTCAGGATCCTTCCACTGGTGAGATTCTGTATAACCTTATGCAGAATGATATGGTGGCGCTGCGGGCCGTTATGCGTTTGGGCTGGGAGATCCCGAACCCGATCAATGCTATGGTTCCCGATAAGACAAAGCGCTGCCCGTTTGCGATTCTGACAGCAGGGGCATCCGGCGCTTCCGTTATGACGTATTCAGCTGGCGGCGCTGACGCTTCCGAACAGTCCGGGGATGGTGGTGTGCAGATTCTTGAAAAGTACACTGAATCACAGCTTTCCCGCCTGAAAATTGATGATATTAAGGCCGTAGCTGACGCAAAGGGCTATATCATCACAAAGGAAGTCAAGGCTGAAATTATTGCAGAGTTCTTAGAACAGCAGAACGCATAAAGGGGGATCTGGAATGTACGTTGATTTTGAATATTATTCCACTATGTTCAGCGGTTCAGTGTTGACCGCTGAAACCTTCCCAAAGGCTGAACAGGAAGCTGAAACGTACATCCGTTACCTGACATACCTGAATGGTGATATTTTCGCAGACAAGGCACAGGCAGACGCTATAAAAGGCGCTGTCTGTGCTGCTGCGGATGCTTATTACACGGCGGTCAGGGAATCGGCAGAAGGTGGGAATGTGAAGTCTGAAAGCAAAGACGGCCTTTCTGTGTCGTTTGTTGTGGCCCGTAAAGACGGGGAAACTGCTGACGATTATATAAAGCGCTGTATGTATCAGGTGATCAGGATCCGGCTGCTTCCTACTGGCTGGCTGTCACGGAAAGCGGGGTGTAAACATGATCACAAATGTGGATGCTGTGACTGTCTTTAATGGCAGGACAGATAAACAGACACGAAGAAAAGCCTATATCCCTACAGTGATCAGGGGCGTTTCCTATGTTGAAGGGAAAGGTTCAAAAGTAGCTGATAATGGGGTATGGAGTGATGATGTCCAGTACAAGATCAGGGTTCCGCTGATCGCTGTGGTTCAGGATAACCGGGAATATATGCGTGATCTGAATTATGCAAAACTGGACAATGAAGAAGCGGCAAAATACTGGACGATTCAGAAGGGGGATCTGGTTGTCCGGGGTGAATATGCTGGTGACAGTTCCCTGCTGTATGAGGACGAATTGACCGCATACGCAAAGGAACAGGGGCTTGACCTGATCCACGTCACGGAATACGCCAATGACACGGACGGGGGAAGCCTGTATTCAAGGCACTGGCGGATCGGGGGTAAATAATGGCACAGAATGAAATTCATGCACCGCCTGACCAGCGGATCGACTTCAACGGCGGCAGCGTATTTTTGCGCTGGGCTGGCAACTTTGCAGCCACAAGAAACGCTATGATGCTGCGGAAGCAGAAGATCGTTGACAGTGAAGTGCTGCGGTACTGTGCGCCGCTGATCCCCTTCCGTACTGGAACACTGACACGTTCCGGGACAATCGGCACGGTGATCGGTAGCGGTAATGTGCAGTATGCAACGCCGTATGCACGTTTTCAGTATTATCAAACAGCACAGTCACGATCCTATGATTCACGCCGGGGCGCTAAATGGTTTGAACGAATGAAAACGGCACACAAAGCAGACATTCAGAGGGCTGCGGAAAGGGGGTAAAAGTTTGGTCAAGTCAATCATTGAAGGGCTGACGGAATACTTTTTACAGTGTCCCCTTCTGAAAGACGGAGTTTTCCGGGTGGACGCACTGGGAAGTGAACCCGTGGAATATGCGCTTGAAACCGGGATGACTTCCCCGGTTGTACGGACTTATATTGACGGATCCAGCATCCGGCAGTATCAATTCAACTTTAACAGCCGGGAAGCCTATTCAATGGATCGGATCATGGCAATACAGAATGAAAGTTTTTATGAAGATTTCTGCAACTGGGTGGAAGAACAAAGCATATACGGGAACCTTCCTGAAATACCGAAAGGGTGTGAAGCGCAAGCCCTGACTGTTCTGACACCGGGCTTTATGCTGGACGCAACGATGGAAAATGCTTTCTATCAAGTCCAGCTGCAACTACAATATTTTAAGGAGGCACCGAAACAATGAAAAAATTTGATTTACAGCTGTTTGCGGGCGGCGGCAGAAGTGCGCTGATCCGTAACATGATCGCTGATTATCTGGAAGTAGGCGGGAAGCTGGAACTGTGCGGGGTGGGCTTTACAAAGTTAGACGAAAGCCCCGGCGCACAGAGCGACAACACAACATATATCAATGAAACCACTTCCAGCAGTGACATTATAGGGTATGAAACAGAATTTCCCTATGAATTTGACGCTATCCCTTCACAGAAAGCGCTTTATACACTGTGGAAGGACGGGCGGGATCATCACACTGGGGAAGCTGCACAGCATACCTTTGTGCGTGTTGAACTGTTTAACCCGATCGGTACGCCGTCAAAGACTTCCGCTGAATACACGGCACGGCAGTTTATTGTGTCGAATGAAGTCAGCGACTTCACAGGGGACGGCGGCCAGAAGATCAACGCTTCCGGCACACTTCACGCTGTAGGCGATCCCATTCAGGGCAAGTTTGACACTGTGACAAAGACCTTTACAGAAGGTGAGTTCAAAGGCAAATTTGACCTTGCACTTGATGAAGGGGAAGCCACTGGAACAGAACCCGGAGAAGATACAGAGTAACCAGAAACCAATAATGACACTACTGAAAACGGTAACTGATCCGCAGGACAGTGGACGTTCAGGACAGCGCAGGGTATCACCACGGCCTTGCGCTGTTTTTATATGCTGTGGTGATTGAAAGGATGAAAACAAAATGAATATTGAGATCAATGGAGTAACTTTGCAGGCTGATTTTATGGATGCTGACTTTATGGAAAAGTTTGAACCCGCTGTGTATAAAGTGCGGGATCGTATCAATGAAAGTAAGACCATGCAGGGCAGCGTTGCAGCAAAATACAAGCTGATGAACCAGAGCATAGAAACCTGCTTCAATGATATTTTCGGTGAAGGTACTGCTGACAGTATCTTTCAGGGAAGTAAAAATGTCATGGTGCATCTGGAAGCGCTGGCCCGGATTGAGGAAGCACAGAGGGCTGAAAAGAAACAGTTCAATGACTTATCCAACAAATACACGCAGCGTCAGAACAGTTTCCAGTCTATGCAGGGTCACAAGCCCAAACAGAAGCCGCAGCATAACCGCACATGAATGTGCTGATTGACGATCTTCCTTATGCCGTCACGGTGGCAGGTGTAGAAGTTCCCATAATTACAGATTACCGCACAGGGATCTTGTTTGAACAGACTTTGAGCGATCCAGTCATGCCGGATCATGAAAAGCTGAATACTGTGCTGGTGCTGTACTATGGGAATAATATTTTTCCGCTGCTGTCTGATATGGACACGGTGAAGGAAGCGCTTGACGGGATCATGTGGTTTTATCGCTGCGGAAGTGAGAAAGAGGAAGAAGAAACCGGGGACAATAACGCTTCCGGGAAGGATCCGCCTTTCTCATATGAGCATGATGCCGGTTATATTTACGCTGCATTTTTAGAAGCATATAGAATTGACCTGACGAAAAACAGACTTCATTGGTGGCAGTTTAGGGCCTTATTTTTAGGGTTGCCGGAAACAACGCTTTTCTGCAAGATTATGGGTTATCGCACTATGGAGATACCCGCCAAAATGCCAAAGGCAAAGAAAGCGTTTTACCAGCGCATGAAACGGATCTACAAGTTACCGGATCCGCCTGAAAAGATAAGGCTTGAAAAAGAACTGAATGCCATCCTTGAAAAAGGGGGTGACATTTCACAGCTTATGAAGTGAGGTTTTTTAGATGGCCAACAATGACGGAACATTAAATTTTGATACTAAAATAGACAGTTCAGGATTTCAAAAAGGTCTTGACGGAATAGGGGGAGCCGCACAAAAAGGGCTTTCAGTCACCACAAAAGTGCTGGGCGGTGCTGCTACTGCTGTCACGGCACTGGGCGGGGCTGCGATCAAGGTAGGTTCAGACTTTGAAGCAGGGATGTCAGAGGTTCAGGCCGTGTCTGGTGCATCTGGTGAAGCCCTTGAACAATTAAAAGAAAAAGCAAAAGAGATGGGCGCAAAAACAAAGTTTAGCGCCACGGAATCAGCCGAAGCTATGAATTACATGGCGATGGCTGGCTGGAAAACGGAAGAAATGCTGAACGGCATTGAAGGTATTATGAATCTGGCGGCAGCGTCAGGTGAAGATCTTGCCACTACTTCCGACATTGTGACGGACGCACTGACAGCATTCGGCATGACAGCCGCCGATTCAACGCATTTTGCGGATATTCTGGCGGCTGCTTCCAGTAATGCAAATACGAACGTGGGCCTGATGGGTGAAACGTTCAAATATGTTGCACCACTGGCCGGTTCACTGGGGTATTCTGCGGAAGATACCGCCACGGCCATCGGTCTTATGGCAAACGCCGGTATAAAAGGTTCACAGGCCGGTACTGCCCTGCGGTCAATAATGACACGGCTTGCAAAGCCCACAAAGGAATCACAGGAAGCTATGGATGCGCTGGGGCTGTCCATTACAGACAGTTCAGGCAAAATGAAACCGCTGAATGAAATTGTAGGTGATATGCGGAAGGGCTTTTCTAATCTTACAGAGGATGAAAAGGCCAGCTATGCCGCTATGCTGGGTGGTCAGGAAGCTATGTCTGGGCTGCTGGCAATCGTTAATGCGTCAGATGCAGACTTTGAAAAGCTGTCTGGAGCAATAAACGACTGTAACGGATCCGCTGCTGAAATGGCTGAAATTATGCAGGACAATTTGCAAGGTCAGCTGACGATCCTGCAATCCGGCCTTGAAGGTCTGGGCGTGTCCCTGTATGAAACCATGCAGGACACAGCAAAGGACGTTGTAAAAGAAGCACAGGGGATGGTTCAGCAGCTTCAAGATGCCTTTAATGAGGGCGGTTTTGCCGGTCTTGTGGGTTCAGTTGGTAATGTGCTGGCGCAGATTGTCCAGCGGATTGCAGATGCGGCCCCTATGGTCATTGATGCCGCTGTCAGTCTGGTCACGTCCTTTTGTGACGGCCTGAAAAGTGCGCCGGGGATCGGTGAATCAGGTGCGAAGCTGATCACATCACTTGTCACTGGTTTAATGTCCTGTGTCGGTGAGATATGGACAACAGCTATAGTCTTGATCGGCAAGCTGGCAGAAGGAATTGCCGCAGGTGCGCCGCAAATGGTTCAGGCTGCTTCCACTGCCCTGACTGACATTATAGAATGTATTGTTGACTGGATGCCGGATATTTTACAGGCCGGTATTGATATTATTGTGGCACTGGTGGAAGGGATTGCTGACGCACTTCCCACACTGATGGCACAGGCGGCGGTCATTGTTTCAGACATAGCGCTGATACTGGTTGAAAATATTCCTGCATTGGTGGATGCTGCCTTGAAGCTGGTCATGGGACTGGTTCAAGGTCTGGTTGAAGGGATCCCCGTTCTGCTGGATGGTGCTATTCAGTTATTTCTTGCAATACTGAATGCCCTTCCTGTAGTAATTGAACAGCTATTACAGGCACTTCCCACGCTGATCATCACGATCATTGACTTCTTTTCACAGAATGTTTCCCGGATCGTAGACGGTGCAATTCAGCTTTTAATGGGAATTATTGAAGCGATCCCCACTATCATTCAGGCTATAGTGAATAATTTGCCGCAGATTATAACGGCGCTGGTTAGTGGCCTGACTGGGGCATTACCGCAGATTTTACAGGCAGCGATCACGCTACTGATGGGAATTATTGAAGCGATCCCTGATATTGTCGTGGCGATTGCTGAAAACCTTCCGCAGATCATAACTGCTATTGCTACAGGTTTAGCACAGGCCATCCCGGAGATATTCACGGCAGCAAAGGATCTGCTGTGGCAGATTATAACGGCGGTTCCTGAAATTGTAACAGGTTTAGCCGGGGCCGTGCCTGATATTATAGCCGGTATTGTGAACGGCCTGATCGGTGGCGTGGGTGCAGTATGGGATGCAGCCGTTGAACTGGGAACTGGTATTCTTGACGGAATCAAGTCATTTTTCGGTATACACAGCCCGTCAACCGTGATGACTGAACAGGGTGATTATTTGGTGCAGGGGCTTGTGAACGGGATCGCAAGTATGCCCGCAGAACTGGCCGCATATCTGGATCAGACTGTTCAGAAAATTATTGCATGGGGACAGCAAATGTTCAGTAACGTTCAGAATATTATTCAGAACGTAGTGAACACAGCTGTGAACCTGATCGCACAGCTGCCCGGTAAAGTTTGGACATGGCTGACTAATGTTGTGACACGAACTGTCCAATGGGGACAGCAGATGTTGACCACGGCCACGACTGCGATCAGCAACATGATTTCAAGCATTATTTCCCTGCTTTCAGAACTTCCGGGGAAGGTGTGGACATGGCTTGTCAATGTGGTTACGAAGGTAACAGCATGGGGCCAACAAATGCTGAATACCGCAAAAAGCGCAATCAGCAACATGATTTCAGCCATCGTCAGTCTAATTTCTGAACTACCCGGAAAAGTCTGGACATGGTTAGTAAACACAGTAACAAAAGTTACACAGTGGGGGCAGCAAATGTTGAGCGCTGCGAAAACAGCGATCAGCAATATGATTTCTTCCATTGTTTCACTTATTTCTGAATTGCCCGGTAAGGTATGGACATGGTTAGTCAATACCGTCACGAAGGTGACAGCGTGGGGACAGCAGATGCTTTCCAGTGCAAAAACGGCAATCACGAACATGATTTCAAGCATCATTTCCCTAATGTCTGAATTACCGGGGAAAGTTGCAACGCACTTGTCAAATGTCGTTTCAAAGGTGATTTCATGGGGCAGTGAACTGGCATCCAAAGGGGCCGCCGCTGCTAAAGGAATGTTTGATGCCGTTGTGAACGGTGTCAGCGGATTACCTGCGAAAATGGCAGAGATTGGAAGCAATATCATCACAGGAATTTGGAACGGTATTTCAAGCGGCTGGAACTGGCTGAAAGATAAGGTGTCAAGCCTTGCCAGCAGCTTACTTGACAGCGCAAAAAGCGCACTGGGGATCAATTCCCCCTCAAAGGCGTTCCGTGATGAATTTGGCCGCTGGCTGATGCCCGGAACTGTAGAGGGTGTAAAAGAATCAATGCCCAAAGCGCTGCGGGAAATGGAAGCACAGGCCGGGGAACTTCTGGCAGCTATGCAGGGAACCGTGGACGCTTCCATGAATGAAGTATCATTGAACGCTTCCAGTTTTGGGGATGCAAAGGCCCTGAACAATGGGGGAACTACTGTATACAATGACAATCATCAGGAACAGGAAAATAATTATCATGTACCCGTTGCTACACCGGCAGAAACAGCAAAAGCACAGCGGGAAGCATTCAGAAAAATGGCCGGGGGTGTGAAGTAATGACAGTAAACACATTAAAAATTGAATTGACCTGTAACGGCAGGACACTGACGATGGGGCCGGGTGAAGATATTGACCCTAAAATCCCGAATCAATTATACATATGTCAGCCTATAGCAAGCCCAAAAAGTT
>OFGR01000583.1_pt1 | contig 35912 bp, 33 predicted proteins | sample 1521811 | NCBI WGS metagenome assembly OFGR01 (sample SAMEA3504098, study PRJEB24116) | mouse gut metagenome | biome: mouse gut; feature: mouse-associated habitat; material: faeces | place: Denmark | collected 2011
CCGTTGGTGATGAAGCGCTTCACACCGTTCAGGCGCCATGTCCCATCGGGCTGTTCTGTGGCCTTGAGCATTACTGACTGAAGGTCAGAACCGGCATCAGGTTCGGTAAGGTCCATTGACATTGTCTCACCCTGGCATACGCGAGGGATGTAACGCTGCTTCTGATCCTCGTCGGCAAATTCATAGATTGTTTCAGCGCAGTCCTGAAGTCCCCACAGGTTTTCAAATCCTGTATCGGCACGGCTCACTATGTCAGCAGCCATGATGTAGGGGGTTATGGGGAAGTTGAGGCCTCCAAGACGGCGGGGCATTGACATGCCCATTAGGCCGGCCTTACGGCACAATTCAAGATTTTCCTGTGTTCCGTCGGCATATATCACACGTCCGTTTTCTACACGCGGACCCTGTGCGTCGACACCTTCAGCGTTCTCAGCGATTTTTCCGCCACAGATTTCGCCTACTACTTCGAGTACCTTGTCGTATGAATCCATGGCATCCTCAAAGTTCATGGGAGCATAGTCATACTTTTCGGCATCGGCAAAGTTACGTTCTTTAAGTTCCACAATCTTCTGCATCAACGGATGATTCAGATGATGCTTCAGTTCGGGATTGTCAGTATAAAAGTTAGCCATTGCAGTTGGTTTTTATTTTTCTTGTTTTACTTTGATACCTTGATTCCTATCACATAATAGTGAGGAATATATTTAAGGATATCGGTTGACATGTCACGGTCTATCTCATTGGCTCCGCAGAAACGATGCACGTTAGCCTTTTCGTCCCACCACATGGAGCCAAACAGAACCAACGGGATAAACTCGCCTGTACGGAATTCCGATGTTTTGAACGGACGGAACTCATAGCTGTATCGGCTTTTTTCGTTTTCCCGGTTTGTCAGCTCTTTAAGCTTGAGTGGCATGGTAATGGACCCTTGGTTGACGACATTCAGCATGACGTTACACAAAGAATCTACCGCCGGCATGAATCCAATGTCGATACGGGGTGACAAGGAGTATATCCCTTTCTCGGCATCGGCCATTTGTTCCGGGGTGACTTCGGCTCGGGCCTCTTCCGAGAATTGTGACAGCATTGTCCGGCTTTGGAGCGTGTACGGCATCGCGTTCTCATTATCTAATTCACCGTTAACATATCTTTTGATGATAAACTGAATTTGATATGTGGAGTCAGATAGTGGAGTCAGATCGAAACTGTACACTTTGTATCCGGTCTTTTCAAGAAGCGGCAGCATTGCCTCAAATCCACCATCAACCTGCTTCAGTGTCTGGGCGCCGGAGGTCAATGTGATGATTGATATGATAAAGCCGAATATAATGCTGCGTAACATGTCTGGGGGTGTTGGCGATTATTTGGAGTTCTTTTTGTAGTACTTTATCAGCTTGGGGATAACATCCTCAACGTTGCCGGTTATCACATAGTCAGCAATGGTGTTGATCGGTGCTTCCGGGTCATTGTTGATTGATATGATTATCGAGCTATCCTGCATTCCTGCAATGTGCTGAATCTGGCCTGAGATACCGCAGGCTATATAGAGCTTCGGACGTACGGTGACACCGGTCTGGCCAATCTGACGTTCATGTTCGCTGAATCCGGCATCGACAGCAGCGCGTGAAGCGCCAACTTCGCCACCAAGTGTTTCAGCGAGTTCATACAGCAGATTGAAATTCTCGCGGCTTCCCACACCGTAACCACCGGCTACGATAATAGGTGAGTTCTTGATGTTGACTTTTGACTTTTCGATGTGACGGTCAATGATCTCAACTACAAAGTCCTCATCGCTTACATATTTGGCCGGATCAAGATTCACTACCTCACCCTTATGGTTGGCATCGAAAATCTCTTTCTTCATCACGCCTTCACGTACTGTGGCCATCTGGGGACGACATTCGGGGTTTACAATCGTAGCTACGATGTTGCCACCGAATGCAGGACGGATCTGATAGAGAAGTTCCTCGTATTCCTTGCCGGTTTTGGGATCCTTGTGCGGGCCGATTTCAAGCTGTGTGCAGTCGGCGGTGAGTCCGCTGTGCAGGCATGATGACACGCGGGGGCCGAGGTCACGGCCAATGCATGTGGCACCCATAAGGCACACCTGAGGCTTGATTTCGCGGAACAGGTTGATAAGAACCGCAGCATGGGGGTTGGAGGTGTAGGGATAGAGGCGCTTGTCGGCCACCTTGTAAACTACATCTGCTCCGTAGGGGAATATCTGCTCTTCGATGCCGTCGAGCTTGTCACCTATCACTAAGGCTTCCAGCTTCACGCCAAGCTTGTCAGCGAGTTCGCGTCCCTTGGTAAGGAGTTCAAGGCTGACATCGGCTACGCGGCCGTCCTCAAACTCACAATAAACTACTAAGTTATTGTTATCTGTCATGATTGATAGTCTGATTTTTGATTGTTGTACTTTGACTGCCTGTTTTATTAACCGATGGTGTGGTTAGCAATCAATTCCTTTACCAGCTCCTCAATCTGCTCGTCATTGTTGTCAAGACGGCGGCTTTCCTTAGCGGTAAATACTACATTCTCAATGGCCTTAACCTTTGTGGGAGAGCCGGTAAGACCTATCTGTTCGGGATCAGCCTCTACGAAAGCCGCGCTCCATTCAGGGATGGTCAGATAGGGACGTTTTTCAATCAGAGCCTGTACTTCAGGGCTTTTTGATGCTTTCTCGGATACAGAGGCGGCATGTTTGTACTTCTGAAGGCGTACGGCGTTGCGCGGACGGCATTCGGCTGCCGAACCATTGACGGTGACTACGCAGGGCAGAGGTGCCTTGACGGTTTCAACACCGTTTTCAAGGCGGCGTTTTACAGTCACGGTACCATCCTTCAGTTCAATTATTTCTTCGGCATATGTTACCTGGGGAATACCAAGCTTTTCGGCAATCTGAGGGCCTACCTGAGCGGTATCGCCGTCAATAGCCTGACGGCCGCCAAGAATTATGTCGTAATTGCCAAACTTCTTCACTGCCTGGGCAAGAGAGTATGAAGTAGCAAGAGTGTCAGCACCGCCAAGTGTACGGTCGGTAAGCACTATGCCACCATCGGCACCGCGGTACATAGCCTCGCGGATAACCTCAGCGGCGCGGGGAAGACCCATTGTGAGAAGTGTTACTGTAGAACCGGGATTGGCATCCTTAAGCCGGAGTGCCTGCTCAAGAGCGTTGAGGTCTTCCGGGTTGAAGATGGCGGGAAGCGCGGCACGATTGATAGTGCCGTCCGCTTTCATGGCATCTTTGCCTACATTGCGGGTGTCAGGCACCTGCTTTGCAAGCACAATGATGTTTAGACTCATACTTTATTTATTATAATTACGTAATAATCGGTTTATTTCGACTCGCAAATTTATGTTTTTTGCAGGGATTTTCCAAATTTCAGTTTTTCAGAACCTTTTCGATCCACTTGCGTGCGTTGACAAATGCGTCGATCCAGGGTGTCACGTCGTCCTTCTGACGTGCCTCAGGATAATATGCGCATTGCCAGGGGAATATGGCACGTTCGAGGTGGGGCATCATTGCAAGGTGACGTCCGTCGGGTGAGCATAAGCCTGCCACAGCCCCACGGGATCCGTTGGGGTTGCCGGGATATGACGAGTAGTTGTAGCGGAGCGCCACATTATAGTTGTCAAGCGGCATGGGGAGGTTGAATTTACCTTCACCGTGTGCCACCCAGATACCAGTCTTCAGTCCGGCAAGCGGTCCGAACATCACAGAGTTGTTCTCCGGAATGGTGACTCCTACAAACTGTGATTCGAACTTGTGGCTTATATTGTGCTCCATAGTGCCTTTCTTAGGCATTTCGGGGTTGATAAGATTCAGTTCCATCATCAGCTGACAGCCGTTGCAGACGCCGAGCGAAAGTGTGTCCGTACGTTTGTAGAAGTTCTCAAGAGCCTTACGGGCGTTGTCGTTCCAGAGGAATCCTCCGGCCCAGCCTTTTGCAGAGCCAAGTACGTCAGAGTTGGAGAACCCTCCGCAGAACACTATCATGTTGACATCCTCAAGGTTCTCACGGCCCGACATCAGGTCAGTCATATGGACATCCTTGACGTCAAATCCGGCAAGATAGAGTGAATAAGCCATCTCACGGTCGCCGTTCACACCCTTTTCACGGATTATGGCTGCACGAACACCTGAAGCGGGACGCTTTCCTGCGGTCAGTCCGCGTGATTCCAGGCTTCCGTCAAACGATGATGCTATGTTGAAACGGAGCGGCTGCTTCTTATAGTTGGCCATTCGCAGTGATGCACACTTCTCTCCGCTCTGCATGCGGTCAAGCAGATATGATGTGCGGAACCATACATCGCGCATTGCGTCAATGTCAAGAGTATGTTTCACTCCATTATGGGCGATGGTAATATTGCGTCCGGGAGCTACATGGCCTATCTTGTGGAATTTTACTCCGGCTTTTGTCAGAAGAGTTTCTGTAGAGGTGATCCGACGGTCAGATACCTGGATAACCATTGCCGGATTTTCGGCGAACAGAATCTTCATAAGTTCAGCTTCGCCTCCACTGACAAATCCTTCGGTTGTGATGTCAAGACCGCCACGGGTGTTGGCAAATGTCATTTCAAGAAGTGCGGTTACAAGACCTCCGGCCGATACGTCGTGGGCAGCAAGCAGCCCGCGCTGTTTTACAAGTTTCTGTACGGCGCCAAATGCAGCCATGAATGCAGCCGGATCAGCAACGGTAGGAGCGTCAGAACCTACTGTGTTGAGCGCCTGTGCCAATGCTGAACCGCCAAGGCGGAGTGAATCGGCTGAGAAGTCAATGTAGTAGAGTGTCGATTTGACGTTGCGCACCACGGGGCTTACCGTCAGGCGTACATCGGCGGTTTCGCCGGCAGCTGATATTATTACTGTGCCGGGAGCAAAAACCTTGTCATTGCCATATTTCTGGGTCATTGACAGGCTATCCTTACCGGTAGGAATGTTGATGCCGAGTGAGCATGCGAAATCACTGCAAGCCTTTACCGCACGGTAAAGAGCGGCATCCTCACCCTGATTCTTACAAGGCCACATCCAGTTGGCGCTCAGAGATACGGACGACAGGCCATCAGCAAGAGGAGCTGCAGCGATATTGGTCAGCGCTTCAGCCACAGCCATTACAGAGCCCTTGGCTGAATCGGCGAGTGCCACCTGCGGAGCATGTCCAATGGATGTAGCTATGCCTGATTTGCCGGTATAGTCAAGTGCCACAACGCCGCAGTCGCTCAGCGGGAGCTGAATCTCACCCTGACACTGCTGACGGGCAACCTTACCGGTAACGGAACGGTCTACCTTGTTTGTGAGCCAGTCCTTGCAAGCCACAGCTTCGAGGCTCAGCACATCGCGAACATATTCTTCAAGACGTGATGCGTCAGGCTCGGGATTGCGGTATGTGAGATTGACCGTTGTGTCTGTCATCACTGTATGGGGCGAATTGCCGAACATATCGGCAAGAGCGAGGTCAATAGGCTTTTTGCCGTTTTCATGGGCGAATACGAAGCGTTCGTCGTCAGTGGTTTCGCCTACAACGTACATGGGGGCGCGTTCGCGGTCAGCTACGCGGCGGATATAGTCGATATGGCTTTCATCAACCACCATACCCATTCGTTCCTGACTTTCATTGCCTACTATCTCTTTGTCGGAGAGTGTGCGGTCGCCGATAGGCAGATTGTCGATGTCGATACGTCCGCCTGTCGATTCAACCAGCTCTGACAGAGCATTGAGGTGGCCGCCGGCGCCATGGTCGTGGATTGATACTATGGGGTTGCTGTCGCTTTCAGCAAGCGCACGGATTACGTTAGATACACGTTTCTGCATTTCAGGGTTGGCGCGCTGCACGGCGTTGAGCTCGATTGCGTTGGCATACTGGCCGGTTTCTACTGACGATACAGCGCCGCCGCCCATGCCAATACGGTAGTTGTCGCCACCCATCACCACTACTTTCTGTCCGGGGATAGGATTGCCTTTCAATGCATCCTTTTTGGCTGCGAATCCAACACCGCCGGCAAGCATTATCACTTTGTCATAAGCATACAGGCGTCCGTTTTCATCATGCTCGAATGTAAGGAGCGAGCCGCAGATCAGAGGCTGACCGAACTTATTGCCGAAGTCAGAAGCGCCGTTTGAAGCTTTGATAAGGATGTCGGCGGGAGTCTGATAGAGCCATACTCGCGGATTCATCATGAGCTCCCAGCGATGCTCGGGATCCAGACGGGGATATGAGGTCATGTACACTGCGGTGCCGGCGATAGGCAAGCTTGCGCGTCCGCCACCAAGACGGTCGCGGATTTCGCCTCCGGTGCCTGTTGCAGCTCCGTTGAACGGTTCTACTGTTGTGGGGAAGTTATGGGTTTCGGCTTTAAGTGATATTACGGTGTCGATTGGCTTCACCTCGAACATGCCGGCTACATCGGCTTTGTCGGGTGCAAACTGCAGGGCTTCCGGTCCTTCTACAAAGGCAACGTTGTCCTTATAGGCTGAAACCAGCTTGCCGGGATTCTGCTGTGATGTCTTTTTAATAAGTTTGAACAGCGACGAGGGCATTTCCTGGCCGTCAATCACAAATGTTCCGTTGAATATTTTGTGGCGGCAGTGCTCGGAGTTGACCTGAGAGAAGCCGAATACTTCGCTGTCGGTAAGCGGACGTCCGAGGCGTTTTGAAAGCTGATCAAGGTATTCCTCTTCTTCAGGAGAGAGAGCCAGCCCTTCCGCACGGTTGTATTCCGTGATGTTTTCAATATATACAACCGGTTCAGGCTTACGGTCGATATGGAATATACGTGCGCCAAGCCCATCGGGGTAAAAACGCTGGAGCATTTTATCAAACTCCGGTTCGCATCCGGCGGCTACACGTGTGAAGCGTTCGATACGTGTAATCCCTGTAAGCCCCATGTTCTGAGTGATTTCAACCGCGTTTGTACTCCACGGAGTGGTCATTTCACGGCGAGGCCCTATGAAGCGGCCTTTAACTGAAGTTGATGTCAAGGGGGTGGCACCTCCGAAGAGCCACGATAGTTTTTCGTTTTCCTTTTCGGTGAGTTTGTGGTCGGTTTCAACGGCTATTATTGCCGATGCACCCTGCTTGAAAAATGCTACCATGCTTATATCAAATGATTAATTTATTGTGCAAATTTACTGATTTTTGTCAATCCCGACAATATCGGGGCTACATAACTCTATAATTTTGTAAATCTCCGTTCCATCCGGAACGGCTTCTTCCGGAATGAAAATCCAACGGGGAAATCCCTTGGTGCGGAATAATAATCCTTTTCTGTAGATTGTGCAGCCGCTTATGTCGGACCAGATGATTCTGATGTCGGCGGGAGGTGATGGTCGATTCTCGTCGCTGCGATGTGTCACCGTGATGCTTACTCCAGGATCTATTACGGCATACCTCGGTAGAACTGCCAAGGCTGACTCCGGTGTAAGTATTTTCCAAAGATATATCACCGCGATGGCTGTGGGAATTACCAGCATAAGCAGCATCAAAGCTATGAGCAGCCAACGCAGGTCGGCCGTAATTGCAGCAACGGCAAAAGCGGTCAGGAGTATGCCTGAAAAAAGAGCTGACAAAGGCATTGTGAGCCCTGCCATCTCAATCCTGAGGCATGTGGATGGGGGTGTACGGAATATATCTGTGGTAAACATCTATAATGTAACACGGGGCGACACCTCTTTCAGAGAGTCGCCCCGCGATTATTGCCAATATCAATCGTTGAGTTTATGGATAACAAGGCCGGAGCGCAGTTTCGGCTCGAACCATGTAGTCTTTGGAGGCATTATGGCTCCGGTGTCGGCAATGTTCATCAGCTGCTCCATGCTTACCGGGTAGAGAGCCAGAGCCATGGCCATCTCACCGCTGTCAACGCGCCGTTTCAGCTCTTCAAGTCCGCGTATTCCGCCTACGAAGTCAATTCGCTTGTCGGAGCGGAGGTCGGTGATGCCGAGGATGTCACGGAGTATCAGGTCACTTGAAATGGTCACGTCAAGCACTCCTATCGGGTCGGTATCATCGTAGCGTCCTTCGCGTGCTGTGAGGGAGTACCAATTTCCGCCAACGTAGAGGGAGAAGTTGTGCAAGGCATTCGGACGGTATATTTCCTCACCATGGTTCTCAATGATGAAATCCTTTTCCAACGCTTTCAGGAATTCATCGGCCGACAGTCCGTTGAGGTCGCGTACCAGACGGTTGTAGTCGATGATTTTGAGGTGAGAAGCCGGGAATGCCACCGCAAGGAAGTAGTTGTACTCCTCGTCACCTTTATGCCCGTCGCCGGCCTGCAGCGCGCGTTCACGCCCTACGAGTGCGGCAGCTGCCGTACGGTGATGGCCGTCAGCTATGTACAGATATGGAATCTTCTCAAACTCTTCGGTGATAGTCTTTATCAGATTTTCATCGTCTATTACCCAGAAGTGATGTCCAAATCCATCGGGGGCGGTAAAATCGTACTCAGGAGTGCCGGCAGTGACATCTTTTATGATCTGCTCAAGCGCCGGATTGTCCGGGAATGCAAAGAATACGGGCTCGACATTGGCTGATGTGCAGCGCACATGTTTCATTCGGTCCTCCTCTTTGTCGCGGCGGGTGAGTTCGTGCTTGCGGATGCGCTGCTCCATATAGTCATCGACATTGGCGGCAATGACAATGCCATACTGTGTACGGCCGTTCATTGTCTGGGCATATATGTAGTAATGCTCCTTGTCATCCTGTACGAGCCAGCCGCTTTTCTGGAACATGTTGAAATTTTCCACGGCCTTGTCGTATACGCGTGGATCATGTTCGTCCGTGCCGGGCTCGAAGTCAATCTCAGGCTTTATGATATGATAAAGCGAGCGGGGATTGCCCTCAGCTTCAGAACGGGCCTCTTCAGAATTAAGTACGTCATAAGGACGTGATGCAACTTCTGTCACAAGTTCGCGTGGAGGTCTTACGCCTTTGAACGGTTTTACTTTTGCCATGATAGATTTGTGTTTTATGGTATAGGTATGAAGTTCTTGTGTTTATTTCTGGCGGATAATTGTCTGGCGGCGGTCCGGACCTATCGAGATTATGGTGATAGGTGTTTCGAGCTGCTTTTCAAGATAGGCAATGTAGTCGGCGAATTCTTTCGGGAACTGACTTTCGGAAGTGAATCCGGTCATATCTGTATGCCAGCCCGGAAGGGTGTCATAAACCGGCTCAATTCCTGCATTGTCAATGCTATAGGGCATGCAGTCAGTCACTGTGCCGTCAGGCAGGCGATAGTGTGTGCAGGCCTTGATGGTGTCAAAGTCGTCGAGCACATCGCTTTTCATCATTATTAGCTGTGTCACTCCGTTGATCATTATCGCATAGCGGAGGGCTACAAGGTCGATCCAACCGCAACGACGTTCACGGCCGGTCACAGCGCCATATTCATGGCCGAGGTCGCGGATGCGGGCGCCTGTGGCGTCATGAAGCTCTGTGGGGAAGGGGCCGCTGCCTACACGGGTACAGTAGGCTTTGAATATTCCGAATACATCGCCTATGCGTCCGGGGGCAAGTCCTAAGCCTGTGCATGCGCCTGCTGTAACGGTGTTGGAGGAGGTCACGTAGGGGTATGAACCGAAGTCCACATCAAGCATTGTTCCCTGAGCGCCTTCGCACAGAATCTGTTTGCCTTCCTTAAGAGCGTTGTTTACATAATGCTCGGAGTCGATAAGGTCATAGGTGCGCAGATATTCGATGGCTTCCAACCAGTCCTTTTCAAGTTTCTCAAGTGTGGCTGCATCCGGCTTTTCACCGAGCGATTCAAGACGCTTGATATGGCGGTCGCGTGCCTTTGCGTATTTTGCTGGGAAATCCTCAAGGATATCGCCTACACGGAGACCGCTGCGGCTGATCTTGTCGGTATATGTCGGGCCGATACCTTTACCGGTTGTACCGATGCGGGTGTCACCTTTCGCTTTTTCGAGTGCGGCATCAAGCAGGCGGTGTGTGGGTAGGATAAGGTGGGCTTTCTTTGATATTTTCAGACGTTCGCGTAAGGCGGTGCCTGAATTCTCAAGCTCGAGAGCTTCGCCACGGAAAAGTACGGGGTCAAGCACCACTCCGCCACCAATCACGTTGATCTGCCCCTGCTGGAATATACCTGAGGGTATTGAGCGGAGCACATATTTCTTACCTTCAAATTCCAGCGTATGGCCGGCATTCGGGCCACCTTGGAAACGGGCCACAATGTCGTAACGCGGAGTCAGAACGTCAACAACTTTACCTTTGCCTTCATCGCCCCATTGCAGTCCCAGGAGCACATCAGCTTTCTTAGTCATCGGTTTTATTTTATCTATGTGTGTGATAATGTAAGTTATTCTCTCAGTTATGTCAAGGTTTGGACATGTTGTGCTGCTTCCCGAGGCGCGAACATCGGGAGCACAGACCAAATATGTTCAAATCAGTATAGTGCGGGTGGAAAGAGCCAAATCGTTTACGGGACAAGATGGATTCAATCTCCGCATCACGAAACTCACGTACTTTTCCGCACTGTGAGCATACAAGATGGAAATGTCCGCTTGTCCCGGCCACAAATTCGTATTGAGCAGGACGTACCGCAAAGTTGCGGCGCCTGACTATCCCTGCATCTTCGAGCAGAAGGATAGTGTTGTAGACCGTGGCCCGGCTGACATGATATCCCTCGGATTCCATTGATTCATGCAGTGAGTCGGCGCTGAAATGCGGACCCATTTTCACGGCATGCTCGGCTATGGCGAAGCGCTCGGGTGTCTTGCGGAGGCTACGCGAGTCCATGTACTGGGTCATAGCCGCCAGTACCGATGCTGAGTTGGTGGCTTGATGGGTCATGTCGGGGACAAAGTTATGTAAATAAGCCGAAAAAAACAAGCATGAAATTACTAATAAACAGAAAGCGGCACCCCGGAATCAGAGGTGCCGCTTTCAGCAGTTATATGTCAATAGTTTTATTCTGCTTATTTCAGGTTGAGGCGTTTGAGGACTACAAGGGTATTTCCTGCAGCATCATTCAAATAGGCAGTGTCATTGTCGGTGCCCGGTGTTACAGTCTCAACTTTTTCAAGCGCTACGAGCAGAGCCTGTTCGGTAGCGATGTCGGGACATGTCATGCGGGTGGTAACGAGGTCGCGGAACTGTAGAGAGTTCTGCTTGTCGGGGGCGATGTACAGATTGCCGTTAAGCACGTTGCATCCGGCATTGCCGTGAACTTTCAGTTCGGCTATGTCAATCACCATTTCAGCCTCTGAATCGGCCTTTACATCCTGCTGGCCTATTTTGGCTACTTTCCATGCTCCGTTGATAAAGCTGATATCGCTTTTACGGAGGGTCATAAGTGTATTACCGTTTTCACCAATGAAGTAGAGCAGATAGTCACGTCCTACCTGTTCGATCTTATAGCTGCGTACATTCCGGAGAGCAAGTGATACGGCCATTTCATAAGGAGCGTCCGCACACATGCGTAGTGTCGACGCCATTTCGCCCGATGCTTTCATGCTTCCGCCGGGGGTTACGGCAAAGGCGCCGTTTATGGTGTTGCAGCCGTCATTGGCATAACAGTTTACTATAAATGGGTTTGTACCTGATTTGTCGAAAATCATATATGGGCGGTTTTCGCCAGTTACAGCGGTTTCGCCAACATTGGCTACAGTCCATTCGCCATAAAGAACGTGGGAAATCACGCCTTCTGTCTGTCCGAGAGTTTCAGTCTTGACCTGTCCCATAGTAGTTGTTGCGGTACGGTTTGTATTGCATGATGCCATTGTGCATAGAGCAGCGGCCGCAAGAATGGTATACTTGAATTTCATTGTTAAAGAGATTTTGTTTATATATTAATAAGGTTCAGGGGATGAAAATGTTCAATCCCGCATATCTTTTGTGCCGATAATCGGAGTGCAAAGATACACAAAATATTTATCTAATCTCAGTGTTGGGATTTTTATGTAATTTTGCAGCCGGTATGAAAAGTATAACATCGCAATTATTCATTACGTTTTTTAAGATCGGTGCGTTCACATTCGGTGGCGGATGGGCCATGATATCGATAATGGAACGCGAGATTGTAGATAAGCATAAGTGGCTTGACCGCGAGGAGTTTCTTGACCTACTTGCTGTTGCTCAGTCGCTTCCCGGTATTCTGGCTGTGAATATATCGGTAGCTGTGGGTGATAGGCTTCGTGGCCTGAAAGGGAGCATCATATCGGCCTTGGGCACGATATTGCCTTCGTTTATAATGATACTCTGTATCGCAATTTTTCTGACCCCTGACCTGATCAAGAATAACGCTACTCTCTCAGCTATATTCAGTGGTATCCGACCGGCTGTTGTCGCGCTTATAGTGGCTCCGGTGGTGTCATCGGCCAAAGCGGCCGGAATAGGGTGGCGCAATATATTCATCCCTGTCGGTGTGGCGCTGCTTATATGGTCGAAATGGCCGGTGGTGTCAAATCCTATAATCTACATATTGCTTGGTGCCGTGGGTGGTTACATCTGGTTTCGCAGGACTCTACGTGCCAATAGGGAACTTACTGATAAAGATAAAGTGGAAAGAAAGGAGGATAAGGCATGATATACCTTAAGCTGATATGGGCGTATCTCAAGATCGGACTTTTCGGATTCGGAGGCGGATACGCCATGCTTGCCCTGATTGAAAACTGTATTGTAGGTCCGGGATGGATTACCGAGCAGATGTTTACTGACATTGTGGCCATATCGCAGATGACCCCGGGGCCTATCGGAATCAATTCGGCCACGTATATCGGCTATGTCGCTCCGGCGGCATCATCGCCTATGTTTGCATCGCCTGTGTTTGGGATATTGGGGTCCATACTGTGTACGCTTGTGGTCGTAGTACCATCATTCTTGCTTACACTGTATGCGAGTCACTTTATAGCCCGGCACAAGGAGAGCGCAGTTGTAAAAGGTGTTTTCATGGGACTTCGTCCGGTAGTGGTGGGGCTGATTGCATCGGCCGCATTGCTGCTGATGAACAGCGCCAATTTCGGAAGTGAGATGACCGATATCGTTATATCAGTTATTATCTGTCTGATATCGTTTGTTCTTGTGTTTTTTGTGAAGTTGCACCCCATACTTATAATAGTGATGGCGGGAGCCGCCGGATATTTAATTGATTTGTTATGACTGACAGTTACGCAGAAGCTACAGAATATCTTTTTACATGCCATCCGATGTTTCAGCGTGTAGGGGCCGGGGCATATAAGCCGGGCCTTGAAACGGCTCTGACGCTGTCGGAGGCATTCGGTTCGCCGCATAAGGGGCTGCGGTGCATACATGTGGCCGGGACCAACGGCAAGGGATCTACCGCCCATTCCATTGCTGCCGTGCTGCAGAAAGCGGGCTATAAAACCGGGCTATATACTTCGCCACATCTGGTGGATTTTCGGGAGAGAATCAGGGTTGACGGCCGTATGATACCGAAGAAGTATGTGGTCGATTTCACAGCCCGTTACCGGGATATGGTCCTGCAATGCCAGCCATCGTTCTTTGAACTTACCACGATCATGGCTTTTGAGTATTTCAGGCATGAACAGGTGGATGTTGCTGTGGTGGAAACAGGACTTGGCGGACGTCTGGACACTACAAATATCATTACTCCGGATCTGTGTGTGATAACAAATATATCGCTTGACCACACAGCGTTGTTGGGTGATACTCCGGAGGCTATTGCCCGGGAGAAAGCCGGAATAATCAAGCCGGAGATACCTGTGGTGGTAGGAGAGGCTTCGGGGGCTGTCCGTGAAGTGTTCAGCTCCAAGGCTGCCGAAGTAGGAGCGCCGATAGTTTTTGCTTCTGATGACCGCTCGATAGATATATGTCGCGATGCGGACGGTAAATGGCATTTCAGGAACACTCCCTGGGGTGATGTGGCGTATGGCCTTGAAGGGGAGTGTCAGAAGCATAATGGATTGACGGTGCTGACGGCGCTTGCTGTAATGACGGCTATGGGCTATCGCATTGCATCGCGAGATGTTGTGTCAGGCCTGGCTCAGGTATGTGACACCACTGGGTTGGCCGGACGCTGGATGTCGCTTGGCGATAATCCAAAGGTGGTGTGTGACACCGGGCATAATAGCGGCGGATGGCAATATCTTGTTGAGCAGATCGCAGCATTGCCCGGTATGCATCATATGGTGATAGGCTTTGTCAATGATAAGGATGTGTCTGATATTCTGTGCCGTATAGCTGCGGTTGACAGGTGCAAGGTGTATTTCACACGGGCATCGGTTGACAGGGCATTGCCGGCGGAAGAGCTGGCTGAGATAGCGGCTCGTTATGGGATCAGCGGTGAGGTGTGTGCCGATGTGCCGGAAGCTTATGAAAAAGCCCTCGCCGAATCCGGCAAGGGCGACAGTATATTTGTCGGTGGCAGCACATTTGTGGTCGCTGACCTTCTGGCTTACCTCCGATAATGTGGCTTTACGATTAGCGTACTGCGATAGTTTCGATTTCCACTAATACCTGCTTCGGAAGTTCGCGTACAGCTACGGCTGAACGAGCAGGATAGGGAGATGTGAATTCACGTCCGTATACTTCGTTCATTGGAACAAAGAGGCTCATGTCGGCAAGAAATACGGTGGTTTTCACCACATTGTCCATGCTGAGTCCTGCTTCAGCGAGGATAGCCTTGATGTTGGCGATTGACTGAGCTGTCTGAGCTTCGATACCTTCGGGAATCTCACCGGTTGCAGGGTTTACGGGTATCTGTCCGGAGATGAATACTATGCTGCCGGTGTCAATAGCCTGGCTGTAAGGTCCGATAGCTGCAGGAGCCTTTTCTGTTGCAATCTGTTTCTTCATTTTGTGATAATTTTAAGGGTTGGTTAAATTTATTCTGGTATTGTAAAGTCAAGTGATACAAGAGTGGTTTCGTCAGCACGGGTTATCATTGCTTGCGTCACTTTCTCTGATATCTTCCTGATTGACTCGAATTCGGTGTCAAATCCGGGTATAAAGTCTGAATGGCCATGGTCTTCAATGCGCTTCAAAACCTCGCCGACTGTTATTTCGCTTACATCCATGGCCGGCTGAAGCGGATGCTCAAGCAGTTCACCGGGCGCTTCAATGAAGTTGATAAGCCCCACCTCATGTAATTGCCGGACAAGAGTTGTCAGCAGATTGACCGGGAGTCCGAACTCTTCGGATATGCGGCTGACGGTAGCGGGCGGAAGCCTGCGGGCGAAACGCTTTGCTATTATGGCCATCACCGCGAGTGTCACTTCACGCCGGTATCGGGCAGAGATGCTGTTGACATCATCATTGAAGTTGAATTGTCCTATGTTCTGCGATGCGTAGCAAAGCACTCCTCCTATAAGTGTGATCAGCCATACAAGCTGAAGCCATATGAGGAATAGCGGAAGGAAAGAGAAGCTACCGTATATGGCGTTGTATTTCGTGACATACATCTGTCCGGTAAGAAACAGCCATTGCAGAATCTGAAATGAGGTACCTACAAGCACTCCCGCAAGAAAAGCGTTGAAGAATTTAACGCGGGCATTCGGTATCAGCATGTAGACTCCTGTGAAAAACAGCCATGTGAACAGATAGCCGGCCATGTCAAGTATGAATGTTATGGCGGGGCCTATGAAGTCAAACGGCAGAAGTGTCTTGAGTGTGGTGGACATGAGGATGGAAATACCACCTGCGCATATCATCAGCACCGGGAGTATCAGGAATATGGCCAGATAGTCCGTGACTTTACGCCATATGGATCGTCCTTGCGGAACACGCCAGATTTTGTTTAGCGAGTCCTCTACATTACCGAGCAGTGATATAAGTGTCCAGAACAGAAATACGATACCTACCCCTACAAAAATTCCTTCGGAAGTCTGGGCAAGGTATGAATCGACGAACCCCATGGCGGCATTAAGCGCATGTTCCTGCGAGGGGAAAAGATTGTGGAGTTGCGTGTTCATCAGATTCTGAAATCCGAACCCGCGTGCTATGGCGAATACAAGTGCCAGTGCCGGCACTATGGCCAGCAGCGTCCTGTAGGTCATGGCACATGCCTGTGTCTGCAGGTCGGTGCTGAGAAACGAGCGGACGGAGAGATTGATGGTTTTCACGGTATCAACTTTCCAGTTGCGGCGGGTGTCGCGCCACACGCCTGTTGACATGTATTGCCAATGGGTCAGCGCCCATGCGCGGCATGAAGCTATTCGTGCTTGCAGTTTGTTGGTACCGGGTGTTGCCATATCGTGAAATATCAATACAAAGATAATAGTTTTTCAGTGCAAATAGTTCACGCGATATAAAAAACTAACGGAGAAGCTTGAATCCGTAATGGATTGGCAAGCTTCTCCGTAAGATTGTAATCTTCGAGTAGACCCTGCGGGTTACTTTCTGATACCAAGCTCTTTCTGGGCGATGATAGCACGGTAGCGGTTGATATCCTTGCGGATAAGATAGTCGAGAAGACGACGACGCTTACCTACCAGAGCCTTCAGAGCACGCGCAGTGGTATAATCTTTGTGATTTGACTTGAGGTGTTCAGTCAAATGAGCAATACGGATAGAGAATAATGCAATCTGTGCTTCGGGTGAGCCAGTGTCAGTCTTGCCCTTACCGTACTTCTCAAAGATTTCTACTTTTTCGTCAGAATTCAAATGCATTCTTGGAAAGTTTTTGGTAGTTAATAAATATATAAAAATGTGATAGCTCTTCAAAAGAGCGCACGAAAGTAGCTATTTTTCTGCAATCCTGCAAGATTTAGTCAAGATTTTTATCTTTGGCGGGGTTGCGGAAGTGGATTTTGTGTTCTACGTATTCCTGAGTGGCGATCAGAGTGGGCTTGGGAAGCTTTTCGTAGTAACGTGAGATTTCTATCTGTTCACGGTTTTCTGAAATTTCCTCAAGGTTGTCGTTGAGTGAAGCGAATTCCTGAAGTTTCTTTTCGAGGTCATGCTTCATTTCGCCGGCAATCTGATTGGAGCGCTTTGCTATGATGCACACGGTTTCGTAGACATTACCTGTATCCTGCGAAAGGTCGATCATGTCGCGGGTTACGGTATTTAATGGTGCGTTGGTCTTTTTGTAGTCCATACAGAATTATATGTGATAGAATTACTTGACTTGTTGATTATTCCTTAAGATGGTTCTGTGCTATCTTGAGGATATTGTCAGCCTCGGAGCGGTTGGGGCTGTCAGGGTAGTTATTTATAAAGGAGTAATATTCGTCAACCACTACACGGTAGCGGTCGGCTTTCTTTTCTTCGATACTCTGCTCAGCTTCCTGGAAACGCGCTTTCAGAACCAGCATTTCCAGATCCTCTTTATAACGTGAGTAAGGATAGTCCTTGATGGCGTTCTTGGCTACTATCACAGCGCTTTCGTAGTTGTTGCCAAGATAATTGCCGAGGTTGTAATAAAGCTGTGCGTTCTGAAGCTGCTTTAGAGTAAGCTTGTCCTGCAGCTCGAATATCGCATTCTGCGCAATGCTTACTTTGTCGCTCTTGGGGAAGTAATCAAGGAATCCCTGCAGCTCTTCAATAGCTTTGATCGTACCGCTCTGGTCAAGCTGGGCTTCCGGGGAGTCGAGATAGTAGCCGTAGCCGCAATAGAAACGTGCGAGTTCGGTGTATTTACCCTTCGGGAAGCGGGTGTAGTACGATTTGAACGAGTTACATGCGTCAAAATAGTTCTTGTTCTCATAGTGGCTCAGCCCGAGGAGATACAAGGCGTCTTCTGCCTTTTCAGTGCCTTTGAACACGGTTATAAGTTCCTCAAGCACTGTGGCTGCCTGGACATATTTCTTGTTTTCAAATGCCCGTTTTGCAAAGTCAAGCTTGTAATCGTTGTCGGAACTTTTCTGTACCCGCTGATATTCTCCACAGGATGTGAATATGAGGGCCGAAAGGAGCAAAATGATATATTTTCGCATTGATATATGGTTCGTTTTGTTCATTTAACGTGCAAAGATAATATTTTTTGATTGAATAGCGCTGGGTCACCTATTAAAAAAGCAAAAAATAATCCTTATCATATATAGCTGACCGGAGATGCTGCATGAAAAATAAGCATGGGTGGCTACTTGATTTAACTATTTTCATTACATTTGCATTCAAAATAATTATAAACCCGTGGACGATAATAAAAAAGGCTTGAAAAGCCGTCTGGTGATAAAGATATTGATCAATCTCACGCTTATGCTTGGCGTGGCTGTGCTGCTTGTGTGGCTCTCTACCGTCTGGCTTGATGTGTGGACGGATCATGGTGAATATGCTACCGTGCCGAGTGTCAAGGGTATGCCTTATGCCGAGGCTGTCGAATCGCTTGAGAAGCAGGGTTTCGAAGTGGAGTTGTCCGATTCGGTATATAACGATAAACTTCGCCCCGGCACAGTGGTCGACCAGAATCCAAAGGTTGATGCCAAGGTTAAAAACGGACGCTTGATATATCTGACAGTCAATGCTTTCTCGCCGCGAACCGTGACTCTTCCTAATCTGATTGATACTTCGCTCCGTCAGGCCAAGTCAATTTTGGAGGGGCTGGGACTGAAAAATATAACGGTAGTGGAGGTGCCGTCGGAATTCAAGAATCTTGTGATTGCGGTTAAGCGCGGTGGTGTCCGTCTGTCAACCGGTGCCCGTGTGCCGTTGAATGCGCAGATCGTGATTGAGGTCGGTGCCGGACTCCCTGAATTTGAGGAGATGGATTCAATACCGGTTACTGACTCGGTAGCAATAGAACCGCTTGACCTGATATGATGGATAACTCAGAACTGTTTGACACTGATATTCCGGATGATGCCGTTGCCTCCGCATGCCGCGTGGATGATGACCGTATGGTGGAGATTGACGGGCGGGAGCTGTTTGAACATTTCCGTTTTGAGGCCGATAAGGGGCAGCAGTTGCTCCGCGTAGATAAATTTCTGGTCCAGAGACTGGAAAAATCATCGCGAAACAGGATTCAGCAGGCCGCTGATGCCGGCTGTATCATAGTCAACGGACGCCCGGTCAAGTCAAATTACCGTGTGAAGCCGCTTGATGTTGTAAGCGTGGTGATGGACCGCCCGCGGTATGAACTTGATATCGTAGCTGAAAATATACCGCTCGATATTGTATATGAAGATGATACGGTGCTGGTGGTAAATAAACCGGCCGGTATGGTAGTCCATCCGGGGCATGGTAATTATTCCGGAACCCTTGTCAATGCCTTGGCTTGGCATTTCAAAGATAATCCTGATTATGACGCTGATGATCCCCGCATGGGACTTGTCCACCGTATAGATAAGGATACCTCGGGACTGCTTGTCGTGGCTAAGACTCCGGATGCAAAGACAGATCTCGGGCGGCAATTCTTCAATAAGACTACCAAGCGCGAGTATGTGGCTGTGGTGTGGGGTGTTCCCGATCCTCTGTCAGGACGTATTGAGAGTCTGATAGGGCGCAATCCGAAAGACCGGTTGCAGATGACTGTTGTCAGCAACCCGGAGCTGGGAAAACATGCTGTCACACATTATGAAACGATTGAACAGCTCGGATATGTGAGCGTGGTGCGTTGCCGTCTTGAAACGGGGCGTACACATCAGATACGTGTACATATGAAGCATATAGGCCATCCGCTTCTCAACGACGCCCGTTACGGGGGCGATGAAATACTGAGAGGTGAACGCTCCGGCTCGTATAAGAAATTTGTAGCCAACTGTTTTGAGATATGCCCGCGTCAGGCGCTGCATGCCCGTACCTTGGGCTTCGTACATCCGTCAACAGGCGAGGAGATGTTCTTTACCTGCGACATACCTGAGGATATGACTGCCATGATGGACCGATGGCGCACATATATCTCCTCACGGCAGTAGAAATCGGCCAGTCATACAATGCCTGCAGCATGGTCAGCATGGAAAAGAAATTTGTATGATTGGGGAAATAGCATTATTTTTGCATTTTAATGAACCGATGCGCACTTTTGTGCTCGGACTATATACAGAATAACAACCCACTAACATATATTTTGCAATGGCTGAAATAGAAGAAACTGAAGAACAGAAGAAAGGACTGAACTTTGTAGAACAGCTTGTGGCTGATGATCTGAAAGCCGGTAAGAACGGCGGACGTCTTAACACTCGTTTCCCGCCGGAGCCTAACGGATATCTCCACATAGGCCATGCAAAAGCGATATGTATGGACTTCGGTATCGCTGAGAAATTTGGCGGAACATGTAATCTGCGTTTTGACGACACTAATCCTGTAAAGGAGGATGTGGAATATGTCGATTCAATACGTGAGGATATACACTGGCTCGGTTTCGACTGGGGCAACAGAGAGTACTATGCCAGCGATTATTTCCCTCAGCTGTATGATCTTGCCGTGCGTATGATCAAGGAGGGAAAGGCTTATGTTGATGACCAGACTTCAGAACAGATAGCTGAACAGAAGGGTACACCTACCACCCCTGGTAAGGAAAGCCCGTTCCGCAACCGTACTCCGGAAGAGAATCTTGACCTTTTTGAGCGTATGAACGCCGGCGAGTTTGACGAAGGTGCCCGTGTGCTCCGTGCCAAGATTGATATGACCTCGCCTAACATGCATTTCCGCGATCCGATAATGTACCGTATCATCAAGACTCCCCATCATCGTACCGGTACGAAATGGAACGTCTATCCCATGTATGACTTTGCTCACGGTCAGAGTGACTATTTCGAGGGCGTCACACATTCAATCTGTACTTTGGAGTTTGTAGTGCATCGTCCGCTGTATGAGTACTTTGTGAAAGAACTTGCTGACGAGAGCTACTGCCCCCGACAGATCGAGTTCAACCGTCTTAACCTTACATATACCGTGATGAGCAAGCGCAAACTGCTGCAGCTCGTCAAGGAGGGACTCGTGGCCGGATGGGATGATCCCCGTATGCCCACTATATCAGGCATGCGTCGCCGTGGATTTACCCCGCGTGCCATACGCAATTTTATCGATAAGATCGGTTACACGAAATATGAAGCGCTCAACAGTGTTTCGCTTCTGGAACATGCTGTACGTGAGGATCTGAATGCAATATCCACACGTGGTATGGCTGTTATCAATCCGGTGAAGGTTGTGATTACCAACTATCCTGAAGGTCAGACTGAAATGGTAGAGATGGAAAACAATCCGGAAGATGCATCAGCAGGCACCCACTCAATGCCCTTCAGCCGTGAGATTTATATCGAGCGTGATGACTTCATGGAGAATCCTCCCAAGAAGTTCTTCCGTCTGGCTCCCGGCGGAGAGGTGCGTCTGAAAGGTGCATACATTATAAAATGTGAGGATGTCCGCAAGGATGAGAATGGCAATATAGTTGAGATTCTCTGCACTTATGATCCTGAGACACGCAGCGGTCTGCCCGGCAGCATGCGTAAGGTGAAGGGAACACTCCATTGGGTGAGCGCACCTCATGCGGTGGATGCTACGGTACGTGTATACGACCGCCTGTTCAATGTTGAGAACCCTGCCGCTGAAACAGATAAGGACTTCCGCGAACTTCTTAACCCGGATTCTCTTAAGGTCGTTGAAAATGTGAAGCTTGAACCGTTCCTCGCTGAGAACGCCGCTGCAGGCTCGCATTTCCAGTTCCAGCGAATAGGTTACTTCACCCCTGATACCGACAGTAAGCCCGGCAATCTGATATTCAACCGCACTATCGCGCTCAAAGATAGCTGGGAGAAGGCTAAGAACAAGTAATCCCCATGGATTCTGACAGCTATATCGAGGATCTGTACCGTCAGTTCAAAGAGGAGGTCCGTGGAGGACTCTCCATGGCTCATTTCGACAGAGATGAGCTGCTGGAAGTATATGACTATGCCTGTGATTTGTATGACGAGTATACGAAGCTTCAGGCATTGATGCTTGGCGTGCGTGACTATCCGCTTGACCGCGAATTTCGTGAACGTAAGGCATATTATCTCTATGATTCCGGTGATACTGAGGGGGCTCGGATAGCATTGGAGGAAATAACCGGTGACAGCACGCTTAAATCGCTGCTGTCACTGCGTCTTGACGCAGGCTCGTCGGATGAAAACGAACGGCAGATGTCAGATATCCTTTGGCGCCAGTCCAAGGGTGCGCTTAATGATGAGGAGATTATCAAGCTGATAGAGACGGCAGCGGAACTGAAGCTATATGATTGGCTGCATAAGCACTATGATAATATCAAGCAGTGTGCCGAGTACCCTGACACGGTCATGTATGAGCTGTCGGAAATCTTCGAACAGGCGGAGATGTACGATGAAGCTGTGGCTGTACTTGAGGAGCTGACTGCCGATCAGCCGTTCAACGAGGAGTATTGGCTGATGCTTGCCGAATTCTATGCTGATAAGCTCAACGATACAGACAAGGCTCTGAAGGCTGCCGAATATGCGCTGGCCATTAATCCCCAGTCGCTTAAAGGGCGTATAATACGGGCCGGGGCGTTGTTTGACGGAGATATCTCAAAGGATGAGGCCCTTGAAATTGTGCGGGCTCTTGTAGATGAAAACCCTGAAAATGACACTCCGCGATTGCTGCTTGCCAATATATATCATCGGGTTGGTAGGACGGATGAGGCTGTGGCGCTGTTGCGTGCACGGTTAAGTGAACCGGCTGCCAACATATATGTGCTGGAGCATCTGCTTGAAGTGGCGGACAGTATTGACACCTGTGAGGATGTCAAGAATTATATCGGAGTCAATTCAGGTATGATTGACAGCGAGTGGCTTCTTACATTTGTTGGAAAGCAGATTGCCGAACAGCGCTATGGAGCTGCGGCAGCACTCCTATATGGAGCTTTTATAAGCGGAATACCGATGCCCGGGGCTGCGGTGGAGCTGATGGCTGAAATGCTATATCGTGTGGCCGCGTACGGAAAGGTATTGTCTGTATATGATGTGATCCGCAAGGCTGACGAATCAGGCTCTGACCGTACACCGCAATTTGGACTCCTCAATGCGCTGGCTCTTATCCGGTCCGGACGAGATGATGATGCCCTGCATTTTATAGAGGAGGAGATGACACGGGGCATCAGATATACCGGAGATATGTTTATCCAGCGGCTTGCCAATGTAGGCTGTTCATACTATTACCTGCAGTTGCGTGATATGCTGCAGAATAGAAATGGGTCGATAGATGACTACGACCCATTTGCCTGATTGCTTCTTTCTACTGTATGTATGGATTTGAGGCGAGCTCTCTTCCTATGGTGGTTGCCGGCCCGTGACCGGGGTAGACTGTTGTGTCTGGTGGCAGACTTAGGAGCCGGGAGCGTATTGCACCTATCAGTGTGGCGAAATCGCCGCCGGGCAAATCTGTCCGGCCTATGCTTCCCGCAAAGAGGGCGTCGCCGGTTATCACGAATTTTCCTTTAGGGTCATAAAGGGCAATGGAGCCGGGAGAGTGGCCGGGTACTTCGATGACCTCGAGATACTGCTCACCGAAATATAGCTTGTCGCCGTTTTTTACCTCGACATTGATGTTGATTCCGTCCGGTTCCTTTGACAGATGAAACATCCGGGCCTGTGCGGCACGGTTCTGCCCGAGAAAGCTGTCGGAACTGTTTGCCGTTAGTCCGACGCCGTAGCGCTCTTCTACGAATTCATCGCCAAGGGTATGGTCGATATGCAGATGTGTGTTTATAAGCGATATTACCTGAAGCTTATTCATCACAATGAAATCCGAGAGTTCTTTCTCCTCGGCCGGCGATGACATGCCCGGATCAATCACAGCTGCCTCAAGGGTAGCCTCGTCCCAGACAACGTATGTGTTAACTCCAAATAGATTGAATTCAAACTGCTTTATTTTCATAGGTCAACGTAAACTAATGACTTTGTTTCGAAAAATGGTTCCGCGAAATAGTCCGACAGTGGAACCTCAATAATCGGGCGGCGCACATTGCCGCATTCTGAACTCAGATCGCCTCCCTTCAAACATAACAATCCATTTGGGAAAGCGTTGCGGTCAGTTGATGAAATATTTTTTCTTATCAGAGGCACCAGTTCGTCAAGACGCATCACCGCGCGGCTTACCACATAGTCATATTTGTTACGGCATTCTCCTATGTCGCCATGCTGGAAAGTGACGTTTGTGAGCCCTATTGCCTCGGCAATTGACTGGGCTACTTTTATTTTCTTACCTATACGGTCAATCAGATGGAATTGGCATTCAGGCCATAAAATAGCCAGAGGGATGCCGGGGAATCCTCCTCCTGTGCCCATGTCGAGAAATGTAGTGGATGCCACTGGGGTGATGAACTTCCCTATGGATAGAGAGTGGAGGATATGGTGAGTATATAGATTATCGATATCCTTGCGGGATATTACATTGATTTTTTCATTCCACTCACGATACTGCGGGCCGAGCATACGGAATTGCTCCACCTGTTTTTCAGTTAAATTATGGAAATAATGCTGTATTATGTTTATCATAGGGCAAAGGTAAGTTATTTTACGTATCTTTGAAAATTCAAAATAAGTATAATGGAAATAGGAAAATACAATATATTGAAAGTCAGCCGTATGGTTGATTTTGGTGCATATCTTGCCGACGATGCCGGCAGTGAAGTGCTTCTGCCGTCCAAGTATATCACGGATCTGCCTGAAATAGGGAGTGAGATAGAGGTGTTTGTCTACCGTGATTCAGATGACCGTCCTGTGGCTGTCACCGAGCATCCGTATGCTACGGTAGGAGAATTCGCCTTTCTGCGTTGCGTGGCCACAGGGGCTGTAGGTGCATTTCTTGATTGGGGACTGCCTAAGGACCTTCTGGTGCCGCATAGGGAACAGAGAAGCAAAATGCACCCTGGAGGAGAGTATCTTGTGTATATATATCTTGACCATGCAAGCGGACGCATAGCTGCTTCGGCAAAAGTTGAGAAGTATCTTGGCAATCTGCCTGCCGATTACCGATGCGGCACTTCTGTGTCTGCACTGGTTTCCGGAAGTAACGATGTGGGTTATACATGTATTGTCGATAATCTGCACAGAGGTATTCTCTATCATAATGAACTGCATGGCTCTCTGACTGTGGGGCAGACTCTTAAGGCATCGGTGAAAAATGTGCGTGCGGATGGAAAGATTGACCTCGTGGCGGGTGGAAGTGCCCGCGAACGAAGCGCGCAGGTAGCTGATGAGATTGAGCGCCGTCTGAAGTCCGGAGGCACAATCGGTGTCACCGAACGGTCAGCTCCGGAGGCGATTGAAAGATGCCTGCATTGCAGCAAAAAGGATTTTAAGAAAGGAGTAGGGCATCTGCTTAAGTCCGGAAAGGTGACTATCGGAGGCGACGGGGCCATACTTTTGGCACAAAAGTGACTGATATGTGAAAAAAAATTAGCATCTTTGCAAAAAATAAGAAAAAATGGAGTTTTCCGCCAATCAGATAGCACAACTCGTAGGCGGCACCGTTGAAGGTGACGGCGACGTAAAGATTAATTCTTTTGCTAAGATAGAGGAGGGACATCCTGGAGCGATATCCTTTCTTGCAAATATTAAATATAATCACTTTTTATATACCACCGGTTCGTCCGCAGTTCTGGTAAAGCGCGACTTCGTGACCGAACAGCCTGTCAATTGTACACTTATACGTGTCGATGATCCGTATGCCACTGTGGCCCACCTGCTTGCCATGGTTCAGGATATGATGACCCCCAAGTACACCGGAGTTGAGCAGCCGAGCTTTATTGCCGAAGGTGTCGAGGTGCCTGATGATGCATATATCGGGGCATTCGCATACGTAGGACGTGGAGTTCAATTGGGCAAAGGTGTTAAGATATATCCGCACGTCTATCTGGGCGATGGGGTAAAGGTTGGTGACGGTACCGTGCTTTATTCCGGAGTAAAAGTGTATCATGGATGCCGTATAGGCGCCCGGTGCATTATTCATAGCGGAGCTGTGATAGGCGCCGATGGATTTGGATTTGCTCCGGTAGAAGGTGGTAAATTCGACAAGATTCCTCAGATTGGTAATGTGGATATTGCCGACGATGTGGAGATTGGTGCCAACACTACCGTTGACCGTGCTATGATGGGGAGCACCCGTATAGAGCAGGGAGTCAAACTTGACAATCTTATTCAGATAGCCCACAACTGCCGTATCGGCGAGTGGACCGCAATGGCGGCACAGGCCGGAGTTGCCGGTTCAGCCAAGGTCGGGGCACATTGCCTCGTAGGAGGTCAGGTGGGTATTGCCGGACATATCAGTATTGGCGATGGCGTGCAGATTGCCGCTCAGTCAGGCCTGCAGAAAAGCATCGAAGCAGGTAGCCGCATATTCGGAACTCCGGCCATGGATTTGCGTCAGTATGGACGTCAGGCAGTGAATATCAAAAATCTGCCTGAGCTGTACAGCCGAGTCAAGGAACTTGAGGCTGAGATAAGCCGACTCAAAGGTGATATTAGTAAATAAGAAAAAACGTAACTTTGATATAATGAAGCAAGTAACTCTAAAACAGTCATTCACTGTAAGCGGAAAAGGTCTTCATACAGGCCTTGCTTTAAATGCCGAGTTTATGCCGGCACCGGTAAATACAGGATATAAGATTCAGCGAGTTGACCTCGAAGGACAGCCTGTCATTGATGCTGTTGCCGAAAATGTAGCGGCTACCAACCGCGGTACTGTCATCAAGCGTGGTGACGTGGTGGTAAGCACTATTGAACATGCTATGGCCGCTCTCTATGCTGCCGGAATAGACAATGTGCTTATTAAGGTTGACGGTCCTGAACTTCCCATCCTTGACGGAAGCTCACGTGAATACTGCGACAAGATAGCCGAAGCCGGCCTCGAAGAGCAGGGCGCTGAGAAGGATTACTATATCGTAAAGCAGAAAATAGAGGTGGTTGATGAAAATACCGGCGCAAGCATTGTAGTGCTTCCTGACTCTGACCTGAGTGTGGATGTCATGGTGCAGTACGATTCTCCCGTTCTGAACAACCAGTTTGCCTCACTTGAGCAGATCGAGAATTTCAATACCGAAATTGCCGGATGCCGTACATTCGTATTTGTACGCGAGGTAGAGCCGCTGCTCAAGAACAATCTTATCAAAGGTGGCGACCTTGAGAATGCGATAGTCATATATGATTCAAAGATGGATCAGGCCGAGCTTGACGGACTCGCCGACATGATGGGCATAGAGCACAAGAATGTCGAGGAGTTTGGCTACATTCAGGCACGTCCTTTGAACTTCATAAATGAACCGGCTCGTCATAAGCTGCTTGACGTGCTCGGCGATCTGGCTCTTATAGGCCGTCCGCTCAAGGGTAAGGTCATCGCTACCCGCCCCGGTCACTCCATCAATACAACGTTTGCCAAGAAGATCCGTCGTGAGATCAAGCGTCAGGATGTTCAGGCTCCGGTATATGACCCCAATAAGGAGCCGATAATGGACAACAACCGTATCCGTCAGTTGCTCCCTCACCGTTATCCCATGCTCCTTGTCGACAAGATTATTGAGAAGGGCGATAATTATATAGTAGGTGTCAAGAACATTACAGCCAATGAACCGTTCTTCCCCGGCCACTTCCCCGAGGAACCTGTACTGCCCGGCGTACTTCAGATTGAGGCCATGGCCCAGACAGGCGGACTGTTGGTGCTGAGCACTGTTGATGACCCCGAACGCTATTCCACTTACTTCATGAAGATTGACAACGTTAAGTTCCGTCAGAAAGTGGTTCCCGGCGATACTCTAATTTTCCATCTGTCGTTCATGACCGAACTTCGCAGAGGATGTGCCGTTATGAAAGGCTATGCCTTTGTAGGGGAGCGCATCGTTTCCGAATGTGAGTTCATGGCCCAGATTATCAAGAATAAATAACCTGTAAATGAAACAACCTTTAGCTTACATCCATCCGGCCGCCAAGATACATCCCAGTGTAGTCATAGATCCGTTTGTGACCATTGAGGCAAATGTAGAGATAGGCGAAGGAACACGAATAGGTAGCAACGTCACCATTATGGAAGGCGCTCGCATCGGTAAGAATTGCAACATATTCCCCGGTGCCGTCATCTCAGGAATCCCTCAGGACCTGAAATTCCGTGGCGAGGAAACACTGGCCATTATAGGTGACAACACTACAATCCGTGAGTGCGTTACCGTAAACCGTGGCACTGCATCGAAGGGAAAAACCGTAGTGGGCAGCAACTGTCTGATAATGGCTTATTGCCACGTGGCACACGATTGTGTGGTGGGCGATAATGTCATCATGTCAAACGCGACTCAGCTTGCCGGCGAAGTAGTGGTGGATAATTTCGCCATCATCGGTGGCGGAACCTTGGTTCACCAGTTCTGCCATATTGGACCTCATGTAATGGTGCAGGGTGGTGCTCTTATCAATAAGGATATACCTCCTTATGTCAAGGCAGCCCGTGAACCTATATCATATGTCGGTATCAATTCTGTTGGATTGCGTCGTCGTGGCTTTACAAGCGAAGTGATCCGTGATATTCAGGAAGTGTACCGCTATCTGTATCTTTCCGGACTCAATGTGTCGGACGCCATAGCCCGCATTGAGGCAGAGCTCCCTGCAACAAACGAACGCGACGAAATCATAATGTTTGTCCGCAATGCCAAGCGCGGCATTATCCGCGGCTACGTATAAGCATTATATATAGCAAATAAAAAGCATCCGGGTTGTATTCAATCCGGATGCTTTTTGTATATTATATAGCTTTATCAGTATTCAGTCGTTATCCTGAGGCTCGGTAGCGGTAGTTATCGGATATCCGTTTTTCTCCCAGGCAAGGATGCCTCCTTCCATATCCACTACATTATATCCTTGAGTGGTGAGATAGCGGGCTGCTTCATTGCTGCGGCGTCCGCTACGGCAATAGAGATATATAGTCTTGGTTTTGTCCAGACTTTTTGCCCCTTGCTTGAAGCTGTCAGTGTCAAGCCAGTTGAGTTGATGTGCCCCTTTAAGATGCCCGTCAGCGAATTCATCCGGTTTTCTCACATCAAGAAGATATGCGCATGAATCATTCGCAAGCTTTGTGCGGAATTCTTGTGGAGTGATTACTTTTACGTTTGGGTCGGCCGCTTTTGTGCCACACGCACCCATGAATAGTGCTGCCATCAATATAAGGGTTTTCAATATTTTCATATTCGGTTTTTCTTTAATAAAAGCAGCTGCGTCATAAGGGATATGGCGCAGCTGCCTGTATGGGAATTGTAATTACTATGCCGGGAGGTTATTCGGCAAGTTTGTGTACGGTGTCAAGCAGAGTGTTGCCTACGCCTATGGTGTAGCCTTGTGAGAGGAATACAACGCGATTGAATGTATCGGCCACAATGAATATGGGCAGGTCCTTTGACGGTAGTTCCATATTCTTGATAAGCTGTGAGGCTATCGAGCCATCGGCGTCAATGCCAAGTACTACTGTGTTGGGAAGTCCGGCAAGAAGTTCGGGGTCAATCAGTTTGGCATCACGTTCGCTTTCAAACAGCAGCACGATAGGACGTCCCCAGGCTTCGAGCTCATCCTTCATGGCGGCAATGTCGCGCAGAGTATGGTTCGAAGGTTCGTGTCCGGCCTTGATTACTCCCATCACATAGTAGCCGCGGCCTGTAGTGGAGAGGATTGACTTCGATTTGGGTTCATCGCCCGACAGATCGAGGTACTTGCTTTCAGCATCGAATGAGCCAATCACCGGCACGCCGCTTTCATCCTTGCGGATATCGAGGGCAACGGTGGTTGTTTTGCCCGGTTCAATCAGGAATGTTGATGTATTGGCAAGCACGCTGCCATCGGCCATGCGCTGTCCGGTGATCAGCATATATTGACCTGCATCCAGCGATACCGGTTCGGCAAAGAGCTGTGAGTAGGATGCGAAATCGGGGTAGTTCAGCGTGGCGGGCAGTCCGTCGGTTATCTTTGAGAGTGTGAAGTGGGTGTAGTACTTCGGGTCAGTGATGCGGCCTACCGGTTCGAACGTCATTTTCAGCAAGCCCTGTGCAGGCTGGCTGTCAGCCACGGGGGCATAGAAGTTGGCATCATACCATGTACCGTTATTATCAGCCCACTGTGTCTTCTGAGTCACTGGGTCAATACGTGCCGGGATACCCATGGAGCGTGCTGATGCTACGAAGAATATGTCGCGCGAGCGGGGAGAGGTGTGGCGGTATTTCCATACCTGCTCAGGCTTCATGCGTACAGCTTCGGGATACCAGTCCTGATCAGCCTTGATGTTCTCGGCTACCCATTTCACCCATTTCTGAGGATTGGCTTTGTAAGCTTTGGCATCTTTCGCTTTGATGGCATTGCGGAAGAAGCCGCGGTAGGTTGACAGAGGTTCGTTGTCAACGCGCGGGCAGAGGATATATGAATAGTAGAGGTCGGTGTTGCCCGGTTCGGTAGAAGTGAAGTGGTCCGAGAGGACTTCAGGCACCACATCGCTGAGATCCTTTGTAGAGAGCGATTCGAGCAGATGCAGGGCGCGGTCGCGGTCCGATGCGGGTACAGAGCTGAGGAATGATTTCAGCACCACGTGGTTAGCGCGCGAGGGTGTGAATACTTTAAGTACGCGTGCTTCCGGGAGGTTGAGCTCACGTGCAAGCGCTTTGATTTGAGCTTCGTTGAGGAATGTGGATGTGTATGCTCCACGGATAGAGTCCTCCTGGGCGAAGCGGCGTAGATTTTCAGCGGCTGCTTCCGGTGAAACCTCGACAGCGTTGGACCCCGGCTTCGGAGGTACGATGTCAAACTGAATGGAACCTGTGGTCGACGGGTTGCGGTCAATCACTACAACTGTCTCACCAGCTTTGCCTGTGGTGCCTTTGGCGAATCCATAGTCAGAGCCTTTGTTTGCCCAAAGCATCACGTCGCCGAGTCCGGTTATCAGTGAGCTGCGCCCTTCGGCATCAGCTGTTTTGGTCACTATAGGATAGAATTCACCATAATTATATATGCAGAAGTCAATGCTTGCGCCGCTTACGGGCTTGCCGTTCTTGTCAACTACTTTCACGTGCAGCGTGTCGACCGGAGCATAAAGTGTGGTCACATTGATGTCGGTATAGTCCGGCTTGCGGAGAAGCTGTTCCTCCGGGCCGTCGTATCGGCCGTAAACACGTGAGTTCATCAGCATGCCGCGTGAAGCGGGGGCATTAAACCAGCCGAGGTTAAGCACTGCCTCAGGCTCGCAAGCTCCGAGGAAGTACCACTGTCCGTCGGCCCACGCTTCAACCCATGCGTGATTGTCGTCAGTGTGAGCCCAACGGGGAGTGTAGACCTGACGGGCCGGAATGCCCATGGCACGGAGAGCGGCTACGGTGAATGTCGATTCCTCTCCGCAACGTCCTATCGCGGTATAAACTGTTGACAACGGTGGGTGTGTACGGCTGTCCGAGGGCTGATATGTGGCTTTTTCATGACACCAGTGGTTGATTTCAAGAATGGCGTCCTTCATATCCATATCTTTCACGCGGTCCTTAAGCTCGTTGTAGAACACAGCGCGGTGGCCGTCAAGAGCTTCGTTGTTTACGCGTACCGGAAGTACGAAATGACGGAATTCACGGTCAGGCACTTTGCTGCCCCAGGCCATCTCCTTGCGTCCGCGTAGAGCTACGTCGGCATTTTCAAGGAAAAATTCACCGGAGTAGTCGGTGACGTCAGGTAGAGGCATATAGGCGTATAGCACCTCCAGAGCATCACGCTGCTCGGGGGTGAGATCCTTCCGATTGAATATCTTGAAATAATCGGATGATTTGACCGTCTTTTTACGGGCCGCGAAATCCTCGTGCACAGCTTTGTCGGCTATTTCCGCCGAAAGCATCAGAGGTGAAGCGGCCATCAGTGCGGCCAGTGTTGCTGAAATAAATTTATTCATGGTTATTAATGATTGTTCATAGCATTTACAATATCAGCCACAGCCTTGGACGATGTGGTGGAACGGGCATATTCATCGGCTCCCGGTGTGCCCATATTCACACCTTGGCGACGGAAAGTCATGGGACTGCCTATGGTGTGTCGGGCCGATGCGTGCAGCTCATGTACGCCGGCTTTCTCCATAATATCCGCGGCATTGCCGGCATTTACTCCTGCTCCGGCAAGAATGGTGAGCCGATTGCCGGCCTGCGAGGCTATGCGGGCCAGCATGTCTACCCCGTTTATAGCCGATGATGCCTGTCCGGAGGTAAGGAGCCGGTTGCATCCAAGCGCTATAATCTCTTCAACTGCTTTCTCCGGGTCGCGGCAAAGGTCAAAGGCTCTGTGGAATGTGACATTAAGATCGCCGGCTTCTGACATCATGCGGCGGCATGCATCCATGTCAATATCCCCTTCGGGAGTCAATGCTCCGATAACCACGCCATGCACGCCTGCTTCACGGGCTGTGCGGATATCGGCACACATTGTCTGTATTTCATCTTCGTCATAGATGAAATCGCCACCACGCGGACGGATCAGCACATGCACTTTAATGCCCGGTACTTTAAGAGCCTGACGGATAAGCCCGGCAGAGGGGGTGACGCCACCTTCACCAAGGGCAGAACAGAGCTCTACGCGTGCGGCTCCGCCTTCGGTTGCGGCCTTTACACTTGCCGGATCGGCCGCACAAACTTCCAATAACGGTGTCATAGCTTTATTTTGCAGCGGTTTCGAGTTCTACGATGTAGTCAATATCCTCTGGTACCTTGTCAAGGTGGAGTGTCACCTTTCCTTCCTTCTTGTTCTTGGTGAACTTCACCGGAGTGTTCTCGCCGAATACAGTGGCCTTCTTGACCTTGCATGTGAGCGGGAGCTCAATTTCAGGCTTCTCGGCCGACAGAACATGCACATAGAGCTTGTTGCCCTTGCGGGTGGATGTACCCCATTCCTGAGCGGGGAAATCGCCTGCGGTTACTCCGTAGATTGTCTCTCCGTACTTTTTCATCCAGTCGCCCATCGAGGCAAGGCGTTCAACTGCCACTTCAGGAAGTTCGCCGTTGGGCTGAGGACCTACGTTCATAAGAAGGTTGGCACCCATGCCACGTGCTTTTACAAGATAGTGGATAAGAGTCTTTACATCCTTGTAGTCCTGGTCAATGATTTTGTAACCCCACATGCCGTTCATGGTATTGCATGTCTCGAGCGGGAGGTGGGATATGGCCTGACCAGACAGTCCGGCAGTGTTTTCGCCGGGAAGGTCGCGCTCGAAAATCTGGATATCTTCGCCTGGATGGGCTGCTGAGTGATGGTTGTTGGCCACAAGGCAACCGGGCTGCAGTTTATGAATCATGGCGTACTGTTCAGGGAGTTCCCAGTTGAAGGGAACTGAGTCTTCGTCATGATCCCAGAATCCATCAAACCAGATGGCGCGGATCGGGCCATAGTTGGTAAGCAGTTCTGTGAGCTGGTTGTTCATGAATTTGTAGTATGAAGGCCAGTCGCGCTTTGTAGAGTCACGTCCGGTTTTCAATCCTGTACGTCCAGAGGGGTAGTCCTCGCGAGTCCAGTCGATGTGTGAGTAGTAGAGGTGAAGTTTGATATCCTCTTCGGCACAGGCTTCTGCAAGCTCCTTCACTACATCGCGCTTGAACGGAGTAGCATCCACAATGTTGTAGTCCGATTGATCTGTATCCCACATGGAGAATCCGTCATGATGGCGGGTGGTGAAAGTGATATATTTTGCACCCGAAGCTTTGATGGCCTTAACCCATTCGCGGGCATTGAAATCGGCAGGATAGAATGCGCGGGCCGACTTTGCATATTCTTTGGCATTGATACCATAGTTAAGATACCATTCTCCCTGTGCAAACATGCTGTACAATCCCCAATGAAGAAATACACCGAATCCGTCAGCTTCAAATTCAGCCTGTGATTTTTTCACGGCTTCTGACGGGATGTAGCTTTCAGCAGCCATTGCGCCGGTGGGGAGCAACAGCGCAGCTGACAGAGCTACAGCTGAAATAAAACGCTTAATCATGTTATTAGAATATTTTTTTGTTAATTATTTATATCATTTGTTTTAATATGCGCAAGGAACTCTATACGACCGGGTTTAGCTCAAGTGCGTAGGGAGTTCCTTGCTGGAAATTTTTTTCAGTCCTCTGTTATAGAGGCGGAGGGGTTAGAACGGGAGATCTTCCTCTCCGGGTGCCGGCGGGAAATCAACCGGAGGCGCTGCGGGGAAGTCGGCAGGTGTGCCGGCGGCGGGAGCTGCATTGTTCTTATCCACTTTCCATCCGCGGATACTTGTAAACCAGCGTCCGTTATATTCACGGCTCTCTATATCGAAGCTCAGGGTCACGTCATCGCCTACTGAAAGAGGATACTGGTCGGCACGTTCGCCAAACAGATCGAAATGAACTTTCTTGGGGTATGTCTCCTGAGTCTCAAGAACATATTCACGCTTTTTCCAAGGATTGCCGGAGGCTTTTGCCACACCTGAAACCTCAGGGAGCGCTACAATAATTTTTCCTTTTATTTCCATTGTATGTTGGTATATTATAAGTCTATTATTACTACAAAAATAGTGAGAGAAAACCGAAGCGCCAAATTTTGTTATCTAAAGTTATAAAAATAACAAAAAAAGATTTTAACTTAGAGCAATATTTTAAATTGACCTATTAATGCACGAAGAAGATAATGGCGGCGGAGTGTGGTGGACCGCACCGGCCGAAAGTGAATCAGGACGTCTGATGATGGTGACGGGCCGGCGTGATGTTGGCCGTTTCCGTGAAAATCCTAAGTTTAATGTCCGGGTAGAGGTGACATGGAAGTATGAGGGAATGGCTGACGGAATGCCCTCGAAACAGGACTCGGAATTGATGTCGGAGGTGCAGGATCTGCTGATCGGAACATTCAAGCGCGACCCCGTAGCTGTGCTTACCGGCATATTCACAGGCGATGACGAGCGCAACTGGGTGTTCTATACATTGAGTACGAATATATTCGGACGTAAGCTTAACGAAGCTCTTGCCGATATGCCTCTTCTGCCTATATCCATTTATTGTGAAAATGATCCTGACTGGGCTGCATACGATGAAATGTGCGAGGCAGAAATCAAGATTGACTGATCTCAGTACTATATTGATATAAAAATAATGAGGGATGACCATTTGGTCATCCCTCATTATTATTTAGCCTTGTTTATCTTCATCAGGAAGGCCATTGAATGGGGGCGGAGTCTGTGGAATATCCGGGATGGCCGGAACGTCCGGTTTATTCTCCTCCTTCGCGTTCTCTGATTGAGAATCATCTGAGCCTGTGGTGCTGCCTTTATCCTCGGCAGTCGGCGCATTGCTGTCATTGGCGGCAGTGGCGCTGCTCTCCGATTTTTCGGAAATCTGCTTTGCGGCAAGTATTTCATCGGTGCGTGAGGTCCACTGGCGCTTGCCGAATATCTGTTCCACATCCTCGGTGAATATCACTTCGCGTGTTATAAGGGTTTCGGCGAGTTTGGCATGGCCTTCGGCATGCTCACGCAGTATGGCCTTGGCGCGTTCATACTGTTCGTTGATGATACGTGACACCTCCTCGTCAATCAGTTTGGCGCGTTCATCGGAGTACGGTTTGGAGAAACCATAATCCTGACCGGTGGAGTCATAGTAGCACAGGTTTGGAAGCTTGTCGCTCATACCGTAGTAGACCACCATGGCATAAGCCTGCTTGGTGACACGTTCGAGGTCGTTGGCAGCTCCGGTCGATATGCGCCCGAGGAAGAGTTCCTCAGCAGCACGTCCTCCAAGTGTGGAGCACATTTCATCAAGAATAGCCTGAGTAGGGGTTATCTGACGTTCTTCCGGCAGGTACCATGCGGCACCGAGAGCCTTGCCTCGGGGAACAATTGTAACCTTTATCAGCGGATTGGCGTAGCGTAGATGCCATGATATGGTAGCATGCCCGGCCTCGTGGATGGCTATTGAGCGCTTTTCTTCATCAGTGGTGATTTTAGAGCGCTTCTCCAGACCACCTATTATGCGGTCAACGGCATCAATGAAATCCTGACGTCCTACAGTAGGTTTGTTGTGACGCGCGGCGATAAGAGCCGCCTCGTT
>OFGR01000584.1_pt1 | contig 35773 bp, 54 predicted proteins | sample 1521811 | NCBI WGS metagenome assembly OFGR01 (sample SAMEA3504098, study PRJEB24116) | mouse gut metagenome | biome: mouse gut; feature: mouse-associated habitat; material: faeces | place: Denmark | collected 2011
CCCCGCCAATACAAAAAACAGCCGAGGCTGCAAAGCCCCGGCTGTTTTTAGATGCTGAACAGGTTTTTATATGTGCCAGAAAAATTAAAGGGCGATGTCCCCAGGGCCGGTCAGCATGGAGCCATCCCCCAGGATGCGGACCCCCAGCCCGTGCTCCGGATCCAGGGAAAAAACGCAGAGGATGCCGGCGGTCATCTGCTCCCACAGCACCTCCTGGTAGATGATAAGCTCGGTTGCCCTGGCCTGCCAGTCGCCCCCGTCCGGGAGCCATTCCGCCTGGACATATTCCGCCAGCAGCTCCTGGGCCCTTCCAAAGAGCGCCGGCCAGCTGCTTAGCAGCTCCTGGGCCTTGGCCTGCTGGGCCGGGGTGGGTCCGGCGGCGGGGTCCAGGCAGACATAGCTGAGGGTGATCGCATCCCCGGCTGTATAGTCCCCGGCCTTCTTCACCCGGCGCCAAAGGTCCAAATTCCTCACGCGGTAAAGCTCCTCGCCGTTCAGGATCCGCTGCTGGCTCCAGGGGATATCCTCCCTTCCCCCGCCGATGCCGCCGCGGTTCACCACCTCGATGCCGCCGCTGTGGTGAACAAAGCCGTGGATGGCCCTGGGCACCAGGATGATGGTTTTTGTGTCCTCCTTCTCGTGCCAGGTGAGGCGCTCCTGGGAGCGCAGGTCCTGCACCTGGCAGACCGAGCAGTCGATCTGTTCGGCCACCCATCGGTCCGCCGCGCGGAAGTTTGTGGAGCGGTCCCCGCTGATAGTCTCCCCGGCAGGGGTTTGATACACCCCGTCCAGGCTTTGCCCGGTGCTGTCGGTGACGGCGACTACGTAAGGGTCAAAATCCGGGAAGCTGTTTTGGAAGGTGACGCGGTCCGCATTGGGGTAATAGCAGTCGCCAATGATTTCTCCCCAGGTGCGTGTGGGATGGGGTATTTGCAGGGGGTTGCTGTCGTAAATATCCCACTTCGTCGCGCCAAGGTCAAAGAGCCAGTCGCTGTCCCCCCGCGTGCCGGACCACTGCCCGTCCGTGGCGGGCAGCTCCGGTACAAAGCTCCCCAAAGGGGTTGTGTTTTCCATCCCTTTCTCCTTTCCACCCCGCCCCTAAAGCCCCTTCAAAAGCGCTCTGCGCGCCGCCTTGCGATTTTGAACAGACCCTACAGCCAGAAGGGCCGGCGGGGAAATCCCACATGATAGCAAACATACTGCACCACCACCTGGTGCTGGCCGATGTTCAGCAGGTAAAAGTTGTACTCCTGGCCAATGATTCGCCCCCGCGGGGTGCCGGAAAGGCAGCGGTTAAGAAACTCCTGCTGCTTTTGGATCTCCTCCTCCGGCAGCATGCGCTCCGGGTCGCAGTTGCCCACCACCACCCGCCGGACATAGCCAACATCGGACAGGTCAAAGCATCCCTCGCCCAAGCCCCCTTACCTTTGGCGGCCGGCCTTGGCGCCCAGCTGCACGGGGGCCGGGGCGGCAGGCTGGGGAGACTGGAAGTGCTCCGCAGGCGGGGCGGGTATGGACTTCTGGGAATTATCCGGCGTGATGGACTTGGGCTGCACGGCAGAGGTGAGGATATCCAGCACCCGGCTGAGGCCCTCCGGCGTCCCGCCCTGGCGCGCCTGGACCGAAACGTGGTACTTGGCGGAGTTATCGCTGGAGCGGGTGTTGGATTCATGGCTGGAAACGGAGCCCTTGATGGAGACGTCCAGGGAGAAGACGCCCCAGCCCAGCTTGGCATGGGCGTCCAGGGTACCGCTTTTGTCGCTGGTCTGCTGGGAGGAGACGGAGGATTTTACCTCCATATCGAAGGTGACGTCCACGCTTTGGACCATGAGGTTGGGGATGTTGACGATGCTCAGCACCGGCACCTCCAGAGAGACTGTTTCGCTGCCGATGGTCTTTCCCTCCGGGTCGGTGGCGGGGCGCTGGAAGCTGAAGGCCACCGTCTTGGCCTTGCGGGGGCCGCCGGTGCCGTCGGCGTCCTGGAAGCCCACCGTCTCAATAAAGTTGGTGGTGGCGGCGGCCAGCATTACCTCCGCCTTGCAGGCGGCCTGGAGAGGTCCGCCGATGAGGGATTCCATAGGGAGGCCGCTGAATTGGTCCGCCATATTGATGATGTCTGCCATAAAGGTTCCTCCTTTGTTGCCGGGGTTGTCCGGCGTATTGTTTATTTCTGCCGCCGTAGCGGGAGAAAACATAGGGATTTGGATATTGGCAGGGAGAGGCCTGCCGGGGGTGGCCCATACGGGCTGTCCGCAGTAGTAGATGGTGCGCCGGTCTGCGCTGGCGGCAATGTCCGGGGCCTCGCCGTCGATCAACTCGTCGGCAAAGCCCTTGTCCACGGCCTCCCGCCCGGTCATGTAAGTCTCGTTCCCCATCAGGGCCAAAAGGTCAGCCTCGCTCATGCCGGTCTTGGCGTGGTAGATTGCCGCCTGTGCCCGGTCAACGGCATCGTTGCTCTCGGCCATCTTCCGTAGTTCGTCGGCGTTCATGGCGTCCCAGACAAACGACCAGCACTTATGGATCATCACCAGACTGGCCGGGTTGACCTTGACCTTGTTGGCTGCGCACATAATGAGAGAGCCGCCCGACATGGCGATACCGTCAACAATGACGGTGATCTCCGCAGGCAGCTCTTTCAGGCGGTTGTGGATAGTGATGGCGTCGTAGGCGTTGCCGCCCGCGCTGTGGATGCGTACGGTCAGCTTGCTCACATCCTCGATGGCTTTCAGGTCTTTCAAAAACTCGCTGAGGATGATGTACTGCCCCTCGCTGGGCTTGCCGGTGCTCCAGTCCGTGGGGCGGCGCTGTACGATGTCCCCGTAGAGGGAGATTTCCGCCTCCGTGTCGCTGATACGCTCCATGCAGTACGGGGCCGCAGGTGCGGTTATAACCGGCTGCGCGGGGCTTTGCCGCCCTCCCTTGAACAAGCTACTGATTACGCTCATTTTCCTCGTCCTCCTTGTCCTCCGGCTCCTCCTTGGGGCCGCTTTTTTCTGCTTCAGCAGGGCCGGAAATGGCAGACAGCGCCGCCTTTTCCCGGGCAAGCTGCTCCACGTTCTCGTCCCAGTCTCCACCGTCCATCTCGACGGTGGCCTGCTGGTGGGTCTTAAAGCCCCGGTCAACTGCCTGGATAGCGGCATCGACCTCTTTCTTGGGGTCGATTTGGCTTTGGGCGGGGCCGATCCACTGGGTACCGCACCAGGCGGCGCGGATGCGGGGGTCAACAAAAAAGCCCGGGGCGTTTACACGCCCCCGGGCCACCGCCTCGGCAAGCCAGATTTCATAGACCGGCTGGCAGAAGTCGTCCACCAGCCACTTGCGCCTGGATTTGAAAACCCGGTAGGCCTCCAGGAGCGCCCCCCGGCTGGCGGAATAGCTGCTGTTGAACTCTTTGAGCAGGACATCCCGCGGGATCTCCAGCGCCGCTCCGATCTGCGTTGCTACGGCCTTGACAAAGGTGTCAAAGCCATTGGTGGGGATATTGGGATTGCCGAATTTCACTTTCTCCCCCACGCGCAGATGAATGACGCTGCCAGACCCCATTTCATACTCGTTGGGGTCATGGCTGATTTCCTGCTCCTCGCCGCCTACCTCGTTCATGGGGATGGTCGCCGGGTCGGCCTCTGTCTCGATCCAGGCGGTGAAGAACGACTGAACCAGCGCCGCCATCAGTTCGCTTTCGGTGTAGCGGCGAATTTGCAGCAGTTGTTCAATGACCGGCGCCAGGAACGTCACGCCCCGGTACTGCCCCGCCCGCTCCGGCTCCATGATGTGCAGCACGTTCGGCAGGCCGGTCTTTTCCCCGTATGCCAAAACCCTCTGCCATTTTCGGGTTTCCCCGATGGTGTAGACCTCAAAGGGGTAGCGGTTGCAGAAGTGATAGGCGACGATGGCGGACGTGTCCTTGTCTACCTCCACCCCGTCGTAGATGAAATTGCCGTTGGGGGCCTGGGCCTCAGTGATGGTTCCGGGCAGAACAGTGAGTGCGTCCGGGGTAGATACCAAGTCAGCCTCCACCACCTTGACCCGCAGGCTGTACGGGGACACCGGCGTGACCGGCACACGGGGCAGCAGGGCGAAGCAGTCCCCAGCCATCAGCGCGGACATGAGCGCCAGCTTTTGCATCTCGTCAAAATTGCACACGCCGATGGCGTCACAGCACTGCTTTTTCCCGGCCCAAAGTTTCCATTCGGCCTCGGTCTGCCTCTGCCACGCCTTGGCCTGCTCCGGGGACAGCCCCAGGGCCTCCCGGTCGATGCGGCTTTTCATGGCCAGGCCCACGCCCACGACGTTGGTGCAGGTGGTTCGTATCGCCGCCGTCGCAATCGGCGCGGCCATGTAAAGCATCCGGCCGCGCTGGCGCAGGGTGAAGTTGTGGGTGTCGATGTCGTCCCGCGGACTGCCGGATTGGGCAATAAACGCTTTGAGGGCCTTGCGGACGTAGCTGGCCCCGGCGTCGCCGTAGCCCATAGAAAGGGGCGATTCCCTTATGGCTTTGCTTTCGATTGTCTCCACCCCCTCACCAATCCACAGGCACAACGCCAAAAGCCTTGCGGGGGCACTGGCCCTCCGCCTGTGCCTCCAGCTCCTCGATTTCCTCCTCCAGCTGATGGATCATCTTCTGGACGTCCGCCAGATCGGTGTTGTACCGCTGGACGTTTCGGGAGCCGGAACCGGCCCCGATGCCGTAGCTCTGCACCCCGTCGGGGGAGAGCATATATTTTTCGCGGTCGAGGTACATCTGCAGACGCTCCCGTTTCTGCGTCAGCTTTACCGTGATCTCTTTCCGGGCCACGCTCGGCCACCTCCTCACCATTCGTCAAAGTATCGGTCAACGCCGCCCTGCTTACGGTGCGGCGCCGGTTTTGCCCTCTTGGGGGCCTGGGGCCTCCCGCTGTTGGCGAGGGCCTTTAGCCGCTCGGCAATAGCGTCCAGGTCGGCCCCGGTCGCTTTGAATGCCGCGTTGGCGTAGTTGCGGCAGTCCAACGCCTCGTTTCGCTCGTGACCGGGTATCTTCTCCCATACCCACGGATGCTGTCTCCCCTGCTTGTAAACCAGGCGCTCGGAGAGCAGACCGGCAAAGAACTCTACACCGTAGCCCAAGTCCTGGTTTTTGGGGAAGTGATAGTATTTCGCCCCGGGAGACCTGACGCGCAGGGAGTCCATGATTGCCTGCTTGCCGGAATCGACGCCCAAGGTGTAAAGCCAGCACTGGCCGACGTAGCGGCCCTTGATAACGATATTGGTTTTCTTGGGCGGAGCCGTATAGGGGACTCCCTCACCGCCCCGACCCTTGATGGCGAACACCTTGCGGTACATTCGCGCCCGGCAGGCCTCATAGACCTCCTGCGTGTAGTGACCGCCGCTGTCAACGAACGTGGTGGAGATTTTCAGCTTCAGGCCGCTGGCAAAGCTGTATTGGTGGTCTATCACATCATCCAGGGCCTGCCAGACCTCCGTGGTGTCCGGCCTGCCCATGAGGATGCCGCGCTTGATGCCCCACTTCTCACCCCACCGGCCATGGCCCACCACCTCGTATTCCAAGCGGTCGTCCTGGGTGTCCACGCCGCAGGTCAGCACCAATACGCCGTCAGGCAGCTCGGCCTCGTAGGTTTCGCGCCGCCCCATGATCGTCTCCTCGTCCTCCAGGTCGCCCCGGTCTTCCCACAGCTCACCAAATTTCGTGTTGTAAACGACCTGGAGCTTTTCTGTGCTGCCCAGGGCGTTGAGGTAGGACAGGATCAGCGAGGCCCAGGACGCCCAGGGAGATGAAAAGGCGTTCAGCCAAAAGGAGCGGGCGCCGTTGGCATAGGCGGCGGGATTGGCCGCGATCCACTTGGCGGGCTGAGCTTTCATCTGCCGCTCGGTGTGGGTCGTCTCGCAGGAGGGGCACTTCCACAGAACGCTGGTGACGGTATAGGTCTTCTTGTTCTTGATGATCGTGGTCTCATACTCAAACTTGATGTCGGAGAATACGATGTTGTGGAACTCGCCGCACTCCGGGCAGCGGTGGTGCCACCGCTCCTGCGTTCCCTCCAAAAACAAGTCCTCAATGGCGCTGTGTCCCTTGATGGTGGGGGTGGAGACGGCCACGGACTTGGCGTTGTAAAACGTGGTCTGACGGGCTTTCGCCAGTTCCCAGGGGTCGCCCTCGGTACCGGCGCTTGCCGCCCACCTGTCCAGCTCGTCGCCCACGACATAGCGGACGGGGGTAGAGGCCAGGGCCGAGGCGCTGTTGGAGCCGCACATGGTCAGCATACCGCCGGGGAAAGACTTCTGGAGAATGGTGTTGCCGCTCTCCCGGCTCTTGGGGTCTGCCACCTTTGCTCGGAGGGCCTTGCAGTCCCGCACCATTGGGGCGACACGGAGCTTGGAAAACTTCTTGGCGTCGTCGATGGTGGGGTGGATGTAGAGAATGCTGCTTGGGTCTTGATCGATGATGTAGCCGATACTGTTCAGCTCAAATTCCGATTTGCCCACCTGGGAGGAGGCAACCATGACCAGCAGTTTCACCTTTGGATCGGTGAAGGCGTCCATCGGCTCTTTCAGATAGGGCGTCCTGGACGTGCGCCAGGGCCCCGGTTCCGCAGAGCTCTCCGGGGAGAGGCGGCGCTTTTTGTCGGCCCATTGGGTGACGGTGATGTCCTCGGGAGGCGTAAAGGCGGCGACAGCTCCGGCGATGGCGGCGTTCAGCTTTTCGGCATCGTTACTGTACGTCCTCATCGCCTACCGTCCATTTCTGCCGCTCCCGCACCAACTGAGCATAGGCGTCGGGGTCATACTTGAAATTGGACAATTCATCCAGAATGGCGTTGACCTCCCGCCGGATAATGACCGACGCCTCGGCGGCATCATCGACACCGGCCACGTCCACCGCCAGCCGCCCAGGCAGGGCAATCATCATCCCCCGGATGGTGTATATCAGCTGCTGGGTCATTTTCTCCACGTCCTCGGAGCGGTGCATCTGGCCTTGCAGCTCTTGGAGCTCCAGTTCGGTGTACTCCGCTTTCGCCTCCTTGATACGAACCTCGGCGGCAAGTTTCTGGGCCTCTTTCTCCGCCACGGTATCGTCCTTGTCGCCGCGGCCCGCCGCTTTCTCCCGCAGGTGTTTAACGTAGGCCCTGGTCGCCTCCACCACGTTGTACCGGGGGCCTACCTCCGTATCGTGCTTGCGGAGGATGCCGTTCTTAGTCAGCTCTCCTACCCATTGGGACGTGATGTCAAAGAGATTGGCGAGGACGGCTGTGGTGCAGTACCCGGCGGGCTCCTGGGGCTTTGCTTTCTTCTCGGCCATCTCTGCCAACTCCTTTCTTGGTTTTGCCGGCGGAACCATTCCACCGCCAGCACACAGTGCGCCGTTGGTTCTTATTCGCACCTTCCACATGGCGGAGGCCGTGGGGCTCGAACCCACACAGGATTGCTCCTGGACGGCTTAGCAAGCCGCTCCGCTACCATTACGGCAGGCCTCCAAATAGCAGGGGTCAAGTAAAGTCCCTGGGAAAAATTTTTTGCTGACTAACTATCTTTCGGGGTCGTCGAGCCCGCATAAGAGGGGCGGCCCCGTCACAGTACCTTGATGGTCGTGGCGGGGCCGCGTTGCCGCTCCTATGCTCCTGGCAGGCCACAGCAGCCTGTGTATTGGTAGTTGTCGTGTTGTCCATGGTCTAACCTATCCTCGGTGATGGATGCGGACACACGGCTTTCCCTGGCCTCAGATGGTGGTATACATCTCGGCCTTGCTGTATGTGGTCTTGCCCTTTATCATCATCTCCAGGAAGTCGTCTCTGGAGAAGTCAGACAGACGGAATACTTCTTCGGGCCTCATACCCAGTTGACGCCCTATCTCTTGAATGGTCTTGCCCTCGTCCAGTAGTCGTTTCACGATTGCTTTCATGGGCTCTAACAGGTGTGTACCTCTCGCCCGGTTGTGCGTGACGGTGCCGTAGATGTCCTCGCTGGCGTCCTCGTGGAATACTCTCACCACGGGGACTTTGCCATCCAGCATAGACAGCAGCGGCTCCTCTCCTGCCACAGTCCAGCGATGGAACCCGTCGATGATGGTATAGTCAGGCCGCACGACAATGGGGAGTGTCCATCCATTTGTGAGGATGGATTGGGTCAGCAGCTTCAGGTTCTCCTTGCTGACCTTGTTGGGGTTGTAGTCGTTCGGCTTGAGCAGTTGCCTATCCACCCATTCCAGGGTAGACAGCGGGGCCAACAGCTTCTTGTCACCCATGCGCCTCCACCCCCCTCCGTTCAGCCTTGGCATCCTCGATGTACTGGCTGTAGATGATTTGGTAGAGGGCCCGGTATGACCTCAGCTTGGGGTCGCCTTTTTGGAGGGCCTCATACATCCGCTGGTAGTCCTTGTCCGTAGCGAACAGGCCTATCTTGATGAACAGGTTGCGGTATGTCCTTGCCACCCGGAGCTTGTTGGGGGTGTTGAAATACCGGGGCATATCGGAGAACATCTCCGTGAGCAGGGCCTTGTAGTCCTTGGTGATCTCCTTGCCCTCGGCCTTTCGGCGGGCCCGGGAGCGCCGGCCGAACATTTCGCTGTCCCAGTAGAGGGCGGCGAGGTAGGCATTGGGCTCCCTCCGGATCACCCGCTCCATGAGGTCGGGATAATACTCGTTCATCTGCACCAGCGTCCGGGCCGTGTCGATGGAGAAGAACTGCGACACCCGGAGCTGGTTGCGGTTCGTGCCAGACTGCCAGAGGTAGAGATAGATTTGCGGGATCTCCACGCCCTCGTTGCGGAGGTAGAGCCAGACGTCGTTGGTCGTCCAGTCGTAGATGGGGAAAATCTGCTTGCGGCCGGTCATGCCCTTGCCGCCGAGGTTCAACCGCGCCATGTACTGGAGGCGCTGGACGGACTCTGCCGAGCGTACGCCGGTCATGGTGATCCCGTCCATGCACACCCGGGGCATAAAGCTCTGGTAGTTGTCTTTCCGGGGCTTCAGCATGGGGTGGCTCATAATGGCAAAGGGCGGGGGCTGTCTCACCCACACGTCCCGCTTGCGCTTATCCCAGCAGATGAACGTCTCCTCCTCCGACAGCTCGTTAAAGCAGTTAAAGTGCTTGACCTCCACGCAATACCACTCGAATTTGGCCCCGGCATACATGAACTTGCGGCGCCAGTCCATCACCGTCTTTTCGATGCAGGGAAAGATGGCCTCCTCGTCCACGAATTGAACGGTCAGCAGGGCGGGGTCTATCTTCCCGATCTGGATCAGGCCGAGGGTCAGTTGGGCGAGGGTCAGGCTGTCCTTGCCCCCGGAGAACGACATATAGACCGGGACGCCGTTACGGAATGCGTTGCGGATACGGATTTTAGCCGCCGTCACCACGTCCATGTCGGACTGTATCCGTTTTACAGCCATATCTTCTCCCCGCAGTGAGGGCAGACCACATACTGACGGACAGGCTCTTTCGGCTCCTCCGGCGCGGGGGCGTCCTCCTCCGGCTCGTCGGCCTCGCCCTCGTCCGCAAGGCCGGTAGTCATGTAGAGGTCTTTCCGCTCCCGGGCCGCTTTGATCTCCTCGATCTCGTCCTCGTCGAGCGTCCCATACTCCTGGAGCCGTTCTGTCACTTCCCCGGCCTGGGCCACCATGCTTTTCAGCAATTCCTCGTCAAAGCCGGGGATATCCAAGTCGTCTTTCAGGTCAACGAGGAATGCGTCAAAGGTTTCCAGGTCGTCCACGCCCAGGCCGAATATCTTGTTGTCGGCCAGCATGAGCTTTTTCTTCTGGTTCTCGGTCAGGCCCTCCACCCGGAGGACGTCGGCCTCCTCCCAGCCCAGCCGGAGGAGGGTTTCAAACAAACCGTTCCCGGCCAGGATAACGCCCGCCTCGTCCGCCACGATGGGGCGGAGCTGGCCGAACATGGAGACGCTGCGCTCAAACTCTTTCAGCTGCTTTTCGGTGTGCATCCGCACATTCTGTTCCGGCCTTTGCAGGCTGGACAGAGGCATCTTCCTGATGTTCATTTCCCGGCCACCTCCAGATATGCGCGCGCTCCCGGCAGGTAGTCAGCGGCGGTTATAACCACGCTCTTGTCGATGTTATAGACCTCCCGCCAGCCGTTCTCCTCGCCGCCCGTCCATTGGCGGGCGGGCCAGGGGTGAGTGCCGCAAAGATAGCCGTTCGCCCAGCCATAGATAGGGGGCAGCGGCAGTTGGTGGTAGTGGATGAACGCCAGGATATGCTCGTGTGACCAGTCGGAAAGGGGACTGAAGCGGGTGATGCCCTTCCCGTCCGTGTAGATGTTGGATTTGCGGCCGACATAGTTGCCGTCCGCGCGGCGCCGCCCCAGGATGATGGAGTCCAGCTTGTGGGCCTTGAAGTAGAGGCGCTGCGCCCGGTGCTGGACGATGGAGAACCACTGCGCCGCCGTCTTGCTGTCCTGGGGGAACAGCATTTCGGGGTGTTTGCTCAGCCATTCCAGATCCTGCCCGGTGTTGATGACCTCACAGCCCTCCGGCTTGTTGGCCTCTACCCACGCCATAAAGGCGGGGTATTCCAGGTTGCACACGCCGATCATGCTGTCGGTCACGCCGGCCATCTCGCAGACTTTGGAGAGGACGATGCTGTCCTTGCCTCCGCTCCAGGCGTAGGCGGTGCGCTCCCCCTCGGTGGTGGCCCTGATGTCCTCCACGGTGGAGGCGGTCAGGGCGTCCAGCTCCTCCCGGGAAACCGTTTGCTCAATGGCGGCGACGGCCTCCAGCCAGGCATCGTTGCTGATGTTCTGCTTTCTACCGAGGCTCATGCCCTCGCCCCCTTTCGGGAGAACACCAGGGCAACGGCCCCGCTCAGCAGGACAGTGATCAGGCTGCCGGCGGTCTTATAGGCGGCGATGTTCCAAATGTTCCCCACTGCGAACACGGGGAGGCCGATGCACAGGGAGGCCACGATACCGGCAAACACGCCGTTTGCATTCAGACGCTTGCCCAGGAGGGTCAGCGCCGTAGGCAGAAGCGTGGAGGCCCGCAGGGTACCGTAGAATAGAAACAGGTGGGTCACGGTCAGCCCCGGGATATTTGCGGCCAGGATACCCACCAGGAGGAGCCCCGCCATCACCAGCCGGGACAGCTTCAGACGGCCCTTGGAATCCAGCCTGCCGGAGATCCGCCAGTCGGTGGTGAGGGATGCCGCGGCGCACAGGTTGCTGTCCACCGTGGAGAGCAGGCCGGAGAGCACCATCATCAGAAGCGGGGCCGGCGCCCACGACGGGAGCAGGAACGTGATGAACTCCACGTTGACCATGCCAGCGTCGGCGGCAATAAAGCCGGTACCGGCCGCGGCAAATCCGATAGTCCCCATGGAGAGCGGCACCACGGCGAAAATCAGGGCTCCGATAAGGAACGACCTCCCGATACGATCTTCCCGGATCGCAAAGGTACGCTGCCAAAAGCACTGGTCGCCGAACGGCCCGGAAATCAGGCCAACGGCGGTGGGGAGGCCAAAGCCCAGAAATACAGAAAGCCCCGCCTCCGAGAACAGGGACGCATGGTCGCCCGTAATGGAGCCGAGGCCCGCCGTGACAGCACCCACCCCTCCGGCCCTGGAAAGGCCCCAGGGGACGAGGAGGGCGCAGCCAAGTAGAATAATGGCAAGCTGGATAACGTCGGTTGTAACCGACGCTTTGAGGCCGGAAAGGCACGAATAGGAGTAGGCAATCACCGCAAGGATGATCGTCATGCTCCAGAACGGCACACCAGTGATGGCGGACAGCATTTTGCCCCCGGCCAAGAGCTGGACAGCGGTGGACAGGACAGCCAGCGCCCCCAGCTGGAACGAGTACGCTCCCTTGACTTTCCGGGAGCCGTAGACCGTGGCCATGTAGCCCGTCAGGGTGACACCCTCCGGGTACGCAGACCGCATACGCTTTGCGAATGGGATAAAGAGAACCAGGCACAGCACGTTCGGTACCAGGAACCAGAACAGGCCCGGGATACCGCTGGTATATGCCTTTTCCGCAGATACAAAGAGGGAGGGTGCCCAAATCCATGTTGCGGCTATGCTCATGGCAGCAACCCCCGTTCCAATGCGGCGGTCAGCCACATGGAAACTCTCGGCATCATGCGTCCGCTTTGTGAATATCACCGTGGCCCCGAACATCAGGGCCGCATAGATGATAAGCACAACAATGCCTAACATTTGCAGTTCCTCCTTTGTTCTCCCCGCTGGCGAGGCGAGGGTATCACAAAGGGGCGGCGTCGGGCCTCCTTTCACGCAGAAGTAGAACAGCCCCACGCCTAAAGCAAGGCGCAGGGCTGTTCCCGGCTGATTAAGATTTTACAGCTTGCATTATAGCATTTTGGAATTGCCCTGTAAATGAACGATTTTTGCCCTCAGCTTTCCAGGAACTTAATCACCACTTCCGTCCGGGGGTTGTCCTTGTCGTACAGCACCCGGCTCCCGTCGTGGGACGTGATGATCTCGCTGTTGTCGTCTTTTAGAACGCCGTACTTCACCAGCACATCATCAATGGCTTCCAGCAGATTTGTGAGGTCAACCCGGCGCTTTGTCGGCATATAGAACATGCAGACGACCTCGCAGGGCTGAGTATGCTTTTTCCCACGATTGGGAAGAAAATAGCCGGCGTCCTTTTCGTATTGGACGTAGGCCTTGCTGGGGAGGATTTTGCTGTACTGGCCGCAGTTGGCGATACGCTGGGAGTTCTTCTTGGTAACTGGGGCAAGCGGGATCGTGAATCTAAGCTCTTTCATCCCTGCCACCCCGCAGCCACTGGTCTGCCTCCTCCGTCATAGCGTTAAGCATTTTCTGAATGTGCGTCAGGGCCTCCCTGATGGGCCTGCCCAGGTCTTTGGCCCCATTGCGCCAGGAGGCCGACACGGACACACAGGCGTGGCCGTCATGGTCGAAGAAAAAGCAGGTATCCATGGTGTCGCAGTAGAGATAGGAGCTCTTGTAGGGCATACCCTTTCGGTAGCTGTTCAGCATGAGCTTTTCAGCGCAGGTGTGGGCGTCGCCCTTGCGCTCCATGTAGGTGATGTGGGCATCCAGGCCCACCCTCCGGGCCGCATTATACAGAGCGTCCCGCTCCTGTTCGATTGTCAGTCGGTTCATTCGTCTGTCTCCTCCGGCAGATAGTTCTTTCCAAACTCACGGCGGAAGTCCTCTATGGTGGCGTTCTGCTCCCGCATGAATTTCCTCTGCCCGTATTCGTGGAGGCGCTGAGCCGTCTCCCGGCAGTTGTGTGCTGCCTGGGGACCGTTGCGGTGGCAACGGTCCCCACACAGGAACACGGTCAGGCCATACTTGGTTGACTTCTTGCGGTAGGCGCCGCCGAAGATGTGATGCTCCTCCAGGTGGCCCCAGCGACCGCAAAGCCAGCAGTAGCCGTCACGCATTTATTGCTTTCCTCCTCGGATTACTCGTATACGCTTGCGCATATTGGCCGCTCTCGCCTCAATGTACTTTATGGGCTCTCTGTGCCCGTCGCACTCTCCGCGCCACATAGAGCGTTTTCGGTAGTCGCCGTCAAAATGCCTGCACTCGTCGCAGAAGTAACAGACCTCGGAAACGTCGCCAACTTCTCCCGGGGTGAAGTAGCCGGACCAAAGCTCACAACTCCGAACGCAGGTATTGCATTTGCACCCATAACAACTCATAGCGGTGGTAGGGCCGGGGAGGGCGGCGGCATATCCTCCGGGAGCAGTTGGAACGCCAGCAATCCCTTTTTTGTTTTTCCAACAAATCGGAATCCCGCCTTTTCGTATGTATAACCCCAGGTGTCTTTACTGTGCCGTTTTGTCGGCTTCACCTTTTCCGTGTCGATAAAGGTTATCATACCGAGTTCCGGCGGCTCCCCCAGGTGGGCCCGTGTGGCTGCTACGGCATCGCAGATAAGCTCAGAGGCAATACCAGCCCCCTCGTTACGGAAAGCGGAACACACCCAAGCTCCGGCCCATGCGTGTTTCACATACTGTGCAAGAGGAAAGGACGTCACCCAAAGGGCTTTCCCGCCGTTTGTCTCCGCATATAGAACACAGCACCTACCCGGAGGGACAAACTGGGGTGTGCCCGGCTTTTGCCGGTTGTAATGGCGGTCTGCTATGACACGGGCCCGAGGGTCTGCCCTATTTGATTGGTGCCATATCAAGGCTACTCATACCCCCTCTCCTCAAACTGGCAGTCGGTGCAGACGTCCTCCCATTCGCCATCGACCTTGCGGCTGATCCAGCCGGCGTCCCGCTTTATCTGGACTGCTTCAGCAAAGCTCTCACCGCCGGGGAGCCGGGCGCCGCAGCAGTCGCAGACAGGGGTAAACTGCTGGTAGTAGCGGTCAATACTCATGGGGCCCCACCTCCTCGACATAGCGCCAGTTCTGTGGTGCACGTTTCAACCCCTGTGTGATAAAGAGGTCTTCCGGCTGAGCATAGATTTTGAGGCCAGTAATGTGCCAGCAGTAGAGGCCCACCAGATAAATGCAATTTTCTTTCGGCTCCGCACTATGCTCGTATGCGTCCAACTCCTTACGGGACAGGCACGATTGGGAGATAACTTCGTTTTCCTCAATATCTACGCCGTCCGTCATGTTGCTGGTGGTGTACTGATAAACCCGGTCACATACAAACTCGCCGATAACCTTTCCGTCGCCGCAGAGATCAAATACGTTGTGGCTGCGGTCGTCGGCATACGAATAGGTCTTTGACCTCCAGAAATGGAGGGGCCGTCCCTTTGTGCAGTAGATGTAAACCTTGAACGGGGTTTCTAACTTCGGCTTGGATTTCCTGATTTCCAGGGTCTTTTTCCCGGAGGCAATCAGCCCGCACCACCCGGGGTTGACGCTCAGCAGAACAGCTTTTCTCACGGTGCGCCTTTCCCCCTTTTCAGAAAATTGGCGGCTATGTGCTTGAAAACATATAGCAGCTGCATAATGTATGGGTGTTTCTGTTTATAGGCCATCAGCACCGCTCTCCTTTCGCTCAAAATAGAACGTGACAGGCTTGCGGTTCAGTTCCAGCAGGCCGAACCGGACGGCGAGGCGGTAGGCCGTGTCATATCGCATCAGCCTGTTCGGAGCCTTGCCGATCTCCTGTCGGAACTGCTCTACCATCAGCGTGTGCTTGTAGTGGTTGCAGCTCCGACAGGCCGGCCACATATTCTCTAGAGTGTCCGCCCCGCCCTTCCTCAGCGGGGTGATGTGGTCCACCTGCATCGTCTGGAGGCTGATTTCACAGCCGCAGTAGGCGCAGTGTCCCTCCATCTTGTCATAGACGACTTGGCGCTCAGCCTTGGTCAACTTTCTCCGTTCAGCCATTGCTGCCCTCCTGCAAAATGTGTTTGACTACAACATCCGTACACTCCCTCACAACGGTCGAGGCAGGCACAGCTCTCTCAAAGGTTTTGCCGCACCACTCGTCCACCCAGCCGACAGAGGGCAACCCGGCGTATTGAAAGAATCTGTGCGCGAACGCTCTTACCTCGTCAGGGGATAGAGGCGTCAGTTCATACCGCAAAGGGAACCTCCGCACAAGGGCCGGGTCGAGCTGGTCAAAGCGATTGGTGGTGCCGATGATGATTGCATTGCTGCGGGTCTGGTCAAGCTCCTGCATGATAGCAATCACTACACGGTTCATTTCCCCCATTTCGCGGGCCTGCCCCCGAGCCGTTCCTATGGCATCAATTTCGTCGAAACACAGGACACATGGGTTGGTGCGGATGTACTCAAAAATTTTTGCAAGATTGGACTGGGTACCGCCCAGGTGGGAATCCACGACGCTCGAAAAGCGGACATAGGCAAACGGCAGTTCTGCTCTATGGGCTATGTACCGGGCCAGCTCAGTTTTCCCGCACCCGCTCTCTCCGTACAGAATGAGGGCGGGCAGATATGGGATACCCATGCTTGCAAGGCGCTCAGACGCGCGATAGAGCGATATGGTTTTCTCCGTCGCCTCCGCCTCCGTTTTGCGGAGCAGGAATTTTGCCTCCGGGAAAACGGCAGAATCATCAACTGCCAAAAGGCCTTTAAGCGTGTCGGGTAAATTCACAAAGCCTTTTCGTGCCTCTAACCGGCGGATCATATCATCCCGGAAAGCGGCATCCTTTTGGGACGTGATTGCTCCCAAGATACACCTGGCCTGAAACTGGGCCCGTCGCATATCCCCATCGCACACATACCGAATAAGAACACGCTCATCATTATTCACAGGGCATCATCCTCTCTTTCTGCCATGTTCTTTTCCTCGGCCCAGGCCAGCCAGATTGGGCAGTCGATGAACAGGCGATAGGGACAGGGCCTTTTGCAACTCTCGCAGGGGTTGACGTCCATCACGGTTCCTCCCATGCGACCGGCATAAACATATGCTCACCACGCACCTTGTCCTTGCAGTAGACAAACACGTCTTTGCCCAGCCCGCCGAACAGTCCGTAGACTTTCCAGTTGCAGACCGTTCCATCGCTTCTGACAATGCCGGTGTCGCACTCATATGGAGAACTGCTGATACCACTGCAGCACGGGCACCGAAAGCCGCTCTTGCCGATAGAGGCCATCATATCTTCCACGGTGTCGAATACCCGCACCCTCTCGCCCTCGATGCGGGGCTGGTGGCTCTCCTGGTAGTAGTTCATATACCAGTAATTTCGCTCAGACTCCCAGGAGTTCAGAATCTCCTCCCAGGGAATACCCAGCTTCTCGGCGTAATGCTTTGCCCTGTCAACCGCCCACTTGAACGTGTTGCAGTAGCGATGGGTGCAATGCTTATATCCGGGTTCACCGTATTCCCCGATTTTCGCACCCTCGACGTTGCAGCCATCAGGATTGAAACAGCCGCAGCCATTCGGCCCTTCACAGTCCTTTATGACAGCGGCCTTTAGTTTCTCATATCCGTCCATCACAGATCCTCCACGCTGAACACGATACCCACGCAGAACAGTTCCCCGTCCTCGTAGATATTGAATGTCTCATGGGGAATGTCCGTCTCGAACGTCCAGCTTACCCCGCCTGCGCCCCATACGGCCTTGATGGTCTTGGCGGCGTTTTTGGCAGTGGCAAAGTAGGGGCAGCCGCAGTTCTCGGCAGAGTCGCAGGCGGGTCCCCGGAGAACCCCAGCCTTGGTCAGCCGGATGGTGGTGCCATCCCAGGCCCCGACCTCCTCGTCGATGGCCCCCCGGAGCTCCACGTTATCGTCGGAGTAGCCGTAGGCCACAACCAAGCCGGCATCAGCCGCCTGCCGCTTCTCGTCCTTGATAAGCTCCATGCCGTACTCACGGCCGGAGAGCATTTTGGCAAATTCTTTCATAGTCATAGGGTATAGTCTCCTTTTCAGATAGTAAGTCAAGTTGTGCGTCGTCCATGCGGAATGCGGCATCTATTTCGTCAAAGCGCAGTTCCCGTGTGAACAACTCGGTTGCTTTCTCCGGGAGCGCCTGCAATTCCAACAGGCGCCCCCACAAATCCGGGTGGTGGTCGTAGAGATGGCGCAACTCCCGTTCCTTGGCATTGGGACAGAAGAAACATCCGTTTCGTGGGGCAAACTCATAGATTGGAGACAGCAGCCCGTGTTTGCGGCACAAATCCATTGCCATGTCTTCTGTCACACCATACTTTTCCAAAAGGGACACGGTTGGATATTGGTAGCTGTCCATCCTGGCAAGCCGATCCATCTCGTCGTCGGCTATCCCGACATATTGGATAATTTCGTCGCCCTGCCAGTGTTTCCTTTTCCATGCGTCCATAGGACGGACTTTCAAATCCCGTTGCACATAGCACTTTCCGCACAAGGGCCAAGACCACATCTTTCCGGCACTCCGCCCCTCGCCGCTGATCCTGTGCTGGAATTGCCCCACAAAGGTCTTTTCCCCTCTAACGATATGAACAGGGATACCGGCCCTTTTCAGGCGCGGGATGGCGATGCGATAAACAAAGTCGCGGTGCTCTGGCACTTCGCCGCTGGTCTCCTCGTCAAACATGACTTCACAGTACACCACTTCATCCAGTGGCTCCTTGTACTTCTTTGCCAGGATAACGGTAGCCATGCTGTCTTTCCCAAACGAGCAGGCCGCTACATATCGTTTCAATTTTCCGTCTCCTCTGCGTCATAAAGGCTGAGTTGTCCGGCGGGCTGAAAATTCATCCAGATAGTTTCCTCTTTCCGCTGAGATAGCTGGTCTGTGGTTATAACCGCCTCTCGGTGCCATTCCCGGAGTTCTGCGTCGTACATAGGGCTTTTATACCCACTTATCAGGACGGGCCCCTTGTGGCGCTTCAGCACGTCCAGTAGTCGCAGGTGGTCATCGTCCGTCATTTCACAGCGGTATTGTTTTCCTCGGCGTGTTGACAGGACATAGGGCGGGTCGCAGTAGACGAGGACTCCCGGGGCGTTAAACCGTGATATGAGTTCCACCGCCGGGGAGCACTCAATCTGCACACCCCTCAGCCGCTCAGCAGCTGTCACGATAATGTCCGGCAGTTCCGTCCAGGCCTTTGCCGCATAAGCTCTCTCCCGGCCGGCAATGTCGTTCTTCCAGCCGACACGCTCCCCTGTGGTGCGAAAGCCGTGGCCCATATTGCAACGGATCAGCAGGCGGGCGGCGCGGTCATAGGGCTCCTTGGGTATCTCCTTGGAGAACGCCTTATCGTAGGAGGCCCGGGCGTAGGGCGTGAAGTAGATATCCCTGGCCAGCCTTTCCGGGTCTGACCTGATGCACTCAAACAGGTTTATCACTTCGCCGTCGAGGTCATTTATTGTCTCAATGTTCGACCGGCTCTTGTTGAAGAACACCCCGCCCGAGCCAAAGAACGGTTCCAAGTAGCTATGGTGTGGAGGGAAAAAGCTGATTACCCACGATGCGACGCCCCACTTGGCCCCCGGGTACTTCAGCACACAGTTCATACGAACGGGATGGGCGGGAGCGTGATTTCTTCACCGGTAGTGTTCGGCCTCCAGAGGTGTAGGCAGAACGGGTGGTTATTGACATACTGGCTCTTGGGCGGGTGATACTGGACGACGGTCTCCTCGGGATTGAAGAACATATCCTTGATGGCGCACATCTCCTCCCAGGTAGGGCAGGTCTGGCGCTTACGGTTGCAGGGGGTAACGCTCACATGATCCCACCCGCCGCCGTTGGAGGCTATCACGAAGAACGAACGGTTATTGACATAGACCTTGAAACAGCCGTTGCCATGATCGCCGTCGCATCCATAAAATTTCCGCTCGTGGTCTTTCTGGCGGTACTTGTCCAATGTGTGCAAATCTCTCACAGGTTGGCTCCTTTCCGCCGCCGGGCGCGGCTCTTGGCTTTCTCCTCGCAGTAGTCCCGGATAATCTCCTGCTGCTCGTAGGGCGTGGTGTTAGCTACCAAATGGCCGTAGCTGATGCCGCGGCTCCGGGCCTCCAGTGCCAGGGCTGACAACTCCTCGGTGGGGGTGGCATATATGCCATTACGCAGTTCAGTCATTCGGAGCCCTCCTCTGACGGGGCCTCGCAGGGGTGCAGGATTGCCTCGCCCAACGGTTTCAGTTCCTGGAACAGCTTCTCCTGCTTGGCCTTGATGCCGTCCAGCTCCTTGATGTACCCCTTGATGGTTTTCTCCCGGAACTTCTTGGCGTGAGCCGCCTGGATTTTGGCCTGGATCACTTTGCGCTCCTCAATCAGTTTCCGCATTTCATCGTTGAGGGTAAGGACGTGGTACTTCTCACCACAGGCAGGGCAGGAGAAATACTGCACCGTGAGGCCGTCCGCCTCAGCTACCCCGTAAAGGGAGCCGTCCAGGGCAAACCACTTGCCGCACTTATTGCATTGGACGTTATTCATTCCTCACCGCCCCCCTCCTTGCTGGGCGGCGTTCTGCGGTTCCACATCGCCCGAACAGCCCCCGGGTCTTGTGCGTATCCGGGGTCTATGCAGGCGATGCATCCAGTACACCAGCAGCGCCACCTTTTCCCTGCGGCGTGGGCGTACTTCTCATAGACCACCTCTTTGCTCCCGCAAAAGGGGCATTCTAACAGGTGGAGATCAGCATTTCCCTCGGGCGGTTTCATGATCTCGGTACTATTGCCCCGCGGGCTGGTCAGGACGGGCCTCTCGTTGTCGGCGGAAGATAGCGTAGCGGTAAAGTCGGTCACTACCTCGCAAATCTCCTCCGGGAAACTGCTGCCCTTGCCGTACCAGCACTGGTACTCCGGCTTATACAGCCAGTCGGCGGTCAACTCGTAGGGCTTCATGCTGGGGTTCTTGGGGACGATCCGCATGGTGCCCCGGAACGCTTTGTATCCCTCGGAACAAATCATGTTGCCACATTCTCCTTTCTGTGGGCGCCCTTTGCCGGACGCTCTTTCTTGGGCTTGGCGTCTTTTGCCAGCCCGCACCGCCTGGGGCTGTTCAGGCAGTGGTTGACGCACCGGCTATAATCCGGGCAAGTGAAACAGCAGCGGTTCTCCCGGTTCCGGTCGCAGTTGAAGATACTGCACATCTTTTTTGCCATCAGCCCTCACCGCCTTTTCAAGCCGTCCACCCCGAACATCAGGGCGGCGATCCGCTCACAGGCTATGTCAATGTCCTTGTAGATCGTGCGCTCGACCACGCCCTCGGCCTGGGCCAGCTCCTTGACGCTCTTGCGCTCGTCGCTGATATACAGCCCATTGATGATACGCCAGCGACGCTCATCCTCGGCTGTTCCAATGGTGGTGCAGTACACCTTGTAGAGATCCATCATGGCCTCCATGTGCTTGACGATGGTGGCGGTTCGGGCCACAGACTGCTTGATGCTCTCCACGAACAATGTGCTGTCACGCCCCGGCATCATCAGATCGGCCCAGATTTCCTCCAGGGGCATATAGTCGTCCACCGTGAAAACGGAGTTGGCGACGTGGGCCTCGAACGAGCGGTAGTTCTTCAGCAGCAGCTTGGTATTCCAGAGGCGGCGGTCTGCCATCTCCTGGCGGTCACGCTGGCGCTCACGATCCAGCGTCTCCATAGCGGCCTTGGCACCGGCCTCAGCCGCAAGTTTAATGATTTCTTCCTGGTTCATTTCCACATCCCTCCTTTGGCTTTTTCGGGATAATTCGATATGCCTGTTTGTCCAGGTGTCTCAGTAGGAGTTCCAATGGCCACCGCTCAGGGCAGTAGTAGATTGCCGCCCAGTGGTATCCTCTCAATCCGCCTTTTGTGCGCGGGGTTCGCTTTTCGAGGTAAAACACGGTCAGGCTCCTTTTCCTCGCTTTTTGGTGGCCTTTTTCTTCTTGTAGACGGTGGTTCTGACACGGGCAACCATGACGCCAGCCTCGGTCAGCTCGGCATCCGTACTGAACAGGCCTCGGCGCGTCATTTCCAGCCGCTCAGCCTTGGTGACAAGGGCAAGGTTGGAGAGGTCGAAATTCCGCCTGTTTCCGTCTTTGAAGATAACCACGCAGTCGGGTGGGATGGGGCCGTATGCCTGTTCCCAAATCAGCCGGTGCTTTGCTACGAAGTTGTCGTTGCAGTCTGGTCGGCTGGGCCTCATTTTGACTTTTACCTCCACATAGCCGTCTTTACTGATTCGCTCATAGCCGATAGGCTTGGTGGTCGCCGGCAGATTGCCTTTCCGAAATTGGGTTCTCTCACACCCTGGGGCGCACACGCCCTTTTTCCCTTTGTTGGCAGGAACGTGCCCTTTCTCGAACCGTCCATCAAGGCCGCTGTTCAACTTGTGGTTCCCGTAAAACCCCTTAATTTGTGTTGTTGTATACGATGTTCCAAATTGCTCATTGAGCCGCTGTGCCATTTCCTTATGGCCGACGCCTATGTAGTTTTCCAGAATGTAGTCAACAACAGCTCTGGGGAAAACGCTGGTGGTATGGCCTACCGGAAAGCCGCAGGGGGTACCGCTCTTTAGGTGGTGGTTCGTTTTGTAGGATTTCATTGAGCTCTCGGTGAAGTCCAGATTGAACCGGGCGTTGACGAGGGAGACAAGCTCCCTCGTCGTGCGCCCCACGACATTTGCGGCAATAAACTCATGGACTTCCCGGGGATACCGACGAGCCATCACTTGGCCTCCAGCATTGGCGGCAATTTCCGCTCTCCGCTCTGGCCGACGCCGTACTCCTCCGCATGGCGCAACGCTTTCAACGACAGCTCGCCATTGTGGATGATTGTTTCAGCCACCGACGTAACGGCCTCGCTCCGGGTGATTTCTTTTTGGAGCTGTTCTTCGGTCAACTCGTCGTCAGTCAACCGCTCCAACGTCTCAAAGAGATAATTGTTGAGGTCAGTCAGAGTGTTCCGCATCACGCATCCCTCCGGCTGAGCAGCTGGTGGGTGCCGTCCCGCATAGCCTTTTCTTCGTCGGACATCTCATAGCCCAGGGAGACCAGGAAGTTGTAGAGACGGTCAAGCTCACTGTTCGGCTCATGCACGATCTCGTACTCCCGCTTGTCGGTGTTCCACCTCTCGTCCCAGTAGCCGTTATCATCCGCATCAACAGAGGCATAGGCGCAGACCAGCAGGGCGTACTCCGGGTGCTCGTCGGCGCACTCTTCCACCATGGCCGTGAAAGCGGGGTAGTCCGTGTTGTCGTCAATGCCCAAATCCAGGAGTTCTCCAGTGAGCTCGGCATTGATTTCATCCCGGCCATATTCGCCGTCTCCGACGATAGCACCGACCGCATACTTGCAAATCTCAACCAAGTGCTTTTTGGCGGCGGAGAAATCAGAAACGAACTCAACCCGCAGGGAGTAGTGCCGCTCGGTGATTTCCCTCAGCTCGGCCTTGACGCGGTTCCTGGCCCGGTCTTTCTCTTTGCGCTGGCGCTCCTCCTCGGTCTCGCCGCGCTCCTGATGGTCTTTGTAGAGGTCGATTCCGTTGGTGCCAACGAGGTAATAGTATCTGACCTTACCGGCGTCCTCGGGCCTTTCCACCATCTTGTCTTTGGGTGACCAAATGCCGTAATTGGTGACATAATCCATGGGAACCGCAGTAGAGCCAACGCAGTCCCGCTTTTCGATTTTGAGGGCAAACGCCTCCAGGTCGGTTTCCCACTGGGCCATCCGGCGCAGGTTCTTCTCCTCCTCAATAGCCTTTTTCAGAACGTCCCTGAAATTGGCGGTGCCGATGGCATCCAGGGCCTTGTTCTTCAGCTCGGGCGTCTCGATCTTCTCCAGCTGCGCATAGTCCTGGAGGGTGGCACCCCGGGCCTCGGACTTCTTGAACTTGTCCGCATCCAGCTCCAGGAGCCGCACCCGGCGGCGCAGGCTGGGTCATTGACGGACACCCACCCCCGCCGCTCCATCTTCTCTTCCAGGTCTTGACCGTAGGTCATTTTCGCCGTCATTTTGCACACGTTGTACGGTGTGAAGAACTGGCCGTTGTGGTCGTTTCCGAGATCCAGTGCCATGAACATTTCCCCGAGGAAGTCCTGGTCTGGATTTTCGTCGATGCCGCTGACTACCTCAGCGAACATCCTGCAGATGCACTCCAACTCCTGCTTGTCGTACTTGGAGGCCAGGGACATATAGGTCTCCTCCCTGCCCTTGGCGTTGCTCTTGTCCACGGTGTTGGAAATGCTGATGGCAGCCATGACCACAAAATCTGCCCAGACAGTCCAGCGATTGTGCCGCTTACACGCCTGGTCGAAAATGCGGATAAACTCTTTTTGCCGTTCATTCCGCAGTTGCCGGGTGACGTTCCGGGCCATTACGACCCCTCCCAGTAGTAGGGGTAGCAGAACACATGGCCTCCGATGGTGCCCCACACGTTGTCGTTCTCCCCCTTCTGGCTGAAGAACACGACCTCCAGGGGCAGGATGCTCGGCCCGCTCAGGGCGGTGCTGATGGCTATGTACTGCGCCTCCGTCGGCTCGGCGGACTGGACGCTCTCGGCGGTGGAGAACTGCCCCTCCTGGTAGATCACTTCATCCAGCGTGTCGGGGAATGCCGGGGACAGCATACGGTTGAACACGACCTCGGCCACGGCCTGCTGTCCCTCGAACGGCTCCCCCCTGGCCTCCAGCCAAATCACCCTGGCCAGGGTGTCCGTCTCTGCGTCGGTCAGGTGGATCGCCCCGTACCTCCCCGGGCTCTCCGACGGTATGGCCTCTGGCGTGGCCTCTGTCGCCGGTTCCTCCGGGGGGATGGTGGTATAGGGGGCATCGATAAACTCGTCTGTCCTCGGCCCCTGGGGGCCCCTGGCGATACACAACGGCACCGCCAGGGCGAGGAGCAGAGCGAGGACGAAAAGGAATGCTGCTTTGTTCATCGCTAAAAAGCTCCTTTGTTTTCGTCGCGGTCAAAGTCATAATCCTCAGCTTGGCCGAGGGAAGATATGCCGCGCTGTGCGAGACGTCCGAGGACGCCGTTGATGTACTTCCAGTCCCCTTGTTTTCCGGCAAGGGCCGCTTGCTCAAAGGCATACATCAGCAGGTCAATCCGGTCTTTGGGGAAAGTTACTGTCCACGTCCCGGTTTGCTCGTCGCAGGCGCTCAGGTGGATGGCCTGGAACACGCTGGCCCGGTCTGCGTCGGTAGGGGAGCGTCTGGCAAACCTGGCAAAGATGGCGTCGGTATAGGCGGCGACGGTGGCAAGTTCCTGTTCGGAAACGCCGAAGTAGGTGCTGGCATCCAGACAGCGGTAGCCCAGGTACTCGGTCACGGCGCTCTCCGCCGCCTCGCGTGCGCGCGCATCACCACCAGAGGAAGAAATATTTTCTTCTTGGCTTTCTTGTATTATTGCTTTATTTATTCTTCCTTTGTTGCCCGGTTGCTCGCCATTTGTTTGCCCTTTGCTTGCCCCTTGGGTGCCCAGTTGCTCGCCCTCTTGCTTGCCCGTGGTGTCAGTCGGTGACTGGAAAAAGTCGTATTTTTCAACGGTTATAACTGAATATTTGTTTGTCGTTCTGATTGTCAGCTCGTTTGTCCGAGTTAGTTTGCCAAGGGCTGTTCTGACCTCTTTGGTTGTTAGCCCCGTTTCCTCGGCCAGCTTTGCAACCGACGTCAGCCTTTGCCCTCGATGAATGGTCTCCCCGCGCCATGTGGTATCCTCATAGTTTGCCGTCAAGAGGAGGTGTATAAAGAGGCGGGACACATTGACATCGGAGTACCATTCCCATTTCAGCAAGGAGCGCCAGAGCTTGATGTAGCCCGCCCCCAGCACATACGTCACCCCCTTTTACGGCTGGTGCGATACTGCCTCAGAACGGGAGTTCCCCGTCGTCCTCTTCCAGCTCGTGGAACTGGTTGTCGCCGTAGCCTCCGGCGCTATATCCCCCGGGGGCGTAACCGCCATATCCGTCGTCGCCATAGCCGCCAGCGGGCGGATACTGCTCAGCAGGCGGCGGGCCGGAGGACTCTTTCTTGCTGTCGCCGAAGTAGCAGCTGTCGGCAACTACCTCAATCGAGGTTCGCCGGTTGCCGTCCCGATCCTCCCACTTCCGGCTCTGGAGCCTGCCGTCCACGACCATCATCCGGCCCTTGGAGAAGTAGCGGCTGACAAACTCGGCGGTATTCCGCCACGCCACAACGTCGATGAAGTCCGTGACTTTCTCTCCGTCCTGGCCCTTGAAGTCGCGCTCCACAGCCAGCGAAAAGGACGTAACAGCGTTGCCGGACTGGGTGTGCCGCAACTCCGGGTCACGGGTGAGACGGCCCATGATAGTGACACTGTTCAGCATTGGTGGCTCCTTTCCTCTTGGCAGATCTGAACGACCCGTTCACACCGCGCCGTGTCAAACATACCGATGTGGGTTTTCTCCTGGGGCAAGCCCATCTGCTCGGACAGCCAAGCATAGGCGGCCTTGCGGTGCCCCTTGAAGCGCCCCTCTTTCCAGAGAGGGTCAAAGGCGGCGTGAGCCTGCTTTTTCAGTTCCCGCAACTCCATATCAGCCAGCCGCCCCAGGGGGCGGTCGGTGCCCTTGTGTACGCCGACATAGGCATACCCAGGGCAACAGCGGCAGAGGTAAATCATGCCGTAGCTTTTACCATAGATAACCTTGCTGTCCACGAACTCGGCCCGTCTGCCGCAGTAGTCGCAGTAGACTTCTTTCACGGTTGCCATTCCTCCTTGTATCTGGCAATTTGCTCCGGGGTGTCGGTATCAATACCGAGGCCCTTTGCAACGTAGATAGCGCCGTCAATCAGACGGGCCATCTCCTTTGTGTCCAGGGTGTGCGTACGCTTGTAAAACAGGTAGCAGTTATACTCCCGTCCCTCCAGCGTCATGGTCTTGTAGAGCCGATAGTACGGGTAGAAATCGTCCATATCGGCGGTCACCGGGAGCATGGCCCCCAGGGTGTTGCCGTCCTCGTCTTTGGCGAGGGCCCCATACTCCACCACCAGACTGCGCTTTACCTCATCGTCGCCGAGGCTCTGGGCCTCGGCGATCTTGTTGACGAGGACGTGGAAATATGCGTTGGCGTCCCTGCTCCGGGGCCTGCGCCACTTCTTGATCTCCACGTTGATGTCGGTGTCTTTGAGAGCGTCGTAGCTCTCCCGGAAGTCGCTGGTCACGGTGATGGTGATATGCTGCTCTCCATGAGCGCCAAAGGTCAGGTCTTTCAGCCGGCCTTTCATTTCGCCAGCCACTTCTCCTGGTAAAGCCCCAGGAGGTCACGGGCGGTCAGCCAGTCCAGAAAATCGGAAATGACGGGGAAAATGCTGGGGGTCTCCTCCCGCCGGTACTTCTCCTGCCAGACGTCGGTTCCGTTGCTCACCAAGTAGGTGAAGTGCTCCGCCTCCGGTACCAGCTCCAGATAGGTGGGGTGCTGGGTGCTGTCGAAGTATTTGCCGCGGTCATAGCCCTTGGAGAACTTGATGTCATAGATGCCCCCAGCGAGGAGCGCGTCCAGCCGCCCGTAGAGAACGAGCGTCAGGCCGCCCACGCAAACCTCTTTCCGGGCCCGGTATTGCAGGACGCCCCCGCCGACGATGGCGGCGATCTTGGAGGCGGCGCCGTACCAGCGGTGGTCGGGGTCGCCCTTTCCGGCAACAATGGCCGTCACCAAATCCTCAAAGTCGATGCCGTTCTGCATAGCCTCATTGGTGGGCGTGGGCTCCCGGCGCAGAGTCAGCATGAACTCGGCCAGGGGGTCGCGCTCGGAGGCGGCATCCTCAAAGGGGTTCTCCTTGATGGCGTAGAGCCAGGACGACAGCAGCGAGTGGGTCATAAGGTAGCGGTCCAATTACTCCGCCCCCTTTGCCCCTTTTGCGGAGGCCCTGCCTCTCGCGCCCTTTTTCTCCTTCTCCGGGGGCGCCGGGGTGTATTTCTTCAGCACCTTGTCGTAGAACAGGCCGCAGGCCTTGATCTTGGCGTTGAACAGCACACCGACCTCTTTCTCCGACGTCAGGCAGTGCTTGATGGCCTTGATCTTGGGCATGGCGGCGTTGGCGGTGTCGGCGTCGGCGACAGTCTCCACGATGGCCCGGCCCTCGGCCATAGCCGCCTCGTAAGCCTCCTGGTCGGCGGCGTTCTTTGCCAGCTCCTCGGCGGAAATGGCGTTGTACTGGGCGAACAGCTTGGTCAGGAAATCGTTGGGGCTGGTAGGGGTGAGGGCGGGGATTTTCCGAACGCCGGAGATCCCGCGGGTGCCCTTGGCGAAATACCGCTCACAGTTGCTGAAGCCGATGGTGCGGTCGTTGCCGTACATCTCCACAAAGCCGCCCAGGTCCATGGGCTCCCACACGTTGTTCTTGGTCTGGCCCTCGACCTTGATACGGAGGCGGGTGTTGTCGCCGTCCTTTTCCTCGGTGGCATGGAACACGATCACGATGTTCTTCTGGAGCTCGTAGAAGCAGTAGTCCATCAGGCGGACAAACTCCTTGCCCACAAAGCCGTAGCCCTTGAGGGAGAGGGAGCCGTCCCGCTGGCCGTACTTCAGGTCTTTCTTGATGGCCCAGAGGGACATGAGGGAGATCAGCTTGCCGCCGGTGTCAAACACCAGCGTGTCGAAGTCCTTGACGTTCTCCGGGGTCAAGTCCTCCAGAATCTCGTCGTAGGAGCTGGGCTGGATGTAGGCCTTGCGGTACCGGGGCTCGATGCGGTCGATGCCGAAGTCCACGTCGATGTGCAGGGGGTTAGGCGCGGACAGGGCCAGGGTAGACTTGCCGATGCCGGGGTAGCCGGCAATCAGCATACGGATTTTCTTTTCTCCGTCGTGGATGTCGTTGGGGTTCCTAATCATTCGGATAGCTCCTTTCGTAATGGGGGAAGCAGTCAGCCACTTCCCAGGCGTCTGCGGCGGTAACACAGAGGTCACAGCCGACAATATCTAAATCCTTGGTTTTGTAGATGGTTTCGCACTCCTCGCCGCAGACAGGGCAGCGGGGGTATCTGGGCTCTTTCCCGTCCGGGTAGCCGGTGCGCTCCATATTGCGGATAATGGGATGGTCCGGGACGTCGTTGTATCCGTTCACGGCGTCCCCTCCCGCAAGGCCATCAGCACGACCTCATAAAGCCATTCCTGGCTGGACTGACAACCGCTTTCCCTGACACGCTGCTCCAACAGCGTGTAGTCCTCGTCTTTCATGCGGAACGTGAGTTTCCGGGCGAGTTTACGGTTGGCCTGTTTCCGGGGCCTGGGGGCGGTTATAACCGCCTCGGAGGGGCCGTCCGGCAGGCTCACGCCGTAAGCGGCGCAGATAACACCAAGGGCCTCCGGGTGGATGATGATGCCGTACTTCTCCCAGGCCTCGCACTGGGCCAGGAGCTGGCGGTTGAACTTGGGGAACACGTCCCGCACCACCAGGGCGGCGTCCTTTGCCATCGCCCCGGTATCCGTGCGGATCTCCCGGAGCCGCAGGCAGTCGTTGACATCCGGCTCCCGATGTGTTACCCTTGTGTCAGCGACAGAACCATTTTCCACTGAGGGCGTCCCCGGGGCATCGGGGGCGTCCTTTGTCTTGTTCTGGCAGTCGCACCGTTCGTCGGGGTCCAGATGCGCTCCGCAGTGGGGGCAGGTCTTGTATTGCGCCATAGCTTAAACCTCCTCTCTGATTTTGAAATGGTCCAGGCTTACTCCGCCTGGGGCTTTTCCAGCTTGATAAGCCGGGTGCGAACCATCGTGCCGCTCTCCTTAAAGGCCCCCTCGTCCAGCCTGACCATCTCGGCACCGTGGCTGTCCAGGAACTCCCGGAACGCGATGGCTTTCTTGTTCGACCAGAAGAACGGGGCCTCCGACACCACCGACACGAGGATGCCTCCGGGGGAGAGAATGTCGTAGGCGGCGAGGATGTGGTCGATGTCCTGCTGCTTGGTAAAGGGCGGGTTCATCACGATCCGGTTCCACTCATGGTCAATGCCATCATCCTTGACGAACTCCAAGAAGTCGACGCCGACCATAGTGGTATAGGGCTTGCCTTTGAGGTAGTGTTCCATGTCCCGGTTAAGCTCCAGACCGTACAGGGACTTGACCCCGGCCTCGAACACGACGTCGGCCAGGTCGCCCTTTCCGCAGGACGGCTCCAGGACAACACAGGTGCTGTCCAGCTCGGCCATCTGGCACATCCGCTCCGCAACGGGGCGGGGCGTGGGGAAGAACTGGTACTGCTTTTTGAGGTCAACCGTCTCGCCGGTCATCAGGACGTTGTTCAGCAGCTCGGCGGGGTCGCCGTCAGCGAACACATGGCCCTGGGCCTTGCGGTTCCACTTGCCGCCGATGTTGACCAGCACCTTGTTCACGGCCTGATAGGTGGGCCGGTCAAGCTGGCGGTCGGGGAGAAAGAGGGTGTCCCCCTCCACGCGGCACTCCCCAAGGATGCTGAGGATGTTGTCAGCGATCCTGCTCATGGGTAGCAGCTCCTTTCACTTTGCGGCGGCTTGTGCCGCCTTTTTGTCTTTCTCGGCTTTCCAGCGTTGATACCGCTCCTCGACACCGGGCTGCCGGAAGTAGGCCGCCGTCGCGTCGTAGACGATGGACAGCAGTTCAAGCCGAACGTGCTCGGGGATCTGGCTGGTGTCGATGGCTATTGCGGAATGCCCCGGTGCCGGCATCCGTCGCACCTCCTTTCGTGGCCTGCGTAAGTTCAATATTGAACCTTTACGACAAAAAAATATGCAGGAATCTCGGTGAGGGCAAGCCCCAACACCTTGCAGGCCTTGGTAATCTCGCTCTGCTTCCACCCGACCTTTCCGTTGAGTTTTAAGGAAATACTGCGCTCGGAGAGGTCCATAGCATCGGCAAATTTTGCCTGGGTTTCGCACTTTTCAACAATTCGCCCAGACAGTTTGGAGTAGTCGTACGGCATTTTTTCACCACCTTCCGCTGTTCAATATTGAACCGCATACCCAAATTACCACATCTCTTTATCCTTGTCAATACTCAGGTTCAAATTTTTGAAAAAAATATTCATTATTGAACTTGAATTTTTCTTCAACATAGTGTATGATGAAGTCACTCAGACAGGAAAGGTGAGCATTATGGCAGAGAACACATCTACCAGACTAAAGACAATCATGGTCCAGCGCGGTTTGAAACAGGCCGATATTCTGCGATTGGCGCAACCATATTGTGAGAAATACAAAATCAAGATGGGGAAGAGCGATCTCAGCCAATTTGTAAGCGGGAAAGTGGAGCCCGGCCAGTGGAAGTTGACTATTCTGGGCCTTGCGCTTGATGTGTCTGAGGCTTGGCTGATGGGGCTTGATGTCCCCATGGAAAGAGAAACAACGCCCGCCTCCCTGGATGGAGACGGGCGCATAGGGGAATTTGTCGGATTGTTTTGCCAACTGACCGCAGAACAGCAAGCCCTTATTATTGCTCAGATAAAAGGGATTTTATCAGCGCAATAAGGGCCTCCTGGGAGTCCGCCGGGAGTTTGGCGAACAGCTCGGCAGCAAAGGCAATATCTGGAGAGACGGGCTCGTTGCGAGGTTCCATAGGTACAGCTCCTTTCGTAAAGTAGCTGCCGGCAGCACCGTCATTATATCAGACGTTGCGGAATTTCGCACAAAAAGATATTTAATCACATTCGACAGACAATGACAACGCACATTGTGCAACATAAAAATTTATGATCGAGGAGGAACCATCCAATGAAAAGACTTGCGCTCGCTCTTGCTCTGTTTATTCTTCTGGCCGGGTGTTCAAGTGAACCAAGTGCCTCAAGCGAAACAACCACAGATAAAGTAGAGAATGTAATCAGTATTGAGGATTACAAGCAACAGGTAACAGAGTTGAATGACAAGATTTTGAATGCAAGTATCCCGTTGGGGAATATGGCTCAGTGGGAGCTAAATTTCATGAAAACACTGGGAAGGTCAAGCGATGATATTGTGGATCGAGCATTCGAGTGGCTGGAAACGGAATCCGACTATACAGAAACAGGCGTAAAAGATACTTGCACCGAGATTGCCTCTTTGATGAAAGAAATTTCCGACAACACTGACACCAGTCCCGAAAGCCAGATGATTGATATTTTTAATCAGACCGTTTCTTTGTACGAAAGCTATGTGGGGCTATATGAAACTGTGACCGAGGCCCCGACTTCTGTTACTGCGTTTGCCGAAGATGTGTCTACATACTTTCCTGCAATCCCTACAAATTCAAAGACTTTGACTGATATGCTTACAGACGAGTAACTGCGTTGTTTCGGCCTTAGCCCCAATACAAAAGTACAGAAGGGAGAGAGATTTATGCCGTTCTGGAAATCAATTGATTTTTTGAGTGTTGGAGGTTTTGCTATAACCGTAATAAGTACTATTTTGGCCATAGTGTTCTATTGTAGAGGAAAAGCAAAAAAATCCTTGGTATATCAGATTTCGACATCAGATTTAATAACAGACAAGATAAATAGCACCCCCGGAATCAAAATTTCAGTTGGTGATGAACCAGCGGTAAAAGTATCATCCACTACGATAATATTTACCAATAACGGCAATCAAACAATAAATTCATCTGATTTTTCAAGCCTATTTCCGTTACAGGTTTTTGTAGCAGGACATATTTTCAATGCCAAAAATATTGATGAAAGTTATATCAATACTCGGGTTAAAACACTAAACCCAAAAATCGAAGTAGTGAAAGATTATAAAATAGTTATCAAATTTGAGTATCTAAAGCCAAAGCAGAAATTCGAGATTACTGTATTACACGATGGGATATTGGTTGTTGACGGCGATTTAAAGACCGGCACACTTCAAAACTATAATCCTGAGGAGGAATCTATTAGTCTTCCTAAAAAACGTACTGTAAATAAAATATTTTCTAATTTAGCTGTGACTCTACCGGTGGTTTTGTTACTTTTTTCGCTTTTTCTTGGTTTTTTTGGAGGAACATTTAGCGACAATCGCAACAGCTCAGATGAATCAGATAATGTCAATATACAAATGAAAATATATAAGCTAGAATATATGGTTGAGAATTTACAAGTGAAAGTTAACGAATTGGAAATGGAGAATCAACGACTCCAAGATGTGATAGACTCTTTATATCCAGAATAAAAAAGTATTGAAAGGCAGATTCCAGAGTCTAAATAAGGGGGTGCCAAATGTCTCCACGCAAAAAACTGTCAGAACAGCAGGGCGGATACTCCGGCATCGCCGTCATTTATGCCCGGTACAGCTCCCATAACCAGAGGGACGTCAGCATCGAGCAGCAGGTGGAGAATTGTCGGGAGTTTGCCGAGCGAAATAATCTGCTTATCACAGAGGTCTACGCAGACCGGGCAATCACCGGGAAAACAGACCGGCGCCCCAATTTCCAGAGGATGATGCGGGACGCCGCAAAAAGCAAATTCCAGTACGTCGTTGCCTGGAAGTCAAACCGCATGGGGCGCAATATGCTGGACGCTATGATGAACGACGCCCGGCTCCGAGACATGGGTGTCCGCTGCCTCTACACCGAGGAGGATTTCGACGACACCGCCGCCGGCCGCTTTGCCCTCCGCAATATGATGAACGTCAACCAGTTCTACTCCGAGAACATGGCCGAGGATGTCATGCGGGGCATGATGGACAATGCCAAGAAGTGCATGGTCAACGGGCCCCTCCCGTATGGGTACCGGCGGGGCGATGATGGGCGGTATGAGATCGAGCCGAAAGAGGCTGAGGTAGTCCGGGAGATCTTCGAGCGGTTCTATGCGGGGGATCTGCTGGTTGACATCGGCAATGACCTCAACGGCCGGGGGATAAAGACCGGGGCCGGGAACCTCTGGAACAAAGGGAGCTTTCACAGGATACTCGTCAACGAGCGGTATATCGGGGTGTATGAGTACGCCGGGTACCGGGTGGAGGACGGAGTGCCGGCCATCGTGAGAAAGGAGTTGTTCTATGCGGTGCAAAAGAAGCTGAAAACGAAAAAGAACCCCCAGGGGCGGCACCGGGAGAATGGCGACTATCTCCTGACGGGGAAACTGTTCTGCGGCCACTGTGGGGGCTTTATGGTGGGAATGTCGGGTACCAGCAAGACCTCGGCCAAGCACTACTACTACGACTGCCAGACCAAGCGCAAGGAAAAGACCTGCCGCAAAAAGGCGGTGCGCCGGGACTGGATCGAGCAGAAGATAGCCGAGGCCACCAAGCAGTACATCATGCAGGACGAGGTTATCCAATGGCTGGTGGACGGCTACGACAACTTCCTGAAGCTCCACCGCAAGGACTCCATGCTGCTGGCGGCGGAGGAGGAGCTGGACGGGGTAAAAAAGGCGATAAAGAATGTGATGGCCGCTATCGAGCAGGGCATCATCACCCCCACCACCAAGGAGCGGCTGGTCGAGCTGGAGGACGAGCGGCGCCGCCTGGAGGCAACGGTCGCCATCGAGAGAGCCGCGCTGGTGGACATACCAAAGGACAAGATACAGTTTTGGCTTGAATCGTTCCGGGAGGGCGACGTAGAGGACAAGCGGTACCAGGCGAAATTGATCGACTCTTTCGTCCAAGCGGTTTACCTCTATGACCACGAGTTGAGGGTAGCTTTCAACTTTACAAGGAACCGGGACGGTGTTACAATACCCTTTGAAGAGGTAGATGGGCTGTGTCCTGATGGTGCCCCGGAGGGTTCGTATAAACTCCCCTATGGGCCACCAAGTGACCCTTAAGTGAACTCACTTCCTTAAGGTCAACATCGAAGTGGCCATCCTGTGTATTGCACAGGATGGTCATTTTGTCGTCATACAGGTAAATCTTGTTGACGAGCATATCGACCAAGCCCTGTCGGTATTTGGGGTCGTTGATATCCCCCTTGCGGAACTGACTCAGGAAAAAGCGAATGTCCCTTACACTGGGAACAGGGTGCTGTGTGGTCTCCACCAGCAGTTGATAGGACAGTTCATCGTGTTCCTTCTTCTTTTGGGTAATGCGTTCGGCAATAATCTCAACCGCCTGCCCACTCTCCAGAGCCTTCAATAAATTCTCCGTGGCCTTTTCATTTTCAGAGAGTAGCTTTTGAAGCCGCTTTGCGTTGCCGTTGTTGCTCTCCCTCTCGCAGAGGTCAACTACCTCTTTGGCAATCGTGGTGATATTATCCGGGGTGAGGAACTCCCGGAGCTGTTGGACCACCACGTCCTCGATGTAGTCTTTATTGACGGTCTTTTTGTTGCAGGACTTGTCCCGGCGGTTGGTTACACACTGGTAATAGTGGTATTTCTTTTCCGTCTTACTCGTCCCGCTAACGCCAGTCATAGCGGCCTTGCAGTGCCCGCAGAACAGCTTTGTAGTGAGCAGATAATCCACTTTGGCCTTCGCCCGAGCGGGGGCCTTTTTGTTCTTCTCCATGATACGCTGGGCCTCCCGGAATAAATCATCATCGACAATGCGGGGCAGTCCGTCAGGGACTTCCGTGTCACGGTATGTATATGTCCCGATATACCTCTTGTTTCTCAAAATGCGGTTGATACTGTTTTTGTTGAACTCGTTCCCATAGGATGTTTTGATGTGGTTGGCGTTGAGATAGCGGATAATATCGGCCATAGTCGAGCCAGCCACATACATTTCAAAGATTTTTACAACCACTGGAGCAGTAACCGGGTCAATTACAATCCTCTTGTCCTCAATCTTGAAACCCAGTGCAACATTCCCGCCCGTTGAGAGACATTTCTCGGCGTTAATGTCCATGCCCCGCTTGATCTTTTGGGCAAGCTCCACACTGTAATATTCCGCCATCCCCTCCAAAACAGCTTCCATCAGAACGCCGCTGGCATCGTCCGAAATGTTTTCACGGGCAGAGAGAACACGGACCCCGTTCTTCTTCAGCTTTGATTTATATGTGGCACTGTCATAGCGGTTGCGGGCGAAACGGTCGAGCTGATAGACCAAAACTCCTTGAAAGGTTTTCTTGGAACTGTCAGCAATCATTTTTTGGAACTCTGGCCTGTGGTCGGTTGTGCCAGAAAGCGCCCGGTCAATGTATTCACCAACCACCATATAATCATTGCGCTGGGCGTAGGCGTAGCACTCTTTAAGCTGTCCCTCAATAGATTGCTCCGTTTGAGAGTGCGAGGAAAATCTGGCATAGATTACGACATTCATCTTTATTCCTCCTCATCTTCATAGCATGGCCTTTTTTGTACTAAGGCTCCTACTTTGGATATGAGCACATTATATCATAGAGGGGGACGCTCTTTCCATGACAATCTGCTTTTCCCTTGCAGTTTAGGGATGGCATAGGATAGTGCCGCCCTCCATTCTTCAGCCTTTTCTTCGGCCCCCTTTCGATTCTGACCACTGGGAGACGATACGCAGATATAGGGGATAGCCGTATTTTTGAAAAATCGTTTGAAATATTTGTAGGCCCCATTGCTATGGAACAGGAGCAGTTTTATATTGGGATAGTCCTCCAAGAGTTGGGGGAGATCATTGGGCTTTTCGTCCATCAGATCTTTGTCGCTGGAGGTTTCCCGCACCGCAG
>OFGR01000587.1_pt1 | contig 35760 bp, 38 predicted proteins | sample 1521811 | NCBI WGS metagenome assembly OFGR01 (sample SAMEA3504098, study PRJEB24116) | mouse gut metagenome | biome: mouse gut; feature: mouse-associated habitat; material: faeces | place: Denmark | collected 2011
TCCTCTTGCAAGCAAGCTTGCATCGGATTTCTTGACCTTTTGACCCTGGTATCATTGTATTGGTTAGGGTGATGAAACGCTGTTTTTTTTCATATAATAGACCAAATAAGCAGTTGGTACAGGTATGAAAAATGAAGGCAAGTCGCAGCAGAAACGCAACAAAGATTTTGACTGTTCTGCTGGTTCTGGCAATGATCGTGGTAGCAAAAGAATCAGCACAGTTTGTAAGTACATTAGAGGAACATGCGCGAAGAGGATTTCGTGGGAAAGATGATGGAATAACGATAGTTATTGATGCAGGACACGGGGGAATTGACCCTGGTAAGGTGGGCGTAAACAAGGCTCTAGAAAAGGATATCAACCTGGCAATCGCGCTGAAGCTTGAGAGAAACCTCAAAGAAAGCGGCATCAATGTTGTGATGACTAGAAGAGAAGACAAGGGGTTATACGAAGAAAATGAATCCAACAAAAAAGTTCGTGATATGAAAAACCGTCTCACAATCATTGAGGAGGCAAACCCTGTGCTCGCAGTCAGCATTCATCAAAACAGTTATCCAGATGCGTCGGTCAGTGGTGTTCAGGTGTTTTATTACAGAGATTCTGTAAAGAGCAAAGAAGCAGCAGAAATGATGCAGACACAGCTTGTCAAATCATTGAAGCCAGAAAAGGAACGTGTAGCGAAAGATAACAGTAGTTATTATTTGCTAAAAAAGACTACCGTTCCGATTATGATTGTGGAGTGCGCCTTTATGAGCAATCCAACAGAAGCAGATCTGCTCATACAAAATGATTATCAGGAGAAGGTTGCATGGGCAATTTATTTAGGAATCATGCAATATATTAATCAACAACAATAATTATGATGCTGTAGAGGCGGTAGTATCACGTCTTTGTAGAGCGGTGTCTAACGCCTTCCGAGCATAAATTATTTCAGACACGGCGAAGCCGCCTCATTTATTTGCATAGCTAAATAAGGCGGCCATCTCCTCAAGTCTGTGAATTGTATAATCAAAAAATTCATAATAAGATGTGCAAAAATAATTCTTTGGCGTTCTGTGCCTTCGGCATCCGCCTCTGCAAATAGGTGCATATTTACAGTGCTTGCAATCTTCATGCATTTTTGCAGACTCCTCGATAAAACAGATTTCTTTTCTTTTTTCATTGATTTCCACAAAAGAAACGTCATTCAAATTACCAAGTTTATAGTCATCCAGCACATAAAAATCACAGGGATAGACTTCTCCATCCGCTTCCACAGCATGTTGACAGGAGCATACACCATTCATGCCGCATACGTCCGCAGGCATAAGAAGGAGCATCTTTATATACGCTTCAAATTGCTGTATGTGTATGGTAACTCCATCTTTAAAATCGTTATACCATAGGTCAAAAAGTGTTTTCAGAAAATGCCCATAAGCTTTGGGGGTAAGTGTATACGGGAAATGCTCCTTTTCCATTCCGATTGGATTCAGGCAGGGAATAAACTGGAGCCAGGTAAGGCCGCTTCGTTTATAAAAGTCATAAATCTGTGTAATTTTTTTTGACGTCATTGCATGAACAACTGTCAGAATATTAAAATCCACATCATACTTTTTCAGCAACCCAATTCCATCCATTACGCGTCCGAAGCTTCCTTCCCCTTTGGCGTCAATCCGGAAACAGTCATGGGTAAACGCAATACCATCAAGTGAAATTCCCACCAGAAAATTATTTTTTTTCAAAAACTTCGCCCACTTTTCATCCAGACAGGTTCCATTGGTCTGAATAGCATTTAAGATAGTCACACCCTTGACATTATACTTTTTTTGCAGCTCAACTGATTTCTGAAAAAAGTCAAGCCCACGCAAAAAAGGTTCCCCGCCCTGATAAGTAAAAGAACATGTGTTATCTGAATAATCCAACGCTTTTTGAATCACTTTTTCAAGCGTTTCTTCCGACATAAAACCATAAGATTCTATTTTCCTCTTCTTTGTTTCATCATGGTAAAAACAATAGTTACACTGTAAATTACACATTCCCGAAGCCGGTTTTATTAACACACTAATATTTGGCATCGTTTGTTCCCCCCCTTTACAGGTTCTCCCACAGTCCATCATAAGGACAGACTACAAAATACCTTAAAATTGTATTTGTGCAGAATTTTCGTTCTGTCAGTTTCTTCTACAGCGGTTCCCATTTCCTGCTGCCAGACTGACAGCTAAAACCAACAGCTATCACCGAAGAAATATTCTCCAGTAATAGCTGTCGATTTTTATCTACATTGTTAAATTTCATACCACCGGATCTCGTTTGATTCCAGATCCAGATCAAAACTGGTTCCATCGCCCCGATAGACGGTCGTAGATTGTGGTACATAAGTGTTATTGACGACACAGAATCTGCCGTTTTTCACATAAGCATGGACATCTACATTATAATTTGATGACATCCATCTGTTCAGTTCTTCCTCGCTATGCGCGGACCAAAGCACGGCTCTGTGGAGCAGACGGCTGTTCTCAAAGGAGTAGGGGAGTCCTGAAAAATAAACTGCGCGCCCGTCTCCATATTCGTTCACCGCCAACTGTACTTCTTTTTCTCTCTGTACCAGCACCTGGGCACCTTCTAGGGCATAAATTCCTTTCATTCCCTCACCGAAGTTCACCGCGCCAGCACAGTCTCCCATAATAAAGTGATCCGAATGTTCTTCCCAGTTATACTTGTCATAGCCAAGCGTAAAGCCAGTCTCTTTCTCCACGCCCAGCACGCCTGCCATCTGAAGATAACGTCCCTGGTACTGATGACCAGAAGGTTCGCCGACACCGATCAAACCACCGCCATTCCAGACGAATTTTTTTACTGCCGCGGAGATTTCAGGGTCTTCCCAGATCGCTCCTCCGGTGTGAGCTGTGTCCCCGTCGCCCACGTTGATCAGGACGTCTATTTCATCCAGAATGTTCGGCTCGGCCTTGATATCGTCAAAACTGATAAAACGTACATCGTAAGGAGCGCCGGACAAAGCCTCGATAACTCCTGCATAGGAATAATTCTGCTTTTGATACAAGGCATGGTGCACCATATGACAACCCCAAGACCTGGCTTTTCCCCAGCTATTCAGGACAGCCACCGTTTTGACACAATAGGGAGTTGTCCCTTTGATATTCTCATACAATTCCCTGAACTCATTGCAGACATCTTCCACGTAGTTGATAAACTCTGGGAACTGGCAGGCCAGTTTCAGATAACCGCCATACCCAATCCGGTCGATCGGCTTTCTCAAAATAGCACGTCTTGCGGTCACCCAGTTTTCCTTTGCCTCTCTGACAGGATCTCCTCCCTCATGGAATGTATCTGGGAAAAAGTACGGAAGGAAACGCCCCTCTGTATATTTTACGCCAGAAATATCCGAGATAAGCCGCAGGGTAGACCCATTTCCTACCGAGCCCACTACTGCATCCAGGCCGATTGTCTTAAATTCATCCAGATACGGTTCGGTTCCGATCCAATGGTCGCCCAGAAACATCATGGCTTCCTTTCCCATCTCATGGGTAATTTCCACCATCTCCTTCACCAGCTTTGCAACTTCTCTGCACTGGAAAGCCATAAAATCTTTATATTCCTTCGAGGGGATTCGGTACTGGTTATTATAATACCCCTGGTCAATGATATACTCCGGCCGGAAGGGATAGCCTACCTCTCGCTCAAACTGCTCCAGAATATAAGGAGAGACAGACGCAGAGTAACCATACCAGTCCACATATTTCTCCCGTTTCAGTTCATCAAAGACCAGCGTGAACTGATGGAAAAACGTCGTATATCTGATTACATTTACATAGGGATGTTCTTCAATAAATTTCCGCAGCCGCTCCATCGTGAACTTTCGGGTCTTAGGCTGGCGCACGTCAAACGTAATCTGCCGCTCAAAATCTTTCCAGTCATTTGTAACCGCATTATACATATGTACTGGATCCCAGATTAGATAAGCCAAAAAGCTAACCGTGTAGTCGTGGAACGCCTGCGGCGCATCAAGAACCACACATCCTGTCTCTTTTTTATAATGCCAGGAATCGGGGGCAACAGGTTCCCCAAGCGTGCGATCCATCACTTCCCACCAACGTCTGATATCATCCTGATCATTGGCCTTAAGCAGTTCTGGGCTGATTCCTTTCATCAGCGGTATAGACAGAGGGCCGTCCAGGGCAGTATGAAATCCGGTCATAATATAGCACTGCTGGATCTCGTCCGGATTCGCTTTCGCCCAGGCATTGTCTTTGCGGGTCGTATAGTAGGTGGAGTAAACTTTGGCATCCACCTGCTTTAATTCATCCGGATAATCCGTACCGTCACAGTCTCGGATTGCATCGGCTCCCCACCGTGTTATAAGTTCTAAAGTCTCAGGTACCACATCCACATCCGTAGGAATGGTAACCCGTCCAGTTTTCTGTTCCTTGCACATAATATCCTCCATTTAATCAGCCTTTCACACCGCCACCAGTAACACCTGCGATAATTTTTTCCGACATAAAGATGTATAGCAGGAATGTGGGCAGGAATACAATAATAACCGCCGCGAACATTCCACCGTAATTGCCAGTATACTTCATAGAGTTAACGATGTTCAGCAAGCCTACGCCTACAGGGGTCATGCTTTCGCTGGAAGTAAAGATCAAAGCCATAAAGAATTCGTTCCAGACCGACATGAAATTGAAGATTGTCACGGTCACTATCGCCGGCTGGACCAAAGGCAGCATAATCTTCAAAAATGTTTTGGGTGCGCTACAGCCATCCAGATAAGCAGCTTCTTCATAGCTTCTGGAAAGCGTGGCAAAGAAATCCATCAGATAAATCGTTGTATAGGGTACACGTAACATAATATACAGCAGGATTAACACAACTCTTCCCTTGATTCCCCATTGTACAATGAGAGAATATATCGGCATAATAACCATAATAACCGGCACACTCATGGCAATTACCAGGCCAATGCGCAGAGCCGTACCGCCGGTAAATTGCCAGCGGGAAAGTACATAAGCTGCAGGAGCCGAAATCGCCAGCACACCAAAGCAGGAGACAACAGAGTAGAGCAGGGAATTCCCGAAGAATATCGACACGTTCTGTACCTTCCAGGCCGTAGCGTAATTTTCCCAGTGAAAACCAGTCTCAAATTTAAAGACATTGCCGGTGAAAATTTCTTTCGATGTAGAAAAACTCGCTCCAAGAATCCAACCCAACATAACTGCTGTAAAGACAACCCACAAAACGACGATAATATAACCTGGCAGCAACTTGAGTTCCTTTTTCCAGTTAAAATCTTTCATGGTAGTTCCTCCCTTCTTAGTATTCCAAGTCGCCGCTCTTCAACAGCTTCTCAGTAATGACATATACAATAATGATGATAACGGTAAGAACTACGCCTACTGCCGCGCCCGCCCCGGCATCCCGGGTAGTGACGCCCTTACCGCCAAACACGGTGTCATACAGATAGACAACTGGCACGATCGTGGACTCTTCTGTGTCGATCGGCGAGAACATCTTTGACCACAAGAAGAATGTGGTGGCATTGATGCTCCAAAAAGTAATCGATGTCTTAATAACACCCTTCAAAAGGGGAAGCGTTATATGTAAAAATTGTTTGGGTTTGTTGGCGCCGTCCAGGGTAGCTGCTTCGAAAAAATCCTGTGGAATCCCTTCAATGCCGCTGATATAAATAAGCATATAGTAGCCGACGCTACCAAAGATAAACGATATCACCATCGACCAAAATTTCATGTCGCTCCCAAGCCATTTGACTTTATCGCCCCCGAATATTTTGGCCATTTCGTTCAGCAGACCGTAGTCAAAATTGAAAACGTACTGAATCCACATAGTTGCCAGCGCTACTGCACTGATGATATTGGGCATATAGATCGCGGCGCGGAAAAATTTCTTTCCCCGAATCCCACTGGTAATGATTACTGCCATCAACATAGCTAACACTAGAGTAATCAGGCCCCCAATCAGCCAGATCAGTAACATATTGCTCATAGAGGTGCGGAAGCTCTGGCTGCTAAATATCTTGGTATAATTACCGATGCCGTAGAATCCCCAGTCAGACAGGCTGGCAGTAACACTCTCCACCTGGAAGAAACTCATCAATACTGTACGGCACACGGGATAGACAAACATGATAAGCAGGCACAGCAGTGAGGGCAGGCTAAACCAGAAAATCATCGCCTTATTTTTTTTCATGTTGCGCTCCTTTCTATCGCTTCCATAGCGATCACATGTAATAATGGGTATAATAAAAGCAGGCAGTGCATGAGGCTCCGCCTGCTTTCCATTTATTTCTTAATACAGAGCATCCATAGCTTCGCAGAATTCTGCGCCAGTAGCATACTTTCCTTCAAACAGTTCAATGATGAGAGCCTTGAAGCTCGTCTTCTTGTCTGCGTTCGAGTTCAGAGCGTTGCACCATGTCATCGGCGATTCAGCGGACAACAGGGTTTCAATCGTACCTGTCAGGGCAGCCGGAGCTGTATTGCGGTTATCAGCAGGAATCTGCTGTGCAGCATCCGCCATCTTCTGGTCAAATTCGCCAGTGGTCAGGAACATGATAAAATCAAATGCTGCTTCGGGATTTTCGCTGTAGGAGGTGATTGCCAGGGAATTTGCTCCTGCATAAGCAGCGGTATTCTCTGCACCGTTCTCTACTGAAGGGTAGTTAAACAATCCCCAGTTTACTTCCGTGCCAGTATTGTTATTAACCTCAGCGGTAACATAGTTTGCACATACGATCATTGACGCAAGGCCAAAACCGATCTTGTTCTCACTGCTAGGGAACTCATCTGGAGCGCCGTCTACAAAATATCCTGCATCTACCAGATCAATAATCTCCTGTGCAGCCACTTCAGCATCAGAACCGGTCCAGCCGCCGTTTGTAGATAATTCCTCGATCTTTTCTTCACCCAGATGACGTACTAACTGATGATAGAAAGCAAAATCGCAGTATGCGCTGTCCTGGGCAATCGGTCCTACGCCGGAATCTTTCAATTTCTGGCATACATCCAAAAACTCAACCCATGTCTTAGGTTCTGCTGTAACGCCTGCTTTCTCAAAAGCGTCCTTATCGTAGAAGACACCACCTACCTGAGGCTGCTCTACAATAGAGTTCAGATTGCCTTTCCATGCAATTACCTGATTATTCAAGCAAGGATAACTAAAACTGTCATAGTCCACAGCTGCTGCCATATCGGTCAGGTCATATGTATAATCCCCATAAATATTGGCGATACGCTGATAGTCATCTTCGAAGATATCAAACTTGTCATTAGCTTCCAGAGAAGCGGACAGAACCTGGTTGATGTCACGCCCCTTCCATTCAATGTTAACCTTCACACCCGTCTGCTCTTCAAAAGCATCAGCCGCTTCCTGAATCACCAGTGCCTGGGGTTCGCTGGATGTCCACATAGACCACATCGTTAGCTCTACACCATCATACTGCTTTTCGCCGCTGCTTTGTGTATCACTTGCAGGCTCTTCTGCCTGAGTAGGTGCTTCCGTGTTTGCAGGCTCTTCTGCCTGAGTAGGTGCTTCCGCCTGATTTCCACTGGACTGTGCGTTATCAGTGCTGTCTGTTGTTCCGCTTCCGCAACCTGTGAATACAGACAAGCTCAAAGCAGAAACCATCAATAAACTGACAATTTTTTTCATTTTCATTTTTTATTCCTCCCTTTCCTTTCAACTGCCCTTTGGGCATTTTTCCTATTCAGTTCAGATTTTCCGAACTTCATATTTCATAGTATATAAAAAATTGAAAGAAAAAAGCAATGTTTTTATTGCTTTTTTCTTTATAAATATTGTTTTTTTTGTCACTTTGCTAAAAAACGGTTCGTTTTCACCAGTAAACACAGGGGATTTCTTCTATTTTTTTATTTGGCATTGGTTGATTTGCCCAACAGAATGACGAAATTCCTTCATTAGATTATGCAGAGTTGCAAAAAATTAAAAAGCTTATCATGGCTGAACCGTTCGGTCCGCCTTTTGGCTCAGTCTACAATGGAGGGCCGGACGCCTTCAGCCTGCCAGATCCAGTCCAGCAGCCTTTGACGAAGTTTCGCTTTGATATCTGCATAGGTTGGTTCGGACACCACATTATTTAACTGATAAGGATCTTTTTCCAGATCATACAGAAAATCATCCGCATACTCCTGCGCCGCTGGCACCTGGAATCCATTTATGCCGGGTGCATATACCGAATAGGTATATCCGGCTGTACGGATACACCGTCCTACGCGGCTTTCGGAAATCTGGGCAAAAACCTCGTCCGGTCTGTCTGGATTCCTGTTTTCCACCACGTCAAGAAGATTCTCTCCAATCATGGCGTCTCCCACATCTACACCAGCCAAGGCCAGGATAGTTTTTGGCAGGCTTGCAGTGCTCACCAGTTTCTTCACAGCAGTTCCTCCCTGATAAGGGCCGCCGGCGATGACTAAGGGGACATGGAGACAGCCGTCATGACAGGAACGTTTGTAATCGTCCCCACCGTTTAAATGCCTGTCAGTATTCCGTGTCTTGAAATGAGATCCATGATCGGAAGCAAAGATAATTACCGTATTTTCATATAGTCCTCGTTCCTTTAGTTTATCCACCAGACGTCCCAAGTTCTCGTCTAGTCTGGCGCACTGCCCTAGATAATCCGGATATTCTTCCGCAGCATTGCCTCCAAGCGCCGCCAGATCCCCCGGTAAGACAAAATCTTTGTATTTCTCTTTAGAGCCTTCTGGCCCTTCATAATGTTTGTGGTCATTTTGGTGATGCGGTTCGATTTGGGATATGGTCATAAAAAAAGGCTTCTCTTTGGTGTATCCGTCAAAGAACTCCAAAGCCATATCGTTAATGCAGTCTGCCCGATAGCCCTTGAAATCCACACGTTGGTCGTTCTCATCGAAAACATAACCGTCATAGCCATGGGATGTAAACTCCAGCACGTCAGCTGCGCGCCAATAACCAGTGTATCCCCCTCGCAGCTCTTTCGGAATGGCTGTGACAGTATGATCGACAACAGGAGGCTTATCCGCCTCTCCATCACTAGCCAGATGCCACTTCCCAATATAGGCAGTTTCGTAGCCGGCTTCCTCGATGTAATCAGCCAACGTCCTGACTCCATCAGGCAACATAATATTGTTGCGGAAACAACCTGTCTCCGTGGGATATTTTCCCGTTTGAAACAGTGCCCTGCAGGGACCGCACACAGGCTGGGGCGTAAACGCATTGTCAAACTTAACCCCTTCTCTAGCCAGACGGTCCAGATTGGGCGTAATATCAAGGGGCTGTCCAAAACAGCCACAGGTATCCCAACGCTGCTGGTCTGTAAAATAAAAAATAATATTATATGACATATTTTAACCCTCCTTTTCAAAAACGGTAGTATCAAATACTGCCGATTTCTTTGTTACTAAAACATTCATTTATAGGAGGTTACAAATAAAATGAGCATTGACCTCCCATCAATCTTGTTTGAATCTATTGGAAATCAAATTCTCACAATGCAATATTTTTCCATCATCAATAAATCTCAACTGCCATTGATAGTACTTCCGTTAATTAATATTGTAAACAAGTTTTTTGATTCTGTCTATAAATCTTTTTGTCTAAATGTTCCTGATAGTGGCTCAAGGTTACAATTCACACATATGCTAGATTTCACATACATTTACAACGATTTCAGTGCGAATTGCAACAACTGATGCACACAAAATGCTAAAAAGCACGCATTTTGGCGCTTGCTCCGACGCCATGCAGCAAGTGCATGGCGCGGGTGTGAAAAGTAACGGCTCAAGTACTTTATACAGGTATGTTTTACACCATATATTTTAATATTGTTTTTCATAATAATCTCCATGCCGCTTTAGCGGCTCAAATAGATATGAAAAACGCTGTCCTTTGTGTTTTTAATTGTTCATTATTTTGTAGAGAACCCGATCTTCTGAGATAAAACATATATTTGCATTGAAAATTAAATAATTGTTGTAACGGGATTGTTCTTTGTTGTATAATTGCAGGAAGCAGATACATTCTATTAATAGATTTTCCGTTTGTCAATGAATGGGCATGGCTGAATTGTTACATTTTTTATGCTTTTTTGGCGTTTTTTGGGGGTTTATTAAGGACTCTGTTTGTGTTACACTAAACAAAGAGATACAGAATGGTGAAAAACCTAAGAACGGAGCTGTAGAGATGAAGACAAAGATTGTCACCATAGGAAAGATGGACGCCCCAGAAGATATCAATAAGAAATTATCAGAGGCAGGCAGCATAATTCAGAATGGAGGTCTTGTAGCATTTCCCACAGAGACCGTGTATGGACTTGGCGGTGATGCGCTGAATCCAGAATCTTCAAAAAAAATATATGCTGCAAAAGGAAGGCCGAGTGACAATCCGTTGATTGTGCACATCGCTGACATTGCGCATCTTGAATCAATTGTGTGTGAGATTCCCCAAAAAGCCAAATTGCTTGCAGATGCATTTTGGCCAGGACCACTCACCATGATTTTCAGGAAATCCCAATTGGTACCCTATCAGACAACAGGCGGGCTTGAAACGGTGGCTGTCAGAATGCCAAGCAATGTGCTGGCAAGTCAGTTCATAGAAAAATCCGGCGGCTATATAGCGGCGCCAAGCGCCAATATTTCCGGCAGGCCAAGTCCTACTTCTGCTAAATATGTGAAACAGGATATGATAGGAAGAATTGACATGATTCTTGAGGCAGATGATGTGGAGATTGGGCTTGAATCAACCATTGTGGATGTGACATGTGAGGTTCCGATGATATTGCGGCCAGGCTATATTACCCAGGAAATGCTGTGCGGGATAGTAGGGGAAATCAAAGTGGATGAGACTATCTTTGACAGCAGTTCTGCAGCGGTGCCTAAAGCGCCAGGTATGAAATATCGTCACTATGCACCCAAGGGGGAGCTGGTTATTGTGGAAGGGGAGCCGCGGGCTGTAGTTGGCTTTATCAATGAAAAAACGGCTGCACACAAAAGCAGAGGAGAGCGAACGGGAGTTTTGTGCACAGAGGAATGGCTAACACAATATCATGCAGACAGTATTAAAAACGCAGGCAGCAGAAATGACTGCAAGACGGCGGCAATGCGCCTTTATACTTTTTTGCGTGAATTTGACGATGAAAATATCGCATATATTTATGCGGAAGCTTTTGACAACGCAGGATTGGGACAAGCTGTGATGAACCGGCTGCTCAAGGCGGCAGGACATCATATTGTCAAGGTGTAGTTTATGAAAAATAAAATGTATGTTTGAGTCATGCGGGCCGATACAAGGAACAGTCGGAGCATACATTAAACAGATGGAGGGAAAAGGATGATAGCAATTGGATGTGATCACGGCGGATTTGAACTGAAAGGGACTGTGACAAAATATCTCAAGGACAACAACCTGGAATATAAGGATTTTGGGTGTTATGCAAAAGACTCTTGTGATTATCCGGAATTTGGCAGCGCCGTTGCAAAGGCTGTTGCATCAGGAGAATGTGAGCGGGGGATTCTGATTTGTACGACAGGAATTGGTATTTCCATCGCAGCCAATAAAATTCGTGGCATACGATGCGCAGTGTGCTCGGATACCATCTCCGCCAAGCTGACAAGAGAGCATAACAATGCCAACGTACTTGCATTGGGAGCAGGGATTGTAGGACCCAATCTTGCATTGAGCATTTTAGACACATTTTTGCATACAGCATTTTCACAGGAAGAGAAACACCAACGCAGAGTTGCAGCAATTGCGCAGCTTGAAAAGGAAACAATGAAGGAATGTGATGATTCACAAGCTTGAGTGGTTATGTACAAACAGATGAGGAAGGGAGCAGGACGAAAAATGGCAAAGGTAATAATTATGGATCACCCGTTGATTCAACACAAAATTGGTATGATTAGACGCATTGAAACAGGTACGAAGGATTTCAGGCAGACAATTGGTGAAATTGCCAGCTTAATTTGCTATGAAGCAACCAGAAATTTGAAACTTGCAGATGTGGAAATAGAAACACCGATTTGCAAAACTACGGTGAAACAGCTCGCAGGCAAAAAGCTGGCAGTTGTGCCAATTCTTCGGGCAGGGCTTGGCATGGTGGATGGGATGCTGCAGCTGATACCGGCCGCAAAGGTTGGGCATATTGGTCTTTATCGCGATCCAGAGACATTGGAACCCGTGGAATATTACTGTAAGCTTCCAGAGGACTGTGACCGTAGAGAAGTATTTGTAGTGGACCCGATGCTTGCAACGGGTGGATCTTCTTCGGCAGCAATCAGAATGCTCAAGGAAAAAGGGTGCAAAAGCATTCATTTTATGTGCATTATCGCTGCACCAGAAGGGGTAGAACGGATGAAAAAAGAACATCCAGATGTTGATATTTATATTGGGGCGTTAGATGAGAAGCTCAATGAGCATGGATATATTGTTCCGGGGCTAGGGGATGCCGGAGATAGAATTTTTGGAACAAAGTAGTATGGGGGAGTTATAGGAGTCATGAAAATGTCATATAAACGGTCGCTGTCAGTCATACTTATGGTCATACTTACTGTTTTGGCTGCTGGAAGCGTGTCGAGACCCGTATATGCGGAGACAACGCTGGAACGACTGAAAAAGGCAAAGGCTGAAAAGGAAAAAACAGAAGACGCAAAAGAAAATACAGAGGATCGGAAACAATCTCTGGAAATTACAAAAAATTCACTATTAGGACAGTTGAGTACCTTAAATGATGATCTTGTACAAGTCAGCACCAATCTCGAAACCATCGAGAATAATATTACTGCTAAGGAAGCAGAGATAGAACAGACGCAGGCAGAACTAGCAGAAGCGATTCGCATAGAAGAAGAACAGTACAAAAATATGAAGCTTCGCATTAAAGCGATGTATGAAGGCGGAGGTGTTAGTAATAGTTATCTCAATATTTTGTTTTCTTCAACCAGTTTTTCGGATTTTCTGAATAAAAGTGACTATATAGACCGTGTGCACGAATATGATCAGAAAATGCTGCGTGAGTTTGAAGAAAGCCGCAAATATGTAGAAGAGACAAAGGCAAGACTTGATGCAGAGCTGATTTCCTTAAATGAATTGAGGGAAGAGGCAGAAGCAGAGAAGAGCCGGGTAGCAAGTCTTGTCGATCAGACATCAGCAAATGTGGCAAGCTATTCGAATCAGATTGCAGATGCGGAAGCTACAATAGATGCATTGGAATCAATGATTGATGAGCAGGAACAGGATATTGCAGCGCTTCAGAAACAGTATGAAGAGGAACTTGCAAAGTCTCGTCTAGCTGCAAAATCAAAATGGCGTGATATCTCGGAGGTCAAGTTTGAAGAGGGAGACCGCAAACTAATGGCCAATATTATCTATTGTGAGGCAGGCGGAGAGTCATACACAGGACAAGTTGCAGTTGGCGCGGTTGTCATCAACAGAGTTTTAAGTTCCGTGTTTCCCAATACCGTAGTCGGTGTAATATATCAAAATAGACAGTTTTCTCCCGTGGCAAGCGGGCGGCTTGCGCTTGCGCTTGCAAATGATTCAGCGACAGAAAGCTGTTATCGTGCAGCAGATGAAGCGATGCGCGGTGTGACAAATGTAGGGCAGTGCGTATATTTCAGAACGCCAATACCAGGTTTGAATGGTATTCGGATTGGTGGTCATATCTTTTATTAATAAATGCCAAGATGCACTATCAAAATGTATCACGGCAGCAGGAAAGGTGTTGGTAGAATGTACAGAATTGGGATCTTGGAAAAAGATGAAACATATCTCAATATGGAAAGTGACTACGGCATAGAAGTAGAAAATGTGACAGAGGACGACGAAACGTATAGGGTTTATCATATCAGAGAGGAGATTATTGATAAACCTGCTGTCAAGATGCTGACGGGGAATCGGATTAAGGGGATTCCGCAAATTATGTATCAGGAAGGCAAGCTTCGGTTCCGCATCACAGGAATGAGAAATTTGTATGAGCTGATTCAGGAGAACAATAGTCCTAGTGGTAAGCGGCAGTTGTTAAAGATTTTTCGCAGTATCCTAAAAATTGCACTTAGTTTGGAAAAATATATGCTTTCGGCGGATAAGCTTATGATGAATCCAAAAGAAATTTATGTGGATGAGTCAAATGATGAAGTGGTGGTGCCATATATACCATTTCAAAGTGAAGAAGAAAATGACAGTGCACAATTCCTTGAGAAGGTGAAGCAGTTGTGTGATATCCTTCTTGAGGGGATCGCCAGCACAGAGGTTTGCGGTAGCACAGAAGCCCTTGATGAGCAAGAAGAACCTGCAAAAGAATCCGCAGAACAAACAAAAGAACCAGAAGAGACAGACAAAAAAGAGATTGTCGCATATCTTGTCAGAAAACGTACACACGAAAAAATTCGGATAAACCGCAATGTATTTAAGATTGGAAAAGATGCGTCCTGCGTGGATTACTGTGTTGAGGATAACCCTACTGTGAGCAGGAATCATGCAGATATTGTGAGAAAATCGGATAGTTATTATCTGATTGATAAAGGTTCCTTAAATCATACGTTTATCAATGGGAAAAAATTAGAAGCAGGCAAGTTTAGAAAACTTGCAAACGGCTGTCTGATGCAGCTTTCAGATGAAGTATTTGAGTTTGTGTTAAAAACGGAGTGATGCATATGCGGACAGAAAAATTGGTGAAAAAGATACAGTGGCAGGAGATTGACATATGGAATGGCATTTTACTGTAGCGGCGCAGACCGATAAGGGAACAACTAAGGCTGTCAATCAGGATAGCCTTACTGTAAAGGTTGCCAATACGGTTTTTGGTGAGGCGGCGATAGCAGTAGTATGTGATGGTATGGGAGGATTAGAACAGGGAGATGTTGCCAGCTCTGTTGTAGTGCGTGCATATGAGCAATGGTTTTTAAAACAGCTTCCTAGGCTTTTGGCAAGAGGTTTTTCTGTGAAGGAACTAGAACAAATCTGGAGTCAGATAGCGAATGACTGCAATACTAAAATCATTGGATACAGCAAGGAACAAAGAGCGCCAATGGGAACAACCCTTACCGTGATACTGTTGATACAAGGATATTATTTTATTTCTCATGTAGGGGATTGCCGTATCTACAGAATGGGAGCGGGAATGGAACAGCTCACAATGGATCAGACATATGTGGCGAGAGAGGTTGCGCTTGGACATATGACGCCAGAACAGGCAGAAAATGATTCCCGCCGAAATGTACTTCTGCAGTGTATTGGTACAATGAGCAGTGTGAAGCCTGATTTTCTGCATGGGGAATTTAGTGATGGAGAAACCTTTCTGATATGTTCGGACGGCTTCCGGCATAAGCTGAATGAAATGGAGATTTATAAATATTGTCATACTGCATTTAAGGGAATGGAATGGAGTGTAGAAAAAAGGCTTGATAATTCACATATTATGAATGCCCGAATCAGATATCTGATAGAGATGAATAAGGAACGAGGGGAGAAGGATAATATTTCTGCTGTTCTTGTGAAGGTGAATGGGATACCAGATGAAAAGCCATAGCATGGAGGCTAAATATGCTAAAGATTGGTTCCGTGATAGACGGAAAATATAAAATACTGAGCGAAATAGGCCATGGGGGAATGAGCAATGTATATCTTGCCATGAATGAAAAAGCAAATAAACCATGGGCAGTCAAGGAAGTGCGGAAATCTTTACACAGGGATTTTGATATACTGAGACAAAGCCTGATTGTGGAGACGAATTTATTAAAACAGTTAAAACATTCAAATCTGCCGAGCATCGTCGATGTCATTGATTCCGGTGAAAATTTCTTGATTGTAATGGATTATATAGAGGGAAATACCCTCGAAAGGCTTCTGGCAGATGAAGGCGCACAACCACAGGAAAAAGTGGCTGACTGGGCCTGTCAATTGTGCGATGTGCTAGAATACCTTCATACAAGACCTTCACCGATTATTTATCGGGATATGAAGCCTTCGAATATTATGCTCAAGTCAGATGGCAGAGTCGTTTTGATTGATTTTGGGACTGCGCGGGAATTTAAAGAGAAAAATGTGGCGGACACCACATGGCTAGGGACAAGAGGATATGCTTCACCAGAGCAGTTTGGCGGCATGGGGCAAACCGATGCACGCACAGATATTTATTGTCTGGGGGCAACATTATATCATCTGGTAACGGGACATAATCCGTCTATGCCACCCTATGAAATGTATCCGATTACAAAATGGAATGATACACTTTCTACGGGGCTCGAACGCATTATCCTGAAATGTACACAGAAAAATCCTGATGACCGATATCAGTCGGCGCGGGAACTGCGGTATGACCTAGAACATTATCAGGATCTGGAAGTGCAGGCACAACGCAGGTATCGCAAAAAGATTGGTATTTTTATAACAATGGCAGGGCTTTCCATAGCATGTGCTGTGGGAGGAGCCTGCTTTCGTTTATCTGCGAAAAATATGCAGATAAGTCAATACCAGGAACGTCTGAACATGGCGAGAATTGCGTCTGATCCAGTGGAGGCATGCAAACTTTATATGGATGCAATTGCAATAGATGACATACAGTCAGAGGCGTACCACGGATTTTATACCAGAGCGATTGAAGATGGAACGTTTGGTGATGCAGAAGAAGAACTTTTTTTGAAGCTCTGTATCAATACGCATGCGTATCTGAAAAATTTTGAAGAAAAAAATGAATATGAATATGCTGATTTTTGCTATGAGATGGGAAATGCGTATTGGTATTATTATGAACATGAGGAAAACCGTCAGTCCAGAGCAGTGAGCTGGTTTGAGACAGCAATGCATTATTATGAACAGAATATGGATAAAACAGCAGAGTACAGAAGATGCAGATTATATGTAGAAATCGGTACTTTTTACAAAAATGTGATTGTTTCGCAGATAGACGGTACAGACCAGGGAATGTATGCACAGTACTGGAATAGCCTGACAGAACTGAAGGCGCTCAATGATAAGGAGCCTGACAGGGACCTTATCACACTCAGAATATATCGGGAGATAGCATCAAGGGTGGTTGAGTATGCAAAATACTTCAAGGAGGACGGCGTGCCCAGAGAGGATATGGATGCTATGCTTGCACAGATTGAATCAGACCTAAAGGAGATGGAACTCGGAGCTGTAAGTGCAGTAAAGGACGAAATAGAAGCGATAAGGTGGATTATTGACGGCGCATATAAAATGGTAAGGTCTACATATTGAGCAGAAGGGGACAAAAAGGATGAAGATAGAGGAAATGATGTGGATCTCACATATTTTGACTGCCGCATCAATTGTATTTGCAGCGGCAGCAGTAATATTGTTTTTTGCATTTGACATTGTGAAATGTTGTAGAATGCTGTCTGCAAGACATGCCCGAACAAGGACCAACCTGCATAAAATAGCAAAAACAGGTTCTGACAAAAAAGTAATTCAGAGGAATATACAACAAAGTAAGGCAAAAAATAAGAAAGAAGAATCCACAAAAATTGAGACTGCAAAGCTGAACAATATGGAAACGATTCTGCTGAATCAGGAAAAAAGGGCGAGTGTTGACAATGCAGCAGAAGCGTTTTTGTTGAATACGTCTGACTTGGAAGGAACAACGCAGCCAGAAATGCAGATGGAACTGATACAAGATATTGTGTATGTGCAGAATCAAAATGCTGATTTGCTGGAGAACGAAGGTACGTTACCTTTAGATCCATCGCGCAACGACTATTAGATAGGTGGTAAGTATGGAAAATAGTTTTGAAAAAGTAGCCATGAAGGTATCGTTTGTAAGTATTGTAGCCAATATCATTCTGTCACTATTCAAATTTTTGGCTGGTATGATAGCACATTCCGGAGCAATGATTAGTGACTCGATTCATTCCGCTTCTGATGTATTCAGTACGCTGGTTGTCATCGTAGGAATCAAAATGTCTGGTAAAAAATCAGATAAAGAACATCCCTACGGACATGAGCGCATGGAATGCGTGGCAGCGATTGTTCTTTCAACAGTTCTTGCTGTTACAGGGCTGGGAATTGGCGGCAGTGCAGCGGTGAAAATTTTGTCGGGAGGATATGAGAATCTTAAAATTCCTGGCGTTCTGGCATTGGCAGCGGCAATTGTCTCGATAGCAGTCAAAGAGGGGATGTATTGGTACACCAGAATCAATGCCAAGAAAATTGACTCCGGCGCACTGATGGCAGACGCCTGGCATCACCGTTCAGATGCATTGTCTTCTGTGGGAGCGCTGATTGGTATCACAGGTGCAAGGCTTGGATTTCCGATTCTTGATGCTGTAGCCAGTTTATGTATCTGTTTTTTTATAGAAAAAGCAGCCTATGATATTTTTAAAGATTCTATTGACAAAATGGTAGATAAAGCATGCGATGAGGAACTGGAAAACGAAATAAAAACATGCGTTCTACAACAAAAGGGCGTATTAGGTGTAGATTTGCTGCGTACAAGAGTATTTGGAAACAAAATTTATGTGGATATTGAAATCAAAGCAGATGGAAATGTGACGCTCAGAGAAGCACACAGCACTGCGGAGCGGGTGCATGATGCCATTGAGAAAAACTTTATAAAAGTAAAACATATTATGGTTCACGTCAACCCAGTATAAAAATTGGTTGCAAAATAATAAATGTCAGTAATCTTGAGTGCGCATTGCAATGGAGTAGGAGAAGCGGAAGCTTCTCCTACTCCATTCAGTTTGAAATCCATTTTTCAATCTGGACTGACAGGGTATCAAATTTATCATCATAGATTGTGTTTAAAAGCAGGTCAAGTTTATTAAGTGCCTGAATGACAACTTGAGGTTCACAAAGCTTTTTTTCAAGGGCAACGGCAAGCTCATTGATATCAAGCACTTTGATGTAGCCATCTGGATAAATAACTACATCAGCCAAAAGATCTGTGACAAGGAGGGAGTTCTCTTCTTTCTTGTACAGATAATCTACAATATCGCAATACCAATACAACAAAGTATTGTCTTCCCGATAAAATTTGCTGATCTTGTACCCAAGCTTCAAGTAATAGCAAGAATAGCCATGATGAAAGTCGCGGCGCGGTTTCAGGGTTTTCCATTGGGTTATGATAAAGTCTTGTGTCGTTTCAAGAATGATATCATCTTTTAGTAAGATACATTCATCAGGAATCATTCGTTTGCGATAGATTTTCAAATTCTCCATGTGGGATTCTCCTTTAATTAGGTGTACTTGCTATTATTTTAGCTCTTTTTTGCAGCAGCTTCAACATATTTATGGCTTCCAATTGAAATATCATTGCGCTTTGACTTATTTTAACGTATAATCATAACAGTTGTCGAAAAAGTTTGCAATAAATACATAAAGGAGGCGATAATTATGAGGCAGTTTTTTGGCAAAAGCCAGCATGGAGATTTGGCAGAGGCAGTACGCGGACTAAATAACCCTCAGTTTATCATGCTATTATCAAATGGTGCACAGTTTGAAGCGCACGTGAAGGCATTGGAAAGATTATATCCCGGTGTACCTAGTATTGGCTGTATTGGAATGAGCTATGATACCTGTATGGTAGAAGAGGGAGTTGGGATTGTAGCGTTTTTGGATGGCGTCAGCGCTGCTGCCAATGTATTAGAGCGCGTTTCTGTCATGCCAGTGAAATATATTAAGCGGCTAGAAAATGATGTACATACTGTGGGGGGCACATCAGAGGATACTGTCTGTATTGACTTTTGTTCTGGAAATGACGCTTGTGTACTGACGACTATCAATACTGTTCTGAAACGAAATGGTATTTCGCTGGTAGGCGGAACCGGAGATGCGGGTAAGGTATCTGCAAATGGAAAAATATATGAGGATGCTGTGGCCTATGGGATCGTCCGCAACCTTGGAGGCAGAGTAAAGACATACAAAGAGAATATTTATCGTCAACTGAAAAACTACCGCTTTATCGCCTCTGATACAGATAAGGCAAACTATATAATTGGCTCGCTAAATGGACAGCCAGCAAAACAGGTATACGAAAAAATTCTGCATGTTACGGATCAAGAAATATTGACGCAGACTTTTCAAAATCCTTTTGGAAAACTGAATGGAGATGATGTTTGTATTGTTTCTATCAAGGATGTCAAAGGAGATTCCCTAGCATGTTTTCGTCAGGTAAATGATTCTGATGTTCTGATTATGCTGCAGTTAGGGGATTATGAAGCAATTACAAAACAGACAGTGCACAATATCTGCCGTGATTTTCCGAGACGTTCTGCGGTTTTTTCTGTAAACTGCCTGTTTCGCTACAAACTGTTTACAGAGCGTGGCTATATGGATGACTATTTGCAGGGCATGGCAGCGCTTGGCAGCCATGCTGGACTGGTAGGATATGGAGAGCATTATAACAATCGGTTTGTCAATCAGTCAATGACCTGCGTGGTATTTGAATAATAACTAAAAATATATGAATACAAAAGGAAGTCACAAAGACGCACGAGAGGAATTTTCATGAGAGACTAGCGAATGAAAATGACATCTCAGTAAGAGTGCGTCGAAGGGACTTTACCCTTTAGAGCCGTCGCGCAGCGACTATGAATAGGAGGAAAGAAGTTTGAGTTTTATGAAACAAATCTGGAAGAATTCGGATCAGAGACAAGACAGCAAGGAGAACCTCTATCCAATTCTTCATATCATAGGTAGTTTGAAAGAATATCAAAAAGATTTGCTGGGCAAAGAGGTCGATTCTTTGTGGGAACTAGGTATGTTGAGCAGTTCGTTTGCAGGTGTTATGAAGGAGGCAGATCATTTCCATGAACAATTGCAGGAATTTGAGCAGTCTTTTTCGGAGATTAACAATGCGGCAGGACAGTTTGAACAGGTCAGAGGCGCAATTACGCAGTCCGTGACAGAGGCAAAGGACAAAGTAGAAGAATTAAAGAGCGCTTCCATACAGGTTGAGAAATCATATAGTGATATGGAAAACACCTTTGAGGAATTGCAGAACGCAGTAAACGGAATACACCGATGCATGAAAAAAATTGTTTCTATTGCAGAGGAAACAAATATTCTGGCGCTCAATGCATCGATTGAAGCGGCCAGAGCTGGACAGTCAGGAAAAGGATTTGCAGTCGTAGCATCAAATGTAAAAGAGCTTGCAGAAGAGATAAAAGGGCTTGCCGGTGAGGTAGACAGCGGCATTCAGGATGTAGAACGCGGCACAGGCCAACTCAATGAAAGCATTTGTGCTTCACAACATGCATTGGATCAGAATATAGATATCGTAAATAGTACCTATGAGTCGTTTCATAAGATTACGCAAACTGCAGAGGAAACCGTGTCTGTACAGCAGGAAATTTCGAGTGTGATTGAGGAATCTCACAGAGAACTGCAGTCCATTGACCAGGTTTTTGATGCCATGAAACAACAGTATCAAGAGGTTTTGAAACGTATCAAATCTGCAAGTGCGCTTGGAACAACCAAAAGTGCGATGTTTGAAGACGTGGATAATATGTTGTCCCAGATACCGCCCATGATTGAAGAGATGGAGCGATAACGCGGGAGATTGTTCATAGGCAGGTCAAACCGCCAATGACAGAATATTACTGTACCAATAACAATTTATCAGATATTAGGCAGACAGTACCATAGAGTGATGCAACTTTGATGCAAATAAGATGCTTCTTTGATACAAATATTATGCAATTTTGATGATTCTGTATTGTACCATATTTTTAAGAACAAATCGTATGATAGCATTGAGAAAGGTATGGTACAATAAGATGAAAAGAAACAGAAAATTTTTAGCTTTTTTAGGCGCGCTTCTTATTTTTATGAGTATTCCGATACAGCCAGTCCATGCGGATGAGCCGCGTGCGGAGAATGGGGATAAAACAGGTGCGCCTTATTTTTATGTGGAAACTGCGGACCCTTCGGCAGACAGCTTTCCATTAAAGAAGACGAGCGTGACAGCAGATATTAATGGAATGATTGCAGATATTCATGTGTTGCAGACCTATGCGAATGAGGGCACAAATCCGATTAATGCGTCCTATGTATTTCCGGCATCTACCAAAGTGACCGTTCACGGAATGCAAATGCAGATTGGCAATCAGCTTGTGACGGCCCAAATAAAAGAAAAAGAAGAGGCAAAGGAGGAGTTTGAGGAGGCAAAGGAAGAGGGAAAAAGTGCTTCTTTGCTGTCAGAAGAGCGGCCAAATGTGTTTTCGATGAACGTGGCGAATATCATGCCAGGAGATCAGGTTGCCATTGATTTGCACTATACAGAACTGATTACACCTACAGAAGGAACATATCAGTTTGTATATCCAACAGTGGTAGGACCTCGGTATATCAGTCCTGTCCTTGATGATTCTGGTACACGTGAAGAATGGACAGAAACGCCATATCTGCCAGAGGGAACAGCGCCAAAGGACAAGTATGAGATTCAGGTCAGCCTTTCAGCAGGTGTGCCAATCACACAGCTTACAAGCAGTTCTCATAAAATTGATGTCCAGTGGCAGGAAAATACCAAAGCTGTTGTCTCGCTTGTCGATTCGTCTGATTATGCTGGAAACAGAGACTTTATACTTGATTATAAAATGACAGGTCAGGAAATATCGGCCGGAATGATGCTCAATACAGGTGAGAATGAAAATTTCTTTATGCTGATGGTGCAGCCGCCGGAACGTTTTGATGCCAAAGACATTCCGCCGAGAGAATATATTTTTGTGCTGGATATTTCAGGTTCTATGTATGGATACCCGCTGGATACCGCAAAAGAACTGATAAAAAATCTGGTTTCCAACCTCAAGGAGACAGACACCTTTAATTTAATTTTGTTTTCTGGCGGGTCGTATCAGATGTCAGAACGCTCCCTCCCCGCCAATCAGGAAAACATCAAAAAAGCGATTCGCATTATTGACAACGAAGAAGGTTCTGGCGGCACAGAGCTTGCACCGGCGCTCAGAGATGCACTGATGATTCCTTCTGTCGAAAATGTATCACGCAGTATTGTTGTAATTACAGATGGCTATATTTATGGCGAGGAAGATATTTTTGAAATCATTCACCAGAATGTTAGAAACGCTGATTTCTTCTCCTTTGGGATTGGAAATGGTGTAAATCGTTATCTAATCGAAGGAATTGCCAAGACAGGGCAGGGGGAGCCGTTTATTGTTGCCAGTGAAGAGGAGGCATTGGAGACGGCAAAACGTTTCAACACCTATATTCAATCGCCTGTTTTAAGAGATATTGATGTAAAATTTGAAGGGTTTGATGTCTATGATGTGGAACCTGCTATTTTGCCGACTCTTTTTGCCCAGAGGCCAATTGTTCTTCTTGGGAAATGGCGCGGCGAACCAGCAGGAACGGTTCAAATAACAGGGAAAACAGGAAACGGTGACTATGCACAGACAATTTCTATTGCTGAGTTGGCTTCTTCTGGGGCAGCTACCCCTTCAGCAGTATCGGTTGACAGTGATGCGTTAAGCTATCTATGGGCACAGAAACGAATAGAACGGCTTACGAATTATGGGCTGGACCAGAATAACCCTGATGTGAAAGAGGCAGTAACACAGATTGGACTGACCTACAGCATTTTGACCCCATATACATCTTTTATCGCAGTAATAGAAACAATACGAAATCCAAATCAAGATGGATCTGATGTGAATCAGCCGCTTCCACTTCCGCTTGGTGTATCGAATTTTGCAGTTGGCGGATACTTGTTTGGCTCAGAACCAACGGAATTTGTTCTGATAGGCGCTTTGGCTTTCATCATACTAATGCAGCTTCCCTACGTCAAAAAACGCTTTCGAAGAAAAAGAACACATGATATTTAAATGCGGATTGGAAAGGTGAAATACAATGAAGAAAAAGAATCTGTTATGGTATTTTTTAGCAGTTGTAGCCGTCTTTATTGTCAAGGTTTATTATCGAACAGCGGACAGCGATGCCCTTAAATGGATTCTGGCCCCCACAACATGGTGGGTCAGAACCCTTAGCGGCATATCTTTTGAATATACCGCGCCGATGGGATATATCAGTCATGCTTATCGCTTTATCATTGCGCCCTCCTGTTCAGGGGTGCGCTTTTTGCTGCTTGTGTTTGTCATGACAATCATATCCTTTACAGACAGGATGGATTCATTTTGGAAAAAAGGAGCTTGGTTTCTTTTTTCTGTGTTCTTTTCGTATGTTTCTACAATCTTTATCAATGGAATCCGCATTACCGTTTCGATTTATCTGCCACTTTCTTTGACGCGTCACAATCTTATGGCGGGATGGCTTACTTCCAAACGCCTGCATACAATTATAGGAACTGCAATTTATTTTTGTTCTCTGTTTCTCATTTATTATCTGGCTGGAAAATTATGCAGCTGCTTTGCCGGCAAGGCAAAAAAGGAAGAGCAAAAAAGAATGTGGCCGTTGTTGGCACCGCTTTTTTGGTATTTTATGATGGTATTGGGACTGCCTTTTGCAGGAAGAATGTATCAGAATCAGTGGGAGGGATTTGGACAGTACACCCTTTTGGTATCGGGCGTTTGTGCTGTGGTTGTATGTTTCATCTATTTAGCTGGGAAAATTTATCGGTGCGGCTTTAATGCTGCAAAGTCCTAGGCTGAACTGTTAATAAACTATCATCAAATCTTATAAAAGCGTTGAATTGTAGGGAAATATGAGATATAATTTTGAATATAAAGCACAAATACAGTAACGATATGGATTCTCAGAGTTTCTTTGAGCCTGATTCTGTGAGGTGATTTTGGGTCAGATGTGCATATGGCAAAAAATCGGCCACAGAGGCAGGTGCAGGAGAGATTCCGATCGTACATCGATAATTATGGGAGAAATTCAGGAGGAAAAGTTATGACAGTGGAGGAATTTTATAACCTGACAGGCGGGGATTATAAGGAAATTATGGGGCGCTTAAAAACAGAGGCGCGAATTGTCAAGTTTGCGGGGATGTTTTTGCGAGATGGAAGCTATGATATGCTTGCAAAATGCTTGGAAGATGGCAACGCAGATGAGGGATTTAGGGCAGCACATACGATGAAGGGAATGTGCCAAAATATGGCGTTTACAAGACTGTATACTTCTGTGCATGAGGTTACGGAAACGCTTCGCACAAAGGATCTGGATAAGGCGAAAGAGATTTTTGTACGTTTGACAGAGGACTATAATGCGGTGATTGACGGCATCAATAAGCTCCTTGCAGAACAACCGTAGAGAATGTATTTTGGGCGTATATGATACAGAAACAGCGGATGAAAATTGGATGGAAAGGGGCAAGAATGAATGATAGGAAAAAATACGATTTTGATTGCAGATGATGCGGAGCTAAACCGTGAGTTAATAAAGTACATATTTGAAGAGCAGTACCAAATTCTTGAGGCAGAGGATGGCGAACAGACAATTGACCTTATGACAAAATATAATGATAAAATATGCCTTTTGTTTCTGGATTTGCTGATGCCAAAAAAATCCGGGCTTGATGTTCTGAAATTTATGAACGAAAAGAAATATATAGAGTCGATCCCAGTTATCATGATAACTGGGGAAGCGACGGACGAGACCGATGAGAAAGCATATGAATATGGCGCTTCAGAAATTATATACAAACCGTTTGCACCCAATGTAGTTATGCGGCGTGCAAAGAATCTGATTGAGCTTTTTGAACATAGGGTTTACTTGGAATATAATCTTGAGAAGCATACCAAGCAGCTTCAAGAGAGCAAAAAAAAGCTTGAGAAAAACAATGAATTTTTGCTTAATTTGATTAGCTCTGTTGTAGAATTCCGAAGCCAGGAGTCTGAAATACATATACAGAAAATAAAGTATTTTACCAAACTGTTTCTCAAATATATCAGAAAATACTATCCACAGTATGGACTTACAGAGGAACAGTCCGCATTGATTGTGCAGGCGGCAGCGATTCATGATATTGGAAAAATTGCAATACCAGACAAGATTCTGCTGAAAACAGAGGAACTCACAAAAGCAGAGCGCGAGGAGATAGAAAAACATACAATATATGGCTGTCAAATCCTTGAGAGAATCAAGCAGGAGGATAGCGAATTTTATCAGTATTGTTATGATATCTGCCGTTTTCACCATGAACGGTATGACGGAACAGGGTATCCGGACCACCTCAAGGGCGATGCGATTCCAATTTGGGCACAGGTAGTGTCAATTGTCAATGCGTATGATGCACTTGTGAGCAAGAGGATATACAAGTTTCCATGCACTGTAGAGCAGGCGGAACGTAAGATTATGGCAGGGGAATGCGGCGCTTTTTCACCGGTTATGCTGGATTGTTTCAGACTAGCCAAATCAGAACTGATTGCAGTTACCGAGAGAGAAGGGAAGCTTTTCATGGCGGATACAGAATCGAATGGTTAAAGGTAAATAGATTGTTCCATCGGCAATTGAGACGTTGACATTTGTGGAATGAATATAAAAAATTGAGTGCATATGTGCTCAATTTTTTTTACTTAATAGGAAAAAGATGTATCTTCCCTACTCGATTTATGGGAAATTATATACATTTTTGCCAATAACAGTATTGATTAGAGGAACTATTATGAGCAATTAATTAGGAAAGACAAAAAATTCAGACATTTACTAGACAATTTTTCCAAGTTTTTGTATAATTATGGATAGGTATTTTCCGTTGGCTGTGTATGCTCCTGTCAATGGAAGGTATCGTGAAGGCTAGATAGCAGAAAGCTATATTTGCAGAATTTCAGGCATACGGAGGCGCATAAATGGGAAAAAATAAGAAGTATAAAAGGTCTGTCTATCAGTCGTTGGCAGTGATTACCCAGTTTGGCATCAATATGCTCGTTCCAATCTTTTTATGTTCGTTTGCGGGACTATTCCTTGACAGGAAGCTAGGAACCGCATTTTGGTTTGTCTTACTTTTCTTTGTGGGAGCCATCTCAGGCTTTAGGAACATATTTATTCTGGCAAGGAAAATATACGAGGGAGATGATAAAGATGAAGAACAGACTTAAAGAAATCAATGCGGCATTGCCGGGTCTGCTTTTGGGAATCATTTTATTTGGTGTATTGTGCCAGATAACAGGTCTTTTCTTCGTGTCAGACAAAGCAGGATACAGTATAGGGATTTGGATAGGAGTGCTTACAGCAGTATTTATGGCTTTCCACATGGCAATCTCATTGAATTTAGCCGTAGAAAGAGATGTAAAGGGGGCGCAGGCAGTAGCAACGAGGCAGAATATTATTAGATATTTTATTGTGGTGATTATCCTGGGGATATTGATGATAACGAGAATTGGCAATCCGCTGGCGGCTTTTGCGGGGATCATGGGTCTCAAGGTTTCGGCCTATGTGCAGCCTTTATTTGCGAAGCTATCCCGCAAAGAGATGTCAGGTGATACATCCAATGAAGTTTAAAGAACTGTTTGGGACAATCACAGGTACGTTCTGCATGAAACTTGGAAGTGCTGAATAGTTTATGAAGGAGCAAGCAAAACTGAATAAAGAAATAAATAAGGAGGTGAGTGTATGGGAGCAGGAATTTTGTTATCTGGCTCTGATGATATTGACTTTATGATACATGGCGTTTTCCAGTATGAGTTGTTCGGTCAGAAGCTTTGGATAACAACTACGCATGTCTGTCTGTTCATCGTGATGGCAATCATTGTTATTTTCTGCCTATGTGCGAATAAGGCGGTGAAACATGCAACAGAAGTCCCTGGAGCTTTCCAAAATGTTGTAGAGCTGGTGGTAGAAAAGCTGGACGGCATGATCAATGGTGTTATGGGGAAAAACGGTGCTGCGTTTGCTAACTATATTGGCACACTGTTTATTTTTATCCTAATTAGCAACATCTCTGGTCTGGTGGGGCTTAGAGCGCCCACGGCTGATTATGGCGTGACATTTTCACTTGGATTAATCACATTTACCTTGATAACCTTCAACAAGTTTAAATACCAGAAGGTTTCGGGTGTTATCAAAGGATTGTGTGATCCATGGCCAATTTGGGCACCATTCAACATTATCGGAGATATTGCAGTACCGATTTCCTTGTCACTGCGTTTGTTTGCAAACGTTTTGTCAGGAAGTGTTATCATGGCATTGATTTATGGCTTGCTGGGCTTTATCGCTACAGGCTGGCCGGCAGCATTGCATGTATACTTTGACTTGTTCTCAGGAGCAATTCAGACATATGTATTCTGTATGCTGACAATGACGTATATCAACAATGCGATTGATGGATAAAACGAAATGATTTTTCGTACTGAAAAAGACACAGTGCATCAAAATTGAAAACGTTGATTAAGAGAACAGCCTGCTGTTCTTCAATATGTGAAACAATATGAGTTAATTATTTAAACAGGAGGAATTCATTATGGAATTTAATTCAAACTTTATCTTAGGTTGTTCAGCAATCGGTGCAGGCCTTGCAGTTATTGCAGGTATTGGACCTGGTGTAGGCCAGGGTATTGCCGCAGGTCATGCAGCAGCAGCAGTTGGTAGAAATCCAGGTGCGAAATCAGACGTTACTTCTACCATGCTTCTTGGTCAGGCGGTTGCCGAAACAACAGGTCTTTATGGTCTGCTTGTAGCAATGCTGTTATTGTTTGTAAAACCGTTAGTACCTTAATCAGATATACAAAATGAGATAAAATGATTAGCAAGTTTTATGGAATGTATATCTTAAAGAATACGCAAATCAGTGCAAAACCGGATTGAAATGTACAATGGTTTGCGCAGTAAATCAAGGAAGGAGGTACAAAGGTATGATACTTGCTACCGAGGCAGAGGGATTAAGCCGCTTATTTGACCTGGATTTTCAGCTTTTAGCTGATGCAGTGCTGATGACGATAGCGATGTTTTTCCTGTTTATGTTTGCATCACATTTCTTATTCAATCCTGTGAGGAAAATGCTCAAAGACAGACAGGAAAAGATAAAGGGCGAACTTGAGCAGGCCGCTTCCGATCAGAAATCAGCAGCCGAAATACGTGCGCTCTATGAGGAAAAGCTCAATCAGGCAGGCAAAGAGGCAGAGGCAATTTTAACAGATGCCCGCAAGCGTGGTATGGAAAATGAGGCAAGGATTGTTGCTGAAGCAAAACAAGAGGCAGCAAAAATTATTGAGCGGGCAAAAGTTGAGGCAGAGCTTGAAAAGCAGAAGATGACAGATGAAGTGAAACGTGAAATGATTGCGGTTGCTTCTGTGATGGCTGCCAGAATTGTCCAGGTTAATATTGATACAAACGCCCAGCATGAACTCATTGAAGAAACTTTGAAAGAAATAGGTGATAGCACATGGCTAAACTAGTTTCCCAAACGTATGCGCAGGCGCTGTTTGAATTGGCTGTTGAAAAAAATGAGACATCAATGTTTATGGACGAGACATTGGGGCTTATTGAGGTCATTCAGACCAATGCAGACTTCACGCAGTTTATGAATCATCCCAAAATTCCGAAAGAGGATAAAGTAAATGTGGTGAAGAATGTATTTGAGAACAGAATCAGCAAAGAGCTGATAGGGTTTCTCATTACAATCATTGAAAAGGACCGCTACAATGAGATAGAGGCGATACTTCGGGAATTTATTTTCAAAATAAAGGAGTACAGCAATATCGGGACAGCTTATGTGACAACAGCGATTGCATTAAAAGATAAGGAAAAAAATGATATTGAGACACGATTGCTTGCTACCACCAGATATAAGACTATTGAGTGTATCTACGATGTAGATCAGAGCTTGATAGGAGGCATGGTTATCAAGATGGGTGACAGGGTAGTGGACAGCAGCATTCGTACCAAACTGGGAAAGCTTCAAAAAGAGCTTTTGGCAATCCAAATGTGAGGCGTTTCCAAAAATAAACAGAAAGGTGCAGATCCATATGAATTTAAGACCAGAAGAAATCAGTTCTGTGATTAAGGATCAGATCAAGAGATATGCCGCTGAATTGGAAGTATCAGATGTTGGTACTGTTATTCAGGTGGCAGATGGTATCGCACGTGTACATGGACTTGAGAAAGCAATGCAGGGTGAACTGCTTGAATTTCCAGGAGAGGTTTATGGCATGGTTATGAACCTTGAGGAGGATAATGTAGGCGCGGTATTGCTTGGAAATTCCAAGAATATTAACGAAGGTGATACTGTAAAGACAACAAGCCGTGTTGTAGAGGTGCCGGTTGGCGATGCGATGCTTGGCCGCGTTGTCAATGCGCTTGGTCAGCCGATAGACGGCAAGGGTCCTATCGCAACGACAAAATATCGTCAGATTGAAAGAGTAGCGTCAGGTGTTATTACAAGAAAGAGCGTAGATACACCGATGCAGACCGGTATCAAGGCAATTGATGCCATGGTTCCAATTGGAAGAGGCCAGCGAGAATTGATTATCGGTGACAGGCAGACGGGTAAGACTGCTATTGCCATTGATACCATCATCAATCAAAAAGGCCAGAACATGAAATGTATCTATGTTGCAATTGGTCAGAAAGCTTCAACGGTTGCGAGCATTGTTAAGACATTGGAAGAGTTTGGCGCAATGTCTTATACAACAATTGTAGCGGCAACAGCAAGTGAGCTTGCGCCATTGCAGTACATTGCGCCGTACTCAGGCTGCGCAATTGGTGAGGAATGGATGGAGAACGGAGAAGATGTACTCATCATCTATGATGATTTGAGTAAACATGCGGTTGCATATCGTACCCTTTCTCTGTTACTGAAGCGTCCGCCCGGACGTGAGGCGTTCCCTGGCGACGTATTTTATCTTCACTCAAGACTTCTTGAGCGTGCATGCCGTATGAATGATGAATATGGCGGCGGTTCTATCACTGCGCTGCCGATTATTGAAACACAGGCAGGCGATGTTTCCGCATATATTCCAACAAATGTTATCTCGATTACAGATGGACAGATTTACCTTGAGACAGAAATGTTTAACTCCGGTTTCAGACCAGCCGTAAATGCAGGTTTGTCCGTTTCGCGAGTTGGTGGTTCTGCGCAGATCAAGGCGATGAAGAAGATTGCGGGACCGATTCGTACAGAGCTTGCCCAGTACAGAGAGCTTGCTTCCTTTGCACAGTTTGGTTCAGACCTTGACCCGGACACAAAGGAAAGACTAGAGCAGGGTGCACGAATCAAAGAAATCTTAAAACAGCCTCAGTATAAGCCAATGGCTGTTGAATATCAGGTAATTATTCTTTTCGTAGCGACCAAAAAGTATTTGCTTGATGTACCAGTTGCTGATATCACAAGATTTGAAGCAGAGCTTTTTGAGTTCCTTGATACCAAATATCCGCAGGTGCCAAAGGCAATCCGAGAGGAAAGAGTAATTTCCGATGAAACCGAAAAGACGCTTGTTGCAGCGATTGAAGAGTTTAAAGGACGCTTCAAATAAATAGAAGGGGGGACTGAATATTTATGGCCTCAATGAGAGATATAAAAAGACGTAAAGGCTCTGTACAAAGTACACAGCAGATTACAAAGGCCATGAAGCTTGTTTCCACCGTTAAACTGCAAAGGGCAAAAGGGCGTGCAGAAAAGTCAAAGACTTATTTTAACTGCATGTATGATACGGTGGTTTCCATGCTTTCCAAGGCAGGAGATATCAACCATCCGTACCTTAAGCAAAGCAATTCCCCCAAAAAAGCAGTGATTGTAATCACAGCAAACAGGGGGCTTGCCGGCGGTTACAATTCGAATATTATAAAGCTTGTACGAGATAATGATTGGAACAAAGAGGATTTGATCATTTATCCGATAGGAAGCAAGGGAAGAGATACTTTTGCAAGATTGGGCTATGAGCTTGGCGAGGATCATTCCGATGCGATTGACGAACCAATTTATGCAGATGCGATGACGATCAGCAATCAAGTGCTCAGTGATTTTGCATCAGGCAAGGTGGGAGAGATTTATGTTGTTTATACAGGGTTTAAAAATACTGTAACACATATACCAACCAGACTGAAGCTGCTTCCTATCAAGATTGAAGATGAGCGCAAAAGTGAAGACAAGGCAGTGCTGGATTTTGAGCCTGAGACAGAGGACGCAATTGATCTCATTATTCCAAAGTATATCACCAGTTTGATTTATGGAGCGATGATAGAGGCTGTGGCGAGCGAAAATGCAGCCAGAATGCAGGCAATGGATAATGCTACGAACAATGCAGACGAGATTATATCAAGCTTATCTCTGCTTTACAACAGAGCACGCCAGAGCGCGATTACACAGGAATTAACAGAGATTATCGCGGGCGCTCAGGCCATATCATAAAACGAAAAGAAGTTCTGTTCCTGTTTCGCGTATAGGGGAAAAGCTATATTTCGTTTAGGTATTCTGCAAAAAAATATTAGATAGAGAGGAAACAAAAAGATGGCAGATAAGATAATTGGTAAAGTTACCCAGATTATCGGTGCGGTTCTTGATGTCAAGTTCAGTGAAGGACAGCTTCCAGAGCTGAACGATGCAGTTAAAATTACAAGAAGTGACGGCACAGAGCTGACAATCGAGGTTGCACAGCATTTGGGTGATGATACGGTAAGATGTATCGCCATGGGTCCTACCGACGGACTTGTAAGAGGAATGGATGCTGTTTCAACAGGCGCTCCAATTACGGTTCCAGTTGGTGAGAGTACACTTGGACGTATGTTCAATGTACTTGGGGAACCAATAGATAATAAACCAGCGCCGGAAGCGCAAGGTTATGAGCCGATTCACAGACCAGCACCTTCTTTTGAAGAGCAGGCAACATCAACAGAGATGCTTGAGACAGGTATCAAAGTCGTTGACCTTCTCTGTCCTTATCAGAGAGGTGGTAAGATTGGCTTGTTCGGCGGTGCCGGCGTAGGCAAAACAGTATTGATCCAGGAGCTGATCACCAATATTGCAAATGAGCATGATGGATTCTCCGTATTTACAGGTGTAGGCGAGCGTACCAGAGAAGGAAACGACCTTTATAATGAAATGACGGAATCTGGTGTTATCAGCAAAACCGCCATGGTATTTGGACAGATGAATGAGCCGCCCGGAGCAAGAATGCGTGTTGGTTTGACGGGACTTACAATGGCGGAGTATTTCCGTGACAAAGGTGGAAAGGATGTGCTTCTTTTCATTGACAATATTTTCCGTTTCACACAGGCTGGTTCTGAGGTTTCGGCGCTGCTTGGCCGTGTGCCTTCAGCCGTAGGTTATCAGCCTACATTACAGACAGAGATGGGTGCTTTGCAGGAGCGTATCACTTCTACAAAGAATGGTTCCATCACTTCTGTACAGGCAGTATATGTGCCGGCCGATGACTTGACGGACCCCGCGCCTGCAACGACATTCGCACATTTGGACGCGACGACGGTTCTTTCGCGTTCAATTGTTGAGCTTGGTATTTATCCTGCTGTTGACCCGCTGGAGTCTTCATCAAGAATTCTTGATCCACGTATCGTAGGTCAGGAACATTATGAGGTAGCGCGCGGCGTACAGCAGATTCTCCAAAAATATAAGGAACTTCAGGATATTATTGCTATTCTCGGTATGGATGAATTGTCAGAGGAAGATAAGATAATCGTGAATCGTGCAAGAAAGATTCAGCGATTCCTGTCTCAGCCTTTCCACGTAGCGGAACAGTTTACAGGTATGCCGGGTAAGTATGTACCAATCACAGAGACAATCAGAGGCTTTAAGGAAATTATGGAGGGCAAACATGACGATATTCCCGAAGGACATTTCCTCAATGCTGGAACAATTGATGACGTTACCGCCCGCGTCAAGTAGGGAGGTGCTACTATGGCAGAGAAGTTCAAGCTTACAATCGTGACGCCGGACCGTGCGTTTTTTGATGAAGAGGCGGACATGGTGGAATTCAACACAACAGAAGGCGAGATTGGCGTTTATGCTGGTCATGCGCCGCTCACAGTTATTGTGAAGCCAGGTATTCTAACGATTACACAGGGCGAAACTGTGAGAAATGCAGCTCTTCATGCCGGATTCGTTCAGATACTGCCGCAGGAGATCACAATCCTTGCAGAGATTATCGAGTGGCCAAGCGAAATTGATGAAGCACGTGCAAATGCAGCAAAGCAACGTGCAGAAGGAAGACTTACAGAGCGCGGAAGCAGCGTAGATGTTGCAAGAGCAGAGGCGGCTCTGATGCGTTCCATCGCACGTATCAATGCAACAAAATTGAAATAAGAAAGAATATAAATCATTGAAAAAACACTGTCTGAACAATCGGGCAGTGTTTTTTTGTTGTGTGCTATAACTTACCGTAAGCCAAGAAGAATGAGCATGGTTGAACTGTTACTGTGAAAGATAAATTAAGCGACAGCAGTCGGTGAGAATTGCTGTCGCCAGTTTATAATTTTTGGTCTTTGTCAGAGGGAATATATCGAACAATATCTTTGATATCACAATCTAAAATCCGGCATATATCATTCAACGTTTTGGTTGATACATCTTTGTTGTGCTTCAAACGGTGAAGTGTGCTATGTGATAAATGATGTTTGTTTGTCAAAGTGTACCAATTTTCGGAAGATTTTTCCAAGGTTTTCCAGAATGGAAAATAGTCAATCACATGCAGTCCCCCTTCAATAGTATCTTTAACAATAGAATAAAATATATTCTGATACGAAAATATCTTCGCAAGAACGAACATAGAAAGGGTAGGGAATAAAAGTAAAGAAAAAAGAAACAGATTAAGAAAAATGATATAGAAAATAAATATAAGCGACAGCAAATAGTGAGAGTTGCTGTCGCTAGTTTATAATTTCTGGTCTTTGTCAGAAGGAATGTATCGAACAATATCCTTTATGTCGCAGACTAATATTCGGCATAAATCGTTCAGTGTTTTAGTGGTTACATTTTTGTTATATTTTAAACGGTTGAGCGTGCTGTCCGATATGCGGTGGTTCTTCGTCAAAGTGTACCAATTTTCAGTTGATTTTTCCAGAGTCTTCCAGAACGGAAAATAGTCAATCACATGCAGTCCCCCTTCAAAAATATGATTAACAATAGAATAAAATATATTCTGATACTTGAATATCTTTAGAAAAACGAATATATTAAAGGAGAGAGGAAAATATATGTGTAGGCTGTATCATTTGAAAGGAGAAAATCATCAAATGAAATTTTATGAAATTATGTACATCATTGAGGACGAGCAGCAGGAAAGGCTGTTGGCATTGGCAGAGCGCTATGAAAAAGTTAATGGGTGGAATGAAAAAGAAATATTGCAGTTTGCGGTTGCAGCGACTTACAAATATGATATGGAAAGCAAACTCAAGTTTTTGGAAGGTGAAATTGTCAAAATCGAAAAAGATTAGAAGAAACAGCAGGAATTGAAGCATTTCAAAACAGAAAGGAATAAATGCTAATGGGGATAAGGGCGGTTGCAAGGCATGGTATCAGCATATTGAGAAAAATGCAGCACAAGGTAAGATTCAAAATAAAACTATGGGAAATGGACAGATTGTGGGAGTACATGGGCGGCAGCTGTTGGGGGTTGTTCCCACCGTCCTTTTATTACACACATACAGAAGAAGAAATAGAACGAATATCAAAAGAGATAATGGAACGTCTCAAAAAATTGATTGACGAATTTTAAGCACGTAGGCATTGGTTTTAAAGGTGCTTTGAGAAATGGAAATGCCCAATCTGCATTTGTGGCGTATAGAAAAAAATATCAAAAACTGAAAAATTTTATTTTGGTAGCGGTTATCTTAACAGACAATCAGCTACTTTTTTACCTTATAGGAAAGTGCGAATACAGAACCCCATTGAAACAAAAAGCGCAGCTTTTTGCAGATTGAGCGCGCTGGCGCTCAATT
>OFGR01000588.1_pt1 | contig 35679 bp, 35 predicted proteins | sample 1521811 | NCBI WGS metagenome assembly OFGR01 (sample SAMEA3504098, study PRJEB24116) | mouse gut metagenome | biome: mouse gut; feature: mouse-associated habitat; material: faeces | place: Denmark | collected 2011
TAATCGGCCCAACCGGGGCCGCAAATATCGTCCCTTTTACCTTTTGTGTTTATGACTGTCCAGGGATTCTGAATTTAAGACTACTATCACTATCTAAGCATTTTATAATTAACTTTTTCTATGTTGACATACGAAGATAGCCAGAGCATACCCTAACAGAAAGCAGATGCCGATTATGCACCACACAAGAGCAGCAATAACATTGCCACCAATGAGGAACCCAGAATCCGCAGTTAGGGCTATGACTGCAAAAACAACTGCTATAACAAAGCAATAGATCGGTATATATCGTAAAATTTTGTGTTGTGTTCTACATCCGATAAGGATTTGAATAAGAAAAGCGATAAGGGTAGGCCCTCCGAAATAAAGTAGAATATCCATCTTAACCTTCCTTTACTCAGTGGATATTATATCGGCTCCGATGGATTTTCGGACAGCCGGTGCAGCGTTTCATTGATCAGCGGCTGAACAAGTTTCTGCCCCAGCGGTTTATTCTGCTGGAAGATGCTGTTTTGGTGAAAAAGATTTGCGAGGTTTGTTACATTCATGTTTATCTACCTCATTTCTGCTCCTCATTTAATTGGCCCAACCAGGGCCGCAAATATCTGAAAACAATGCTCCTATTGCACCGCCTCCACGCTCTCTGCTTATTTTGATTTGTCTGCGGGTTTAGCCCAGCCTAAAACACATATTCTTCTGCTGTCGTTTCAAGGTCGCTGGCAGTTAAGTTATAGGTTCCTGCCTCCACCTCCATTGAAATGAGTTTGTAGATAAAACAGACGTCATAGAAATGCCTTAAAGAAAAGCAGCTCTTCTAAAGATGCTCAACGCTTTCACAGGTAGTCCTCCCATCACTGCTCTTGACACAAAAATCCAGCAGCAAACTTTGGAAAATGCTTTTTGATAAGCAGGTAAATAAAGTAGCCGCACATTGCCCCAGCCGTATTCAAAATCATATCGTCAATAGCAGTATTGCGCATGATAAAATACTGTGCGATTTCAATAAACGAAGACATTCCAAAGCCTAAAATTGCAGATCTTTTCCACGTGGCATCCCGAAACAAAAGCGCAGGGAATAAGCCAATAGGGATAAACATTGCTAAATTCCCCAGAAAGTTAACCAATGTTACAATGAAGAATACCGGACTCTTAAACAAATCTTCCAAGTAGTCTTTGAAAACAGTAAACGGTACTAAACTCAGATTGGAATGCCATGTGGGGCGGCCAATCAATATACGGAGATGTCCCCACATCCCACTCGAATCCTCCCAAATATACGCTGGCCACAGCGTCAAAGCTAAAATTGCAAAGATAGAAACGAGGAAAAGAATTAGGGCTATTTCACGCTGTCGGGAAGATATCAACTTCATGGCAGACAGAGCCTTCATTCTGTACGGCTTAAAACACAGAAAGACAATCACTGTCGGGATGCATACTATAACAATCTTCAGAAAATATAATTTCAATGTTGTCATACTCTCGCTCCAATGTATTTTTGCGGTCTGCACTTTTCAGCGCACCGTTATTCGCCATAAATAATAAGAGTGGTTAATCCATTGCCATCAAGATATACCTCTTGGCCGCCGCCGGCACTCTCTTTGGTAAAAAAAGAAACTCTCCAAATATCTGTCGCACTGTCATAGGCCACAGATGTTGCGCTGTATTCGATGGTACATTCATTTTCCGCCCGCTCTTCGGCCTGCTGTGGGGTGGTGACCACAGACTCAGAAGTGTTTTGAAATCCATCGGTCTTTACACCTGGGTCACTTTTTCCCCACATTTGAAGAACTTCCTCGTAAGAAAATGGCAGTATTTTCACTGGAGTTAAATCGTGGGGGATGACTGCCTGGATGATAGCATTTACTGTTTCCTGCTCTGCATCAGATAGGCGGAGACTCTGATAAGCCTGCTCCAACTGCTCATTAAATGTGCCGCAGTCGGAATGGTAGTAGATCGTCCTGCCATCAAAGGTCAGCACGTAATCACTGGCGCAGTCCGTCGCATCGGGCACCCAACTGCCGGTGTCAAGGATTTGCAGGATCGCTTTTGTGTTCTCCTCTGACAGATCAAAGCCGCTTCCTCCCACCTGAGCCAGCGACATCTGTGTGGGCTGTGGGTCTGGCGCAGCTGGAGCAGTCTGCTGTTCATCGTCTGCGCTACTCGCTCCTTCAGAGTTGGTGATCGTAATATGCTCGATTTCCGCATTTTTATGGTAATACACATTGACTGATGTGGTATCGTCCACCTTCCAGAAATAGGCGTACTCGCTGGGCAGTTCTCCGTCAGCCTCGCCCCACGCTTTTTCCAGATCGGCCAATGTGCAGCCCTGTGCCTGCTGCAACTGTTTGTTGCTCCACCCTGCACCATTCTCTACAATCTCTGCGAGGGATGGAACCTGGCTTGCTTTGGAACACGCACAGAGGTTCAGCGCCAGAGATAGTACGATTATAGAAACAGTGACTTTTTTCAAATTAACGCCCTCCTGATATAGTCAAAGATCATTTTCAAAACATAATTAGAACAATCTGCCAAACACAGCATACAGACTACTACAAAAACGCCCGCCATCCATTTCATGCAATGAACAATGTTGCGTTGTAAATCAATTTCAAAGCACTACAGGGGGTGCTTAAAGTTTCCCCATCCACGCCTGGAAGAACTTTTCAATTCCTACAGTCGCTCCGGCCAGCCCCACATGAGTGGTCGGCATATTGTACTGGCTGCAATACTGTTGCACCAGTGACCGAGCCTGCGCCAGCGTAGAGGAGAAGCTCTGGGCAAGGCTGTTCTTGCTCCCTGTGTCCATTTGGGAGAACAGCTTCGCCAAACCCAATTCGGTTTTCACTGCATCACGGTTTCCAGAGGTTTTGGCTCCGTAGGTCACCGTCTGCGCCCAAGCGTGGGCACGTTCCACCTCGGCAATTCCCTTCTCATACAGCCGGTCCATGCTCTGGGAGAACATCTGCCCAATAGCACCTTTATCGCTGCCATAGTAGCTGCCCAAGGCTTTGGCGATGCCCATTTCTGCAAACGCTTCTGTGTTGTGGGCAGTCAGGGAGCCGGTGGTCATTCCGCTGAAAGATTCCGACAGTCCCCGTCCAGTTTCCTGCATTTCCAGCAGTTGAGAGATAGATACTTCGGTTCCGCCTACAGTGAGCGTGGTCTTTACTTTACTGAGATCCGGCGTCCCTCCGTCTTTGATCTGCTGAGCCATTTCCCGCACAACGGATGTAATCTGATCCTGCATACGGTTCACATCTGTCTGGGTATAATTGCCGTTGGTGAAGAAATCCAACGTATCCCGGACAAAGTTTACATCATTGATATTCCGGTGGCGGAACACCTCGTTCTCACCAAGGGCTGTGTACTCCTGGGCTGCGCTGAACAGGAAATCCGTTTTGCGGTAGAAGAAACCGTGGGTAGCTCCGCCAGAAGCTGCGGCCTTATTTGCATCCTCAGCAGTATAGACTGTTGGGTCGATGGTTTCGATGATGAAGCCCATCCCCTTGTTCTCTACAACGGTTTTGCCATTATAGTAATCGGTGGAAGGGGTTCCTTTGCCCCGGAGCTGAGGCGTCAGGTCGATGGTTTCATCTCGGTGTTCCCGCCAATATTCGTTGACTCGTTTTTCCTCAGCTTTCCAACGCTCCGCCATGGTATCGCCGGTCACTTTCGCACCGGGTTCACCTGCGGCGGTAGGGGTACTGCTAATATGCTTAACAAATGGGCCGTTGAACAGATCCGGATGGAGCTGGCCTGTAGGAAGAATTGTTGGCATAGACATGATTCCATCCTCCTTTCTTTTAAGATTGAAATGAATGGACGATTGTTTTTGTAGCAGTCTGCATGCTGTGCTTGGCAGATTGTTCTAATTAAGAATCAGGGAACCGTTTTTATAACATACCTCTGGCATTATGCCTGAATATCCACGCCCTTCTGGTAGCCGTCCAGGATGCTGGTGTCAAAGGGCTTTCCCCAGTCCCAGCCGGGGACGCACTGGTGGACATACTCGCCCAGCCGGGTGGCCTCGCTGTGGAAGATCTCATTCAGCGTCCAGGACGCACTGAGCCGCTTCTCCGGCATCAAGGACATGGTATAGTCCCGGACGACCTTGCTGATGTCCTCGCCATCGCTGACCCCGTAGCCATTCTTCATGTGGTCGAAAGCGATCTGCTTAACCTGATGCACCACGCCCTCGTCCACGGGAACCATCTGGCGATAGTCGCCGGCGTTGTTTAGACTCATGCCGGGAGTGCCGTAGGGATTGATATGAGGCTTATCCTGCTGCTTCTGTACCAACTCACCGATGCGCTGCCGCTGTTGGCTTTGTACCATCTGCGTGATTGTCATAGGACTGCCTCCTCAATTCTGATTTCGGGTTTCTTTTCGATTTGTCCAATGATCCGCTGTAAAATCGAAAAAGGCGCTTTTTACCACATGGGTAACCATGCGGCAAAAACGCCTTTTACTATAAAAATGTATCCACCGTAACCGCGCAAAAAGACCGCGAAGCTATATAGCCATAGCTACGCTTGCTTGCTTGCTTGCTTGCTTGCTTGCTTGCTTGCTTGCTTGCTTGACGGTAGCACAAATCATAGCGTCTGTCAACCCCTTTTCCCACATTTCTACGGAAAATGTTCCTAATTCTTATATCGGCTTGTGTCCGAAAAAATTAAGCCCTGCGAGAAAAGCAGTTACGGTTTTGAAGGCGTTTTGGACTGGAGAAAACTGTTTCTAACACTAAATTCATACTGGCAGGGGATAGGTGAAACTATGCACATCTACGGTGCGCCGGGTTCACTGGTTTCGTTCAGATCGAAGCCAGGAACGATGATGGTACCGGGATATTCGGCGGGGAGATACCTTTATCGGGAAGAGTACATACTTCATCAAGGCTGTCAGGCCTTTACATCAAAACTTGCAGACGCATCTCCGCTTACCGCCGGAGCCGCCGTCTGCTTGGCGGCGGTTATTTCCGCCTCAGCCGCCTTGTACGCCTCACAGTAAATCTGAGCAGATTCATATTGGAACCGTGTTTCGTCTTTTGTGGGAACATCGAACCAACCACAAGAGTCACGATAGCCCGCGATCATTTCTCCATTTCTATCATAGATTTCAGCCGTAGTCCCAAACATAGGCCCGTGGAATACTTTGGCAGTACAGAGACTGTCTAACAAATCCAAGAGATTTGCTCCAGTATGCCAGACACGTTTAGGATTGTTGATTGCGGCGGACACTTGGGAAGTGGGTTTTGCCCGATCCGGGGAAACATACTGTTTCATTTGCGTATTCATCATGGCTGTAAATCCGGTACGCCGCTTGCTATCATACCCGTCCATGTAACGGCCTTTTGCGGCATCAGCACGGGCCTGCGCTTTGATCTGCTCAACATACTTGTCAGACAAGGCACCGCTGACTTTCTTGCTGATTGGCTCAAATAAACCGTCCTCGCTGACGGATATTTTGGATGCTGGGCGGTTGGCAGTTCTGCCGGTAGCTCTATAAGAGCCATAAGAATTGAAAGCGCCGGGAATGCCGTTGATTGCCATAATCGCTCCTCCTTGTTATGCACGAAAATCTAAACTGGAATATGTCCTGTTTCCGCTACTGCTGCGCAGCCCAGATTGGGCCGCGCGATATGCTTCACCGTAGATTGAACTCGATGCTGTTTGGAACTGTGCTTCAGCCTTGGTAGCTATCTTTTTCCATTCACCAGTTTTATCGTCATAGCTGGCAAACTTTTCTCCATACTCGTCAAAGATTTCTGCTGTTGTCCCATTCCGTCCTTTTGTTACGGTGGCCGTATAGGGTAAGCCAGATAACTTCACTGTGTTTGCCCCTGCCTTTTGAAACGAACCGACCGACAAGAGCTTTGACACCTGGGCAATAGCTGAATCCCGATCTGGGGAGATATATTTCTTCATCTGTTCAGCACGAAACTCTGACATTTTGCCATCCTTGCCATAGGCCCCGGCTTGGGCATCTTTCTTAGCTTGGGTTTCAAGCGCACTCACATATTCCTTGGTCAGACCGCTGCTAACCTTGCTGCTGACAGAGCTGACATTCACGATATCCGAGCGAATAATTTTGGAGAGAGAAGTTTTAATAGACTTACGGCTGATTGATGAATTGTTAAGCAAACTGCCGGATTTGAGCTTGAACCGGCCCCCGCATTTCAACGAACTAAAAAGCGATGAAGTTGTCCTGCTCCGCGCAGACAACATCCCCAATGTTCGCCTTGTGCTGGTACGGTAACTCCTTGGAATACCGCTAAAACGCATATTTTATTCCTCCACTTCATTCCTGGGTTGTTTCCGCCTGTGCCGCACGATATGCCTTTAGATAAATTTGATTACTCTCATACATAAACTGCATTTCCTCGGCGGTGGGCACCGTGATGGTTTCTCCACGGCCACTGAGATAGTGAATTTGGTAGGTGGCAATCAATACGCCCCGCTCGTCCACGATATTGGCAGTGGTATCGAAATAATATTCCAACGTATCCAACATACCGTATTCGGCAAGCAGCGCGTAATCAACATCGTCGCTCACACAGATGGCGGCTGTGTAGAACGGGCCGAACAGGCTCACAATGTTCTCGCCTGACCGCCCCTCCTTCCGGAGCGCATCGGTTAGGGCGGAGACACGGGCCAGCGCTTCCTCCCGTTCCGGGGAGATATATCGGGCCGTCTGGTCACTCTGTAGCTGGTCATACTCCTCTGACATATAATTGCCGGTTTCCGCATCCCGTTTAGCGCACTCCTCCACCTGAGCCACATAGGTTTCCGTCAACGCCTGTTCCACTGCCTCCAGCAGCGGAGTTTCTCCTTCGTCGGCAGTCTCGATGTCGATCAGGTCTGCGAACCTGTTGAGCTGTACGATCACGTTTTCCGCAATCTGGATCAGTTCCTCTTCCGGCAACGGTGCGCACACCCATAGGGTGCTTTTTCCCTCGGCGGCGGGCCACACCAAAACACTGTCCCCACCCTTGGGACCGCTTGGGTACAGCTCCGCGGCCCTACCGTCCACAAAGACAACCTTGCCGCCGCTTGTCCCGGGCCTGGGCGCCTGGGCATCGTCATTGGAATACCCGAATGTGATGGAGAAGCCCTGATCGTTGCCGTACACAATCTCGCCGCTTCCTGCCTCCTCGTTCTCCGACTCCAAATAATACCCGCCATACTCCAAGGGTAGCCAGGTTACCCTGTACCGCCTGGGCATGGACTCCGATTGCTGGATGCTCTCGGCAACTTTTACTAATTCGCCCTCCGACAATGGGGCGGTAATCCAAAAAGCAGCATCACGTTCATAATCCGTCCACACCAAAATGCTGGGACCATCGTTCGGATTCAGGTATAAATCCGCAGGCAAATTCCCTACAGAAGATTCTTGAACGATTGCGCCCTCCCATTCCACATTCAGCGATGATTTTTCTGTGCCTTTCAAATATGAGACAGTCAACAATTCACTATTGTCATTTTCGTATTGGGAGCGGACGTAGGTTCCCACTTGCGGTGTAACGATCTCCTCATAGCCCTCTGGCACCCAAGTTGGCGCATATACCGCATCCCCCGGAATAGGCTGTTCCTCGCCGGTGTAGCGGTAAACAAACCACGATTCATACGTTTCTCGTATCCATCCCACAAACGCCGCCCTCGCCTCCGGGCTGACTGCCAGGACAGTGCAGCCGCTGAGCAACGCCGCCAGCAGGAGGCAGGCCGCAACCTGAGCCACCCGATACCGAATAGGGTGGTTGGCCCGGCGAATCAATTTCTGCATCTTTTTCTCAAACGCTGAGGAAAAGTCACACTCCGGGAGCTCGTCTATCGCATCGCCATACTGCTGACAGTCCGCATCCAACAACACTCGGCGGAGCATACTGTCTAATGCCTGGTCTGTCAATCCGGGGTCCCCCTCTCTGTAGAAGATTCTGATCTGGAGGAATGTATCTGCCTGAACAGCATGTGCAGGTGGGAATAGGTGGACAGCAGGGACCTTGAATGCGCCTGTTCCAAACCGTTTCCAGCGGATTCTTTGAGAAATTCGTCGCAGTATCCCACATACTGCTTCAGCAGCTCCGTAAAATCCGCCTTACTGTCTCCAAGGGGCAGCGTTTCTGGAGATTTTGCCGCAGGAATACTCGCATGGGGGAGCGTTCCGCCATAACCAGCGCTGAACTCCTGCGTAGTGATTATACCCGCACTCCGCAGGTCGGACAAAAGGAGGCTATACTCATTTCGGTTCATATGCGTGACCTCATACTTTTGCGCCAAAGTGCGGGCCATGTCCTCTGTTAGTGCCACTGCGGACTGCACCCCATAAGTGCCGTAATAGCCAATTTTTCTTGATTGATTCTGCATATTTGCTATGTTTGCTCCTTTTGATGCGCTTTCCTACTGTATGTTCTGCGAATAAAACACCCTCTATTGTAATTAACGCAGCGAGGAGCCGGATTCCTACAGGATTTTCAAGAATTGTGAAAAATTTTTTTGGCCGCGTTTTCCTATTAGCTATGCGGCTATGAAAATGAGATAAAGAGCAAAAATCCGCCTCTCCCTGTAATCAACACAGCGAAGAAACGGATTCTCACAAAAAACAAAAGTATCTGAAAGTTTATTTTAGCTCTTTCCAGGGGACATTTATGCGTCCATCAAGAAGCCTTCCCGCTCCACGATGTCCCGTAGAAGCTGACGGCCCCGGCTGATCCGAACACTGACCGCCTTTTTAGACAGGCCCAGCTTGGCAGCAATCTCCCCATCGGAATAGCCCAACAGCAGTTTCATTTCCATAGCGGCCCGGTACGTCTGGGGCAGACGGGTGAAGGTATCCACCAGCGCGTGGTAGTCGCTGACTTCCTCCGCTGTTTCGGCAAAGCCTCCCCAATCTTCCAGCGGATCTGTGTCCTTCCTTTTCCGCAGGAGGGAGATCGCCTCATTCCTGGCAATGACCACGATTTGCGGCGCCAGGTCTTTAGCGGGGGTGTTCTGGAACTTGGAAAACTTCTTGATGACCCGCAAAAAAGCGTTATGAACCGCATCCTCTGCCTCCTGACGGTCATGCAGAATGCTGTCCGCCACATGGTACATGAGGCCGCGATATTTCAGATAAATTTGCTCAAACCGTATCTTTTCCTCTGGTGTGTCGAGCATTTGCAGATAATAGACCAGCATCGGTTGTACCTCCTGCTCCCAGGGCGGGCGTGGTGTCAGGTATATACCCTTTTATCTATTATCGGCAAATAGGGTGAAAAGTTAAGATTTGCGGGGGGTAGGGGGGAGTATGCGCACCTACGGCGTGTCTGGTTCGCCGGGTTCATCCAGGTCGAAACCTGGGACGATGGTGGTGTCGGGGTATTCGGTGGGGGCACTACCCTTATCGGAAGGAGTACATATTTCATCAAGGCTGACAGTAATATTTTGCTCTGTGAATATTAGCGTATTTTCATCACGCGCCAGCTGATGCATAACAGAGTATTCGCCCAATGAAGTCGGATATATTTCGGTTCCAGCAATCGTCCAGGGTTCATTGTCAATATCTTTCAGAACAAATACAGAACGCATTCCTACATGACAATCAGACAATCCAGGAGCAGGAACCATATCTGTGTCTATTACTCTGCTATAGCTGCTTGCACAAACGATATGGACTTCTGAATCAGCAGTTCCACTCAACACTTCTTCCACCGCAATCGTCATAGTGGTGATATACCATGTTGTGTCAGAGCCTTGCACACAAACGCTGTTTAAGGAAGTAACAGTCCCTTGTACTGCTGTATTATTTTCAATGGCTGCTATTATCTGTTCCTTTGTAACAACCGGCATCTCGCTCTCATCAAAAAGTCGGGGCGCAACAATCTCTCTTGCTTCCAGGTTTATTTCCTTCATATAGTAAAAAAGAGGCACCAATTCATTGACCGCAGGCCCAGGGTCAGGAGTGGGAATCTTATTCGGCCCTTTCAAAATGCCCGGCAGCGTCGTCAAGGCCACTGTGAGGATCAGGCCAAAGCATGCCGCCATAACACCCCATTTCAGCCAGCCGCTCTTTTTCCGCCCGCCAGCAGCGGTTTCACTACGCTCCAGAATATCGTCATCCACCGCACGAATAGCGGTGTATAGGTCTATGCTCCTCATAAATATTCCTCCTTTGCAAGTTTAACTCTGAGCTTCTTTCGGGTTCGGCTGAGGATCACCGCGATATTGTTTTCCGTCAGGCCGTACCGCCCGGCGATAGCGGCCACCGACTCCGTGAAGAAGTACCGGCGCACAAACACATTTCCGTCCCGCTCCGGCAGGCCCCGGACGAAGCGCCGGATACACTGCTCCAGCTCCTTGACCTCGTACTCCGCTTCCGCATCCGTCCCGCCGGCCAGACAGTCCGCCAGTTCATCCAGCACAAGGATGATCTCCCCGCCGCCGCGCTTCTCCGCGCCGCGGGCGTTGAAGCGGTTGACGGACAGATTGCGGGTGATCTTTGCCAGGAACATCCGCAGCACATTGGGCCTCTGGGGCGGCATCGCGTTCCAGGCGTGGAGCCAGGTGTCGTTGACGCACTCCTCGGAGTCCTCCACGCTGTGCAGGATGTGGTCCGCTATGGTGAAGCAGTAGGCCCCGTATTTGCTGGATGTCTCCGATATTGCGTCCGCGTTCTTCTGCCAGTACAGCTCTACAATTTGTCGGTCTTCCATGTGGCGTCACCTCTCTGTCTTTGAAGGTCCCTTCATCCTATAAGACAGCAAAGGACAGGAAAACCTTACAATTATTTTTTAGAAAATTTTCCAAGGATATCAAAACTGATTTACTGTTTGGGGTCTATTGTATCAGACGTAAAATGCAGCGGCAAGTTCTTGTCATTTGCCAGATTTTCTATATGGATCAAGCCCTTTTTCTCTCTTTTCAAAGCGTACTCCGTCAGTTCCCACGCATTGCTGACCGTGTATCGGACGTAGGCAATGAGGAATTGGCTGTTGTCCACCATGTATCGGTTGGCCCGGACGATTGCCAGCTTTCGCGGGACTGTCTCCATCCCTGGCGGATAGAAGGAACCATCGAAACCGGCGGGGGTAAAGGGCCGCTCCGCCGGGTGGTAGGGGCGCAGGTAGAATAACAGGATATCCGGGTGCTGCTTCTTCGCTTTCCGGACGGCCTGTGCCGCCAGCGAGTCGAATTTCCCGTAATGTCCAACTACAAACTGATCCACGCCATCTTCTGTAATTCGCTTTTCTATCGCGGCGGAGAGGGCGGGGAGAATGCTGTCCGGAGCGTCACGGTGTCCAATAAAAAAACAGGTACTCATTTTTTCCTCCCTGCAAAATCTTTTTCCAAGACTATGCCTATATAGTCTACTGCGCTTTGCGGATATTATAACATAGCCAGATTGCACTTACAATACAAGTATCAACATTTTGGAGGATACTTGCGGGATGATTGATTATAAGACAGTCGGGCTTCGTATCCGGGCAGTTCGTTTGGAAAAGAAGCTGACGCAGGAGAAGCTGGCGGAGGCCGCTGGGGTAGGGGTTACGCATATCAGCCACATTGAGACTGGCAACAGTATTCCCAGTCTTCAGGTCACGGTGGATATTGTGAACGCTCTGGGCTGTTCCATGGATGAGTTGCTGTGTATGGAGGTCGCTCAGGCCCGGCCTGTGCGGGACAGCTGGCTCGGAGAGCTGGTGGCCGATTGCAGCGACGAGGAGGCCAAGCTGATCACCGATACCGTCCTTGCGCTGAAAGCCTCCCTGCGGCGGCTGAACATCACGGAGCGGTAGATCTCTTTTCTCTGTGCTTCATCCCGCTGTTTCGGAACGTCCCTTTACGGGCTTGCATATCTATCAGGAAGATGATATACTAAGAGTATAAAGATTACAAGGCAAGTACGAGCAGCAAACGGTCAATCGCGTTGGCGGCCCTGACCATAAAACTGTTCAAGCCCATGTAGCGCTTGTGAGAGCGGAAGAACACCTCAATAGACCAGCGATGCGTGTAATATTCCAGGATTGTTTCGGCGGAGAGGAAGATGTCAGAGCATAGAAATACCCGAAGGGCGTTTTTCTTGCCCAAAGCCCCCTCCGGATAGGAGAGCAGCACCACATGATCGATTTTGTTCAGGGCTCCTTCATAACGATACACCATATATAGCAATCATCAGAATTCCTGGCAAAAGTTCGTGGGTAGCAATCACGCAAGGCTGCGTTGTCGTCTTTGGCGGGCGTCGGCCCGCCTGCATCCTTCACCTCGCCCTGCGCGATTTCTCCTCCCCTCCTTTTGGGTCATGAATTCTGAGGATTGCTATAGGCACGGCCTTTCACCGCTACAGGGTGAAAACAGCCAGGGTCAAGAGAGGATGCAAGGTCTGCCGCAGAGATACGTCTTCCATCCGGGTAGAGGATACGGTTGGTTTTTGCTCCAGGGAATAGGACAGGGAGGTCTCTCCCGTCCCCGCCATTGCCGCATGGATCTGGTGGCCGCAGGTCGCCTTCCCTTCCGGATGGGAATAGTGCCATCCGGCGCCCTGCATTGGCCGTTTTGCTTTTAAAGATGGTTTTGTTTTGGACAGTACAGTGCCGTCAACGCTGACAAAGACCGGTGTCTTGTTTGTCTGTGCAAGTTCTGCGGCAGTCCGGAAGCTCTCGCGTTTTTGCGTTTCTTCCAGCCGGCCATCATCCCACTTCTTCTTTGACAGAAAATGGCCGTAGGTTGTCCGGTGGACCGGCCCGGCTTCACCGTAGTCCGTCATTGTACCGCTGTTTCTTTTCACGCAGCTGGACAGGATCATCTCCTGGAGATGCCGCTGAGGCACGCTGCTCAAAAATCAAAGTGCTTCTCAAAAAAGAATTTGCGTATCTGCTCTTTCAGTGTTATAATCTCCACAAGGCATTCCCTCTTGTGCTTTGTGGTTGTCAGCGTTTCCATTATAACACATTTGGGCTATGCCTTCCTTTTTTGACTTTTTTGCGGATTTGCTCATTTATAGCTATTGACAAAATTGGGTCCAAGATGAACGCCATCCTGCGCTGCTGGAAAATCCGCAGTTTGGATCTCCTTCCGGATGCCATCCAGAAGGCTCTCCCTTGCGTTTCTCCCCGGGACTGCTCCCATTGGTTCACCACTTCTGATTATTGTTAGGTTTTTTGATGGCTGCTATAATTAAAACAGAAATCGAACTGGATACGATGTAAGGGGGGAGCGGAACGAAACTTAAATTCAAACAACAGGACTTCCAGACTGCCGCCGTCAGCGCTGTATGTTCCCTCTTTGAGGGACAGCAGAAGGCTGCATCCACCTTCAGCATAGAGCGTGACAGGGATCAGACTTCTATACAAACGGAATACGGTGTGGGAAACGCCCTGTATATCAGCAATTCAGAGCTGCTGTCCAATATGCAGGCAGTCCAAAAACGAAACAGCCTGCCCCAAACAGATACTTTGGCAGGGAATCAGTTTTCCATTGAGATGGAGACCGGGACGGGAAAGACCTTTGTTTACACTAAGACGATTTTTGAGCTGTACAGACAGTATGGTTTTACCAAATTTATTATCGTTGTGCCGTCCATCGCCATTCGGGAGGGTGTATATAAGTCCCTGCAAATCACACAGGAGCACTTTGCCACCCTCTATAACAATCCGCCCTGCCGCTACTTCATCTACAACTCCACTAAGCTGTCCGATATACGACAGTTTGCGGTCAGCAGCAATATCGAGATCATGATTATCAACATTGACGCTTTCCGGAAAGCGGAGAATGTGATTAATCAGCAGAACGACCGGCTCAATGGCGAGGCGGCAATTCGCTACATCCAGGGCACAAACCCTATTGTCATTATTGATGAGCCCCAGAGCGTAGACAGCACCCAGAAGGCCAAGGACGCCATTGCCTCTCTCAACCCTCTGTGCGTGCTCCGCTACTCCGCTACCCATCGGGAAAAAGTGAATCTGCTCTACCGGCTGACTCCTGTAGACGCCTGTCAAGGCGGCCTGGTCAAGCAGATCTGCGTATCCTCCAACCATGAGGCGGGCGGCTTCAACCGGCCCTATGTCCGATTGCTGTCCGTCTCCCGGGAGAATGGATTTCGAGCGCGGATCGAGCTGGATGTAAAGAGTAAGGACGGACGTATCTCCCGCAAGACCAAAAATGTCCGGCAGGGAGCGGATCTGTTCAAGCTGTCCGGGGGGCGGGAGCTGTACGAGGGCTATATCTTGTCCGGGATCGACTGTACCCCTGGTATGGAGCAGATTGAATTTACCAACACCCAGGCTTTGCCCCTGGACAGGGCTATTGGCGATGCAGACGAGCAGGTGGTCAAGCGGGCACAGATCCGCCGGACCATTGAGACACATTTAGAAAAAGAGCTGCGCTACACAAAAAAGGGGATCAAAGTTCTGTCGCTGTTCTTTATTGATGAGGTGAAGAAGTACCGCGGCGAGGACGGCGGCAAGGGAATTTATGCTCGGATGTTTGAGGAGCTGTACACCGAACTTCTGGCCCTGCCCAGGTATATGCCGCTGCGAGAGCATTTTCCATCAGATGCCGCCAAAGTCCACGACGGCTATTTCTCTCAGGACAAAAAGGGCGCATACAAGAATACCAGGGGTGATACACAGGACGACTCCAGTACCTACAACACTATCATGCGGGATAAGGAATGGCTGCTGTCGTTTGCCTGTCCTCTGCGGTTCATTTTTTCTCACTCCGCGCTGAAGGAGGGGTGGGATAACCCCAATGTGTTCCAGATCTGCACATTAATTGACCAGAAGAATACCATGACCGTCCGTCAGAAGATCGGGCGCGGACTGCGTCTCTGCGTAAACCAGGAAGGCGAACGGGTCGAGGACCGCAATATCAATCTGCTCCATGTGATGGCGAATGAAAGCTTTGCTGAATTTGCCGGCACCCTTCAAAAAGAGATAGAGGACGAAACCGGCATCAAGTTTGGCATCTTGCAATTAAGCTTGTTTAGTGGGCTGACCTATACGGAAACGAAACAAACAGAGATGCCGCTGAGCGAGGAGCAGACCAGGCTGATATTAGCCAGCATGGTTCAAGGCAATTCTGATGGCATTCCTTTGCCGCGGGAATTGGAGGCAGTCAGAGAACAGGTGGCTGCTATTGTAAAGGTCCAGGGGAACATCACTCCGGATAAGCTAACACGCCTCACCTGTATCACAGAGGTGCAGCAGGAGAAATCTGTCACCTATGACGACGCCCAGGCACTGATGACCTTTTTTGAGCAGAAGGGCTATGTCACCAAATCCGGCAAAATTATGGACAGCATGAGGTCGGCTTTCCGCGCGGGAACACTGGAGCTGCCCCGGCAGTATGAGGGCGCAAGAGCTCAGCTTGAGAACGTGATTCGACGCGTTATCACGCCTCCCCCCATTCGAGATAGCTCCTGCGACGTGCCTGTGTTGTTGAAGAGAGAAGTATTGGTATCGCCGGAGTTTCTGGAGCTGTGGGATAAGATCAAGCAGAAAACAGCATACCAGATTTGTGTCAACGAGGACGAGCTGATCAGCCGCAGCGCTGAGGGCTTAAAGCGGATGGAGCCGATTCCCAAGGCCCGGATTGTGACACGAACAGCCAGCATCCATATTGACGATCCCGGCGTGACCTATATCGAACGGAGCATCCGGGCGATGGATGTGCAGGGCGGGTATTCGTCTCTGCCAAATGTACTGGCAATGGTTGGAGAGCAGGCGAAGATCAAACGGTCCACGGTATATGAGATCATCAAACGCAGCGGACGGGCGCAGGACTTTTTGAATAATCCTCAGCTGTTTATTGAACAGGCTGCAAACATCATTCTGAATGTGCGGCGTTCCCTGGCTGTGGAGGGGATCTGCTACCAGAGACGACACGGGGAAGAATACTGTACACAGGAGATTTTCGACAGCACGGAGATGATTGCTAACCTGAAGCAGAATGCCGTGGCGGTTGCCCACAGCGTTTATGACCATATTGTCTATGACAGCGCAGTTGAGCGCCGCTTTGCCATAGAGTTGGATCATGATCCGGATGTGAAGCTGTTCTTCAAACTGCCCAGCCGCTTCAAAGTGGATACACCGCTTGGAGGCTACACCCCAGATTGGGTGATTTATATGGAGATAGACGGACTGAAAAAGCTGTGCCTTGTGATTGAGACGAAAGGCAGCAGCGACCAGCTTGCCCTGCGCCTGGGCGAGGATTTGAAAATTCAGTGCGGCAAAGCTCACTTTAAAGCTCTCGGTACAGGTGTGGAGCTGCATGGCCCGATTTCTGACTGGACATCCTTTAAAATAAAAATTTGAGCAAGGGTAAGAAGCTCCTCAGCAGCCCAGATAAAGATGCGCAATGTGGCCATCTTTTCTGGAGATTTTCCTCCAACACTCGCCTTTTTACACGTGCTTCCTTACTTCATTTCTGCTGATTTTTCAGTATATCGACTTTAAATAAACGCAAGAGAGGGATTTATGAATACAACTACGATGAAATATGTAGTAGCTGTCGCAGAGCAACGAAGCTTTACCAAGGCATCCAAAGATTTAATGGTACCCCAGCCGACGCTCAGTCTAAATATCATCAACCTCGAACGAAAGCTGGGCGTTCCGATCTTTAACCGAAGCACCTACCCGATCACCCTCACCTCTGCCGGACGGATATATGTGGAGTGGGCGAAAGAGGCGATCCGTGCTGAGGAAAAAATGCTGGAGCAGATCACAAAACAGGCCGCTACCGGAGACAATGTGATCCGCATCGCAACTTCTCCCCACCGGGCCCGTGCTCTGATGCCGGATCTGGTCCAGAGGTTTCACGCTGAATTTCCTGAATATGTTGTGCAGATCATTGAGACCAATCTGGCAGATATCTACCAACTGCTAGACGATGGACAGGCAGATTTGGCGCTTTCCGCCACGGACGATCAAAATTCCCTTAACGAATATAAGGTATATACCCTTCAGCAGGAGATGTTCCTGCTGGCTGCGCCTAAGTCGTTTCATTTACAGGGGATACCTGGCGATGGAAAATATCCCCTTGTCTCCCCCCAACAGCTTCAGGGATATCCTTTTATTGTCCTGGAAAAGCCCTCTGTTATTGGGAAACTTATCGATGAACTGAGTAAAGCCGGAAATTTTATGCCGGCTATCTCCGCCATCTGCACCCGTGTGGAAACTGCATACACACTGGTGTGCCGAGAGATTGGCATCTCGCTGATTCCCCATCTGTATGTGGAGAAATGCGATCAGCCGACAGAACATACGGATTTCTTCCAGGTCAGCAGTCTAATGCCGGTTTATAGCCTGTCGATTCTTCATACCAAAGATCTTCAACTGGCGCCTGTACACAAGCGGCTGATTGATATTGCCCAAGAACTGTACGGATAAGTGGTCCGCCCATAAAAACAGTCTGGCAGGAAATTCCTGCCAGACTGTTTTTTACTGCGGGAGGGTTACCGTGCCTTCAGACGCCGAAAGAGGACGAAGAGCAGATATCCTGCTGCAGCGCATGGCAGCGCATACATCCAGGAATTGCCGCGCTCAATTGAAAACAGCAGCCCAATCGTCCCAAACAGCGCCGCGCTCAGAAGTTCCCCAACGCCAGGGCGGGCTGATGTGTCCCTCTGCTCCCAAATCTGCGTATGTTCCCGCTGTTGGATTGGGACCCAGAGGGTGTCTGCATAAAGAGGTCCAAGCTCCTGATAAACCTCAATCTCCTGTGCGATGCGGTAGCGATACGGCGCCTGTGGGAGCCAGTGATTGTAGATCTCTCGCCACGCATCGCAGCAGGAAACCCCATTTAGAGGGAATTGGGCGAAATCTCCTGGGTCAATCGCTATCCGCTCCAATCCATCTGGAACAATCGTCTCCTCGCTGGCGAAAATCGCCAGGGTATAGCGATATTTTTCATCTGTGAAGCATGCGTTCAGACCCAGCAGCCCTGTTTCATCTGTGCTGAGAGAGCGCAGACGGTCCAGCGTTCCGTCTGCTAAACATGTCTGAAAAAACGCCTGGATCTGTTCCTGTGGGCTGCTGTGCCGGATACGGATCACGGTGCTTTTTCCCAGGCAGAGCCGTGGGGGGGCGGAAACCAACTCAGGTGCCTGCAAAACAGTCTTTCGCCTCTGCAAAAAGCTGGTATGCCGTTCCTTTGCGTTCTCCATCATGCGCTCCCTCCTTTTACTGCGCCTAATCCTCGACGCTAAAGAGTGTATAATATTTGCTTCGGATATAATTAATATAATACTCTGCCTTGATGCTCTCGCCAGTGGCGCGCTCCATCACGTTCACAGTGGGATATGTATAGCCATGGCGATAGATTTTGTCTGTAAACCAACGATGAACATCCTCAAATCGTCCCTGTTCAATTTGCCGGTAGAAGTCGGGAATATCCGTCAAAATGCACCGCAGAAGCTGACCGTCGAAAATATTGCCCATCGTGTAGGACTGGAATTTGCCGAAGTCCTCCGTCCAGTGAATATCCTGAAGGCACCCCTCCACATCGTTTGCAGGACGAATTCCCAGGGATTCCTCATATTTGTCCGCCCAGACCTCGGGGAGCTTATCGAAGGAAAGCCTGCGCTCAAACAGATCCCGCTCGATCTCATATCGGATAATAGGATGCAGGTTGTAGGTCAGCTCGTCCGCCGTAGTCCGCTTGAGGGAGGGCTTTACCTTCATTACTGCGCGGAAAAAGCTGTTTTTGTCTACGCTGCGGAGCTCCGGAAAACGCTCCTGCACAAACGGATAAAAGAACTCCCAAAATTCAGGTGAACGGCAAATAATATTTTCATAAAAGCGGGACTGGGATTCCTGTGCGCTGCACTTCATGCCGCCCCAGATACCGGCGGCAACAACCTCCTCGCTGGAGCCCCGGCCATAGAGGGAGTGCCCCATCTCGTGGGCGCCGGTAAAGAGCGTATCATGTCCGCCGCCGCTGCGGTTGGTGGTCACGCGGCAGTCGCGAGGCCCGATGGTGGCAGACCAGCCGTGGACGATCTTGGCAAAGGACGCCATGTCCGCCGTATAGCCGAACCGGTGGCAGGCATAAATCATCAAATCGTCTACCGCCTTGAGATCCTGTCCCATAACAGCCAGAAAAGAGTCGTCAATCTCCGCACAGGCCGGCGCAACCTTAAACATGATCTCACTAACCGCATGCTTGAGCTCGCCGAACAGCCGGTTGCACATATCTACGGTGAGATCCTCATCGTAGACGTTAATCATTGTTTCCAGCGGGTGCTTGTTCGGGGCAAGCATCTCCGCCGCACGATACTTTAAGTCAAAGAAATGCTGCAGGGCAGGCTTCCAGATCTGATAGTCATTACGCCTGCGAGCCTCGTTCCATGCGGCATCCGAGGCAAAGTGCGCGTTGGAGATCTCCTCCTGCATCTCCAGCGGCAGACCCGCACAGGTCTCATAATTGGCCAGAAACCGGCGTACCACCGCTTTATCAATGTCCGACTCCAAAGCAGAGACGTCCATATCCTTGAAATATCCTGCCAAGGCGCGCCCTTCCGGCGTGATGAACAGTTCCGCCTGCTTGCTGGTCATATAGGTACTGGTACGGACACGCCATGGCCGGCCAGCCTCCGGCATATAGGTCATCATATCCCACTTGAGCAGATTGATAACGCCCTCATAAATCCGGCTTTCATCCAAAATCCGCCTTGCTTTTTCTAACGCTTGCTGTCTATCCACAGTACATCCTCCTGTCCGTTACAGTCCGTTCCCGCTCTGCCGTTCCTCCTCGGAAAGCCTCTGCATGTAGTAGAGGAATGCGGCGCAGGATTTTTCGTTGTCATGCAGTCCCTGGACCGTCATCCACTCATCCGGCGCATGGATGCGCCCTCCCAGGCCCAGACCGTAGGATACATAGGGGGCGCAGATGGGAGGCTGTGTGAACATGTAAGCAGGGCCGCTGCCCGGGAATACCGGCCACGCATAGGTTCCCTCGTAGCCGGACGCCTCCATGGCCTTGATGGCGGCCCGCGCCCCCAGACATCCTGTATCCACGCGGGAACCAGGCGTGCCCTGCTGGACGGTGATCTTCACCTCGTCAAAGCCATACTTTTCCAGGTGCCGCTGGATGGCCGCCAGGACTGTCTCCGCCTTCATGGGGGGAACCAGGCGCACATCCAGCTTGGCATTGGCCTTATGGGGCAGAACGGTTTTGGTTGCCGGGCCGGTGTAACCCGCCCAGATGCCGTCGATGTTCAGCGTTGGGGTCCACATAAAATTCCTGATTGCTTCCGCACCGCGCCAGCCCTTCATAAATTTCTGCGCATGGAGCCGTTCATCCAGATACATTTTCTCGTCAAAGGTTTCCTCCATGCGCCGGGTCAGGGCTTCATCACTCTCCGTCAAAACCGGGAGGTCGTCATAGAACCCCTCAATAACAATATTGTCGTCCTTGTCCCGCATACTCGCCAGGGCGTGAACCAGATACCACACCGGGCTGGAAAGCCAAGCGGCGTTCATACCGTGAACGTCTACTGTCTGAGGTCCGCCGAATGTACCTCCGGTAACCTCCAGCTCCAGATACAGGATACCCTTGTTGCCAAAAATACAGAACGGCGTGTTCTTCTCATCCTGCCGTGCGCCGTTGAGGAAGGTGACATCGTAGGCCGCCAGTTCATCCGCGTGCACCTTGCAGAACTCGCGGACGCTCTCGCTGCCCATTTCCTCCTCGCCCTCCACCACGAACCAAAGTTCAAAGGGATTATATCCCAAAACGCTGCGGATAGACGCAACAGTGTTCAGGAATGTAACCAGCACCCCCTTGGAGTTTGTGATCCCCCGGGACACAACGCACTCCCCGTACGGGGGCACATCCTTGATGGTTCCTCCATAGGGCGGGACGGTCCACTCCTCAAGCGGTTCCGGTGGCTGTACGTCATACATGCCGTACATAATGATGCGGGGCGCATTGGGGACATCCGCCTTCAGCTTTCCGGAAACCACCGGACTGTACACATAGTATTCCTTGTGGACGTCCGTACAGCCCAAGTCCTCCAGCATCCGTGCCACCATATCGGAACACTCCTCAATCCCCTCGCCAGTTCCGCAGACGCTGGGTTGCTTTACCAGGTCGATGATCCGGGGCAGGTGTTCATTTCTGAAATGCTCGTCAATATATTGATATACGTCCTTCAGCCAATCTCTGTTTTGCATCGCATTTCACCTCGCATGCTCCGCTCTCAGGCGGTCAGTTCATCTTCAGCAGCCGCATGATATTGCCGCTCAGTAGCTTGTCCATCTGCACTTTTGTGATATTCAGGGCCTTGATCGGATCCAGATTTTTTGCAAAACGGGCAGGATTTTTGGGATTTGCATCCGTGCCAAAAAGGATTCTGTCGTCCGTCCGCATCCATTCGAACACGGCTGGTCCAAGCTGGGGGAACAATTCAACCCACTGGGAGAACACAATGGTGGTATCCATATATACGTTCGGATGCTTGGCCACATATACAGGATCATTGCCAAAGGGGTTGCCGTGGGCGATGATAAACTTGGCCTCCGGATAGCGAATGGCCAGCTCATCAATGGCATCGGAACTGCTGTAGCACATCCGGGCGGAGTGGGAGTAGATCGGTCCGGTGTGGATCAGAATAGGGATGTCCAGATCAATGCAAGTTTCGATGACAGGTCCCACCCGCGGGTCCAGCATGGAGAAATTCTGGAGGGGCGGATGCAGCTTCAACCCTTTAAAGCCGTATTTTTCTACGGCAGCGCGGAGCTCCTTTTGTGCATCCGGCTCCGTAGGCACCACACAAGCGTAGCCCATCAGCCGGTCAGGATACTGGTGAATCAGTTCGCCGACAAATTCGTTATCGCTCAGACCCATCTCGTCATCGCTGGGCACAATGGGATGCACGATAGCCATATCAATGCCGTTGGCATCCATTCCGTTGAGGAAGTCCTTGATGTCCCCCTTGTTTTTGCGCACATGAGTGTGTGAATCGATAATCATGACAGTTTCCCCTTTCCTATTTTTGCAGATATTTGTCAAACCAACCGGTGATCTCCTTAATTCGATTGATACGGTTGACCGGCTTGCCGTTTCGGCTCAACTCATGATTTTCCCCCTTGAAGATGCACAGCCGGGCGGGAACACCATTGTACTTCAAGGCAGAATACATTTGTATCCCCTCGGACAGCGGGCAGCGGTAGTCCTCCTCGGCGTGGATAAACAGTGTGGGAGTCGTGCATTTGTCTGCGAATATCAGCGGGGAATGGTCCAGATAGGCCTGAAGGTTGTCCCAGATATCGGAGTCAAACTGATACATTGGCATCTGATAGCCAGTGTCGGAACAGCCGAAATCGCTGACCCAGTTGGATATTCCGCGCTGGGAGCAGGCGCACCGGAAGCGGCTGGTATGCCCGATCACCCAGTTGGTCATAAATCCGCCGTAGCTGCCGCCGCCTACGCCCATGCGCTCGGGATCGATATCCGGATAGCGCTCTATGCAGGCATCCGTAAAAGCCATCAAATCGGAAAAATCTTTATATCCATACTGCCCCATGATCTCGAAAAAGTCATTATCCCGCCCATCCGAGCCGCGGGGATTACAAAAGATCACATAGTAGCCCCGATTGGCCCAGACCTGCATCTCGTGATAATACCCCGTTCCGAACGCGCACTTGTGTCCACCATGAATGTAAAGAATGCAGGGCGCCTTTTCGCCGGGCCTGTGTCCTACGGGCTCCAGAACACAGCCGTCCAGAAGCGTCCCTTCCTCATTGGGAAATTGAATTTCTTCTGGCGTGCTAAGGCTTCGTTCCTGTTGGACCCACTCGTTGAAGGCGGTAAGCTGTTCCTCTCTGCCGTCCTTGAGCGCATAGATCTCCTGAAGCCGGTTTCCCCGCATGGCGATCATAATGATTTCGTCGCCGCATACTGCGATGCCATCCACAGAGCCCTTAAAGGTCAGCTGCTCAAACCGGCCTTGGCGGTCCACCCGCATCAGCGGACCGTGATTGCCCATGGTACGCGTATAGTAGATATAGTTCCCATCAATCTGGATATGAGAACTGCTGCCGAGGCGCACATCCGTCAGAATGGCATTTTCCGCGCTGTTATCGTTTCGGGCAAAAATATGTACCTTACCGTCTGTTTCATCAATATAGAAAAAGTAGGGATTTTCCTGATAGTAATGGCGGGCGCCATCGGACCCCATAAATATGGGCTCTCCGTTCATAAAGCCGCAGAACCGCATCCGGTAAGGCGTCTCTGCCACATACGCGTGCAGCTGTCCCGTCCGGATGTCATATACGGAGATGCCCCCCTGGAAAATTTTCGGCTCCGCCTTTGTAAATGTTTTGGGACTGAAAATGATCCGCTCGCCGCTGACACTGAAGATGTCCACGTTCTGCTCATCCCGCGTGATCTGCTTGCTCTGCCCGGTACGGCGGTCAAAAATGAACAGAGCAGAGCGGAGCCCGTTGCGGAATCCAAGACCGTTCTGTCGGAAAGGCATTTCATCCGCCGCCAGATAGCTCTCCAAGCGAGCCTTGCGCTCTCTAAGATATATATCACGCTCCTCCGCCGGCAGCGAGTGCGGATCAGGGTTATCCAGGTCCAAATCCGCCACAATAGCGAATCGGTCCTCGTCAATACGTTCGATCGCTGACACCTTTTTGGGGATGCGCATATATTCCGACGCCTCCCCGCCGTCCAGCGGCAGTGCGTAGTAGCAGGTCCAGGGCTCTCCCAGCCCCACCCGTTTTTTCAGCTGGGGGTCCCGGAGACCCGAAAACAGCAGCGTTGAGTCGTTCAGCCACAGCAAGGCATTCTCCTGGCCGCCGCTGGTCATGCATTTCACCTGCCGGGTTTTCCGGTCCAACACATAAATGAAAGAGCGGTAATCATTTCCTTCAATATGGCATTGGCTTACCACAAACGCGCACTTTTCCTTATTGGGGGAGGGCGTAAGGGCAGATAAAAATTTGTATTCCAGAATATCTTCTATTTTGACCGCTTCCATTGTGTTCTCCTTTTCCGTCCTGCTTATTGGCAGAAATGACACGCTGCGCTGTGCCCTTCGCCCACCGGAACGAGGTCCGGGCATTCCCGGGCGCAGATGTCCTTTGCTGCCGGACAGCGGTTGTGGAATCTGCATCCCGTCGGGGGATTCTGTGGGCTGGGGATGGTTCCCTCCAAGATGATCCGCTCACGTTTGACTTTGGGGTCCGGAATGGGAATGGCGGAGAGCAGCGCCCTGGTGTAGGGGTGCCGGGCGTCCTCAAAGATCTGGTCCGCCGGAGCAATTTCCATCACCTTGCCCAAGTACATCACGCAGATTTGGTCCGATACATGGCGCACCACATTCAGCGCATGCGAAACAAATATATAGGTCAGGTTCAGTTCGTTCTGAAGCTTTTTCAGCAGGTTCAGGATCTGGGACTGGATAGATACGTCCAGTGCCGAGACCGGCTCATCGCAAAAGATCAGCTTCGGCCGCAGGATCAGCGAACGGGCGATGCTCACTCGCTGACGCTGGCCGCCGGAAAATTCATGGGGATAGCGTTCGTAATAGCTCTCCGAGATCTCTACATGCTTCATCATATCCAGCGTCATCGCCCTGCGCTGCTCTCTGTCTTTGATCCCGCTGATATAGAGGGGCTCGCCGATAATCTCCCCTACGGTCATCCGCGGATCCAGGGAACTGAAGGGGTCCTGAAAAATGATCTGCATGTCCCTGCGTATTTCCCGCAATTCCCGCTCGTTCATGGAAAGTATGTCCCGTCCCTCAAAGTTGACGCTGCCTCCGGTGGCTTTGACAATGCGCATGCAGGTCTGAGAGAAGGTTGTTTTCCCACAGCCGCTTTCGCCCACCAGCCCCAATGTCTGGCTCTTATACACATCAAGCGATACGTCATCCACTGCGTGAACGTATCCTTGGAGTGTGGACAGCAGTCCACCGTATATTGGGAAATAGGTCTTCAGGTTTCGTACGCTCAGCAGGGGCTGCCCCGGGGTCCCTGTCTCATGCTTCATGGTTTGGCGCCTCCTCGTCTTTTCCGTCCGCAGCCGTCTCCCGCATCTCTCCGCACAGGTGGCAGGCCACCTGCCGGTTTCCGATCCGAATCAGGTCCGGAACCTGTTCCCGACAGATATCCATACAATGCTCACACCGGGGATGGAACCGGCATCCGGCGGGGAAGCTGGCGGGGCTCGGCACCTGTCCGCTTACTGCGTACAGCGTATCCCTCTTCTGGTCCATGCGGGGGATGCAGTTCAGCAGGGCTCTGGTATAGGGATGCAGCGGACGCTCAAACAGCTGCGCGCATGGAGCCTCCTCCACAATACGTCCGGAGTACATGACAATGACCCGGCTGGCTATCTCCGCCACAACGCCCAGATCGTGGGTGATGAACATAACCGTCATTCCGGTCTCTTCCTTCAGGCGCTTGATAATATCCAGAATCTGCGCCTGTATCGTCACATCAAGCGCTGTCGTCGGCTCGTCCGCAATCAAAAGCTTGGGCCGGCACGAAAAGGCCATGGCGATCATGACGCGCTGGCGCATACCGCCGGAGAGCTGGTGAGGATAGGAGCGGGCGCATCGCTCCGGGTCTGGCACACCCACCATCTGCAGCATCTCAATGATCTTCTCGTCCCGCTGCTTTCTCGTCAAATCCTCGTGGATTGCCAGCGCCTCGCCGATCTGCGCACCAATGGTATGCACAGGATTCAGCGCGGTCATAGGCTCCTGAAATATCATGGCGATCTCTTTGCCGCGGATTGCGCTCATCTCCCGCTTGCTCCGCTTCAGCAGGCTCGTCCCCTCAAAGAGAATATCTCCTGCCACATACCGTCCTGGAGGCGTTGCAACCAGCTGCATGACGGATAGGGAAGTAACGCTCTTCCCACATCCAGACTCTCCTACAATACAGAGCGTCTCTCCCCGGTTCACATCAAACGACACCCCGTCTACCGCGGGGACTACGCTGTCTGTGTAAAAGTAAACCTTCAGTCCCTTGACTTCCAATAATGTATCCACTGGCTGCCTCCTTTTCGGTGATAGATAAACGCTGTGCGGGAGCCGTGTTTCCTGCATTCCCGCACAGCGCCGGCTGGTATGCCGCCGCGTTACTTTGCAGCGTGCATGTCAAACGCCTCAATATACATAAAGGCGTTGGGTTCCCAGTCGATCCGTGTGCTTACGCCGTAGATGGCCTCTGCCTGCCACTGGTACAGATACGGGGGATCTTCAATCAGCTTCTTCTGAATTTCCATGTACAGGTCCGCACGGTCCTCGGGATCGCCGATGGCCAAGATCTGGTCGCACAGTTCGTCATAGCCTTCAATGCAGTTGTACGAGGACATGCCATCGCTCTTGACAATGCCGGTCAGCCAGCTGTCGGTGAGCCCAGGCTTGCCGGCCCAGCTCCAGCAGAACATGCCGGCGGTCTTCTCCTGGGACTGCCCATTGATGATAATGCCTCGCATAGTATTGTACTCCACGGGCTCCACGGTGCAGCGAATGCCCACATCCTCCAGATATTTGGCAACGGCCTGGCAGATCTCGTGCTGCTTGCTGGTGGTGCCGGTGTGGCTTTGGATCGTAATGTCAAAGCCATCGGCATATCCCGCCTCGGCCAGCAGCTCCCGCGCCTTTTCGGGATTGTAGTCGTAGTAGCTCTCCAGGGAGGCGTCGTAGGGAACAAAGTCCTCTCTCCAGAAGGAGGCCAACTTCTTGCCATAGCCGCCCATGATGTTGTCAATCAGCGCTTGCCGGTCCACCGCATAGTTGATGGCCTGCCGGACACGGACATCAAGCAGCTGGGGGTTTGGCGTCCAGCTGGTAGTGTTGAAGCCGATGTACAGGACACGGCGCTCCAGCTTCGCAGCCGTGTGAGCGATGGAGCTGCCTTCCAGCATATCCTTGTACTCAAAGCTGATATTGGATACCACGTCTACCGTACCGTTCATCAGTTCTGCGATCATGGTGGACTCTTCGGGGATATTCTTAACAATAAATGTATCCACCTCCGGTTCACCGCGCCAGTAATTCTCATTCTTGACCAGCGTGATCTGCTGGTCGGGCACCCAACTTTCCAGAATATAAGGACCCGTGCCGCAGATGTCGGAGTTGGAGCCCTCCTCGCCTACCTTCTCCGCGTACGCAGGGGAAAGGACCTCCATATCGGACATATACTGCGGAAAAATAGCGCAGGGAGCTGTCAGATAGACCTTCACCGTATACTCGTCAACTGCTTCGGAGTGGTCGTATACATCCCTGTATTCCATGGCCTGACGGGGGAATTCTGTGCTGGCGCCCCGGTCCAGATTGTATACAACGGCCTCCGCATTGAAGGGCTCTCCGTCGGTGAAGAAAATGCCCTCCTTCAGGTGGAAGATCCACTCCGTATCCGAGGGATTCTCCCAGCTTTCGGCCAACCAGGGCTGGAGCACCCAGTTTTCATCAAATTTTGTCAGCGGCTCCGTGATTTGACGGTGGATATTGGCGCCATGATCGCCGCAGACCTTGTGGGGATCAATGTTCGTGGGATCGGCGTTCTGAGCAAATACGACGGTAAGGGGTTCCTCCGACGCTGCGTCCGGAGCGGGGGCGCTGTTTGAGGGTGCTTCCGTATCCGTTCCGGGTGTGCTTGCAGGGGGAGTGCCGCTGGGCTGCCCGCAGGCTGCGGCAAGCAGTGTGAGCAGCAAGAGCATCGCCGATAGGATGGCAATAGCCCGGATTCTGTTGCGGTTCTTCATCTTTTGTTCCTCCTTTTTTATTACGCACGGCTTCTGTGTCCGTCTGCAACCAGTCAAGATCAATCAGTCCGCATTGCGAAGTCTGGGATCACGCACGTCCCGGATCCAATCCCCCAGGAAATTGATGGACAAGCAGACCAGAAAAATCGCAATGCCAGGAATCGTTGTCAGCCACCATGCAATGTAAATATAGTCACGGCCAGTAGCGATCATATTTCCCCAGGTGGCGATTGTGGGAGGAATACCCATGCCAAGGAAGGTCAGGCTGGCCTCAGAGAGGATGGCATTTCCCATCTCCAGCGTGCCCAGAATAATGGCGGAGTCGATCACATTGGGCAGTATGTGCTTAAAAATAATATATCCCTTCCGTGCGCCGCTGATTCGGGCGGCGACCACAAACTCCCGTTCGCGCACGGACAGCACCTGGGCCCGGATTGTCCGCGCGTAGGGAACCCATCCTGTAACGCCCAGCACCAGAATCACGTTGGTCATGCTGGAACCCAGCACCGCCATCAGACAAAGCGCCAGAAAGATGAAGGGGAACGACAGCATGACGTCCACAATGCGCATGATGACCGTGTCCACCCACCCTCCGAAAAATCCGGCCAGCAGGCCCAGCGTGACTCCGATAAGCATGGACACAACCACCGCGAACAGGCCCACAATGAAGGAAATCCTGGCCCCGTAGATTACCCGAGAGAGCACGTCCCGGCCCACCTCGTCTGTACCCAGCAGATGCTCCGCCGTGCCCCGCTCTTCCCAGGCTGGCGGACGCATTCGCGCGGTGATATCCACATCGTTTTCTCCGTCCGGAGCGAGAAAGGGCGCAAAAATGGCACAAAAGATCCAGAGTGCAACGACCACCATGCCGAACTTTGCGGTTCCTGTGCTCTTTTTGACCAGCTTGAAGAAATTTTTCATCGTACTGTCCTCCTCAATGATACCGGATGCGGGGATCAATTACGGTATACAGAAGATCCGTAACCAGATTAATCACCGCAAAGAGGAGCGCCATAATCATGGCACAAGCCTGTACCAGCGGATAGTCATAGTTCAAAATACCGTTAATCATCAGCCGTCCGATGCCCGGCCAGGCGAATACGCTCTCTACAACCACCGATCCACCCAGCAGGGAACCCAGCTGGAGGGAAACCATGGTCACAACCGTCAGCAGCGCGTTGCGCAGGCCGTGGTGCAGGACCACTCGAGTCTCCAGGACGCCCTTGGCTCTGGCGGTCGTCATGTAATCCTGCCGCATAACCTCCAGCATGGAGGAGCGTGTCAGGCGGGCCGTGCTGGCCGCTAGGCCTGAGCTCAGCGTCAACACCGGCATAATGAGATGCTTGGCCGTGCCGTAGCCAGACGCTGGCAACCACTTCAGTGTAACGGAGAACAGCAGAATCAGCAGCAGCCCATACCAAAAGTGAGGAACAGAGCGCCCGGCAATGGTAATGCTGGTCACCAGATTGTCCAGCGCCGTTTTCCTCTTGACCGCGGCGATCGTGCCAGCCAGAATCGCCATAGGGACGGATACCAGGAAGGATACGCCGGCCAGCAGCAGAGTCGCTGGGGCGTGCTCCTTGATAATCTCGACAATGGGGCGCTGATAATAAAAAGAATTTCCCAAATCCCCCGTAACAATCTGCTTGAGATATTCAAAGTACTGGACGTGCATCGGTTTGTCCAAACCGAGATATTCCTGGAGAAATGTGATATCCTCCCAGGTGGACTCCGGGCTGATCAAAAGTTTTGTGGGGTCGCCAATACAGCGAAGCAGCACAAAAATCAACGTCACGACAATGAACAGGACAAGGATGGTTTGCAGGAATCTTTTCCCCAGATAGCGGATCATTCTTGGATCTCCTCCTCCTTTCAGGATACCGTTGGGACTTAATCGTTCACAATATGCTCAGCGTCAGAACGGTTCCCCAAAATATAGGCGTAATCTCCGGGGTGGACCTTGCTCATCCGACCGCGCATATTGAGGAACACTGTCTCCTCACAAGGGGCGTAGATTTCTTCGATGATCTCCAGTGTGCGGATGCTTCGGACCTGGGCGATCAGCGTCCCCTTGGGCACCCATTGATTCAGATATTCCGGGCCGAAGGCCGGGTAAAACATGCCGCCATTCTTGGGGCGGAGCAGAGGACGCTCCCGAATGAGCCATTGTTCACGGGGCAGCTCAGGCTGTCCCTCCAGCATTCCCATATGCTTCATGACATTGAATACGCCCCGGACGCTATCACCAATCTGGTCAAAGGTGAGCTCCATATCGGAACCGACCTCCGCAATGATTACAGGCTTGCCCAGTGAGGTCATGTACTCGTCAAGCGCGCCGGCATATGCCGCCGCAGGTCCGGCAGGTGCGCCGTCGTAGATATAGGGCAGTCCATAGGCAAAGGCCATTTCTCGGATTCTTCTGCCCAGCTCCCCCGGCTCCCGGCTGATGAGTATGTAATGGATGGCTGTGCCAGGGCCGCCGCCGTGCCAGTCGATGGAGGCGTCCGCCTCCTTGCAGAGGGGCGAAATCGCCGCCGCCATTTGTTCCGTAAACCATCCCTTGGGATTACCGGGATAGGTGCGGTTCATGTTATACCGGTCTATGGGCGTATTCCGTTCCCCCCACTCAAATCCAATGGGGTTCTGCACCGGGACGGTGATCAGCGTACCGGAGAGCTTGCGCAGATCCAGCTGCTCCATTACCTGCCGGATGACCTCCATGCCGGTGATGGCATCACCATGAGAAACCGCCGTCAGCAGAAGTCTGGGGCCGCTTTTTGCGCCATGCAGCACATGGAACGGAATATCCAGCAGAAAGCCGTTTGCCAAGGTTGTAACAGGAAGACTCCCGGCTGCATGTTCCTCCGGGCGTGCTGTTACGCCGCAAATCGTAATGTTTGACATGCTGATTCCCTCATTTCTTTTATATTACTGCATCTTCAGCAGACGTTTGGCATTATCGCAGAAGAGGAGGCGCTTGTCCTCATCACTGACAGGCATACTGCGCAGAGGGATGATATTGTCTTCAATGCGGCTGACTGCGTTCAGTGGATTGGCGTCCGTCCCAAATACGATGCGGTCGTTTTTGCGCATTCGTTTATAGCACATGGGCGCTACCGAAGGCAGCATATTGACATAGCGGGCAAAGGTCCCCGTGGTGTCCAGATATACGTTCGGATGCTTGCAGACCATTGCAGGGTCCTTTCCCAACGGGTCTCCATGGGCAATGACAAAAACCGCCTCAGGATATCGGATAGCCAGGTCGTCTATGGGCAGGGAGTCACAGTAGGCGATCCTGGCCGTTCTTGCATTGATAATACCCGTGTGGATTAGAATCGGAATATCCAGCTCAATGCACTTCTCGGTAATGGTATTCATGCTGGGGTGCGTCATGGGATAGTTCTGCATGGCGGGGTGAAGCTTCAGCCCTTTGAGGCCGTATGTTTCCACAGCTCTTTTCAGTTCATCTCCCGCGCTGCTCTGGTAGGGCAGCACAGAGGCGAAGCCCATGAGCCGGTCTGGATAGTCTTTCACCAGCTTTCCAACAAAGGAATTATCTCCATAACCCAATACTTTATTCTCCGATGCGATGGGATGGATCACTGCCATATCAATGCCATAGGCATCCATCGCAGCAAGCAGATTTTTAATCTCTCCCTTGCCTTCCCGTACATGCACGTGAAAATCGATTACCATCTCAACTATCCTCCTTTTCTACGTCCTCCTGCAACAATCAATTTATTTTATATTTGCTATTCTCCTTTTTGGCTTCTTGTGTTATTATTATTTTAAAAATAAATTTAAAGACAACTTGCTTCCCAAACGTATATCTTTTTGCGGCAAATTTTAAATTTGATTTATTCTACCATACTTATCTGCATTTGTCACTATATTTTTTAAAATTTTTACAAAAATTTTGGAGCTAAAGAAAATGGCTCTTTTTACAAGAATATATTTACCTGGAAATATTATTTAAAATTTTTATAATCTATTTACAAAATAATTATTTTGGATTATAATAATACTATCAAGGAAGAGGAAAATAAAAAACCCATCAAAGAGATATGCGAAGCAGGTGGGAAAAGCACAGTGTCAGCCAAAGGGAAACCACGATGATAAGGAACTCGGAATGTACAGATGCAGCGGAAACTGCACCAGAAAGCGAAGCGTAGAGGAATGACCAGCAGCCTCTTCTAAGTAATTTCTTGCCCAGTCGGGAATGACACAGAGAAGAATGTGCGGCCGCGCAGGCAGCGGCTGTCACGGCTTGAATCACTTGGTATCACCATGTTTGGGGTGCTTTATACTCAACTGAAAAATTGAGCAGGAAAAGGAGTGATGCAAATGAAAACAAAACGAAACGCAGAAGAGCAGAGAAAGAAGCTGACCTTAAGTCCTAATATGGACGAAGCAAAAACCGCCCTGGACAATTCCCCTTTTGACCCGGAGCTTTGGTACGCGTATGCTATGTCCTTGTTCCGGGCCGCCCAGTATGAGGAGGCGGATGCCGCCTTCTCACAGGGGTTAGTTTATACCCCTTTCCACGCATATCTCTACTTTGGCCGGGGACGCGCAAAAACAAAAGCAGGCCGTTTCTGGCCTGGCATTGCCGATTTTGAGATGGCACTGCGGCTTGACCCGGAAAACTGGAACTTCTGGTACTACCTAGCTACCGCCAACAACATGGAAGGATACTGCGAGGAGTCCATCTCCAACTTTGAGAATGCGATCCGCTATGCGGCCCCCGAGGAGCGGTACCCGATGGTTGATTGGCTCTATCAGACCTATGCGCTGGATTTACATGACATAGAGCGTGCAAATCAAGCGCTCACTCTTGTTGCCGACGGCGTTGTGCCGCCTCCGATGGATTACGGCTACTGCCGCACGGTCTCCCTTTACAAAGGGCTGCTCACACCGGACAATTTCGTTGATATTCCTGACATGGAAGAAAAGTGCATCAAAAAACCCGGCAGGATTGAAGCCGAGTTAAACGGAATGTATTATGGCCTGTATGTCTACAGCACGGTAATCGGTGACGAGGCCCTGGGACGCTACGCCATTGAGTCGCTTTTGCGTGTGGCACGCCCCGCCACATTCGGTTGTATCAAAGGGATGAAAGTCGCACAGCGAATGGGTCTTATAAAAGAGAAGTCCTGATTTTGGGCCCGCCTATGCCAGTCGCACCTGCCCTGTTCCAACGGCATACACGCGGCGCGGCCGCTTGTATAGAATTAAATGATATTGAGGAGGAAATGAAATGTCTGAAATTACCGTATGCGGCTTCACTGTCAAACCCGGAGAGCGCTTTTGCGGCCAGCTGCCCGTTACCACTCTGGCCAGCGGATTGGAACTGTCTATCCCCGTACACATTCTCAATGGAATGAAGCCCGGCCCGCGGCTCATGCTGACCGCCCTCTCCCACGGCGATGCCACTACAGGCTTCGAGGTCATTCGCCGTGTGCTCAACCATGTTGATGTCGAAACCCTCAGCGGCGCGATTATCGCCATCCCCTGTCAAAATCCCATCGCCTTTGAGTGGGGCACAAGAGGAACGCCAACAGATATGTACAATATGAACCGTTCCTACCCCGGCACGCCTAAGGGCTGGTTCACAGAACAGCTCACGGCCGCTATTGTCCCTGTGTGTAAAGATGCCGATGCACTCATTGACTGGCATGGCGGCGGCTACGGCTGCGCGATCAACTATGTGCTTTTGAAGAACACACTTGATGAAGACCTGAATAAGCGCACTCATGCTATGGGCCGCGCTTATGGTCTGGAGTATATGTATGACGGCGCCCCAGCCGGCCCCGCCCAAAACTATACAGGCACATTAACAGACTATATGCTTAGTCTGGGCAAGCCCACCATCGTTGCGGAGGTTGGCGCTGGCATCGAGCTCCCCTTCGACCAGGTTGGCATCAGCGAGCAGGGCGTCTATAATGTCATGAAGCATATGGGAATGCTGGAGGGAACACCAGCTCTGCCGGAACAGCAGTATCTCTTGCACACCCGCCCGCTGCTCCGGCCTAAGAACGGCGGAATGTTTTATCCCGTCTGCGGCCCCGAGTATTTAAACAAGTGGGTCCCAAAGGGTACTCTCATGGCTCAGATTGTCAATCCGCTGACGCTGGAAGTGATTGAGGAGATGTACGCTCCCTGCGAGGAAACTGTCTTCCTAAACATGCGGGCCGGCTATACTAAGGTCCATCCTGGCGACTACGCATATATTCTGGGCAACCGGACAGATGCCACCGTGATTGAAAATTCATAATATTTTATTATGGCCCCGCCAAGTACACGCTGATATTCAAATTGTGCCAGTAGGTGAAGTGTGCACACGAAAAAACATTAATGTCTACATGCCCCATTGGTACAGATTCTTGCATTTTACTAGATTGTGCCGTCAATAAAAATGATAAAATGGTCCTCAAAGAGATGGGAGGGCCGGAAAATGGCGATAGAACAGCATCGGCATGATATAAGTGACAGAGCGTGGGAGAGAATCAGGCCACACAGCATTGACGAAAAAGGAACGCGTGGAGGGAATGCTCGTAATACCCGGCAGTTTATCAACGGTGTATTCTGGATTCTGCAAGCCTATATACTCTATGCTCCCTATTTTCCACATCTTCCCTGCTTTTCCTCACTTTTTTCTCGAAGGTAATAATTGCGACGTAACGTAATAGGTATACTGGACGTGAGCGCCCCTGCCGTTGCCTATGGTGTAGGCCCCATCGGAGATGTTATAAAATAGACCTCTTGGAACATTTGACAAATCTGACGGCGGCGGGGTTAATGGGGAATCTCTGCGCGGAAAGCGGGCTGGTTTCCGCCAACCTCCAGAACACATATGAATTGGGGGTTTTGCATGAAGAATCCCTTCATCCGGAGAGATTTTCGGGGGATGGCAGGAGAATTTAAGATGTCTTCCGCTGCCCACCCCCTGAAAGAGTTGGGGATGGCGACAGGTTGGCCGCTGTGGAGTTGTACCTCTGCAGCGGCCTTTGTTTTCTCAATTTTTATGGCAAGCCGTATGGTATCCAGCACCAGATTCACCATTTGCTGCGCGACGGCTCTGTAAGCCGCGATGCTGTTGTCATAGAGGTCCCAGATCATGGACAAGTAGAGCGCCCCTTCGCCGGTATGGATGTAAGAGAAGGGATAACCGTAACCCATTTTTTGTTGGGTGCATCTGACCGAAAATCTCGGTTGAGGAGGTTCTCATACTTATTAAGGTGCATCCCCACGCAGCGGGAGCAAAAGGCAGCAATCAAGATATGTCCAAGGCAAAAGGGTGCTTAACACCCCAATACATCTGGCCGTGGATGAGCATGGTATGCCAGACCGAATCCGTGTTACAGAAGGTACCGGAGCGAATTGCAAGGAATCGGTCCACCTAATAGAAGGCATTCCATTAAAAGCCCATGGTTCCGTTTCGGTGAACGGCCTTTGATCTCAGTTCCTTGAATCGGACGGAGAAAATAGGCTGTGCTATTCAGCCTGGTCAATCCCATGCATTGTTAAAGTCGTCGGTACTGTTTTTCCGTCATGCGGACAGAGAGGTTTCTGCAGTGCCATAGCCACTATTGAAATCGCGGGCAATGGCATTGATTTCACGCCCCGTCTTATCCAAAAAGCGGATGACTTCCCAGACTTCCACCTTCTGCTACAGGACAGGGCAGTTGATCTCCAACTGCGTCACCAGACATGCCATGACAACCCGGCAGCCGCGCTCTCTTTCTTCAGTACTTCATAGTCCTTGGTGCTCATACGGACACGGGTACGATATGATTGTTTGCTCGTATTTTTCACTCCATTCTCACTTTCGGCAATGTTGCCGGAAGCGGTGAAGCGGTATTTTGATGATGCAGAGTAAGATCTGGCAATGTTGTCAAGCCGTACTTGTTGTCCCATAGAGCGCAGAATCGGGTCCGGCAATCTTGCCGAACCCCAGGCTGTCGAAAAAGTCTGCCGAGGGGCA
>OFGR01000590.1_pt1 | contig 35584 bp, 38 predicted proteins | sample 1521811 | NCBI WGS metagenome assembly OFGR01 (sample SAMEA3504098, study PRJEB24116) | mouse gut metagenome | biome: mouse gut; feature: mouse-associated habitat; material: faeces | place: Denmark | collected 2011
TGTAAACCTTTAACAACCGTTAAACTCATTTTTAGACCTCCTTATTATCCAAACGTTTACTCATTTCTTGTTTTTTGCGTCTTTCTTTTTCAATGTTGCTGACGTAGTGTTCATTTATCTCCGGCCCTAACTGCTCCGGAAAACTCATATTCCATCCGAATTCCTGCCCCACTTTCGGTTCAGTATCGCAGATAAACATTCTTTTCGGAGCTTTGAAGAACCCCAGGCGCCCTTTCAGGTCAACGCTGATGCTGCAGTCATCGACTTCTACTACAACGCCCTCCATATAAATGATCCTGTCGCCGTAATTCAAACGTTCATTATTCATTCAGCACACCTTTGGCTTAGCTGTATTTTAATCTACGCTTCTCACTCATCGGGAGCTCCTGCTCATTTCCAACAAGATCGATCTTTGTGCCGCATGCGCCCTCAATTAACTCTACGTTTGTAGACTTAACGTTTGGATTCCACTTCTTCTCAGCAGCCTTAACGTCTTCTCCGGCCATAGCTGCTTTCAGCATAGCAAGTGCGCGGATAGCGTCTTCCTGACAAAGTGTGTTGTTACCAAGAATCTCATTCTCGATACCTGCTTCAGATTTGTTGTTATCAACCATGTACTGCATGTACTTATTACCAACAACGAGAGCGCCCTGTACTGCACAGTAAGACATACCTACTGTCGGAACTCCTCTCATACCAATCTGCTCGATATGGCTTGCGAAGTCAATATGGTTGTTTCCAAATCCTTCAGTCGTAACGAATGCACCATCAGCATCCATCATCTCTACTGTGTGTCCTACACGGCGGGATACGTAGAATTTCTCAGCGTTGATCTGAGGAGATCCAACGAATACAACACCGCAAAGGTCAACTTCTTCATCATGAAGAGCCTCGAGAACAAGCGGCTCTCTCCAGTAATGTCTGGACATCTCTTTCGATGCAGGTCCGATACATGTCAAAGCATGGATACATCCGTCAAGAACCTCAAGCGGAGATACGCAAACAGGAACGTTTCCTAAGTCTACGTTAGCTCTTGCGCCAAGGATACCAACCGGCTCTACAGGAAGGATGAAGTTATCATGCATAGCTCCCTGTCCCATGATCTCTTTAACGATTACAACTTTCTTCTTACCTGGACGACGGATAGATTTCAGCTCCTGAGTATCAACTACAAGGCTCTCGTCAAGTTTCTTCATAACCTCACGGATCTCCTGCGTGATGATATCAAATGCTGTATGAGCAGCCATAGGCCCGCGGCGCTCCATGTTTGTCTTCTCTTGGATAACAATGTTACCTTTGATGAAGATCTCGCCTTTATCCGGACATCCCGGACGCCCCCACATAATGTTCTCGTCAAGGTATCCTTCGGAAGAACCGAACTCACCGATCTGAACTCCGCCTTCGTCAACACCTGTCAGCATCATAACAACGCCGTCAAGTACTCTTGTCACGCCGCTTCCGAGTTCATCATCACCCTCTTTTGTAGCGATTGGCTGTACGTCCATAACTGTCTCAGAATATGTGTGATATAACTCAGGAGTGATGATCTCAAGTTTGAAATCTTTCACTAATTCCTGATCTGCGATAACGTCTGCTTCGATTCCTTCACGGATGTAAAGAGTCGTTCCCTCAATCTTTGTCTCAGGCCCTCTCTTAACTTCTGTGATATTGAAGTGCTTTCTTGTAAGAGTTCCTACGATTTTCTCTTCTCCAACCGCTGCCGGTGCTGCCGCGTCTACTGCTGCAGCTGCTGCTGCCGGAACCGGTGCAACTGCTGCGCCGCCGCCAAGCGCTCCCACCGGAATCTCAAGGTCGATATCCTTACCCTCTCCGATGTGGATCTTAAGCATGCCGCCTGCCACCGGTGCTGCTGGTGCTACTGGTGCCGCAACCGGCGCTGCCTCTGCGACCTCTTCTTCTGCTGCTGCCACCGGTGCGCTAGGAGCCTTAGCTCCGTCAAGAACATCTGCGGTAAGCGGGGCAAGAGAATCACAGGTTTTTGTAAGTTTTGCTCCTAATACTTCCTCGATGGTCAGGCAACCGTCAAGGTTTAATAATCCTGAATCTACCAAATCGTCAAAAATTGCCGGATCTTCCAGATTCGCAGGCTCGATTGTAATGCCGGCCTCGGCTCTACAACATAAAACCGCAGGATCATGAGCATGTGCTTTAGCTGTTTCAGCTGTGATAGACATATTGTTTTCCCTCCTTGTTTGGATTTCTTAATTATATATACAGCCGCTTCCGGCAGGCGAAAACCTCTCACTTCGCCGTCACGCAAAAAGGAATCGGGGAACCTTTTTTACGCGCCGCAAGCAGCAGTAATACCTTTAAAATCATGTGCGTTTTCTAAAAATCGATATCCTGGCTTACCTGTTTGGATACTTTGAGCGTCCTGTACAGAGCATGGCCAACAGACCTCATCACATGGTCTGTCTGGTGGAACACCTTAAGACCCATCTTCGGACCGGATGCCATAACAGTATTGGAACAGTCAGAGCAGTTGCCGATGATGATGTACTCACACTTATCTTTCTTGAACTGCATGTTGTTCTTAACCTGTCCGGGACAGTTGCCAGGCCTTAAGCACTTAAGCGGTGCGCCCGGCTTATTCTCGATAGCCTGCTTGCATCTTGCCACAGACACGACCTTGCCGTTCATCTTCTCACAGATCTCACGCATACGCTCTTCATTGCCTCCGCATGCACATACAAGAAGGCCCACGTTCGCCCCGTGAAGATCCGGGAACTCAACCGTAACAAGAATTCCTCCTGTCGTCTTTGTGATCGGCGCGTCAAAGTCTGTAGACTTTCCCGTAAACGCTCCGCCCATAACGATCTCGCCGTACTTTCCGTCGATACCGCCGGCTCTTTCAATCAATTCCCCAACACTGGTTCCAACCGGAACGTCCATGAAAACGTGTGCGCCGTTTCCGCCGTTGAGTTTGCCGCGGACAGTCAGATTCTTTGTAATGCAAGGTTTCTTCTCGTCAATCGCCTCTGCAACCTTTGCTGCCGTCTCAAGATTGACAACAACAGACTTTGCCGCAGACGGAAGCTGCATCGTCGTAAGGTTCACGCCAAGGCACTCTCTTACTACCGCACGCTCCTCGCCCATCGGGTAGATATCTGGAAGAAGATGCATGGAAATTGCAGATTCGCCCTCTAACGCTTTCTGCAGCGTCTTGATCGCCTTCTGGTTTTTCTTCTTAATAGCAAAGATCGCCTTATCGGCATTGGTAATCTCCATGCAGTATTTCACGCCGCGGATTACCTTGTCGCACTGCTCCTCAATCTGCTTGATATTATGTTCTAATCCAGGCTCGCACTCAGCCGCGTTGATCAGGATGTAGCCCTTCTCGCAATCCAGCTTAAAGTCAGCCGGCAGTTCCGGGTTGATCTCCGGGTCAAGCTCGCCCATCGGCGTCTCCGCCAGATTGATATTAAGCTTGATTCCTGTCGGGAATCCTGCGCCTCCAAGCCCTACGACTCCTGCCGCCTTCACCATGTCAAGCTTGCTTGCATCCTCAGGCACATCAATCGGCACAAACTCATCCGGCTGCTCCTCGGAAGGCTCGATGATGATCCTGTCGTCCGTAACCTCAGCCACTTTCCCGTACACACTGGAAAAAATGTTAGCGCCAAGCCCCGTAGGCGTTGCAATCAATGTACCCTTTTTCACTTCGTCTCCGGCCTTAACGATTGCTGCACATGGTGCCCCAACATGCTGACGTAATAACATCTGTACATTTCCCATGTCAAACATCTCCTTTTCTTTGTTTATATTAGTAAAAAACGAATCTATCCGTCCGTTTCATTACCTCTCAATAACACACATCTTAAGTTTCCCCTGACGTCTTTAATGTTCCCCAAAAGCGTCTTTTCATTTATAAATATTTTCTATAATAACAAGCCGTCAAATTCTTAACAGCCAAAAACCGCTTAAAACTGCACTTTTTGGCGAGGGCATGTGGGAATCGAACCCACCCAGGACGCTCTTAACGCCCCACACTGGTTTTGAAGACCAGGAGGCACACCAGTCACCCATCTACCCCCATATTCTTTGTTCATGCGAAATAACCTTAACATATTCCACGGTATATTTCAACAGTTTTTATTTAGTTTTTATAATACCAAAAAACCGTTGACTTTTCAAGGTTTTTCCCTCATAATAGTGTTAAATGATTGAACCGCGTACTAGAACGCAGTCTATTCGTTATTTTTCTGTCAAATTTTGATGTGCCACGGCACTTGCTTTACGGAAAAAGGCATGGCAGGATATCCTTTCCGCCGTGTTTTTATAAAGAAACTATAGATTTTATCTATGAGTATGTTTAAGGAGGTAATTATTATGGAGTTGAAAGCTAATGTAAACTTCGACCGGTTTGAGAGCGCCCTTCAGGTAGTAGATTCTCACACCGTCGGCGAGTTCTGCCGCATCGTTATCGGCGGATTCCCGGAGCCGGAAGGCAGCACCATGATCGAGAAGAAGAAATGGATGGAGGACAATTACGATCATGTTCGTACAGCCCTCATGTTCGAGCCAAGAGGACATCACGACATGTTCGGTGCGTTCCTCTGCAAGCCGGTTAACCCGGAGGCACAGTTCGGCGTTATGTTCATGGACACGGGCGGATACCTGAACATGTGCGGCCACTGCACCATCGGCGCGGTTACAGTAGCAGTTGAGGCAGGCCTTGTAGAATCCAAAGAAGGGGAAAACGATGTGATTCTTGAAGCTCCTGCAGGACTGATCCGCACAAAGGCTATCGTAAAAGACGGCAAGGTTGAAAGCGTTACCCTGACCAATGTTCCGGCGTTTGTTTACAAAGAAAACCAGAAAGTTACGATTGACGGCAAGGAAATCGAATTCACGATTTCTTTCGGCGGAAGTTTCTTCGCGCTGGTTGACACCACCAAGCTTGACCTCGGCGAGATCAATGCAAAATCCGTTCCTGCATATGCAGATCTGGGCATGAAGATGTTAGAGATCATCAACAAAGAGATTCCGGTACAGCATCCAGAGCTTGACATTACAAGCGTTGACCTGGTTGAGTTCTACGGGCCGACACCAAATCCGGAAAAAGCTAACATGAGAAATGTTGTTATCTTTGGCGAGCACATGGCTGACCGCTCACCGTGCGGAACCGGAACAAGCGCGAAGCTCGCAACTCTTCACCACTGGGGAGAGATTGGCGTAGGCGAAGAATTTATCTACGAAAGCTTTATCGGCAGCCTGTTCAAAGGCGTTATCAAAGAAACCACCAAGGTTGGAGACTTTGACGCCGTCATCCCGATGATTACAGGAAGCTGCTACCTGACAGGTGTTGCTACATATTTGATCGACCCGACAGATCCGCTTAAATATGGTTTCCAGGTAGGTTAATTTTAGAGATGTCACTCTGATTTATATGACGATACAGGAGAAGCGGGTTAGATCTGATCCGCTTCTCTTACTAGAAAGGAATGATTCCAATGCCAAGAAAACGGCAATCAACAAAAAGCCGCATTGTCAAAGCCGCCTGGAATCTATTTTATAAAAACGGTTATGAACACACTACCATAGAAGATATCATTACAGCCTCAAAAACCTCCAAAGGTTCATTTTACCATTACTTTAAAGGCAAGGAGGCTCTGCTCAACAGTCTGTCCTATCTCTTCGACGAAAAATACGAGGAGCTTTACAGCACCATAGATCCGGGTCTGTCCTGTTATGACAGGTTATTATTTTTAAATCACGAACTCTTTTATATGATTGAAAGCAGTGTAGACATCAGTCTTTTAGCGTCCCTATATTCGTCACAGTTAATCACGAAGGACAAAAAATCACTGTCTGACAAAAAGCGTTTTTATTTTAAATGGATTAACGAGATATTAACAGAAGGTTTAGAACGCGGAGAATTCAAAAACACCAGCACTGCCGAAGAGCTGATGAACATTTACGCCATGTATGAGCGTGCTCTTTTATATGACTGGGCTCTTTTCAAAGGCAAGTATTCTTTATCCGAATACAGCGACAGGCTGCTTCCGCATGTGTTAGATACTTTTGTTTCAGGAATATAATATAGGGTACTTTGATAAGGGATTTTCTCCCATACTTATCAAAGTACCCATTTTTATGCCTCATCGCGCCCCTTTACCATATGCCGAGGCTACACCATGCATTCATGTATCTCTTCTTCTTCAATTCCCACGGCCCTCATCACGGACACGATTCCCTCCCGGTCGGAAAGCGCCGCGCACCATGCCAGGCCGCAGCCTGCAGAGATAGCTCTTGGCACGGGAATGATCCTTCCCGGAACTTCCCTTTCCTTGCACGCTTTCTCCATCGCCATGGCATCTGCCGTAGTATGAAAAGTCACAACAAGCTTAAGTTCTTTCTTCTTCATCTGCCGCTACTCCTCCTGTGCCAGTTCTCTGACGGCGCGAATTGCCGTCTCAACCTCTTCCTCCGTGTTATAGTGGGAAAAGCTGAACCTTACCGCACCCTGCTCCACCGTACCCAGCGCCTCATGCATGAGGGGGGCGCAGTGTCCTCCTGACCTGGTAGAAATGCCATAATCCGTAAGGAGCGCGTCGCTTACTTCCCCCGAATCATACACTCCGATATTGAGCGTCACGATGGCGCATCTGTCCTCACTCTCAAAATCCCCATAGACCGTAACCCCGGAGATGTCTTTCACTCCCTCATAAAATTTCCTCATAAGCGCCTGCTCCTGTTTTCGGATGGCATCAATCCCTGTCTCCTCCAGATAGCCAAGCGCCGCATGGAGCCCGGCAATCCCATGCCCGTTCAACGTTCCGGCCTCCAGCGCCGTAGGCATCTCTGCCGGCTGGGACTTGCTGTAGGTCTGCACTCCAGTGCCGCCGCTCTTTAAGGGGCGTATCGCGATTCCTTCCCTTACATACAGCCCGCCTGTTCCCTGCGGCCCCAGCAGCCCTTTATGCCCGGTAAAGCACAAAACATCAATGTTCATCCTCTCCACGTCAATAGGAAACACTCCCGCCGTCTGGGAGGCGTCCACCACGAAAAGTACCCCGTGAGCCTTCGCAATCTTCCCGACAGACTCTATGTCCACATAATTCCCCGTAAGGTTCGAGCCATTCGTGCATACAATCATCTTCGTGTCGTCGCAGAGCGCATCCTCCATATCCGAAATCCTGACCCTGCCCTTCTCATCGCTCTTTACGACTGTAAGCCGCACGCCGTTCTTCTCCATCTCATACAGGGGCCTCAGAACGGAATTATGCTCAAGCATCGTGGTAACCACATGGTCTCCCGGCTTTAAAAGCCCTCTGACCGCAATATTGAGGCTCTCCGTGGAATTATTCGTAAAAACTACCCGTTTCGGGCTTGTTCCGCCGAAAAGTCGGCACAGGCGCTCCCTCGTGTCATAGATGATTCTTGACGCGCTAAGGGACGCATCGTTGGCTCCGCGCCCGGCATTTCCCATGGAACTCATGGCGCGTACCACCGCATCTATCACGCACTGCGGCTTATGCATCGTCGTCGCCGCATTATCCATATATATCATATGCTATTCCTCCCTGATTCCGTATACTTCCTCTACAATGCGGACAAACCTCTCGATCGTCTTTCCAATATGCCCGTTTTTATTGTAGACAAGGTTGATGTCACGGCCCTCATCTGCCTCCGGGATGGAAAAGGCAAGCATGTGCCCTGTCTCCACCTCTTCCGCCGCCGCAAGCTGGGACAGAATCGATATCCCCATCCCCTGCCGCACGGAACGCTTAATTGTCTCCTGATTGTCAATGCTCGCGATTATATTAAGCTCTCCCATGGATATTCCGGCTTTCTTCAGCTGCTTTTCGGCCTCCTTGCGTGTTCCGGAGCCCTCCTCCCGCAGGATGATGCTCTCTTTTTTCAGCCATGCAATCCCTTGGCCTTCCCTCTCTTTCAGCGCCTGGTATTCCGGCGTATTAGGTGTGATGATTACCAGCTTATCCTTGTAAAACGGAATATATCTGCAGTATTTCTTTTCCAGCACGGTTCCGGTAAAGCCTATGTCCGCCACGCCCTCAATAATGTGTGTCACCACCTCCGTGCTGTCTGTTTCAATGATCTTAAACCGCTCCTGCGGATACCTCTCTTTAAAAAGTATCAGCACATCCGGCAAAAGATACTGCGCCGGTATCGTAGATGCCGCAATCGTAACACTGCGCTTCCCCGCATCTTCATTGACATGAAAATGTTCCTGTATCTGATATTCCAGGTCAATGATTTTCCTCGCGTATTTATACAATTCCCGTCCGTCCTCAGAAAGGCCGACTTCCTTCGTATTTCTGATAAAAAGCCGTACATTCAGCTCTCTTTCAAGCGCTGAGATGTGGGCGCTTATCGTCGGCTGGGTCAGGTACAGTTCCCTCGCCGCCTTCGAAAAGCTGCCGCCCTCCGCCACCTGGACAAAAGCTTCTAACTGTTTTAGATTCATGAATATGCTACCCTTTCACTTTCTCCGCCTGTCTTTTTCGTCACTTTAATGCCGTCCATGTATTCCAAAATCGGCTTTGCGCTTTTGCGGCTCGTAGAAAACAAATCCCTCACCTGCGCGATTGTTATGACTGGATCTTCTGAAAGTTTCTTCTGTATCGCCTCTTTTGCCTCCTCCATATAACGGTTTAACGTAAACATGTCCTCTGTAACCTTTACGACCTCCCGCTCCTGGATCAGAATATTTAAAATATCGTCGGTCGTCTCCCTTGGAATCCCTTTAAAATCAAGCTCTGAATACCTTGCAAAGTCAAAGCGCGCCTCCTCGAATGCTTTCAGGAAGATTCCCGCCGCTTTTCTGTACGTCTCATCTTTCAGCACGCTGTAATCCGGCGTACACAAAAACTCATCCACCCGCTTAAGCCATCCGCTTTCAACCATGCCTTCAACCACCCGGTCAAAGACATTTGGTTTCATCTTCGAAAAATGCGTCGCCTGCACTTCGGCTTTTTTCATGCCGTAGCGGTATGGGTATCTCTTTTCATATGCCGAAAGAGCGTCCGATATCACCTTTTTCGCTTCCCGTATCGCATCCGCATGCCAGACGAATATATCCTTACGCATGGCAAAAATATGCACTTTTCCCTTGCTTTCCAGCTCCTCTACCTCTGCCTTTACCTCTTCGGCAGAAAGCGCCGTGAGCCTGGCAAGTTCCGCAACCGTAATCATGGCTGCTCTATGCTCCCTTACATGAAGCTCCAGAACATCCCCTACGGAGCCTGATTCCTTTCTCTTAAGCTCCTCTATTACATTTTCCCGGAACCGTTTCTTTATCCCGGGATTCGGCTCTAAGATCACGCCGCCGCCGATGGTTTCCATGGGAGAGTAAAACCTTACTACAAATTTATCTCCCCGTCGCACCGCCACAGGCTCTTCCAGCCTGAGCTGCACAAATCCGCTCTCGCCCGGCCCGATCTCCTCCTTGTCCAAAAGAACTGCCCGGCACAGCACCTCGCTGGTTCCCGTAAAGAAATGAAGCCTTGAATGATTGGCAAGGATCCGCATGGAATTTTCAAGAACTTCCAGTTTCACGTCTAAAAGATCCGTGGTCTTCATGCTGCCCGCCGGAGCAAGCACGCACCCTCTCTCAATCTCACGTTTCTTTATGTTAGAAAGGTTGATCGCGACCCTCTGTCCCGCATAGCACTCTTTCCTGTCTTCCCCATGCACCTGGATACTGCGGATCTTGCTCTCTTTCCCTATCGGGTATATTTCAAGGACATCTTCCCTTCGTATCGTGCCAGAGACAAGAGTTCCCGTGATGACCGTTCCGAACCCGGACAGGGAGAAAGCCCTGTCAACCGGGAGCCTCGGAATCGTATGAACGTCCTTTTGCGCCAGTTCGTCGCAGGTCATGCGCTCAATCAGCTCCACAAGGCCGTCAAGGCCCTGTCCGCTTGCCGCAGACACCTTTACTACTGGAGATTCCTCTAAAAATGTTCCGGCAAGCTCTTCTCTTACTTCTTCCTCCACAAGCTCCAGCCACTCCTCGTCTACAAGGTCGCATTTATTGAGGACGATAATGCTCTTTTCAATTCCAAGCAGCCCAAGGATATCCATGTGCTCCCTCGTCTGGGGCATAATGCCCTCATCCGCCGCAATGACAAGCAATACAAGATCCATCCCCACCACGCCGGCAACCATGTTGTTGATAAAGCGCTCATGCCCGGGAACGTCGATGATGCCCGCCCGGTCTCCCCCCGGCAGGTCAAAGAAGGTAAATCCAAGGTCTATTGTGATACCCCGCCTCTGCTCCTCCTCCCAGCGGTCTGTATTCCTGCCCGTCAAAGCTTTTATAAGCGTTGTCTTGCCGTGGTCGATATGCCCGGCGGTCCCTATAATTATATTTTTCATATTTCTTTCGTCCTCTGGATTTATTTTTCTAATATGCCGGAAACCGCAAGCTGCCCTGCGATCACATTTATCTCCTGTTCCGATACGGTACGCATGTCAAGGAGGATTTCATCATTTACCGTCCTTGGGATGATTGGGATCGGCAAGCGGCGCATACGCTCTTCTAATTCATTTACGCTGATTTCTTCCGGCCGGATCGTTACTGCCGTGCTGGGGATGCGCTCAAGCGGAAGCGAACCTCCCCCTATCTGTGACTCGCACGGCTTCACCTCTGTTTTCACCGGAAGCTTTCTTTCTTTTAATATCCCGCAGAGCCTATGTGCCCGCCCTGCAACACTCTCCTGCGATTCTGAAAGCATCCGCAGCACCGGAATGTTCTGAACCGCTTTTTCTTCTGATAAATACTCCTGAAGCACCAGCTCAAGCGTTGCCGCCGTAAACTTGTCAATCCTAAGCGCCCGTGTAAGCTGGTTCTTCTTCATCTTGTCAATATACTTCTTCTTTCCGATTATGATTCCTGCCTGAGGGCCTCCTAAGAGCTTATCCCCGCTGAAACATACAACATCCGCTCCCTTAGCGATTGATTCCTGCACTGTAGGCTCATGGGCCAGCCCATATTTTGCAAGGTCTATAAGAACGCCGCTGCCCAAATCCTCTATCACCGGGATGCCCTTCTCTCGCGCAAGGGGTATCAGCTCGTCTATCCCTACGGAATCCGTAAACCCTACAATGCGGTAATTGCTCGTATGTACCTTAAGGAGCGCTTTTGTCTCCTCTGTCACAGCATCTTCATAATCGTCATAATGTGTCTTGTTAGTTGTTCCTACCTCCACTAACGAGGCTCCGCTCTGTTCCATCACATCCGGGATGCGGAACTTCCCGCCAATCTCTATAAGCTCTCCCCGGGATACGATCACTTCCCCTCCCTTAGCCAGAGAGCTCAGGATAAGCAGCACCGATGATGCGTTGTTGTTGACCGCCATCGCTGCCTCTGCCCCTGTAAGCCTGCACAGGAGCTTTTCAAAATGGGAGTAGCGCTCCCCTCTTTTTCCTGCGTCCAGATTGTACTCCAGATTTGAATACCCGCTGACCAGCGAGAGAACCTTTTTCATATGTTCTTCGCTTATCGGCGCCCGCCCGAGATTTGTGTGAAGAATCGTACCGGTTCCGTTTACGACCATCCGCATATTGGGCGTGTGCATGTCTGTCACCGTTTTCTCCACACGGGAAACAAGAAGGCTTATCTCTTTTCTAGCCTCCTCCTCGTTCTCTGATTTGGCGATGTACGCCCTAAGCCTGTCCGTCTCTATATGGACAGACTCCATCACCGTCTCCTTCCCGTAACGGCCTGTCAGTTCCTGTATGGCGCTGTCCTCCAGCAGCACGTCCACTTTCGGGATGCTTCTGTATAAAAGATTTTTATTCATAACATTCTTCCTCTTCGTATTATTTATGACAATCGTATCAGCTTATCGCCTTTTGACGCTACTTTTCCAATGACAGACACTTTCGTATCCATGCCCGCCCTGTCAAAATCAGCCATCATATCGTTAAGATGTTCCGGTGAGACGCTGATCAAAAGCCCTCCTGAAGTCTGCGGGTCATAGAGCAGATCCATGTAATGCTCCTCCACCGCCCCCGCATCCACCTGATTTAGGGAATATCCCCTGTTCTTGTATGCTCCTGCGGGAACAAGCCCCATCTTCGCATAGTCAACAGCATCCCCAAAATATGCGATATCTCTTACGTTTAATTCGAATGTCACTTCACTGGCAGAAGCCATCTCCACACAGTGTCCTAAGAGTCCAAACCCGGTAATGTCCGTACATGCAGACACATCATACTTTTCCACTACCTGTTTTCCAAGTTTGTTGAGAGACGCCATGACTGTCTGCGCCTCCCTGATTGCAGAGGGCGACGCCATCTGCGCCTTAATGGCGGTGTTGACAATCCCGCTGCCAATCTGCTTTGTCAGGACGAGAACATCTCCCGCCCTGCAGCCATAATTTTTAAATATCTTATCAGGGTGTACAAAACCGGACACGCACAGCCCGTATTTCGGCTCATCATCCTGCACGGAATGCCCGCCTACCAGTACCGCCCCTGCTTCTTTCACCTTCGCCGCTCCACCCGCTAGGATGTCGCCCAAGATAGCCGGATCCAGACAATTCGGAAATCCGACGATATTCAGCGCAACCGCCGGCTCGCCCCCCATAGCCCACACGTCGCTCAAGGAGTTGGCAGCCGCTATCTGTCCGAACATATAAGGATCGTCGACAATCGGCGTGAAGAAATCAACCGTCTGGATCATAGCGATTTCATCTGTCACTTTGTATATGGCTGCGTCATCGGACGTCTCAATGCCGACGAGCAGATTATCATCCTGGAACTTTGGCAGCTTGCTCAGAACCTGAGCAAGGGTCTCCGGACCAATCTTAGCCGCTCAGCCTGCGGTCTTGCTTAAACTTGTTAATCTGACATCTGATTTCATATGCCAACAATCCTCCTGTGTTCTTTATTTAGAAAATGCGCCCCGCGCATATTTCCCATGATAAGTTTTTCTTGTTTGAAAATAAGAGCCATGCCTCTGCTTTTGAAGTATGGCTCTTTTTTGAAAATATATACGGTTTTAATTTATGGCTTTATAATCCTTCCTGCATTCGCCATAGTCTCCACGATGCTGTACATGTTCGTCACGGTTCCTACCTGGAGCTTCTCTTTAAGCCCGTAATAATCAAGGCATGTCCCGCATGTCATGACCTCTACGCCCTGTGCCTCAAGAGATTTAAGGTCTTCTAACGAGTCGGATCCTTCCGCTGTCAGCGTCGCTCCGCCGTTGTAGAAAAGCATGGTCTTCGGCAATGTGTCAAGCTGCGTAACCGCAAAGATGAAACCTTTCATCAGCACTTTCCCAAGCTCGTCATTTCCCTCTCCCATGCGGTCTGAGGACACGACTACCACCGTATTGCCTCTCGCGTCCGGCATACATCCCGCTTCTTCTCCTGAAACTACGGCGCCTTCCATCTGCACCTTAATCTTAAACTCTCCGTCCGCAATCTTCTCGGAGGATACCTGTCCGCCCGAGGCTGATGCCATCTTCGTTACATTCTGGACGGCAATCTCATTGTCCACCAGCACTTCGATGGTCTCCGGACCGGTAAGCGCCTGCATTGCCTTTTTAGTCTTGATGACCGGGATCGGGCAATTGTCTCCCATTGCATTGACTGTAATCATAATGTTACCACCTTTCCACCCATTCCCTGGCACATACAAAATATTTTATCACCGAATGTACAAAAGGTAAATGGATATTTAAAAATTTATAGCTACGGTTTTTCAATAAACCGTTACACTAGCACCTGATACGCGCCGTTCTCAAAATATGCCGGTTTCATGCCTCCTTTGCGGAACGCCGCAAGAAAATCCTCCATAGTCCGGATTTCTTCCGGAAAATATGTGGCGCACACTCCCACTTTTTCCGATACATGGCAGTCGCTTGCTCCCAGAGTAAAAAGACCCAGCCTCTCAGCGTACTCGGCCGCTTTCCGGCATGCCTCCTCCGACGTGCTTCCGTTCAGCACCTCCAGCCCGTCAAGGCCCCGCACCTTAAGAAGATGTTCCTCAAGCCCCCGCCGGTTGTTCCGGAACGGATGGGCGGCAAAGCACACGCCTCCCTGCTCTTTCACCATATCTATAAAATCCTGCGCCGGAATCCTCTCCTTTGGATACTCTTCAATCCCAAAGGCAACGATATCTCCTTCCAGGGAATAAAACTCAATCCCCACAAACACAGGAAATCCTGTCCTCTCCGTATATTCTGCCGCAAGCTCCTTAAAGCCCATGCTGTCATGGTCTGTAATACAGACTGCTCCAAGCCCTTTTTCCTTTGCAATCCTCACTATCTCATCCAATTTCAAAAAGCTGTCTTTTGAATACGTCATCTCATGCATATGCACATCTATAAACATTTAAAATTCCCTTCTTTGACACAGACTTATCGACAGAAACTACACTTTTATTATATATTCAGCGGGAACTTCATTCAAATAGGGAATTTTAATATATGGCTTTATATATTGATTTTATCTATATATGAAACTGAACGCAACATAAGTTATGGCAGATATATTCTTTTATGCATTCCACAATCTTTCGAAACATGGTATACTGTTTTTAAACAGATCAATTTCCAGAAAAGGGGGTAATTCATATGACAGAAGAATTAATCAAAGAAGTAAAACATATCCAGCAATGCCTCATAGCCAGGGAGATGACAGGAGAAGAATGGGAAGAGAAGATGGCGGCTGTACGCAAGCTTGAAGAAGTTTCTTCTTATCTGAAAGACGCTCTCGGACGGGGGATTGAATTTTGATCAGGGCACTTGTATTTGACATGGACGGCCTCCTCCTGGATTCCGAACGAATCGTGCAGCGTTCCTGGGATGAAGCCGGAAAAGAGATGGGCATACCGGATCTGGGAAAGCACATATATAATACCCTGGGAATGAACCGGAAAGCCCGTAACAGATATTTTCTAAGTACATTCGGAGCAGATTTTGCCCTGGAAACATTTAACCGGATGACAAGCGATGTCTTTTTCCGGATTGTAGGAGAAACAGGCATTCCGCTGAAACCCGGCGCAAAAGAACTGCTGGAATACGCGAAAAAGCACGGTTTCAAAATTGCCGTCGCCACCTCGTCAAGCAGCGGGTACGCCGTGCAGGAGCTCAAAGATGCAGGTATCTGGCAATACTTTGACAGCGGGGTTTTCGGGAACATGATAGAGCATGCAAAGCCTGACCCGGAGATCTACCTGAAAGCATGCGAATGTATTGGGATAAGCCCGTCTGAATGCTTTGCGTTTGAAGATGCGCCGGCCGGCATCCGCTCTGCACATGCCGCAGGCCTTAAAGTAATCGCCGTACCGGATCTGGTACAGCCGGACGGTGAGCTGCTGGCTCTGGTATATAAAAAGCTTGATACTCTGCATGATGCAATCCCATTATTAAAAGAAGAATAGGCAGCCGCCTATTCTTCTTGTCTTCTTGCGTTTCCCCTATTCAGCCTCCCAGCGACCGGATGCCCCACAGGGCAATATAAGCCCCGACCCGGCGACCGGAATCCCGATCTCCTGGGAATCCACATGTCCTTTCCATCTTTTCAGCTCCACGGAAAGCATATAAGTCAAAACGGCAGGCGCAAGCCCTGTCGTATAAGAATTCACAAGGAAAAACAGAGGATTGTCCGGCAAAAGCTCTGTGCAGAGCCGGATAAACGGGTGGATGGAATCTTCAATCTTCCATATCTCGCCCTTGGGACCCCTGCCGTAAGACGGAGGATCCATGATAATCCCGTCGTAGTGGTTGCCTCTGCGGATCTCCCGCTCTACAAACTTCACGCAGTCATCCACCAGCCAGCGCACAGGCTTGTCTGAAAGCCCGGAAGACGCGGCGTTCTCCTTCGCCCAGTTCACCATCCCCTTGGACGCATCCACATGCGTGACATTCGCTCCCGCCGCTGCTGCTGCCAGCGTCGCTCCGCCCGTATAGGCAAACAGGTTCAGGACTTTCACCGGACGGCCGGCATTTCTAATCTTTTCAGAGAACCAATCCCAGTTCGCCGCCTGCTCCGGGAAAAGCCCGGTATGCTTAAAGCTGAAAGGCTTTAAATTGAAGGTAAGCTCCCTGTAGTGAATCTGCCACTGCTCCGGAAGCGAGAAAAACTCCCATTCCCCGCCGCCCTTTTTGCTCCGGTGGTAATGTCCGTTCCGGTGTTTCCATCCCTTGTCCGTCCTGGGCGTATCCCAGATCACCTGCGGATCCGGACGCACCAGGATGTACCTTCCCCACCGCTCCAGCTTTTCACCGCCGCTGCAATCTATAATTTCATAATCTTTCCAGTTATCCGCAATCCACATGTACAATTACTCCCCTTATCCGTCTGTTTGATGGCTACATTATATCAGACAAGCGCTCGCAGTGTAAAGCTCTATCCTTGAACTAACATGCAAGGTATGTTAAAATCATCATACTACAATTCAGGAGGTTTTGCATATGAAATTAATGATTGCATCTGACATACACGGCTCTTCCTATTACTGCCGGAAGATGATCGACGCATACGAAAGGGAAAATCCCGGCCGCCTGCTCCTTCTGGGAGACCTCCTCTATCACGGCCCCAGAAACGATCTGCCGAAAGACTATGCCCCCAGGGAAGTCATCGCCATGCTCAATCCGTTAAAGCAGACGCTGCTTTGTGTCCGGGGAAACTGCGATACAGAAGTTGACCAGATGGTGCTTGATTTTCCCATTCTTGCTGATTACTGCCTCCTTGAGCTTGGCGGCCGTACCGTCTTTGCTTCCCACGGCCATCACCACAGCCCGCAGAATCTGCCGCCTTTAAAAGACGGAGATATCCTCCTAAACGGGCACACCCATGTTCCTGCAAATGAGGACATGGGCGCGTACACTTATATGAATCCGGGCTCTGTATCCATTCCGAAAAATGGCTCCGCACACGGATATATGATCTATGACAATGGTTTCTTCTGGAAAGATTTAGACGGGAATGTACTGACAGTTTCTGGCAGATAATAATGTTAAAAAGCTGCAATCCATTATATGAAAACAAACAGCCGCAATACTTCATAAAAGTCAGACGCCTCAAATTCAACCGTTCTGCCGTCCGTCTGCCTGCATCCCGGATAGCAAGAGCTTTTCAGCGCATCCTGATGCTTGCAGTAAACGGCTCTTACATGAAAATGCCCCGGCAGTTCCCTAAGGCGGTACTCTTCTTTTTCACGGATTCCATTGACCGCACACGCCAGCAGTTCCTGTGTCCTGCCCGGCGTATTTGCCACAACACAATCCCCGTGCCCCTTATGGGCTGCCACAGTGATTATCTGGCTGTCTGTCCTCACTGCGTCCGTGCAGATGCCCTCGTCGCCGCTCAGCATTGCCACTGGCACTCCGAAATACAAGGATGTATAATAGCTGACTAAAAACTCCGACATAATCTCCCCGTTTAGCTCAATCCTCACATACTTCCAGGGATTGAATGTATGGGCCAGAGGGGAGCCGTCTGTTCCGGCAGCGCTGTGATACCCAAGCAAAACCGAACAGTCGCAGCCCCTGTCTAACCCCTGCATCATGCACATCGGGCTGCCATCCCACCCGGATATGATTTTACAGTTTCCGGGGAAACGTGCGGCATCCAGATTTGTTCCCGCCGCATGTGCATCCTTTATGACGATCTCACAGTCTTTCCACCTGCCGTTAATCCCCTCCACAACGGATAAAACCTCCTCCGTCATGATTTTACTCTGCCGCTCGTACTCCTTTGTTCCCTTCCGGGCATCCTCCCATGTGCAGGCCCCGGTCGTCCCTTCAATATCCGCACTGATAAATATCTTCTTACTCAAAACTTCTGTTCATCCTCTTTTCCGCTATTTTCAAAATATTCTCTAATATGACGATCAAGAACCAATACATGGCGATCAATCCGCAGTACCCTTCAAAAAATCGCAGCGTAGATGCTGAGTAAAGCTGCGCGGCCGCCGTAATCTCGATCACGCCTACTGTAAACGCCAGCGAAGAACCTTTGATAATGTCAATAAAGCTATTGGCAAGAGCGGGAATCGCCACACGCGCTGCCTGTGGGAATACAATCAGCGTAATCACTTGTTTTTCTGTATACCCCACCGAGCGTCCGGCCTCCAGCTGCCCTTTATCTACCGACAGAAGCGCCCCTCGGATCGCCTCCTTGATGTATGCCGAATTGTTCAGGCTCATGGTAATAATGGCTGAAGAAAATCCGGTCATATTGATAAGCGCCGGGAATATGTTGGGCAGCCCGAAATAAAAGAAAAACAGCTGGGCTACCAGAGGAGTTCCCCGGAAAAACGAGGTATACACTTTGATGAATCTTAATGTGCCTTTCACCTCAAAGTATTCGCACAGCGCCATTGCCACCGCAATCAGCAAAGATATGGCAAGCACACTGACCGCCAGCGCCATCGTCACCGGCAGCGCTTTCGCCATCGCATCTAACACCTTAAGCGTTCCTTCAAGACTGATTCTCATACCGTCACCTTTCCCCACTCCCTGGCTTTCCAGCTTCTAACTTCATATGCGGCTATTCAGCCTTCTGTTCTGTGATATCCATTTTAAACCATTTTTCAGATATAGCCTTAAGCGTTCCGTCCTCTTTCATTGCTGTAAGCGCATCGTCAAATTCTTTGCAGCGCGCCTCTCCTTCTTCTCCTTTCAGGAACGGATAGCCATACTCCTGATAAGAGCCTGTAAAGCCTACCACTTTCAGGTCGTACTCGCCCTCGTTGATCTGTGTATTCAGAGACGGCTCCCCACCGATCCAGAGATCCACGCGTCCGTTTTCCACATCTGTAATCGAGATTCCCTCATAGTAGACCGGCTCAATTTTTACGCCAAAATCCTTCTGAACCTGCTCCAGCACGATTTCATCTGACGATCCTACCTCTACTACCATTGTCTTCCCGTCAATATCCTCCATGGAATTAATATCCGAATCGCTCTTTGTCGCAAGAACCATGGGGTTGTAAACATAGGGCTGTGTAAACACATACTTTTCTTTTCTCTCATCCGTTATCGTGATGATATCTGCGATAGTATCTGCTCTCCCTGCATCCAGCGCGCCAAAGATTCCGCTCCAGTCAATAGCCTCAAGCTCGATGGTATAGCCTGTCCGCTTTTCCATCTCAGCCATAATATCGGCCTCATAACCCGCGATCTCTCCGTCCTCTGTAAATGTCCAGGGGTACATGCTCCCTTCTGTCGCCACTTTTAATGTCTTCTTTCCGTCGGAAGCCTCTTCCGGGCTTTCCTTTTTTGCCGCGCTGCCGTCATCCGCCTTTTCTCCGGTTCCCCCGGAACATGCCGTAAATGCCATGGCCAGGACTAGCAATACTGTTAATAATGCACTTCTTTTCTTCATTTGTTTGTCTCCTTTACAGATTATCAAGATTAATAACTTCCAGAAAACTCTTTAAGCGCTCGCTCCTGGAGTTTTCAAATATATCTTCAGCCGAACCCTCTTCCTGCACTCTTCCTTCATCGATAAAAACTACCTTGTCCGATATAGCTTTTGCAAACTGCATTTCATGAGTAACAATGACCATAGTCTGCTTTTGTTCTGCAAGCCGTTTAATCACACGCAATACTTCTTTTACCAGTTCCGGATCCAGAGAGGAAGTCGGCTCGTCAAAAAGAATCACTTTTGGGTCGACCGCCATCGCCCGCGCTATCCCCACCCGCTGCTGCTGGCCTCCCGACAGCTTTCTCGGATATACGTACGCTTTCTCCTCAAGTCCAACCTGTGATAATAATTCCATAGCTCTGTTTCCAGCGTCATCCTTTTCCATCCTTTTTACATGCACAAGCGGATCCATAATATTTTCAAGGACAGTCCGGTGCTGGAACAGATTATAATTCTGAAACACCATAGAACTGTTCCGCCGCAGCTCCCAGACTGCCTTCGCATCCAGCTCCCGGGAGAAATCATATGTCGTTCCGTCGATGGCAATGCTGCCGCTCTGGGGCTTTTCCAGATAATTCATACATCTGAGGAGAGTAGATTTCCCTGAGCCTGAAGGGCCTATGACAGAGACAATCTCTCCCTCTCTTATTTCAAGGCTTATTCCCTTTAACACATCCAGCTTTCCAAAAGACTTATGCAAATCCTTAATCTGTATCATGTTTCCACCTATCCAGCACTTTCGATGACCTTGACCGGTAATCTATCATATTTTTGTTATAAAGCCCCGGTCCGCCTCCTGAATGGAGAATCAGGATGTTCTTTCCGGTATCTCTTAAATTATCTCCAATATATTTAAGCGCCCCGTTCATAACCTTCCCCGAATAAACCGGGTCAAGGAAAAAGCCCTCTCTCCTTGCAACATCCTCTATGCATCTCATAGTCTCTTCGTCAGGCACCGCATATCCCCGGTTTACGCTGTTAAAAAGAAACGTCAGGTCATTTTCTGAAATCCGCTCCCCGGTTCCGATAAGCTCTGCCGCCTGATTCACGCGCTCCACGATAAAAGCCGGTTTCTCCGGGTTCATCTCCTCAATCCCGACTCCGATGACCCTGGTGCCCGGCTGATACAGACGGCCACCCAGAACCATGCCCCCATATGTTCCGCCGGAACCATTTCCGCAGAAAAGGTAATCATACGCCGTGTCTGATTGCTCTGCAATCTCTTTCATACAGTCCACATATCCAAGGATTCCCAGGGGCACGCTGCCGGCAGAGGATATGGCATAGGTTTCCGCCGCGCTGATGCCTTCTCTCTCCTGAAACTCTTTCAGCGCCCTCTCCATGCACATCTCAAGCTTCTCCGAACTCAGGGCATCCTTTTCCCCCACAGACAGCGCTTCGTCTGTCATAATGTCTGAGATATCCACAAATACAGTGTCGCCCCCTGCATAATCATCCAAAAGCAGGTTGCCGCTCAAGCATTTTTCTGTCCCTTTTTCTTCAATCAGAAGAAAAAGAAGACACTTCATCCCCAGACGCGCCGAACAAAGCGCTGTCAAAAGTCCGTGGTTTGTCTGCAGCGAACCGCTTGCGGCTATAAGTTTCGCCCCTTTTTTCTTCGCATCAGCAAGTATGTACTCCAATTTTCTTACTTTGTTTCCTCCAAATGAAACTCCGAGAAGGTCGTCTCTCTTTACAAATATGCTGCACCCATACTCATGGCTAAAGCTCTTTAACCTCTGGATTGGGGTCGGTTTAATTGCAAGCTCAATTTTACTTATATCATTAAGTTTCAAGACATTTTCTCCTAACTATTACACATATGGCATATTTCCGATCATTTATAGCTATATGCTTGTCTCAGTGTAGCATATCGTATCTTCTCCTTCAAATCAGTAATCATAATATATCCTTCTATTAATAGATACAATCTATGCCTCTTTCGTCATTAAGAAACAAAAAAGCCGGCAATCTAAAAGCGGCTGGAAACCCAGCCGCTACCAAAACTTAAATAACCTTATAATTTTCACCCCGATTTTATAATACCAGGGCAGCAATGCCCTTTCGGCCCGCTTAAGCTCTTTTCTGATCTTTATATGCTGCGGGCAGCGGCTTTCGCACTTGCCGCATTTAACACAGGTTTCCGGCAGGCTCATCTCCTTCTGAAATGCGGTGACTTGAAGGTACTCATGCCGCCCGGAGCCCTTCTGTTCGGCATACATCCGGTTATAGCACCGGAAAGCCGCCGGGATATCGATGCCCTTTGGGCAGGGCATGCAATAGCCGCATCCTGTGCATCCCACTTTCATTGTCTTTTGTATCTCGTCTCTGACAGACTGGATCAATGCAAAATCCTCTTCCATTAATTCCCCTGCCTGCACCTGGGATGCCACCCTTATATTTTCCCTCACCATCTCAAGAGAATTCATCCCAGAGAGCACGCAGGTCACCTCAGGCTGATCCCAAAGCCACCGAAATGCCAGCTCTGCCGGAGTACGTTTCTTTGCATCCTGTGCGATCTTCCTTTTTGCCGTTTTCGGAAGAAGCTCCACGAGCTTTCCGCCCCGGAGCGGTTCCATGATAATGACCGGAATCCCTCTCTCTGCCGCCGCCTTAAGCCCCCGCCTTCCCGCCTGTGTGTGCTCATCCATATAATTGTACTGGATCTGGCAGAAATCCCAGTCGTAGGCATCTAAAATCTTAAGGAACATCTCTGTGTTCCCATGAAAGGAAAACCCGAGGTTCCGTATCTTTCCCTCCGCCTTTTTCTTATCAATCCACTCCTTGATGCCAAGCCTTGCCAGCTTTTCCCACGCGGCGATATCCGTCAGCATATGCATCAGATAGTAGTCGATATAATCTGTCCTTAAGCGGGAGAGCTGCTCGTTAAAATACCGGTCCAGGGCAGCCTCCGATTTTATGAGATACTGCGGCAGTTTCGTCGCAATCTTCACTTTATCCCTGCAATCATTCCGCTCTAAAATCCCGCCCAGCAAAACTTCGCTGCCCGGGTAGATATACGCTGTGTCGAAATAATTCACGCCGTTTTTTATGGCCGTCATCAGCTCTTTTTCCGCCTTTTTTACGTCAAAACGGTTTCCCTTTTTTGTAAAGCGCATGCAGCCGTACCCAAGGATGGATATAGGTTCCCCATACTTATCATTTCTATACTGCATGTTATCTTTCTCCTTTCTGCTCCAGCCTGAGATTCACTACCAGCGCAAATGCGATAATCCCGTAAGCCACAAAGCTTCGGAAATACTCGCCCAGAGACGCGTTCGCAAAAGCATTGCGTCCTGCAAGGGGTGACAGCACAAATAACGTATGCAAAAGCACTACCCCGATAAAAGCATTTTTTACCCCTGCTTTCCGGATGCTTGCTCCTCCCGCCAGGAGCGCCGCACAGGCAAACTTTTCCGTGTCCAGGTGCTCCGTATAGACATTTAAAGAGCCAATGTTCTGGAGATACACAAACTGGCCCAGCGCCGCGAACACTGTAGACAGGACGATAACGATGATCCTCACCCGGTCAGTGTCAATTCCGATATTTGCAGCTTTCTCCTCGCTCATGCCCACTGCCTTTATCTTCTGTCCCAAAGGAGTATGCATCAGGTAAAACACAAAAAAACCGCACACAATAATCATGGCAAGCAGCAGCACGGAGATCTTTGCCTTTCCGATACAAAACACTCCAAGATTGTCAAATACTTCCTTAAAGGTCTTCAAATCCACCATATTCTTCACGCCAATCCCGGTCGAGAGCACCAGCTTTTTATTAAATACATGGATTGCCGTTCCAAATCCCGCCACGAAGATGAGCTGGTAGATATAGTTTGCGAGAAAGCCCACCACGATAGATGTCACCATCTCCCTGCCTCTGACTTTGTTAAGCAGGCGCCCGATCACATACCCGACACCGGCCGCTGCAGCAAGAGAGACAAGCAGCACAAGCGCCGCCCCCTTGCCTCCCGTGACATTAAAATTCAGCACGATAATAAAACACGCCTGCGTGATCATCGTTCCGATAACTACCGCAAAATTCAGCCCCATGCCAGCCATGATCGGGAAGATCAAAGCCAGCACCAGTATGATGTTCCGGATAAACCTGAGCGCCACCTGCTCCGCAAGGAACAGAAAGCTGATTCCTGACAGGAAAAAGCAGAGAATGCTGAATATAATGAATGTAGCCGGTACAATCAGCTCATCCTTACGAATTTTTTTCATCATTGCCGCATCCTCCTTTCCTGCTTTAAAAATGCGTACAGAATGATTCCGTTTGTAATGATCATCCTCACGATCTCAGACATCTGCGGTATCAGAATCGCATTTGCGATCGGCGCTGACAGAAGATAAATCGTCTGGTACAGATATGTTCCGAGAACCGCATGGGAGATTTTTGCCTGCCTTCCGATACACCCGCCGATAAGGATTGCCGAAACTGCCGGAAAGCTGTGAGACAGCGGCGCGTTGTAAAGCTCCACAAACCCATAGGTCTGAGCGTACACGCAGATTCCTGCCGCTCCGATGACCGTAGACAGCACAATCGCCATCGTCCGCACCCGGTCGATCCGGATGCCGGAGAGCTGGCAGAACTTTTCATTTTCCCCCACCGCCAGCATCACTGACCCGCTCTTTGTCTTAAAAAACCCATACACCAAAAGACACACCGCAGCGTAGGCAACAAACAGCCCCAGCGGAACAGATACCTTCCCGATTTTGAAAACCATAAGCTCATTCAGCACATTTCCGAAATAATTCTCCAGGCTGATCTTCGGGCGCAGCCCTTCCGCTCCCACCGGATAGAGCATCTCCCGGTTCGTAAAAGGAATCACCGTCCACACGAAGTTCATAATAGGGATAAAAGAGTACCCGATAAAGATTGCCGCGATATCCTCTTTGCCCTTCACCATATTCAGTATCTTTGCGTATATCAGCCCAAGAATCACTGCGGGAACCACAGAGAGCGCCACGGCTCCCAAAAAGCCTGCAACTCCCGTCATGCGGAGCTGTATCGCCATGCACATCCCCAGAAGCCCGGCTACAATCCCGACTGGCAGGCCGAAATTCATCCCCACCCCTGCGTTGATCATCGGAATCATGGCAAGCACAAGAACGCCGTTCATGACGAACTTTGTAAAAGAACCGCTTACAAGCTCCGGGATATCCATTCCCAAAAATCCGGCAAGGATAAACAACGCCCCCATAAACGCGGCAATAATAAGCTGCGGAATTTTTATCTTACTGTCCATCCCTCTCCTCCTCTCCGGTAAATGCAAAGGCAAACTTCTCATCCGGCGCATCCGGAGGCAAGATCTGCGAAAGCTTTCCCTCGCAAAACACTGCAATCCTGTCACTGATGCGTTTCAATTCCTCCAGCTCGCTGGACGCCACCACGATGGTCGTTCCCTGCTCTCTGTTAATCTGCACGAGCATATCCAAAATCTTCTCTTTTGCCCCAATGTCAACGCCTCTTGTAGGCTCCATGACAAACAGCACCTTAGGGGCGACCAAAACTGCCCTGGCGATGCACACCTTCTGCTGGTTCCCGCCGCTTAGTTCCTTCACTTTCTGATCCGCGCTCTCGCACTTGATCTCCAGCTTTTCAATCTGCTCTTCCACATACCGCTCCATCTCTTTTTTATCTTTGACGGGGATAATCCCGCCTATCTTTTTCTGGAACAGGTTTTTCCCGTAAAACCCGGAAAAAACGATATTATCCCGCACCGAATGTTCCAGCAGAAGGCCCATATTCTTCCGGTCGTCAGGAAGAAGGAAGACACCATTCTCTATCGTCTTTCGGACATTCTTCACGTCCGCCTCCATACCGCCGCAAAAAAGCTCTCCCCTCACAGGAAACTGCCCCATCACTCCGTACCCCACCGCCAGTTTCCCATGGCCAGAAAGGCTTGTAAGCCCTAAGATCTCTCCCTGATACACACTGAGGTCAAGCTCCTTTAAAAGCTCTCCCGGCATGTATACAGAAAAATCCTTAAACTTTAGGATTTCTTTTTTCTCCTGATTAAGATGCTCCTTTTTTACCGCCGCCACATCATACCCGATCATATCTCTTGCAAGCGTATGCATATCCAGCTCGTCTCTTTCATAATCCGAGACTACCTGCCCGTCCCTCAAAACAGTCACATGGCTGCACACCTCGCAGATCTCATGAAGCCTGTGGGTGCAGAAGATAATCGAAGTTCCTTTCTCTGCAAGCTCCTTCAGTACCTTCATGAGCTTTCCCGCGTCCTCTTCGCCCAGGACTGCCGTTGGCTCGTCCAAAAGCAAGAGTTTCATGTCCTTTTTATTCACTTCTCTGGCAATCTCTACAAACTGCTTTGCATTAACCGAGATATTCTTAACCAGATAAGAATTGTCTATCTGAAATCCAAGCTGATCCAAAACCCGAGCCGCATCTTCATTGTCTTTCTTTTTGTCCACAAAAGAAAGGCCGGAACGCGATGCCTTCCCGAATATGCTTTTTGTGTTCTCTCTTGTAAGCTTTATGTTTTCCGACACCGTCATCTCCGGAATCAGCATAAACTCCTGGTAGATCATCCCGATTCCCCGTCCTATAGCCTCGGTGGTAGAGCGAATCTGCACCTTTTCCCCCTCAAACATTATATCTCCGCTGTATCCGCCGGTTCCAGCAATGACACTGTTTCCGAACAGGATGTTCATAAAGGTGCTCTTGCCGGAGCCGTTCGCCCCAATAAGACCATAAATTTCCCCTTTTCTGACTGACAGGCTTACCTTATCGAGAACCTTGTTCTGCCCATAGTATTTTTCCAGGTTCCGAACCTCTAATATGTACTCTCCCATGACTTTTCTCCTCTGCCGCACCATATGTGCACGACACTTATTATAGCAAAAGGGGCAGAAGAATTCATCTCCTTCCGCCCCTTTTTTACTTAACGCTTAATAATAGATCGACTCCATAATAAACATATAGTAATTCTCATAATCCATGTACTGCTGGAAGTCTACATCCAGGCCAAACTTCTCCTTCGCCAGCTTGCCAAGATTCTCTGCATTGTTCGGGTCAAAATCCGGGTTGGCGATCATCTCTCTCGCCACCTCAACGCCGAACTTCGGCAGGAAGATCGTAACCGGTATCGGCCATCCGGAAAGTCTTCCTTTCATCTCCTGCGCGTCCACCTTTTCTGCTATCATCTGATTGATCTTGTCAAAGTTTGTCGCATCCTCCTCTGCAATCTCCAGACCCAATACGGTAGGATATGCCTGCGTCGGCGTCGGGCAGCACTGCTCTGCAACCGTGAACTTAAGTTCAAGCGCTTTGGCGAGGATTACGTCATACATCGGGCAGTTTGTCCCGAAAATATTCGTATCCTTACCGTATTTCTCAATCTGCCTCGGGATGTCTTCCTGAAGGAACTGCTGCATAGCCTCCGGCCCGTTTCCTGTCTGCGGATCCGGCGTGATCACTTCAACAAACTCAAGGCCAAGCTCTTTACAGGTCTCTTTCATCTTGTCCCTTCTGGCTGTAATGGTAGGCTTTGCAAGATGTGTCGGGAAGGAATAATGGATAAATGTCTTCGCTCCCATCTCCTTTGCCTTTGTCGGGATAGTCTCGCCTCTTCTGATGGCATCCATGTCAAGGTTTAAGTCGATGTTTTCCGACATCATGTCCGGCTCGTCATAAATTGCGGAAGAAATGGTGATGATATCAGGATTTTTCTCCTTAAGCTGCTGGAATGCCGGAATCAGCCCGGACTGTCCGGAGCTTACGATCACTGCCCTCATCAGTGGGTCGTCTGCCGCAGATACGATAGTGCTGATACAGCCTTCAATCTCTGTGTCAAACTTCTCCGGCAATACAAGATGCGTCACCACGTCCGGATACTCTTCCATAAGCTGCTCTCCCGCGCGGAACTCGTCCTCGCTCACCGAAAGCGTAGGCGTTACAATGGCGATGTGATATTCCTCACCATCTTCTTTTGTCTCATCCTCTGCTGCAGTTGTCTCTTCCTTTTTCTCCTCGGTTCCCTCTGTCTCCTTGCTGCCGCATGCTGTGCATATCATCGTTAATAACATAACGGCAACGAGAAGTACTGATAGTCTTCTTTTCATACTTGTCCTCCTGTGTGTTCTTTCTATAGTAAAGTATAGGTTTGAAAGCCGTTGTTTGTCAAATCACTCATTTCTATAAACACGCTCATTTATTTGTATTATCTATAAATAATAGTTTTATTTCCTTTTATTATCCACGAAAAACACAACTCCAAAAAGCATCCATCTGTAAACAATGCAAGTCATTAATGAATGCATTCAGTCCATCAAGGTGCTGATGGATGAGATTTCACTTGCCAGCGTCCAGCAGTCAGAGATGATTGCCGCTGTTGAAGGCCGGATCAAAGAGGTTTCAAGGGTAATACAGGAGAATTCAGCCGCTGCCGAAAAGAGCGCGACGATTTCCAATGAATTATCTAATCAGGCAAAGACGCTGAACCGGCTGCTCAGCCAGTTCCGCATTAAATAACCAATCAAAAACCATCCCTTTATCTTTGACCGGTGACAGGATGGTTTTTTTATGTCCATATTCAGGGCATCCTGTGCAGCCTGGCAGGCCTTTCTCTTTTTCACAGCGTCAATAAAGCTCCTCCTTATTCGGATGCCTTAAAATTATAAACCGGTTTCATCACATCAATGACATCCACGGACTCCCTGATCACGCCGATAATGTCTTCAAGGCTTTTGTATGCCATCGGCGCCTCGTCCAGTGTATTCTCATTAATCGAAGTAGTATATACTCCCTTCATCGTCTCTTTATATTCCTCCATGCTGAGATTCGCCTTTGCCCTTGTCCTGGACATAATCCTCCCCGCCCCATGAGGTGCGGAAAAGTTCCACTCCGGGTTTCCTTTTCCCACTGCAAGGACACTGCCGTCTCTCATGTTTATCGGAATCAGCACCTTCTCACCATTATGGGCCGCTATCGCGCCCTTTCTTAAGACCATTTCCTCTGTGTCAATATAATTATGAATTGTGTGGAACGCCTCTCCTCCTTTTATTCCGGTTCTCTCCAGAATAATCTCAGCCATCTTCTCCCGGTTCCGTCTTGCATACGCCTGGCAAATCTCAACATCATGGAGATATTCCGCAAGGTACTTCCCCGATAAAAAGCACAGATCCTCCGGCATGCCTGCCTCCGACTCGTGAAACTTGCGCCGCAGCTCCTTTAACGCCTCCTGAATCTCGCCCCTTCGTCCCTGCTCCTTGTAGGTTTTTATAATCTCCTCGCGTTTCTCAAAATATTCGCCGTATCCCCTGTCAAGGTCAACTGCCAGTTTCTGATAATGCTCCGCCACCTGTTTTCCCAAATTTCTTGAACCGGAATGGATGATAAGATACTTTGTGCCGTCCGCAGCCTCATCAATCTCAATGAAATGATTGCCGCCTCCCAATGTGCCAAGCGACCTTCCCAGCCGCTTTGTGTCCTTAAGCTCTCTGTAGCAGGCAAGCACAGTCAGGTCAAAGCGCTCCTGGCGCCCTTCCCAGACATTCATTCCGGAGGGAATAAAATGTGCCGCCTCATCTACCTTCTCAAAGTCAATCTCTTCTTTTCCCAGATTCACCGTATACATCCCGCATCCGATGTCGACTCCCACCACATTGGGAACCGCTTTATCCGCAATTGTCATGGTAGTTCCGATAGTACATCCTTTGCCGGCATGGACATCCGGCATAATACGGATTCTCGACCCTTCCGTCATCGGATAATCGCACATCCGCCTGATCTGCTCTATCGCCTCATCCTCTACAACTCTTGCATAGCAGACCGCTGTATTTACCTTTCCCATGATTTCCATTCTGTCCATTTCATTTTCCTCTCTTTCTTTCATCTCAGGATAAGCTAAAATCAATCTATCTCTTTCTATAGATAAACTTACAGATTATTACATGTTCTTCATTTCGATACTTATTGTCTGTAGACTTATTGTATTCATTTCATTACCCTGTTTGCAAGGAGGATTTTATATGGATATCATTAAAGTCTTTGCAGACAACATGAAAAAGTACCGCAAGCAAAATGGCTACTCTCAAGAATCTTTTGCAGAACTTTGCGGATTACACCGAACTTACATAAGCGCACTTGAATGTTATCGCAGAAGCATTTCTCTTGAAAATATCCAGCGTATTGCTGACGCATTAGAAGTAGAAACATACAAGCTGTTTCTTGAAAATGAGGAGGATAAATAATGCAGCACTTTCTTACAAAAGAAGAATTAAACAGATTAAAGTCCGGGTTAATTGCCGCAATAGCCATTCCCTTTATCGATGATATTGAAGATTATATTGTCGAATCCATCTGGGAATATACAAAATGCATTGACGGAATCGATCCTTTTTACAATATCCGTTCAAAAAAACTGTATGATGTTGTAGATCAAAGGACACATATTGGATGGTCAGTTAAGAGTATACAATGGGACTTTTATGACGAATGTGAATTTGAACTTGTTATCCAACGGGCAGATGTATACAAAAAGGCTGCGAGCCTCGGCTTTGAACTACTCGATGCCAATAGTGATCCAAATCGAATCGGAGCCGCTCTTTTAAAACATTGGAATGCTAAAGTGGACAAAGATGCATTTGAGCAAAATGTCATATCAAAGCGTGTCTTAATCTTGCTCAAAACCAAGGATAAACATCATTATGCTATTTTTGAAGAAGATATTGTTCAATATGCTCCCGAAGATTTGTACTGGGAGTGGACTAATACAAGCAAAAATGGTTTAAAAGGATATCGTCAATCTGATAATATGTGTGTGTATCGTTGGTATCCGTCACAGAAACAACTTTTTGAACGCTTTGTTTTTCATAGAGAAACCCCGCGAATCAGCATCGCTCCAATCCGCTTGAAAAAGGCACAAGTTGTTGACATTCTTCTCCCTTATCTTCAATCGCAGCAATAATGCAATCTCCAAGCTGTTCCATAAAATACGGCGGAACTGCGTTTCCAATTTGTCCTGCCTGATTACTTCGGTTTCCAAGAAAATGAAAGTCATCTGAAAACGATTGGATGCGAGCCGCCTCTCGCATTGTCAGCCCCCGCACCTCTCTTGGATGAGCAAATCTGCCTGACCCAATATGGAATACCCAACGAGTAATCGTTGGTGCAGCAGATGTATAATCCAATCTTCCATACGCTCCAGAATACCCTCCTTTAACCCGGAGTTCAGCCGGCATATCCTTTAATCCTTGCCCTGGCCCAATAGATGCAATTCTAGCAGTTTGTTTCGGCTGCATAACATTTGCAATATGATTAAAAAGCATACTAGAACCTGCTCTTAAATGATACTGATAGTCATTGGTCACTTCTGTGTCATATAGCATACCGTCATACCCTTCCCCTTGATTAACGACTGGCAGATCAGATATCGCATCCCATCCCGAAAGAGCCTTTTTGCTTTCTTTTGGGAACAAAGGATTTCCTACTTTTGATGCAAAGAAAAAGCACCTTCTCCTCTTTTGAGGTATTCCATAGTGATGCATATTAATAATTTTAACTTCAACAGTATATCCCATTTCTTTAAGGGTATTAATAATTTCCTCTCGCACAACTCCATCAAAAGCATTATATATTTCAGCAACATTTTCAATAATTACTATTTTCGGTTTAATTTCCTTCACAAACCGGAGATATGATTTGTAAAGTTGATTCTGCGGATCTTCTAAAAATCTCCAGGATGCCGGCGTATTTTTTGAAAAGCCCTGGCACGGAGGACCACCGATTATTACGTCAATACTTGCTGGTTCAATATCTATGGCATTAAGCACTTCAAGCGGTGCTGCATCTGTAATGTCTAAATTCAATGCTTTTGCGTTTTTATGGTTATGCTGAAATGTCTGTAAAGCAATATCCCAGATATCAATACCAGCCACAATATTAAAACCTTTCTTAGCCAATCCCCACGACATTCCCCCGCATCCACAGAACAAATCAAGTACATTATAATGCCTCATTTTTTATCCTTCCCTAAATCTTTATTGCAATTCAGTCAACTTATTATATCGCAAAACCATTACTGTTTCAATATACAAACCCCGGATGCACTATCACACAACCGGGGTTTTCTATTCATTTACTTCTCCATTGCCTCTGCCACAGCCGCCTCGCAGCTCCTCATGGCTTTTATCGTCTTATCGAAAAGCTTGTCCAGTTCCCATCCAAGCCTCTCTGCTCCCTGAGAAATCACATCTCTCGAGCATCCTGCCGCGAACCTCTTGTCCTTAAACTTTTTCTTTAAGCTCTTAACTTCCAGATCCATCGTACTCTTGGATGGACGCATCAGCGCGCAGGACCAGATAAGCCCTGTCAGCTCGTCCGACGCGAACAGCACCTTCTCCATCTCAAGCCTCGGCTCCTCCTCGCTGCAAAGCCCATAACCGTGGGAGCATACAGCGTAGATCATATCCTCGCCCACTCCTGCCTCCCGGAGAAGTTCCGGAGCTTTCTTGCAGTGCTCTTCCGGGTAAAGCTCAAAGTCTATATCATGGAGAAGTCCGGTAATTCCCCAGAATTCCTCTTCCTCCCCATAGCCAAGCTCTTTCGCGAACCAGCGCATCACGCCCTCAACCGTCAGGGCATGCTGGATGTGAAACGGCTCTTTGTTATATTTCTTAAGCAACTCCAATGCCTGCTCACGGGTAACGCTACTCTTCTTTGCCGCACCGCCGTTTTCCTTTTTCACAGTTTTCACACTGCCAGAGGATTTCTTATCTAACGACTTCATCGTCGGGAATACTACGGGACTTACGGTATTTGCCCGTTTATGCAGTATTTTCAAGCATTTGTTTTCCCTACTTTGAAGTATTATAAAGTGCGATTGAGTACCATAAAATATAATTATGCTGTACCTTTGCTGTACTTCCATATTTCTGCTGTACTCTGTGATAAGAGCCTTCAAATCTCTTTTCTAAGCTCTGTTAAAATACATCTAAATTCGCTGATAAATTGTCTAATGCTTCCTTCTTTGTCATCTCGGTAACTTCAGCATAAATGTCCATCGTGGTCTCAATGCTGGCGTGTCCCATTACTGACTGAATAACCTTTACATTTGTTTCATTCTCACAGAAGCGAGTACAGAAAGTATGTCTCAAGTGATGACATGAGAAATGAGGAATAATGATTGGATCACGATGCTCATTCTTAGCCTTCACAATCTCTTCTGCATTATAGGCTTCGTAAATTCTCTTGATAGCACGGTTTACTGCCTGAGGATTATGGATTGTATCAAAACGATTGGTAAAGATAAATCCACTCATTCCATCAACCACAGCTTCCGAAAAACCTTCTTCCTTCTGGCGATTATATTCTCCCTGCAGTGCTTCATACACCTGCTTCATCATTGGAAGAATTCTGATACCTGCCTCTGTCTTAGGAAGCGATACCTTGAACTCACACTTGTAAGTATCATCGCGTCTTGGATAATAGGTCATCGCATGATTGATGTTAATGGTTCTTTCCTTCAGATCTACATCCTGCCAACGAAGTCCTACTACCTCACCAATTCTACATCCAGTTCCAAGTAATACCGTAAAGAATGGAAGCCATCCTACAAACACCGGGCTCTCAGCAATATAATTCATAAATGCTCTCTGCTGTTCAAGTGTAAGTGCGTGTCTGATTCCCTTCTTATTTCCGGTCTTCTTTTTCAGTTCAGCCATAACTCCGTCTGATGGATTCATTCTGATAATACCATCACGGACAGCCAGCTGAAATGTCGGATGCAGTACGGTGTGGATAGTGTCCAAAGTGTTGATTTGAATACCCTTGTTATGGATGAGATCATGATAGAAATGAAGCACATCTGAATACTTAATATCACCAACCTTTTTCTTTCCGAATCCGTCTCTTACAAAATGATCATACATGTAAGTGTAATTCGTATAGGTGGTTCTTCGAAGCTCTGACTTTGTGGAAATGTATCTGTCAAACACAAAGTTCAAATCTGCGCTTCCAGCCACATACACATCAAGTCCATCGAGCTGATTCTTGATAAGCCTCTCTTCCCTCTCCCTGAGAGTCTTCAAATCCTTGGAATAAATATAACGTCTTACTCCGTTTGGATCCACATAACCATATACATACTTGCCGTCGCTTGCTCTCTGAAATTCTCCCTTTCTAAGTGCTCTGCCTTTATTGTCTTTTCTTGCTGCCATTGTAATCTCCTTTCTAATAAGAAAGAAAAGAGATTTGCACCTATTCTTTTTCCTGGGAGTTCTTGTAAAGCAACTCTATGCCGTCTTTTAATGCCTCGGTCATAGTTTTGTTGATTGATTCAGCATATGCTTTGAGTCTCTGATATTCCCTTTCATTAAATCGAACCGAAACCTTATGAACCATTGGCTCATCTAACTTAGGTCTTCCCATATTGCTCATCGCTAATGCCCCCTCTCAACTTAAGTACATTTTACTTATTGCCCGTCAATAAGTCAACCCCTAATTTCAAAAAAATAAGTGCAAATCCTTCCCGACTATTCCTTGATACGAAATGTTTCCAGATACTCTTCAAATACATCACAGTTAACCAGCACAAGCTTATTCAACTTGTAAATGGCTCCTGCCTCCTTTGCCATATCCTCAAATTTAGACTGGCACATAGAGTACAGTTCTGCGCCCTCTTTGTATCTGACAAATCTCTTGCGGTCTACTTTTTTCTGCATCGTAGTATGCCTCCTTCAAATTATTGAAGCTCTGCTTCTACTATAAGCCGAAAATTTAAACCCCTGAATACTCGGTAATGATTTGCACTATATGATAATACTTTTCTTAAGCCGATATCTTTACACCATTGGTAAACTCATTCCAATGTTGAATAAACATAGCTTGATTTTCTTCCACAAATTTCTGAGCAGTCTTAATTTTGTGTGGCGAAATTTTCCCTGAAGTGTTCATAACTTTAAATGTCTGTAAATCAATTTCTATTTCTGCTCCACTACTCTCAATATGAATATGTCCATTATTATGCCCGCAATTCTCGTTAGGATGTATTATAAATCGCATACCATCAAGCTTAGCTACCACTTGAAAATTGGGCTCGAATGAAAAAATATGATAGAACTCTTCCAATTTTAGTATTTCATTACCAGACAACATTATCCTCTCCTACTCCTTATCATTGAACTTTTCCTTCATCATCTCTAGCAGTTCTTGTCTATTAACATCCATGAATACCGCTACTGCAGGATCTGGATTTCCAATATCTGCACCTAATTCACCTGCATAAAACCACATTTCTATAACTAAAGACATCATGTAGCTTTCCATTATTCCTACAAATTGATCAATAGGAAACTTACCTTCTTTTCCAAATACAGAATTACAAAATGTTACTATCTGTTTTGTCTCTTCTGTTGACCTATCGTAGTGAGCTATATTTGTATCAACATAGCTTTTGATTAAATATCTTAATGTCCAATCTTCTGTAACATGTAGTTCAAGTACTTGATTCACTTCTGTCAATAGGTCTTGTCTCTCATATAACAGCAAATAATTTTGAACTGTGCGATTTTTCTTTAAGTTTGGACTTTCAACCAACCAAGCTCTTAGATGACTGAAGTAATAACGAATCGCCATCTTATAAATATCTTCAGAATCACCTGCCTGTTTAATCACATTTGACACGAGCATCCCGGCATCCTGAGCCATATATTCATCATAAAAAATATCTAGTTCCGCCTTTTTCTCACAAAGTTTTCGGCAATATGTACATTCCGCTATTTTCTGATAAACCTGCTTTCCATATAAATTGAAATCTCCAGATTCTATGTTCTCAAAAGATTTCCAAACTATTTTTTCGTATTTTATCTTTGACGGATTACCTGATAATATTTCAGCACGATAAATATAATGCCTCCACGGAATACTATCGTCATAATATATCTCTATGAGTTTTACAGATTCTAATTGTACTCCAAGAATTTTGCCAACCTCTTCCATAACAAAAAAAGTGGCATCCTCAGGCATTTTATATCCTTTGGAGATAATCCCTGGAAATTCCATATAAGTCTGATCTAAATTCTGTACTATTAAATATTGTTTTTTCCGATTCTGTACAACAACGGATATTCTTTTCGTCCCTGTACAAGCATACTTTTCCAGTAAAACCCCTCCTTTTTAAACCTTTTCTAGCCATGAGCAAAACTCCACACATTCAGTATTTATGCGGATTTGCGAGGCATGG
>OFGR01000591.1_pt1 | contig 35569 bp, 30 predicted proteins | sample 1521811 | NCBI WGS metagenome assembly OFGR01 (sample SAMEA3504098, study PRJEB24116) | mouse gut metagenome | biome: mouse gut; feature: mouse-associated habitat; material: faeces | place: Denmark | collected 2011
TCTTATATTCTGGAACCGGAACATCCAAAACAGGACAGGCATCCCACGCCAGCGTCCGGGAATCCATCTCTCTGCCCCTGCTTCAATGCTTCCTGCTGCAGCTTTGCAAACTTCCGCGTCCGGGAATCCATCTCTCTGCTTCCTGCTCCAGTTCTGCAAACGATTCCGCGTCCGGGAATCCATCTCTCACGCCTATTTCAATCCCGCCACAGCAAGCTCCCTGCACCGGTTCAGGCATGCATAAATCTCCTGCACCCGCGGCACAGCCATGCTGCACGGCAGGTACCTTCCGCCGCAGACTGTCTGGAATCCCTTTTCTTCCAGCAGCTGTTCCAGCATGCCTGCAACCTGGCGCATATCCTTCTTCCCGTCAAACAGCTTCTGCCTTGCATATTTCACCAGATACCCAAGCGCCATCGTCTGTTCGCTGTCCACAAGCTGCTCGACATAACGCAGCTCAATCAGGTCATGGTCTAACACCACGCCGTCCCTGCCCATGCCCTTTATTTTCATCCGGTCATTGCGGGCTGCCTTGCAGTCTGGCGCAAAAACCCTGTGAAACACCGGCCTCTGTGCCGGTTGAATCTGCGGCCTGTCCGGGGATGCGGCAAAAAAACGCTCTGCTTCCTGCCTGGCCAGCTGCGTAATTTCCGACGGCTCATACTGCATCATCTGGATAACATGGTCTGCCTTTCGAAAATACGAGCCGCAGCTTCCGGCTACCAGAATGGTCGAAATACCGTAATCTGAAAATAATTCTTCCACCCGGTCAATAAACGGGGTAATCGGCTCCATATCCTGATGCACAACACGGGCCATCAGCTCGTCGCGAATCATAAAATTCGTTGCGCTCGTATCTTCGTCAATTAAAAATAACCGTGTCCCTGCTTCCATGGCTTCGATGACATTGGCAGCCTGCGACGTGCTGCCGCTGGCATCCTCGGTCTGGAAGGCTTTTGTGTCCTTTCCGTTTGGAAGGCCGTTGATAAACATCGAAATATCCGTCTGCTGAATGCTCCTGCCATCCTCAGCACGGATTTTGACAGCCGTATCGTCTGTAATCACATATTCCCGCCCGTCTCCGGCAATATGATTATATACGCCGCGTTCCAGCGCCTTTAACAGCGTAGACTTGCCATGATAGCCGCCGCCCGCAATCAGCGTCACGCCGCGCGGAATTCCCATGCCCCTGACCGGGCCTTTATTCGGCAGCGTTAAAACAACTGCCATGGATTCCGGCGAATAAAACGGCACAGCCTGCTTCATCGGGCGGTCTGAAACACCGGATTCCCGCGGCAGGATTGCCCCGTCTGCCACAAATGCAGCCAGGCCACGCTTCTCCAGCTGGTGCCGGATATGCTGCTGGTCCTGTGCCAGCTCCATCACATCTTTCAGATGCTTTTTATCCGAATTGTGATAAAACAGCGACCGCTGCACGCATTCCGGCAGAAACTGGAACAGGATTTTCTTAAGCTCCCCGGCATTAATCGTGCGCCCGTTTGCCGGAAACCCGATTTCCAGCCGTACCGTCACATCCCCGTTATCCGGGTTAATTTCACAGGCACTGCGCCTTAATACTTCCTGGCCCGGACGGCTGACGGACAAAATCCCGCTCTTGCCGGAGCCCTTTGCCTTATGCGAATACTGCAGGATTTCCCGGCCAAAGCGGCGTATCAGCGCATCCTCAAGCGCCGTCCTCGTATGCTTTTCCCGAATCATTTCTGCCGGAAACCCGGCTTTATTCCCGCCAACGTGCACGCTGGCTTTGGAAGGCGCTGCAAACGGGTCTCCCTGCACATGGTCAATGCCCAGCACATAATTCCCGAACTGGTAAGACCCAGCTGTATCTTTATAAGCCGGATATCCCCTGTGGTCAATCCGGCGCAGTATTTCCTGTAAATCCTCTGAACGCTTTATCATCCGTTTTAACTCCTTATCCCATCCTGTTCTGCAAAGTCACAGTAATCCTGCCCGCTCTCCGACCGGAACTGGTAAGACTTTTTCTCCCCGTGAAAGCTCCACGAAAAACTGCCTTCCATATCCAGAAACGAATGTGCCGCTGCAATGGCGTCCAGAAATTCTGCCATATCCAGCACAAACGCATCTGCATCATCCGGGGAGCTGCACGTTTCTTCCCGGATATCCTGTTCCACATAAAAACGGAGCATAAACGCATCCATGTCGCTTTCATCATCGTAAGCAGCATTTTTAAAGTACACGCTGCGGCAGCTCTCCATGCGGTTTTTGACAAACGCAATGCTGGAATGAATGCGCGACTGTGAAATGTCGTCTGCTTCCAGATAAATTTTATAACTGATTTCTAACTGTGCCATCTTCATGTTCTCCTTTGCTTCTTTCTTCTCCCGGCATGCATCCGGCAGATATCTTCAGTCCCTCTTATGCATCTTAAGAAATCTGCGTCATTCCGCCTGTCAGGATTCCAAGATTGTCTTCATAAATTTTTGCAAACTGATTCATCTTAAGCGGATTAACGCCGCTTCCTGCCTCAATCGTATATCCCGGCCGGTTATACTGCTGGATAAACCAGTCCTTGTACCCGGCGTAGCCCGAAGCTCCCGGCGTGACTTCCACCGCATAGCCGCTCACGTCCCCAAAATAGCGCGCAATCCGGTAAGAACCCTGCGGCTCATAATCGGAGTATTTCCAGTAAATAACCTCTCCCTGGGTATGATACGCCAGAATCAGCGCAAAGTCATGGCTTACGGTAAACGCATAGACAGCCCTGCTCTCCGGCGCAGTCAGGGGCGCGCTGCCGACAAAATCCCTGGGTGCCGGCGAACGGAAGCCCTGGGCATATTTAATCTCCCTTGCCTTTTCCCATCCAGCCGGAAACTGGAGATTCAAATCCACGCCGTCAATATTTGCCTTCCATCCCTGCGGGAACGGAATCGCCGGATAATCGGACGCTATGCGTTCTGCCTGCCGGTAATAGCCCCCTTCATCCAGTACCCCGTTCACCAGATCCACGCCATCCGGGTTTACCAGCGGCATCAGGTAAAGCGTAAAGCCATAGTACAGCCAGGAAGCACGTACCCCGCCAATCTGGCGTCCCCCGGCAAAAGCCTGTGCATAATCTTCTGCAAATTTCAGCAGAACCGGCGTGGTAATCCACTCATTTGCATGAAAAGAAGCATTGTAAAATACCTCTTTTGCGCCCTCGCCAATCCGCAGCACAGGCATCCTGTGCCCGGTTACGCTGCTGCCTGCCGGCTCCTCGTGCAGAAACGGATAGCGCACAAGCAGCCCTTCCAGAATCCAGTCTGTCAGAAGCGATGTATACACAACTTCCCCGGATACGAGCGGAAAATCAAATGGCACAAGCAGAACCGTGCCTGGCTGCAGGTTCATCGGGTTCACGGCCGGATTTGCATCCGCAATCAGCCGCACGGTGGAATGCAGCCGCTGCGCAATCAGCCAGAATGTATCGTTCTGCTGCACGCGGTATGGAAGGTAGCCTTTCAGGTAAGGCACCAGCAGGTCCCACTGCAGCTTTCCGACCTGGCAGGGATGCCCCGTTCCCAGAAAATCCTGCAGGCTGGCACAGGTCTTTTCCCCAAAGCTGCCGTCAATACCGACCGGATATCCCGCCCTTGTCAGCGCCAGCTGCACATACTGTACAAGCGTTCCTTTGTCTCCCGGATGTAATTCTTTCATAAACTGCTCCCGCTTCCGGCATATTCCAAATCCAGCTGCCAGAACCGTTTTTCTCATTTTTGTTAGTATATGCCAAAACAGGCCGTCTGTTTCCCAGCGCTATTCCCTTGCATGGTTACAGGATTTCTGAAACAAAAACAGCCCGAGCACAAACAGCACAATCAGCGACCCGATGCCGTAATTCATGCTCCCGGTCACCTGGCTTGTCACGCTGACAAGCAGCGTCCCGAGAAAAGACGCCCCTTTGCCGCAGATATCAAAAATGCCGAAATACTCCCCGGACTTTTCCGGCGGAATGATTTTTGCAAAATACGACCGGGACAGTGCCTGTACCCCGCCCTGGAACAGGCCGACACAGACCGCCAGAATCCAGAATTTCGGCTGGGAATCCAGCGTCATCCCAAACAGCGTAATCAGCGTATACGCCACAATGCACACAGAAATCAGCACCCGCGCCGGGTAGCGGCCAGAAAGCTTTCCAAACAGGAGCGTAGCCGGAAATGCCACAATCTGCGTCAGCAGCAGGGCAAGCAGCAGCCCTGTCGTGTCCAGCCCGAGCGCCGTGCCATACGCAGTCGCCATCTCAATAATCGTATAAACACCGTCAATATAGCAGAAAAAGGCAAGCAGGAACCAGAATACTTCCTTATCTTTCCGCAGATGCCGCAGGGTTCCTGCAAGCCGCCGGAAGCTGTCGGCCACAGCCCTGCGCTGCGGCTGTATATAATGCTTCTGCCTGTAGGAAATACACAAAGGAAGCGACGCCGCCAGCCACCAGAGTGCCGAGAGGACAAACGCCGCCGTCATTGCGGCCAGCTGCCCGATTCCGAAGCGCTCTGCATTCAGCACCAGAAACAGCCCGATGACAAACGGCACGCAGCTTCCGATATAGCCCCATGCAAACCCTTTCGACGATACCTCGTCCATCCGTTCCGGCGAAGTCACATCCGAGAGCATGGCGTCATAAAAGATAAGGCTGGCAGAAAAACCGCACTTTGCAATGACAAAAATAACAAGAAACAAAAGCCAGTGCCTGGTAAAGCCCAAAAGGCAGCAGCCGGCCGAGCCCAGCAGCATGCTGGCAGTAAAAACCGGTTTCTTAAACCCTTTAAAATCCGTCATCGCTCCAAGCACCGGCCCGGAAACCGCCACGATAATCGTTACGGCAGAGACGGCATAGCCCCAGTACGCCAGGTAATCAATGTCGGAAATTCCGGCCTGCTGCGCAATGGCATTAAAATAAATCGGGAACAGCGTGGACACAAGCAGGATAAACGCAGAATTTCCCACATCGTACAGCACCCATGCTTTTTCTATTTTTGTTAATTTCATTCCAGGCGGCATATATTCCTCTCCTTTCACTGCTGTAAAAACGCAAACAGCTCCTGATAAAACTGCATCCGCATCTGTTCTTTTCCGTTAAATATCTCATGCCTGGCATCCAGCATCCAGACAAGCCTTGCGTTTTTCAGCTTTCCGGCAAACCTGCAGATTTCATCTGTATTGACCATATGCTCCCTTCCTGCCGCAAACACCAGTACCGGAATATGAATCCTTGCGATATTTCCGTTATCCTGCACATAGCGGGAAGCTTCCCTTGCCGCACAGACCCAGCCGTAGGACGCGCCGCTTGTCTGGCAGCGCCAGTTTTTGAGCCGTTTTTCATGTGCATACAGATACCGTTCCAGAGACAGGCAGGAGCTGCGCTCAAACCGCGGCTTTGCGCGGAACCCGTGCTGCCCTGCGGCATAAGCCCTGCCAAAGCCCAGCGCACGGCAGATATACGCGGTCAGCATGGCTGCATCATATGGCATCCCTTTTACGTTCATCTGAATCATCGGGGAAGAAAGCACTGCTTTCTTAAAATCATCCGGATAACGCTGCAGGTACAGCGCCCCGATTGCACCGCCCATCGAATGGGCAAACAGCATGATTTCATTCTGATACGGCTTTACGATTTTATGCACAAAAATATGCAGGTCCCGCACATAGTGCGCAAAGCTTTTGACATAAACCTTATCCATATTCCGCAGCACGCGCTGGGAACGCCCGTGTCCCCTGTGCTCCGGAAGAAATACCGCATACCCGGCCTGCAGGAAATAAAACACCATTTCATTGTATTTTTCTGCGAATTCCGTAAACCCGTGCGAAATGACAATGCTGGCCTTCGGATGCTGTGGCACATACGCACAGTAAAAAATCCACGTCCCGTCAAAGCTTGTAAAGCTGCCGCTGCGGCAGCATCTGCGCAGATACGGCTCTGCCTGGCGGTGCATCTGCTGGCGGAATCCTTCTTCCTGCAGATATGTGATAACTGTTTTCTCTCTCATTCCTGTACTTCCATTTTCCTAAAATTTTTCTGCTGCCGGGATTTCTATAATACCTTCTCCATCTTTTTTACAATGCCGGGCACCAGCTTCCCGTCCTCATATTCATCGGCAACCCTTCTTGCAAGTTTCGGATCATTTGTAATCATGGCATCCGTTTCACGCTCGCACAAAAGGCGCATGTACTTTTCTTCATTGACGGTCCAGACATGGATTTTCAGCCCGTATTTGCGGCATTCCTCAAAAAATTCCGGGTACTGGACATTATAAACAGCCGGGTGCAGGGCATCTGCCTGCACAATGGTACGCGCATAATCCACCGGGCGGATAAGCCCGTCCTGATAAAGCATCCCGGTTACAGCATCCGGGCAGAGCCTTCGTATTTTGCGTACCGTATAATGATTAAACGAAGAATAAATAACCCGCTGCTGCATCTGCATTTTTTCTGTCAGCTCCAGCACCTTTTCTTCTATCTCAGGATAAAAAACAACGCCGGTTTTTAACTCCACATTGACAGTCAGGTTTGTCGGCTTTATCAGCTCATAGACTTCTTCCAGAGACGGAACCGTCTGCGTGCCAAATTCTGGAAAATGCCGGTTGACATTGATTTTCCTCAGTTCTTCGTATGTATAATCCTTCACCCAGCCTTTTTCCTCACTCACACGGCCAAGCGTTTCGTCATGAATCACGACCAGCCTGCCGTCCTTTGTCATCTGCACATCCAGCTCAATGCCGTCTGCCTTAAAATCTGCTGCCAGGCGGAATGCCGCCAGTGTATTTTCCGGTGCATACCCGCTGGCTCCCCTGTGCGCCCATACAAATGTTTTTTTCATTTCAAATTCCCTTCAATCCTGTTACATTTCTTACACTTGCTACATTTTAAGATATCTGTTCCAGATACCAGTTATGCCATTTTTTCAAATTTTTCTGTTTTTTCTATTTTATTAATTTTATCTATTTTATTTATTTTTTCACTTTTGTCAACTTGTTCATATTTTGAAAGCTTCACGCTCCAGCTGTTCATTATCTATTTTTTCATCGTTTGAAAGCTTCACGCTCCAGCTGCTAAAAAAGCTCCAGCAGCCCCCGGATTCCTTCCTGCTCATAAATATCCCGGTAATATTCCACCTCGCTGCGAATCAGTTCGTCAATCACCTGCATGCCCAAAAGCTCTACCGGGGCCCTGTCATCCGTCATCAGATACCCGCCCGGTTCGTAAGCCGTAAGGCCGGCCGCAACATGGTCCATCATGTCTGCCAGCGTACTGTCCGGCGCAAGCGCGGTATTATCCTGCAGAACCTCCAGAATATCCGGCGAAGCAGACGCAAACAGCTCCCGGTTCGTAGAGCCCTGGACATCTGCCGTATAGACCGTATCAAAAACACGCGCAATCGTATCGGAAAGATACGCATTGATATTTCCTTCCTTCGTGCCCCGCATATTCATATTTACGACCATCACGCCGTCATCCTTCAGATGTTCTTTTACCATTGCAAAAAATTCCACGGACGACATCTGAAACGGAATCGTAATATCCTGATAGGCGTCTACCATAATGACATCATATTTTTTATCCACCGCGTTCAGGTATGCACGGCCGTCATAGCCGGCAACCGGAATATCCTCCGGCAGCTCGAAATAATCCCTGGCAAGCTGTGTAATCTTTTCGTCGATTTCCACGCCTTCGATATCCGAATGGTAAAAATACCGCTCACACTGCGACGCAAACGTTCCTGTCCCCATGCCGAGAATCAGCATGTCCATGCGGTCTTTTTCATACGCGCCCGCCATCAATGGCGCGGCAAGTGCATAATCATAATACATCCCGGTCATGCTGTGGTCTTTTTTCAAAATCGACTGCACGCCGAACAGCACATTCGTAGACAGAACCACGCTGTTTTCATCTTCCCGTACCTGCAGGTAATTGTATACCGATTCCCCTTCATAGGCGAGGTCATCTTCCCAGAATGCAAAGCTGTCTGAGGTCCCGAAAAGACAGCATATCAGAAAAAGAAACAGTCCCGCAGCCATTTTCTTCCCGCTCCCCTTTTTGCGCTCCTTTTTCGGAGACACAAAATAAAGCACAGCCAGCAGCATCAGGATTCCCGCAAAAATCAAAAATGTTGCAGCTGTCCCGACAGCCGGAATCGTGACAAAGGTCGGCAGGAATGTGCCCAGAATGCTGCCGATGGTATTCGACGCATTCAGCATCCCGACCGTCCTTCCATTATCCTCCAGGCTGTCTACCGTATATTTCACCAGAGACGGCGTAACCGTTCCGAGCAGAAACAGGGGAAACACAAATATCACCAGGCAGGAGCAAAACGCCGCCAGAACCAGAAAATTACTGCTGACCGTAAAAACCAGCACAGCCGAAATTCCAAGAACCACATATTTCCCGACAGCCGGAATTGCTGCAATCCAGACAGCAGCAATCACAATCCGCTCATACAGGCGGTCCGGGTCGGGGTGCTTATCCGCCATCCTTCCGCCGTAAATATTGCCAAGCGCCATCGCTATCATTATTGTCCCGATAATAATCGTCCAGACTATCTGCGACGAGCTGAAATAAGGTGCCAGCAGGCGGCTCGCCCCTAATTCCACTGCCATGACAGACATTCCTGCAAAAAACTCTGTCACATACAGATATGCCTTATTCTGTAAAATGCGTGCCTCATTCATACATCCGCCTTTCCTTTGTGCTGCATCTTTTTTAACATCATATCAAATTATGCACATTCTGGCAATGATTCTTTTTTTATCCAGACAGCATCCCTGCATCTTCTAAAACTGGAAATAAATAAACTGCGCCGCATCATAACCCGGCCCGTATATCCCAAACAGGAAAATACAAAAAAACAGCACCGCCACCGCGCCCCAGCGGAACCACGCACACTGCTTTGCCAGAAATGCATCCACGGTTTCGTGGTTTTTGTATTTCACAATGCCTACCAGAAACAGAATGCCCATCGAAAAAACGAGGATATTCATTTCCCTGCGTGCCAGGCCGAGCCGGTAAATCGTGCCGTCCGTCAAGGCCCACCAGTCCGGCTTGGTAAAAATACGGCCGATATAGCCAAACGCCTGTGACAGCGAGCCTGCGCGGAAAAATATCCATGCAAAAGCTGCCATTACAAACACAGCTGCGCTCTGGCCGAAACGGAAGCTGAACGAATGGCGCTTTGTATGTGTCTTTTCATATATCCGCTCACGCAGCGGCCTTGTTTCCGCTCCGATAATCTGATACAGGCCATGCACCGCTCCCCATGCGGCAAAATGCCAGCTGGCCCCATGCCACAGCCCGCTGGCCAGAAACGTAATCATAAGGTTCAAATGGCGCCGCAGCCTGCCGCAGCGGTTCCCGCCCAGCGGGATATACAGATAATCCTTAAACCATGTGCTCAGGGAAATATGCCACCGCCGCCAGAATTCCTGTATGCTTCTGGCAAAATACGGCGTGTCAAAATTTTCCATCAAATCAAAGCCCATGATTTTTGCCGCGCCGACTGCTATCGTAGAATATCCGGCAAAATCACAGTAAATCTGGATGGAAAATGCCGCGGCAGCAAACACCAGCACAACGGTTCCATAAAAATACCAGGAATCAAACACCGTATCGGCAATCACTGCAATCCGGTCGGCAATTACCATTTTCAGGAAATAGCCCCACAGCATAATCCGAAGCCCGCTGGCTATCCGGTCATAATCATACAGCTTGCGGAAGCCTGCCTGTTCCATCTGCTCTATCTGAACCAGAAGGTTTTTCGAGCGCTCAATCGGCCCGGCAACAAGCTGCGGAAAAAAAGAGACAAACAGTGCATATTTAAACAGGTTTTTCTGCGGACGGATATCCTGCCGGTATACATCCACCGTATAGCCCAGCGCCTGAAACGTATAAAAAGAAATGCCGACCGGCAGCACGATATCAAACGGCCGCTCCAGCACCTGCATCCCAAGCCTTTCCAAAAGCGCATTCACATTGCCAAGCGCAAAATCAAAATATTTAAAAAATCCCAGAATGCCCAGGTTGCATGCAAAGCTTAAAGCCACAATCCATTTTTTCCAGAAGGAACCTGCATTTTTTTCCTGGCACAGTCCAAGCAGCAGCCCGCCAAACCAGGTTACCAGCGTAGACCCGGCCAGCAGCAGCGCATATTTTGCATTCCAGTTCATATAAAAAAAATAGCTTGCAGCAAGCAGCCAGATATAGCGAAGCCTTTTTGGAATCAAAAAATAAATAAATACGGCTGCCGGAAAAAATACGAGAAAGCGGAACGAATTAAACAGCATTTTCTTCTCCTTTATCCAGAACATCATGCATTTACCACAATTTTTGCCATACAGGCAGAAATTATACAGAAAAAAGCTGTTTTTTACATAAAAAAAGAACTATGGCAGCGCGCCTGCTGTTCCAGCCGCACTGCCAATAGCCCTTTGCCATATCTGCTTATCTTATACCGTTTCCGGCTGTTATGCTTCATCCAGCACAAACTGTCCGACAAGCTCGTCTAACGTTGCCGCCTGGGCAGAAAGCTCCTCGCTTGTTGCCGACGTCTGCTCCGCTGTCGCAGAATTGTTCTGTACGACCTCGGATATCTGGGAAACGCCCTGTTCTGCCTGGCGCATTGTTTCTGCCTGTGTAATAACCATCACGCTCAGGCTCTTGGAAGATTCCGCAATGTGATTAATGCCGTTTACTACATTATCAATCGAGCTGGACGCACGTTCCACGGCACGGCTTCCTTCTGCAATCTCTTTCATCGAGCTTTCAATCAGCTCCCTGGTATCGACCGCAGCCTGCGCGCTCTGCTCTGCCAGCTGGCGGATTTCTTCTGCAACAACCGAAAATCCCCTTCCGGCTTCTCCTGCCCTTGCCGCTTCAATGGAAGCATTTAAAGACAGAAGGTTTGTCTGCGATGCAATGGACTCAATTTCAGAAATAATATTGCCAATTCTTGCGGAAGAATCGCTGATTTTTTCCATGGCCGTAACCATTGCATGCATCTCGTCACGGCTGCGGTCAGCTTCTTCTGCATAATCTTTTGCCTGCTTGTAAGATTCCTCTGCGCTCTTTGCACTCTTTTCCATTGTTTCCGTAATATCAATAATCGTAGCCTGAAGCTCCTGGACAGCCCCTGCCTGCTCCGTCGCGCCCTCTGCAAGGTTCTGTGCGGCATCCGCCATATTCTGCGAACCGCTCGATACCTGATTGGATGCGTCCCCGATGGAACGCATAGTATCTGACATCTGCTCGCGCAGCCCGGCCATGGATTTTACTAATTTTTGGAAATCATTGGTATATTTATCAACTGCTTTGGAGTGGACAGCATAATTCTTATGTTCCATCTCTCCAAGCACTTCCCCGATATCATTGATAATCAGGTTCAGCATGTCTGACATCTCGGCTGCATGGTCAATCATTTCAGCCACTTCGTCCCTGGATTCCGTCTGCGGGAACGGAGACGTAAGGTCGCCTGCCGCAAACATTTTCAGGCGGCTGCCAAGTTCATTTAACGGCCCTGCAATCCCCCTTGCAATCCGGCGTCCTATCCGCATCGAGACCAGTATGGAAATTACAATCACGCCTGTGATAACAATTCCCAGAATAACGCACATAATCATCAGTGTCCTGGAAAGCTTCTGTCCTTCGGTTTCCTTTACTTCCAAAAGCTCTGTCAGCTGGGAATAAATGCTCTCATAAATGCCTGCCAGCTGGCTCAGTCCCATCTGCTGTGCCTGTGCGGAACGTTCCCGGTCCGTGGTTGCTCCCATCTCCATAATCTGCGTGTCCAGCTTCCAGTATTCTTCCAGCTCCGCTTCAATCTGGTCATAGGTTTCCCTGCCGTCTTCTGACACAATTGTATTTTCAATCACTGCAAAATTTTCCTTAAAAGCTGCAATTGATTCTTCATGCTGCTTTACCACAGAATTAATCGTTTCTTCATCATCATAGCCAATAGATGCACGCATGGATGAGCGCACATCTGCAAATTCAAACATGGCTTTTCCAATATCCCCCTGCGCAAACCCGTAATTCGTCAGCGCATAAGAATACCTGTTAGCGGCAACAATCAAAGCAATCAGTCCAAGAAGCGCTGATACTGCAGTAATTAATGACACCAGAAGAAACGACCTGGTCAGCTTTTTTTCTATCTTCTCGTCTTTGAACCTAAACATGAATCCCTCTCCTCCTCATTCGCTATTGTTCATGTTCTTGCAGCCTCGATAAATATGTACCAGTTTCCTCTATCATAAACTGCCGATATTTTCATTATATCGTTTTTTTTTCAGCTTTTCAATATTTTTTCCTGAAAATATTAAAATTCTATAAACGATGCGGCAATACCTTTTCGCCAGGCAGCCACTGCCGCAGTACCCTGGACACATCCGCAACATCAATCGGCTTTGAAACAAAATCATTCATGCCTGCCTGAAACAGTTCTTCCCGGACACCCTGCACGGCATCGGCAGTCAGCGCTATCACCGGCAGTGACTGAAAAGCCTCTCCTTCCATGCCCCGGATAATTTCCGTTGCCTTCCGGCCGTCCATCACCGGCATGAAATGATCCATAAATACGATATCGTACTGCTTTTTTAACACCATTTCCACTGCCTGCTTTCCATTGGATGCCACATCAATCTGCATCGCAAAAGGCTCCATCAGCGCTTTGGCAACTTCCTGGTTAATCTCGTTGTCGTCCACAAGAAGTATCTGTGCATCCGGTGCCTGAAAGGTAAAGATATCCTCATCCGCCTGTTCCGGCTGCGCCTGCGTCCTGGTATAATCGCCAATGGCTTCCGTGCTGCGCACGCCTTCCCGCAGGGTAAAATAAAACCGGCTGCCTTTTCCATACTCGCTTTCCACACGCAGCTGCCCGCCCATCAGCTCGACCAGCTGGCGTGAAATGGCAAGCCCCAGCCCGGTGCCTTCCTTGCCCTGGTTTTTCTTGATATCTACCTGGGTAAACGCATCGAACAGGCCGTCCAGGTCTTCCTGGCGGATTCCCTGTCCGGTATCGGCGACCGAAACCTGCAGCTGCACATTTTCCCCGTCACACGCTTCCTGCCTGACACTGAGCGTTACGGTGCCTTCTTCCGTATATTTCACCGCATTATTCATAATATTGAGAATTACCTGGCGGATGCGCAGGCCGTCTCCGTATAAAAGCTTTGGAATCTGCCGGTCAATATCCATCACCAGCGTTACGTTTTTATCTCCTATCCGCGTCTTACCGATAACCTCGATATCCCGCATCATCTGCGCCACGTCATAGGCATCTTTTACAATTTCAAATTTCCCTGCCTCGATTTTGGAAAAATCAAGCAGGTCGTTGATAATATCCAGCAAAGCCTCTCCCGAGCTTTTGATATTCATCAGGTACTGCTTATCCTCCGCATCCCGGTCCCTGCGCAGCAGCACCTCTGTCAGCCCGACGATTGCGTTCATCGGCGTGCGGATTTCGTGGGACATATTTGATACAAAGACAGATTTTGCGCGGTTTGCCGATTCTGCCTGGTCTTTCAGCTCTTTCATGATTCCGGCCTGTTCCCGGACCTGCTGCGTATAATGGTAGCTGTCTGTAATGTCGCTTAACACATACATCCTGCCATAATACACATTGTCCCGTTCAATCAGCCAGCTGCCGGCAGCATAAATATTCCGGCCCCGCACCAGATTCCTATGTTCCAGGATGCAGTCATCCATATCGTCCAGGATAGCTTCCGCCTTTCCAAGCGTGATTCCCTCATAAATCTGTTCTGTCTTGTGATTAAAATAAATCACATTTTCCTCATTATCCACCACGACAAGCCCTTCGCAAAGCTCATCAACCGCCAGCTCCTTGGCCAGCGTCAGCGTATCTAAAATGCCGCCCTTAAATATCAGCACCGATAACAGCAGCGAGTCAATCAGGTATGCCAGAAGCATCGTATCATACCCCCTCGTTACCCCGCTTAAATATATGAAATACCCTGCAGCCCCCACAAGGTTAATCAGAACCAGGCATCCGAAGCGCCGCTTCTCCGCCGTTTTTTTCGCCTTCCTGCAGCGGGACAGGCAGAAGCATATCATCAGGACCACATAAACCATCATCCAGATACTGTTGATATTGTAAAGGACGCCATGCCCTGTTTCCAGATGCGGAAAATATCTGTCCCCGGTAAATTCAATGCTGCTGTAATACAGCGTATGCCTGTCACAGAAAAACACCAGAAATACAATCAGCGTATGCCATCCTGCCAGAACGGTCACCACGCGCCTTGGAATCTGTATTTTACAGACCTGCATGACAAACAAAAACTGGCACAGCGCAATATACGGCTTTCCAAGATACGAAAACTTCACCGCTATCAGGGCTTCCTGCATCGTCGAGGCATCCAGCTCCAGCAAAAAGCCCATAAAATTAATGCACAGCGCAACAACCAGCATGAGCAGTGTCTGCTGCTGCCTGGACGATTTCTGTCCGGCTATATAAAATGCTTCCAGCATCAGAATCACAATTCCAAGATACTGGATCATCAAAAAAACTGCATGCATCCTTTTCTCCTTTTAAAAATCATGCTCTGCCATCTGTTCAAATTCGCTGACCGGCATCGGCTTTGCATAATAATATCCCTGAATCATGTCGCAGCCCTGCTGTTTTAAAAATTCCACCTGTTCTTTGTGCTCAATGCCCTCTGCCACTACTTTCATATCCAGATTTTTTGCCAGCCGGATAGTTTCCCTGACAACGATTTCGCCCCGTTTTCCGCTGCCGCTGCCCCGGAAAAAATCCATATCCAGCTTGAGCACGTCTATCGGCAGGTCCTTAAGCGAATTCAGCGACGAATACCCGGCACCGAAATCATCCATTGAAATACGGAATCCGTGCATTTTCAGCTCGCCCAGAATCTTGCGCAGCCTCTGCTTATCCCCGAAAAACGCGCTTTCCGTAAGCTCCAGCTCAATCATGCCGTGGTCTGCCCCATAACTGTCCACCAGATGGCAGATATGTCCTGCAAGGTCTGCCCTTGTAAAATTTGCCCTGGATATATTGACTGACACCGGCACCTGCTTTTTGCCCTGGATTTTCCAGCTGGACTGCAGCTTTGCCACCGCAGATACCATATAATCATCCAGCCTTGTAATAAACCCGTTTTCTTCAAACACCGGGATAAACCGGTACGGCGCAATCATCCCTTCGGACGGGGACACCCAGCGCACCAGCGCTTCCGCGCCCGCCATTTTTCCATCTGCCGGATTGTATTTGGGCTGCAGGTACAGCTGGAATTCCTGGTTAAGCAGTGCTTCCTCCATCCGTTCTTCCACTTTCATCTTCCACAGCTGTTCATCTAAAATCTGCTGGTCATACACCTGGACATGCCTGCCTTTTTCGTCCTGAATCGTTCTCCTGGCTGCACTGGCAAAGTGGTATGCCTGGTCAATATCCAGCATCCGCCTTCTGTGCGCTTCCTGCATTTTCTTTTCTTCCTGCGGTTCTATCATATAAATCCCTGCCAGAAACGAAAGCGCCCGTTCCTTCTGGATTCCGGTCAGCTCCGCCAGAATCTTTTTCAGGCGGTTTTCGCACTGTCCCCCTGCATCCGGGCGCATTAAGATTCCAAAATCCGCATTTGCAAACCGGGCAAACGTCTCCCCGCTTTCCATATTGACATTCAGGTAGCCGTATATTTTTTTCAGCAGTTCTTCCCCTTCCCCGCTCCCATAGCAGGCACAGTAATCCTGATACCGCTCCATGTGCAGGTTGACAACCGCATATGTAATTCCCAGATTCCGGTGCTGGCACAGGATTTTTTTGCTTCTCTGCTGGAAATGCGCCCAGTTTTTCCCGCCTGTATCGTTATCCAGGTACAGAAGGTTGACCATTTTTTTCTGCATGGCAATCGAAGAAAGCACATTAAACAGCAGCAGGATAATCGGAATTGTCAAAAATGCCGCTTCCATCACGACTCCTACCGTCAGAAAATAAACATGCTTCTGGGCCAGCAGCACATCATCCCGGTAATACAGGTGGTAGCTTTCATCCTGAACCGGAATTTCCACCCAGTAATATTCATGAAAAATCGTATTTTTCAGCCACTGCCTGCCTTTATCATATTTTTTCGGCAGTGTCTCGATGCACCGCAGCAGAAACTGCCAGGGCGGCATCGTAAGGGCGCTCTGCGCCTTTTTTCCTGTTTCATCTTTATCTGGCATAAACTCGTACTCATCAATCAGCCTGACGCGCTCCCTGCGCGAAAAATCCGGCGGCGTTTCCCGAAACTGCCATAAAATACGCCCGTCCGCATCGGTTGCGCAGATATCATTTTCCTCTCCCAGATACATTTTCAAAAACGAAAACGCTTCCGAAAAATCTCCTTCTTCTATGCGCGGCAAAAAAAGCTGTCCCAGCTTTTCTGCATCCTCAGATATGCCCGCCATCTGCGAGTCCAGCAGATACTCTTTAAAAATATTCGCAAATGTCAGGGGCATAACCGTACAGCTTCCTAAAAAAATAAGAAAAAGCACAATGGAAGGCCAGATGCTTTTTTTATAGAACTGTTCTGCTTTCTGCTGCTTTTTCTGCTTCATGCCCATCCTCCTTTACTTCCTTTTGCCAGGAAACCGCAGTCTGTTTCAAATTTCAGTTCTATTATACTGAAAAGGGGGCATCTCGTAAAGAGTAAAAATAAATGCGTCGCGATTTTGCGGGCTGCCGGAACCGGGCCTGGGGCATGGTGTGCTGTATGATAAAGATGTGAAAAAAGGCCGACCGGGCAGCAGGCTTGCTGTCCCAGGCGGCCTTTTTGGGGTCTGCATAGCTGGCGTACCGTCACAGCCATGCACTGTTTTTTATGACTTACAACAATCATTTATTTATGTAAATATTCTTTTAAAATATGTTTGAAATGCCTGCTCACTTTTACACCGCCATTTTGGTTCAGATGCTTTCCGTCCAGAAGATCTGCATCAAAATCAAGCTGAATTTCATCATAAAGCATTGTATAATCGATATATGGAATATGATTCTTGTATGCCAGTTCTTCAAGTGTATTCAAAATAGCCTTGCTCTCATTCCAGATTGGCATAGGTGCTTTTACAAACACAGGCAGCAGCCAGAACCAGCAGGCTGACAGCTGGCATAGCCTGCATATAAAACAAATAACTGGCTGCAAGCAGAAATGCATTTCTATATCTGCTTTTTGTATGATAATACAAAAAAAGACACAGCAGAAAAAATGCAATAAAATTTATCGTATTAATATCCATTCAAATCCTGCTCCATATCCTTTCTCTGTTCTATATAAGCAATTACACGTTTCATGCTGTTCATCTCTGCCTTTGCACGAAATAAAAATTTATCATTTTCATCCTTGGAAAATTTCAGAAGTACTGTATGCTGCGCATGAAAAATATGTATATCCGGTTCATACATCATAAGCATCTGATTTTCCCTGCATCTGTGAAACAAAAGCCATTCTTCATTATAAAGAAACGTAATTTCTTCAAGTCCGTCAAATCTTGATACATAAGCCGGTGAAAAAACAAGCCAGCATCCGTGCAGTCCTGTTTCCAGCACAACGCCTTTACATGTTTCTGTTATTGGTTTCCCATCCGCTGATTTCCGGCACATATTTTTCTGAAAATTCCTGATTTTTAAATAAGTATTTCTCATATGCAAAGATGCCATAAGAATATGCAGGCCAAGATGCCTTCTCTGTCGTTTTAATATCAGGCGCATTTCTTCTGGATTTTTTTCTATCGCACGATATGGGTTCCGGTTCACACTGTCCTGTTCCGTATTTTCTATCTGCGGCCCCAAAACAGCATATCCATACTTCTCGTAATCACGCGAGCATATTTTGCAATAGCTGTCAGATAAAAGCAGTGTATCATTGTTTATCAGGGAAATATAATTGCATTTCATTTTCAATTTCGCATAACGATACCCTGCATTTAATCCTCTGGAAAATCCCAGATTTTTTTTGCTCAGTAACACATGTATATTGAGATTCCCAGAAAACTGTTTTTTCAGCTTTTTTCCAGAACCATCCTGTGAACCATTGTCAACAATTATCATAATGCAGTCAGGCCTGTCAAGCTTTTTCATCAGGCTCTGTACACATTGAACGGTCGCCTCAAAACAATTATAATTCAGCATAACAAAAGCAAATTTATCCATTTTGTGTCTGCCCCGCCTTTCTGTTTCCATGTTAACATCCCTATCCATTTCCTTATGCAGAGAATTATCCCTGTTTTCCTTTGGCTTTAAATGCCCTGACAATGCCTGTCCTGAAATATGGATATTTCATTCGTTCATACATTCCATTTTCTAATGTCATATGTCCGTGCATAAACAGCATATATCCTTTTCCTGCTTCTGTTTCATATCCGTTTCTTTTAAAAAATGTCATTAATTCATCTTTCACGGTATTTGTATGATAAGATGCACACGCAAAAAAACAGTCATTTCTTTTCATTGTTTTCAGGCAGCCATGCAAAGTCTGCAGCTCCATTCCTTCTATATCCATTTTTATAAAAATCCGTTTACCTGTATAACCTGTAAGCACTTTATCTAATGTAACTTCTGGTGAAACATTGTTTAACCCGGCATAAGCACGGATAATGTGTATTTTATCATGATATTTTTGAAATGTAGCCTTTAACGCCAGATTCCATGATTCAGACCTTTCGATTAAATATACTTCACCTGCTTTCTCAGCAGCATCCAGCGAAATCATTCCCTCTGCACTTCCCACATCAACAAAAATATCACCATCTTCAAGCATAAAATTTTCATGAAAATAAACATGCGGTGACAATGGGTCCTGTTCCATAACCAGCTGTGTATACTGATATCTGATATCTTCATCTGGCTGTTCTGGAAAAAACAGCTTTTTTCCAAAATGTTTCACATATTTAAGCCTGCTCCTGCCTTTTTTCCAGGTATATACACGAATAGAATCTTGTTTTTTCAGGTATTTTTCCGTAAACGGATAAGGGTACAGCATCAATTCGCCCCGATTCCTGATATATGCAGTTTCCTTTTCATATTCTTTCGAAAACCGTTTCTTATCATGAATAATTGCCTCCTCAAGCATTTCTTTTTCCTTTTGTTTTTCTGCAGTCCATGATGCTGTTGTCACTAACTGTCCATATTTTCTTATGACATCCCTGCCGTCTTTTTGTTCTTTTTTATAAATTCCAGCCGTTTTGTCCAAATGCCCGTCACCATAAGCTTCATACCTGTATTTTACACGAAAATACTGTTCCATCGTGCCAGCCCCTCCCCTGCATAACAAACGCTTCGGGAACAATCTGACATCCCTGCACACCTGTAAACCATAATTTTTAATCTTCCAGAATATATCTTTACTCCATTTTTCTATCATCCTGATATTCTCCTTATTTTCCTTCTTCCGGCCTCATTGATGATTTCTGCACAGCAACGCCGCGTATACCTCACGCAGATTTTTCCATTCTCCGGACACAGCGAATAGCATGCCGTACAAAATAGCAGCAATCAGAAGCTTTGTGATAAGCGATAAAAATATGCCGCATTCCGGTATATCCAGAAAATGAAGGATTGCCAGAATCAAAACGTAAATGCTGTAAGGCTTTATTGTTATTTTCAAAAATTCCAGATAGCCAGTTTCAAATCCTTCTTTCATCAAATAGTAAAATGCCAGCCAGAAATTTAATATATGCCCTGCAGACACAAATGCTGCCACACTCTCCAGACTGCCTCCTAAAATGCCGGCAAACGTAAAAAATACAATCATAATTGTTGAAAGCACCCCTGTTTTGAACAGTACCTGGGTTTTGCCAAGTGTTTGAAAAAAAGAACCGGCAATCGAATTGCACATCTTTGTAACGATTGACAGACTCAATATTTGAAACGGCCTGACAGCTGCTTCCCAATTGCTGCCATACAATATTCCAATGATTTCTTCTGGCGCGAAATAACACACACAGGAAACAAAAATAGAAAAATATAACAGAATACGCAAAATTTTTATAAAATAACAATACAGCAGATTCCTGTCTGTCTGATAATTAGATAATACCGGATGAAGAACAGGCGTAATAATACCCGCAAACATCGTCATTGGATATGTCATCAGCTGGTAGGCTTTATCATACAGTCCTGTCTTTTCTTCTCCCATTGTTTTTCCAACCAGCAGAGTATCTGTATTTGAAGCAAAATAACTGACAGAACTAAACAGCATCTGAAAAGAACAAAAACGGAATATCTTTTTAATCGGAGCCACCTGAAAACAAAAGTGAAATGCTATAGGCCTGCGAATACAATTCCATATACAGGTAAATACAGCAGTCAAAACCGAATTTAAAACAACTGCATAATATCGGAAATGAAAAAACGCCAGGCATATTGTTATGCTTCCACACACCAGCGCCGATACAAATGTACGGACACCATTTTCAAGAAACTGCTGCTCTTTCATCATAATTGCATTTGGAACCACGTTTATGGAATTCAAAAATACTGCTATGGACAAAATAGCGCATAATGGTATATAAACACGATTACCATATAAGGCATTAAGCACAAATCCCATCAAACTAAAGAAAAATGCAAGAATCAGCCCAATATAAAAAGTAACGGTATATAAACTTTCATAATCTTTGTTTTCTAAATCCTTATATTGAATAACTGCCGGACTGATACCCATATCAGAAAACAAAGCAATAAATCCGGTAAATACAGTTATAATTGTAACAACCCCGAATTCCTTTGGTGAAATCAGCCTTGCCAGAATAAAATTCATAAACATCTGTACAGCTGCTGCCGAATAACGTGAAATAAAATTTATGACTGCTGCCCTGCGCATAATATCATCCTTATATCTTACATCCAAATTCTTGCAGGAACTGCAATCCTGCTACGTTAAAAGCCGGGCATATAGATTTTCAAAAGCCCTGATATTGTTTTCAATTCCATATGTTTTCAATTCTGCCCTGATATTTGAAAACATGCCTGTAATATGTTTCCTGTCTGAGAAATACTGCATGCCCCGTATAATATCCTGTCTGCTGTCTGGCCGGATAAGAAGTCCTGTCTGTTTATGAATTACAATATCCTGCATTCCACCGACACGTGTTGCAATAACTGGCATGGCATGCTTATATGCATCCAAAATAATTCTTCCAAAAGCCTCTGGAAACGCACTGGTAGTTGGGGCAATTAAAACATCACATTTTTGCAGTTCCCTGGATAAATCTTCTTCATAAAGAAAACCATAATCCATAATATTATGATTTCTCAAAGCATGTTCTTTTACATATTCAGACAATTCACCCCTGCCAAAAAACTTTAAAACCGCATGGCTTTGATTCCATTCCAGAAAAGCTTCCATTAAATATCTCACACCCTTATCTTCTGTATATCTTCCTGCAAATGCAAATGTAATTTTTGTATCACGGATTTTACTTTTTTCTTCTGCAAGTTCATCATACAGCTTCATATCATAATTAATTGCATTTGGTATTACGATTTTTATTTTACTATTCTGGAAAAGCTTCCGGCCCAGATGTGCATGCAGTGTATATTCTGAAGCTGCCGCCACTGCATCTGGAATCTGCGACATAAGCCTGTAATACCAGTTTTTCAGCCGGAACCGGCTGCTGAACAGATAATAATCTCGTGCAAAATGCACGACTGGTATTCCCAGCTTTTTTCCAAGCTGCCAGACCGCCAGCGAAAAGGGAATCAGGTTATTTGTATTTAAAACATCCGGTTTTATTTCAGCCAGCAGGTCTTTGATTTTCTTCAAAAAAAGAATATTACAAAATTCCTCATAATTCCGTACAGCCTTTCCCTTATCCATATGCCGGAAACGATGTACAGACACACCGTTTATGCATTTTGTTTCTTCTGTATCAGAAGTACAGATTATATGAATTTTATGGCGTTTTTCAGCCAGCCCTTCAGCCAGTTTCTGGACACTTACTTCTGTACCACCTACAATATCAGGATAATAAAAAGTATTAACGATAACAATTGTCATGCTTGCACACCACCATTCTGGTTTGACTGTTTTTCATTTCTTCTTTATAAAGCTGATTATACTTTTCAGTTATCCTTTCCGGTGAAAAACGTTCCGCATTTTTTCTTCCGTTTCGAATCAGCATTTTCTGTATATCTGTATCTTCCATCAGCTGGATAACTGCTTTTCGAATATCGTTAATCGAGTCAGGATTCACTAACAACGCGGCATTCTGCGCTACTTCCCGCATCACATCAATATCCCCTGCAATTACCGGCTTCCTCATAACATTCGCTTCTATAACTGGCAGCCCAAAACCTTCATAGCGTGTTGGGAAGCTTACTATATCACAGTTATTATACGCATGCACGATTTCTTCAAATGAAACATCATAAGCATTTTCATAAGCAATTTTATTTATTTTAAGCAAATCTTCCTGTATCTTCGTCAGCTTCCCAATAATATGCAGCTTCACATTCAGCCCTTTCACAGCCTTAATTGTACCGCTGAGATTTTTTCTCTCATCTGTACCAATCACAAGAATTGTAAAAACATTGTTTTCCACTTTTGCTTCGGGTACCAGTCTTTTGTCATATGCATTATAAATAATTTTTATTTTTCGTGGAGAAATATACCTGATTCGCCTGATGTATTCATTTTTCGTCTGTCTGGAAACAAAAATAATTTTATCAGCAAAAAAACCGGGAATCACGGCAAGCAGAAGCATTCTCAGAAAACTATATAACCAATTTCTGCCCTGATACAGCGTGCCAAGGTCATGATATGTTAAAATCTTTCTCCCCTTTCGGCAAAATGGCAGCAGATAAGCTTCGCTTGGTGCTAAAACATGATATACCGGTGCCCTGATTGTTCTTATAAACCTTATATTAGCAAGCATTCCCTTTACAGACACAGAATGCTGCGGACAGCATACGACTTTTACATCACAGTCACTTTTTATGCGCCATGCAAGCTCCTCAATGGAATTGACTCCCTCTGCTTTTTTTCTGAGTATTATGACTGGCCTGTTATATTTTTTCTGTATCATAACCACGAATTTTATCTCCTAATAATAATTAATTCCCAATAAACCGCCATCAGCAAAAAAATTATTTCTAAAATATAAATACATGCTGATAAAAAGAATAAGTCCTATAACCGCTGCCCTGGACCATTTATTTTTCTGCCCTTCTGCAAATCTGGAAGCTGCAAAAATAATGACTGAACAAAAAAGACTGTTTACCCTGCCCATTTCTTCAATAGACTGAAAAGCAGCCATGCATCCATACGCAGCCGCATAATACGAAAAAACCACGAGCATGATTTTATCATTATTATTCTGTCTTTTTCTATATTCATTTGACAGCTCCCATATGGAAAGGACCAAAAACGGGAAATATAATACCATCCGCCGGTAACCTGCAGCATCTGCCATCTGGCTATACGCAGCCAGCTTTGCAATCTTATTATCCAATGCCGGAAATATAATGCTGACAGTTCCCTGCAATAACTCCACAATTCTGGCAGGTGTTACAATAGCCACAAAAAAAGCAAGAATCATGCCCGCCACAAAAATCAGATACGCCCGTTTTTTTCTTTTTCCCTCTGCAAAAACAATGATAACTGGAATAAATCCAGCCAATGCAATTGTATGGAACATGGAACCTGCCACTACGGTAAGTACCGATTTCATTTTTTTCCCTTCGGCAAGATTCCTGCAATTATATATGAGAAATGCTGCTGCAATGCCATGCCTGATAATAATCATTTCATTTAAAAAATAATAACAGGCTATATAAACATGCAGGCATAAAAATATGTATTTTGCATATTTCAAAATCATTGTCCGGTAAATCAAAACCGGAATCAGTGCACAGACAAAAAATAATATATGGTAAGAAAACCCCATCATTTTTATCACAAAATTAAGCACAACATAACCAGGCTCGAAATAATAGCTGCCAAGATTTTTCCACGAATCAATCCACACATGTTCGAAATACGCAATATAATTCTTTGTATCATAATTTGTCTGTTCCGTCTTGGAAACGGCAGCTATGACTACCAGAACAAGGCACATGAGATTAAATATTCTTCTTTTCGTCTTATCCGGTATGCCTGCCGAAAAATCGAGTATTACAAGAAAAAGGCTCAAAAAATACATTCCCAGTGCCAGAAAAATGCTCATAATTCCTCCAAATTTAAATTCATCCTTTTTCCAAAGATTTCAGCAGACTGTACGATAATCTCTGGAAGTGCTGGAAAGCACCTGACTGTATGTCTGCACTAATTTCTGCATATATTCTGGAATATTATCAAATAACTGGCTCCTTTTTTCTGCTTCAAATGATTTCTGGCTGTAATATTCCTGACTAGTTAAAAGGCGAAAAATTTCATCTGTATAATCTTTTTCGGACTGACAGACAAGTCCGCATTTTTTTGTCACAATATCTTTCAATCCTCCCTGTGCACTGCATACAACAGGTTTTCCGACAGACAGCGCTTCAATAGCCGCAAGCCCAAATCCTTCGCAGCTCGATGGCATACATAATACTTTTGCCTGTTTTAAAACCGGATATGGATTTTTTAGGAAACCAGTCATTTGAATTGTCTCTTTCATATCCCGTCTGCATATTTCATTTTCTATTGCGCGTCTCATCTCCCCATCCCCAATCATAACTGCCCGGATATCCGGTTTCATTTTTTTTAATTTATGTATGATTTTTAAAAACAAATGCGGATTTTTCTCTGGAACTAAACGTCCCAGAAAAGCAACATCAAATTCCTGTTTTCTGTACATGCCCGCTGGTTCTTTATCTGCCAGTCTGCGAATCTTAGCCGTATCTGCCGGATTTCCTGTTATGATAACTTTATTCTCAAGCTGTTTACCAAAACAATACTCCTGCATAACCGATGCAGACACCGTAAGAATCTTTTGAAACCGAAAAGAAAGCATAAAATAAGCCACGGAACAGGGACAGATTCTCCGAATCCACAAAGGGTTGCTATGCAGATGGCTGAGGATTGGTGATTCTGTCATCAGCATAGCAGTTAAGCAGCTTGCCCGGAAATCATGTGCATGTATTATGTCCGGCTTAATTTCTTTTACAGCTATTTTCAAATTCTTCAGATTCAATTTACTGACTGGATAATATTTTATTTTTGCTGCTTCTAAAAATTTTCCAATTTCACCTTTTAACCCCACGTAAATCCCCTGCACGTTTTTACCATAATTTTCTATAATCGTAATTACAACGCTTTCCGCACCTGAATAATCCCCTGAATTTAAAACATGCATAATTTTTAATTTCTTTCCCATCTGCTCCTATCCCTTCATTTTGAAACAGGACTATACTTTATATTTCTTTCATGATGTTATGTTCCTATTCCTAGAAACATCTTATACTTTTCTCTATCAGCTCAACAGTACCCGGTTTTCCATCATAACATAAAACGGTTCCATATCCTGCTTATCATAATAATAGGTAACATCTGCATTTTTAAATTCTGACAGCCACTGCGCACAGGTAATCATCCCTGTTTCTACCCTCTTTCCATAATCAATCGGTTCAACCATTCCAGTAAAATTTTCCGGCAGCTTCTGATAGATGTCCCCGATTGCATCCTGCAGCATGGATTCACCCCAAAGTACCGGAAGATTCATTCCAGCTATCGTAGATGCCCAGCTCCATGTTGAATTCCGGAAATTTATTTCACTAAAATACAATGTATCATCCTGCCCAATCAGAAATTCTATTTCAAAAATACCTTCAAAACCTGTTTCCTTCAAAACATCTCCCAATGCCTGCTTTAAAAATTCATCATCCATATTTTTCACAGTCATACACGGACTGTAATAACCTTTCAGCAGATAATTATATGTCGATGCAATTGAAATAAAAATATCCTGGCCTTTATGTATGCTAAACCCTTCCAGACAATACTCATTTTTTTTATCTATATATTTTTGTATCAGCACAGTCCCAGCCTGTATGCTGAGATAAGCTTTTTCCAATTCTTCCTTTGATTCACAAATATGAACATCCGATTTCCACCCTCCTGTATTTGGCGTGATAGCTTTCGTAATTACAGGATAAGAAAGATGTTCTGGAATTTCCCCTTTTCTGCACACACACGCATCCAGTGTATTCAGCCCATATTTCCTGGCACATTCCAAAATATTATACTTGTCCATATATTTATGTATGCGTCCCTGGCATCCTGCCTGAAAAAAGATAAATTTATCTTTTATTTCATCATAATGCAAATCCAGATACCCTATCGTTTTATCATCTGAACAATATACAACCGGCTTTTTCTGCGAATCGCACTCCTTTACATATTCCTTCAAAAGAATCTGATACCCTTCTGCGACTGTTTCTGCATAAAAATATTTCTGAACATATCTGCTGGAAGTCACTACAGGAGCCTTTCCTTTCACTGCTATGACATCTGGAAAAATACCTTCCCTTCCTAAACTTCTTACAATGCCCAGGGGATTATAGTGTTCTATTGCAAATACAATACATTTATGATCTTTCAGCATTTTGAAATCTCTCCATTCTAAACTTGTTTTCCATATCCCTTATTGTCAGTCAGTTTATGTTTCATAAAAGCTGCAAATTTCCTCAGCTGCTGTACTGCTTTTTTACATCTGACAGAAAGCTTTCTGTTTCTGCTCCATGATTCATAATTCATGCGTACTGCATTATCAAAAATTTCCAGCATTTCCTCTGAATAATGTTCCCTGACTGCTTTTCGATATTCCTTTAACTGCTTCATATCAGGAAGATAGCTCCATGTAATAATCAGGGAAAGAAACAAATTCCCTGCATTCCTGCGTGTTTCATCTGAAACCCGAAACGCCCCTATATTCGGATATCTGCCCTTCTGCCGCTTATCATAATTCAAGTACTTTTCCGCAGTTACCGCAGAAAATAATACACTTGTTGCATAACCCTGCGTCAAATCTGAAATCAAGCCATAGGAAATATCATGCAGTACAACAATGCAGCCATCTTTTAAATACGGCAGCAAGGTAATAAAATCCAGAATTTCTCCCGGAAGAATATGCATTGTATCGATAATGAGAAAATCTATATTACAGCCATACTGCTTCATATAATTGCATGCAATGTTTCCCAGGCAGACATGATGCCTGAACGGAATTCCTGCCAGCTGTTTTGCCTGTTCTCCCATAAAGCCAGTCTTCAGATTCTTATCCCGATAAAATTTCTCAGAATAATCAATCGAATACAGGTCACATTCATGCATGCCAAGTTCCAAAAGGCATTGCAGAATAACCGCTGTAGTACCCCCCCCCGCCACTCCTGCCTCAACAATCGTGTCCGGCCTGAATTCTTTTATCAGACCGCAGAGAAAACCAGATTCAAACTCTGACATTTCCGGTCCATATCCCTTTGAATCAAGCTTTGGCAAAATTTTTTTCCTTGGCTCCTCATATATTTCCACTACATTGAAATTAAAACCCTTCATAAAATTTTCCTCTCATTTTTACTGAATAAATCCAAATACATTCAGCAGAACAATAACCATAAACAGCGGAACTACTGCCATTACCAGAACTTTTTCATACACAGTCAGCCTGCCATCCCTTCCATTCGCTGTAAGTTCTGCCTCATAACCCTTCCATCCCCATTTTTTCCAAACAAAAATGCAGGTAAATATACATCCCAAAGGCAGCAGCACATACCCGCTGAAACAGTCAAGCCAGTCATAAAAACCATAATATTCGATTCCTGTCATGTACGGCCATGGAAGCTTTATATCCTGCAGAATTCCGAAACCAAGGGAAACCAGAATATTCCCGGCTCCTATCAGTGCAGATGAAACCAGAATTGCTTTTCTGCGTCCCATCCTGCATTTGATTTCAAAGGTCCTGACACTGATTTCAATAAAGGTGAACAGAGAGCTGAAAGAAGCAATCAAAAGAGCTGTAAAAAACAAACATCCTATCCACCTGCCACCTGGCAGGCTTCCAAAAATTCCCGCCATAACATCGAAAAGCAGAGCTGGTCCTTTCTGAACATCAACTCCTGCGCCAAAAGCTGCTGGTATGATAACAAATCCCGCCAAAACTGCTGCAGATGTGTCCATAATGCTGATAAACAAAGAGTCTCTGGCTATCTGATTTGTTTTCGGAACATTAGCCCCGAGAGTCGTGAAAATACCCCATCCGATTCCTACAGAAAATAAAACCTGCGTAGCTGCATCTGCAAATACTTTAAAAGACATTTTTTTGAAATCTGGCAAAAGGTAATATTTCAGCCCATCTAATGCACCCTCTGCTGCAAAACAGGCATAAATTCCACATACAGCCAGTAACACAAACAATGCTGGAAGCATGATTTTAGATATTTTTTCTACCAGCTCTGTAATTCCAAAAAACAGCAAAAACGCTGTCACGGCCAGTACAAGGAAACTATACAAAAGAGGCCTTACAGGGTCAGTAATAAAATGCTGAAAAAATATACTGGAATCACCTCCAAAATCTCCACTGATAATAAACTGTACCGCATACCGCAAAACCCATCCGGCTACAACTACATAAAAGAAATTAATTGTCAAAGTACATAAATTTGCAAGCCAGCCTACAAATCCCCATCTTTTATTTATTTTCTCGAACACCGATACCGTATCTGAACGTCCATGCCTGCCAATGGCCGTTTCCATATTTACCATAGGTTCTGCAAGCAGCAGCACAATCAATATGTATACAAGAATAAAAATTCCGCCGCCTCCCCTGTAAGCCAGATAAGGAAATTTCCATATATTGCCGAGACCAATCGATGCACCCGCTGCAACCATCAGATATCCAAATCTTGAACTCCATTGCGTTGTCCTGCTTCGCTTCAGTATTCCCCTGTTTCTATATACCTTCATTTGTAAATCCCATTTCCATTCTTAAAATCTCAAATGCTTCTGCATATTTTTTTCCCATTTCATAACCGCGAAACCCGCATCTGGCATGAACCCCTGTAATCCAGTCTTCTTTGCCAAATTTTTGATACTCTGTTTTATGTTCCCTGAGTGAATTAATCTTTCGTTCAATCGTACTTTCAATCTCAACATACAGCTGCGGACGAAAGGCCACATAAGACCTTCCAGACGGAGATATAGGCTCATAGAAAAAGATAATGTTTTTACGCCTTGCAGCTGCTATTGTTGCCTTGCTGACTCCCGCGTGTGCCTGATGCGTATCAAACGGATGATGCGTAAAAATTATATCTGGATTATAACCTGAAATACAAATATCAATCGCATTTACAATCTCCGATTCAAATGGTATATCTTTCGTAGGAAATTCAAGAATTTCAATATTCTGAATACCTAAAATATGAAGTGCACAGATTCCTTCCTTCACTGCATCTTCATCTGTTCTCTGCACGCTTCCTTCCCGGTTTGTATAGCCTGACCTGCTCATAATCAGTGCTTTTACTTCATGTCCATAATCTATCGCCTTCGCAAGCGTGCCTCCTGCTGCTATTTCTATATCATCCAGATGTGCTCCTACCGCCAGAATTTTCACAAATTCATTCTCCTTTCCTGATTTTCAGATAATCCTGATATCGGTGTATACCTGCTTCATTTCCCTGCTGACATGTACAAGTGAAAATTTTTTTAAATGTTTAAAATTTCTGTGAATCATATTATGATTATCTGCCTTCCTCACCCTTCTGACAGCTTCTATCAATTGTTCTGGCTGAAAGCGTTCAAAATAACTTTCCTGTGAAATTACCGTGTCTGTATTTCCACGTACCCTTGAACACACAACCGGAAGCTTCATTGCTACTGCTTCCATCAGCGCAACACTCAGCCCTTCAAAATTAGATGGAAACACAAACATATCTGACGCCTGCAAAATATCAGGTATATCCGTCCGAAATCCCAATAACTTTACGGCACTTTTCAGCCGGTATCTGGATATATATTTTTTAAACCTGTCTTCCAAAGGCCCAATCCCGCAAATAATACATTTATAATTTTCTTTCGAAAGTGTACGCATTGCACGCAGTAAATCTATCTGATTTTTATCCCTGGACAGTTCCCCTACGCTTACAAGCAGTACCTCATCATCCCGGATTCCCAGCTGTTTTCTCATTCGTTTTCTTGATACACCTGGCTTTGAAAATGCTTCCATATCAATTCCTGCTCCATGTACATAAACGGTCTTCCTGGCATGAAATTTTTTGACTGCCATCCGATAGTCATATCTGTTTATCGTTACCAGAATATCCGTCAGATAAGAAAGAATAAATTCTGCTGTATAATACAGCAGCCAGTTTTTAACAGGCGCACCTTCATAAAAATGAAATCCATGTGCCGTATAAATCGTTTTTATGCCATTTTTTCTAGCCACAACCCGGCCAATAGCGCCGCCTATCGGACTTTGCACATGAACAAATGAATAATTTGCAGGACTTTCATAATGCGTTCTTCCTGAAATTGTGACAGCAGACCTGCGCATAACAGAATCAAGCTGTCGGAATGCTCTCACATCCGCTTGCAAATCCATCACATTTCGGTCAAAATCTATCTGATAACAGTCAACCTGAAGCTCATCCAGTTTCGCCAGCAGCTCTTTAATTTTTTCAGGCGTGCATGTATTGCCTTTTTTAAAATTTGCTGCAATATCCACGGCATATCCCATGGAAATCAGTATTTTTATATTCGGAATATTAAACTGGTCAATCATAGACGCAACCGATGCTATAATAAGAACCCTTCCATTCTCTGGCTGTCTGTGATATCTTTTTATTCTATTATCCAATTTACAAACTTCCCCCGTAATGTTATAAAATCCAGGCAGCTGCACCAAGCACTTCCATTCCATTTTCCTGATAAAAACTCATTTCTTCATCAATTGCCCGATGTGTAGTTACCCCTATCCTGCATGCCACAAGAACACTTCCGGCTTCCACCACACTATCCCATAAAGCAGCATTTCTGTTTACATTATCAACTGTTATCATATCAATTCCACATTGCCTGAGCTTATCTGTCATTTCTGCTATGCAGTCTTTTTCCTGGCTGGAAAATGAATAATCAGATGCCATACAGATTTTTGTAATTCCCTGTTTTTTGCAGGAAAGTTTCACACGGCCCAGCATCTGCATCATTTCCTGCTCCTGTTTTTTCTGATATGCAGCAAAATGCCGGCTGCCAGCCCTGCCCGTCTTCTTTTTCAAATGCATGCTGCCAAAAAAAGGAAACAAATATAGCCTTTTTATTTCTCCTGGACTTTTTATAGTATCTCGAAAGAGATAAATACAGCTATACACACAGCAATATATAAATATGCTTCCAGCAATCACAATCAGTATTGATTTTATAGAAAAACCAGCATGTCCATTTTCTGTTTTTTCCAGGCTGGATTCTATACCTGATATATCTTGAAATTTTTCCATCTGTACGTTATGAAATGCATCTGTCATTCCTTTCAGATTCTGCCGGCTTGCAGTCAGAAGGTTTCTTTTTTCATTCTGCTGTGTCTGTAAAACTCCATCAGTCTGAACACCTTTTTCAATGCTGAGCAGTGTAAGCTTATGGCTGCCCGCCATTTTTTTTATTTCAACAGAATGACTCTTAAGCACAGACTGCATATCCATAGCCAGATTCCATGCCTGCTGTTCATTTTTACCAGTTATTTCCACATAAAACACTGCCTCTGCCGGAATATCATCTGCTGTATCTTGTACAACAGCCTGATATGGGAGACTATATGTTTTCTGATATGCTGTAACTAATTCCGATAAATATTTTATATCCATTTTCCAGGAAGCGCTGTCCGCTTTTTTTAACTTCTCTGCTGCACCTCCATTTACAATAAAATTCAGATAACTTTCTGTAATTTTCTGCAGTTCCTGTCCTTTCATGCTGCCAATACTGTACAGCATTACAACTTTATTTTTATTATAAGGGTCTATCTGCATGATTATGGAATTACGCAGGTACTTTTCCAGCTCTTTTATCTCATCATTCAGTTTTACGGCAGATTCAACATCCCATTCTTCTTCCTCTGTTAATTCCAATTCATATACTTCAGATTCCACCGTTCTTATCTCAGTATTTCTTCTCAAATAACTGCATCCAGTAAAAAGAATCACAGAAACAAACACCGTAACAGCAATCTGCTTCCACTGCATGCAAAGCCTGTACAGTAAATCTTTCAAATCAATTTCCATATCTTCCGTTCTTTTCCAAGAATCCTGTCTGTCCATCCCTGTTTCTTACCCTTTCATTCAGTCTGCTTTTATTTCCCGTTCATGATTTCCGCTACAGACTTCATAATCTTTACATACATCGCGTAACTATCCGCATTTTTACTGACATCCTGGTTTGTTACTTTTGCGCCCAGCTTCTTACCGTCTTTTTCTCCGCCTTTATCCGGCAGATTCCACATATCCAGCACAGCCTTTGATTCTGCCCCGGCCACGCCCCAGAGCAGCTCGTCCGCCCCGGAATCCAGCGCCGTGCAGATATTTGCAAACGTCTCCATGCTCATAATCCTGCTCCCGCGCTCGATATGTCCCAGAAAAGACATGCTGATGCCGCACTTTTCAGCCAGCTCACTCTGCGACCAGCCCCTGGCCCTTCGCACCTGGCGGATTCTCATTCCCATTTTTCCATAATCCAGTTCCCGCATACGCTCCTCCTGCCCCTGTCATGGAATCAGCCCGTTGCGGCAGCACCCTGTTTCCGATGCCGCCATTTGGACGATAGCCGTTTTGCATAACATTTTGTTATAAACTGTTATGTAAAATACTGCATAAAAAAACCCGGAATCCCCTGATTTATAAGGGTTTTCCGGGTTTTTGGATTCTATGCGGCTCTCCGTTTTCTTCTGCTGATATTTATCTTTTCTTTCATCATAAGATTATAGATAAAGTCTGATTTTTCATAAAATTTTCACAAATATCGTTGGAAAAGGGCTTGATAGAAAAGAGATATTTAGTAATTATTAACAATTTTATCTTTTCTGTTGCAAAAAAAAGAATTTTGAGATAGAATACTTTCAGATAACAATTTATAACAAAATGTTATCCGAAAGTCATTTTTATTCTGGCCATAGAATTCATGTATCACTTAGAAAATAAAAATACCAATACCTGTTACACGGTCATGCGATTTCCCGAAACAGATACTGGCAAATTTCCAGTCTATATATTTTCTGGCTATATTTTAGTACTCTATCCGTCCAAAAGTGAAAATATTGGGATTGTATATTTATATTTCGTGCCCGTGCAGGGCGAAATATTGACGGCGATGCGGTGGCACCGGATGGAAATTTCAACGGCGCAATGGTGCGGAACATGGAAAGAGCAGGAATGGCACAGCAGAAAATCCCGCTACAGTTTCTCAATCATAAAATCATAATAATCCGTTACTTCCCCGGTATCTGCATCAATGCATGGAAAACGATTATCACCAAAATCCATAAAATGCTCCAGTGAAATCGTAATGTTCAGCTCATCCCCAAACCGCTTAATCCATTTTGCACAGTTATCCCCGCATGCAGTTGCCCAGAATTCATTTTCCGGTTCCTTATACATTAATATCAGCGCCTTAACGCCGGTTGATATACCCAGAACCGGAATATCCCCAAGCACGGGACTGACGACTTTATGAGGCGGCTCCACTACCGAATGGTCAATGTCAAGCACCATTTCCTTTACAAGCGGGTCATGAAACCACTCATCCTCATACTCAAACTGAAAATAACTGTCAATACCGTCAATCGTATCTTCCGAAAGACCTGCGCGAATTGTCAGCATGGCATTTACTCCTTTTTCATGATAAAATGTATGTTATTCACTGGCAGCAGACGCTCTGGCAATGAAAATTCCCAGTTCAAAAGAATCGTGGACATACCTGCATCCAGATATCCTGTCACAGCTGCCGCACCTGCCACGTTTCGACAGGCATGGACTGAACATCCCTTTACTTTTTGAATACCTGACAGCACTGGCTAATATTTCGGCTGCATGCTGTTCAAGGCTCTCATGTGTATAGTCCAGAGAATCCGGGTCAATCCAACGATAAAACGGCGGCCCTGACAGCACATGATGCTCAAACGAATACCAGTCGAGTACCGAAATATTGCGGTGTTCATTTGCCATCATTTCCCGAAACTTCTTTATCTGCATGCCAAAAGCTGTCGCATCATATACGACAAGTACATTTTTACAGTCCGGCGGCAGGTTCTTTACCGTCTTGGACACATTCGATTTTGTTTCCGCAGAACAGACTGTAATATTCTCAAAAAACTCTCGGAATATCCTGCAGCCCGGGCCAGCATCTTCCGTCACTATAATATCCTGAGCACCAAAAGCTTTTTTATATTCCACACGGTAAGTACGTTCAAAAAAATGGTTCTTTCCTTCGTTACGCAAATGATAAATATTTTCAACAGAAGAATTGCTTTTTTTCCATGGTGCTTTTCCAGCAGCTCTGACAGAAGGCGCAGGCTGTCACAAATGATATGCTCTTTCCTTTCCGGTTTCAAAAGCATGCAGAAGCTTTCTTTTTCCCGTTCTGTCAGGCTGCTGCTCTCACAAAGGTACTGGTGCCTGCCCGCTTCCCTGCTGACAGTCAGGGCTGCCATATCCAGGGCTGTTTCATAACATCCGGCACTGATTCCCTTCAAGGTAACCGAAATAACCGGATATCTGCCCATATATTTTTCACAAAGCTCTGTGTCCTCAGATATTTTCAATCCTTCAAACATCCATTTCTGTGTTCCCTGTTCAAAAAAATGCTGGAGCATGCTCATGTTCAGGGACTTTCCGAAACGCCTTGGTCTTGTAAACAGGTTTACTTCGCCCCATTTTGCAAGCAGCTGCGAAATCATGCCGGTTTTGTCAATATAACACCACTTTACAACTTTTTAAAAATAAAATAACGCACAAGGCACTTTCTAATGTATAATAAGTTTGCACACTACAATATACGAAAGAGGGTGACCTTGTACGTCAGACTTATTATATAACAAAAATAATCTCATTGGTAGACTGTACCGTTATTTTTATATTTATTTTAAAACTTTTTCCATGCCCACTATTGAAACATTGTTTCTGCTGGTATTGTCCATCCTGGCTATGGAGTCGGCGGATTCCATCCGCTCCCTGTACAGGCATTTCCTGTCAGGGATTACCCAGAAATCACTGAATGCCTTTTATTATGCCTGTTCCTATGCAAAGGCTGACTGCTTCAGGTTTATGAATGTGACTGCTGCAATGGCTTTGAAAATAATACCGCAAAACCTGGCTTCCCAGCCTGTTTTTCTGTGTATCGATGATACAATGGCTGCAAAGTCTGGTAAAAAATTTGAAGATGTTTCAAAACTTTTTGACCATGCCGCGCATAATGGTTCTAACTATATGAACGGGCACTGCTTTGTAAGTGTGATGCTCTGTGTCCCGGCATGGAATAAAAACAGGGTACATTACCTTTCCGTCCCGCCTGGTTGCCGCATGTGGCAGAAAAAGGAATCCAGACTGGAACTGGCTGCATCCATGGTGCGCCAGGTCATGCCGGAATTCAAAACCATGAAAAATGTC